>Ga0302198_10000480_pt1 | contig 45247 bp, 44 predicted proteins | sample II_Bog_N2_2_FD_193521 | JGI IMG/M metagenome (GOLD analysis project Ga0302198, IMG submission 193521) | Peat permafrost microbial communities from Stordalen Mire near Abisko, Sweden - II_Bog_N2_2 | ecosystem: Environmental > Terrestrial > Soil > Wetlands > Peat | place: Sweden: Abisko...
CCGACAACGCACGTGACGCCCTGCTCGAACGCGAAGGTGGTCGAGGTCGCGAACGACTTGAAGCCCTTGAGCCTCAGGGATTTGAGATACAAGGGCACCCCTTTCGTGAGCTCGACCGGTGTGCACTACGGTACCGGAACGATGCCGTGGCGGCTGGCGGGACAGGCGGTGCACACCGGCGGCGCGGGTGGCGGGAGAAACCGCGCGCGGTGGCGGGAGAAAGTGTCACGCGGCGGGAGTTGTAACCCCGCCCGCGTGACAGTTTCTCCCGCCACCCGGACGAGACGGTCAGCGACGGACCGGCCGAGCGTTCGAGGAATGTAAGAGGTGAGCGAAACAACGGCGATCCGGGGAAGGGATGGGCTTGAATGGTGCCATGACCGACGCCAGGGGCCTGGTCGTGATCGTCGAAGACGAGCGCGCCATCGCCGAACTGCAACGCCTCTACCTCGCCGAGGCAGGATTCGGCGTGCACGTCGAACGCGACGGGATTGCCGGGTTGGCGGCCATCCGTCGGCTTCGCCCCGTCGCGATCGTGCTGGATGTCGGCCTCCCGGGGCTCGACGGAATCGAGATCTGTCGAAGCCTGCGCGAATCCGGCGACTGGACCCCCATCATCTTCGTGACCGCGCGCGACGACGAGGTCGATCGCATCCTGGGCATCGAACTGGGCGCAGACGACTACCTCACCAAACCATTCTCACCACGCGAGCTCGTGGCACGGATGAAGGCCCTGCTCCGCAGGCAGAACGGACCCGAAAGCCCCGCAATACTCACTGTGGGGGCCGTCTCGATCGACCTCGAGCGTCGACGCGTGGTCGTCGGCGAGACCACCGTCTCGCTCACGAGCACCGAATTCGACCTGCTCGCCAAGCTGGCCAGTGCGCCGGGACGCGTGTTCACCCGGGAAGAACTGCTGTCGAGCGTGTGGGGCCAGGCCGATTATGCAAGCGGCAGAACCGTGGATGTGCACGTCGCCCAGGTGCGCGCGAAGCTGGGGCCGCAGAGTCCGATTCGCACGTCCCGAGGCGTCGGATACGCCGCGGTGGACGACCTGACGTGACCCGTCGCTCGCTCAGCCTTCGGAATCGCGTGACACTCGTCACGATCGCCGTCGCAACCCTCGCAGTGCTCGTCACCGGTGGAATCTCGCTGCAACTCGTCAACCAGTCGTCGATTGACCAGGCCCGCGCACGACTGGCCGCCCAGGCGACGCTTCTCGCAAAACTTCCCACGACCACCTCGGTCACCGAGCTGAACGAGCGGGTCAGCCTTGCGCTCGGCGCCACCGAAGCCGGGGTGATCTCGGCGGGCGGTGTGGTCGACGGACCCGCGGCCGAACTGCTGTCCCCACGCCTGGTTCGCGAAGGCGCGATCGGGCTCAGGGTTTCGACGACCGTGCGAGGGCCGGATGGTCCCACCCTCATCGAGATGCGCGCAAAGCGGGGCGGTGGCTCGCTGGTGCTCGCGTTACCGCGCAACACTGTGGATGCCCAGGCGCAGGGCTTCGTTCTTCGAATCTTGCTTGCCCTCGCGATCGGGCTCGCCGTTGCCGCGATCGCCGCGGCCCTCCTTTCGCGCTGGCTCACCCGCCCGCTAGTCGGGGTGGCGAGCACGGCGGCGCGGATTGCCCGCGGTGAGCGGGGCCTCCCGGTGCAGACCACCGGGCCGACGGAGGTGGTCGCGGTAGCCGACGCACTGGGCACCCTCGACGGGGCACTCGCGTCAAGCGAGGCACGGCAGCGCGAGTTCCTGCTTTCCATATCGCACGAGCTCCGAACGCCGCTCACCGCGCTGCGCGGCTACGCCGAAGCCATTTCCGACGGAATGGTCGGCCCGGCCGACCTCCCGGGTGTTGGAGAGGTGCTCATCGCGGAGACCTCCCGCCTTGACCACTTCGTCGCCGACCTGCTCGAACTCGCACGGCTCGAAGCCGATGACTTCTCGATCACGCCGATCGACGTGAACCTCGGCGAGTTGCTGCGGGCAAGCCGGGATGCGTGGCTCGGCCGCGCCGCAGGCCTCGGCGTTCAGCTCGTTGTCGAAACCCAGGAGGTGCGGCTGCGCAGCGATCCGCGACGGCTTCGCCAGGTCGTCGATGGCCTGGTCGAGAACGCCCTGCGGGTGAGCCCGGAGGGTTCGGGCATCCGTCTTGCTGGCTGGTCGGATGCTTCTGGCGCCTCCATCGAGGTCAGGGACGGTGGCCCTGGCCTGACGCCCGAGGATGCTTCACAAGCCTTTGAGCGGGGCGTGCTGCGCGAGCGTTATCGGGACTCCCGGCCGGTCGGTACCGGACTCGGCCTCTCGATCGCCGCGCGACTGGTGTCCCGCCTGGGTGGAAGCATCCGGGCAGGCACCGCTGTCGCGGGCGGCGCGGTCTTCACCGTTACGCTGCCCCTCCGCCCGCCCCAGCCGTAGCCGGTGCCGGTGCGACCCGCTGGCAGCGTGGGCAGAAGTGCGAGCCGCGATTCATGAACTGCTCGCGCACGATTGGTCGGCCACAGCGCGGGCACGGCAGCCCCTGCTGACCATACGCATTCAGTGAGTGGGAGAAGTAGCCAGACTCGCCGTTGACGTTCAGGTATTGGGCATCGAAACTTGTGCCACCCTCGGCGAGCGCCTTGCGCAGTACCAGTCGAACCTCGGCGAGCAGCGTCTTCGCCCGCGCCCGGCTGAGCAACGCGGTCGGCTGGTCGTAGTGGATGCGGGACGCCCACAGCGCCTCGTCGGCATAGATGTTGCCGATCCCACTGATCAGGGTCTGGTCGAGCAGTGCGCGCTTGACGCCAGTGTTGCGCCGGGCCAACCGGGCGAAAAACGTCGCATCGCTGAACGCGGGATCAAGGGGGTCCCTCGCGATATGGGACACCTGGCCGGGAACCAGGTCGCCGGGCACGTCATCGGACGGAACCAGCGCGTCGATCGCCATGGACCCGAAAATGCGCTGGTCGACGAAGTCCACCCGCAGCGGGCCGTGCAGCGGATGATCGAGGTCGAGGCTGATGCGGGCCAGCCGGTCGATCGGCGCGTCCGGCACGCGCAGCAGCACCTGGCCGCTCATCCCGAGGTGCACAACGAGCGCGGCCGCATCCATCCCGATGCGGCTCGGGTTGTCGAGCGGCGCCCACAGGAACTTTCCCCGTCGCCGCGGCGCGGCAAACGTTGCTCCCGTGATCCGCTCGACGAAATCTTCGGCCGGCCCACAGTGGCGGCGAAGTGAACGTTCGTCGAAGACCTGGACCGCTCGCACGGTTGCGCCGGTGATGGCGGGTTCGAGGCCCGCCCGCACAACCTCGACCTCTGGCAGCTCGGGCATCCGCTACTTCTTGGACGGAAGCTGAAGCTGCGACCACGCTTCGAGCGCGGCCGACATCTCCGCCTGCTTCTTACTGGTGCCGGTTCCGGTCGCAACCTGCTCGCCGGCCAGCGACACGACGGCGTGGAACCGCTTCGAATGGTCTGGTCCGCTGTCTTTCACCGAATAGGCGGGCATTCCCCTACCGAGCCGAGTACTGAGCTCCTGCAGGCTCGTCTTGGGGTCCATGGCGGCCCCGAACCGCTCCGGGTCTTCGAGCAGAGGTCGGATGAGCCGCAGCACGAAAGCCGTCGCGACCTCGCCGCCGCAGTCAAGGTAGACGGCACCGATAACGGCCTCGACGGTGTCCGCAAGAATCGACGACTTATCGCGGCCCCCGGTGAGCTCCTCGCCGCGACCCAGCCGAATGAACTGGCCGAGGCCAATCGAGCGTGCCACCTCGGCGAGCGCAACGCTGGACACGAGGCTGGCGCGCCGCTTGGCGAGCTCCCCCTCATCCAGCATTGGATTCTCGGTGTACAGCATGACCGTCACGGCCTGCCCCAGAATCGAGTCCCCCAGAAACTCCAGGCGCTCGTTATGCGGAAGACCGCCGTTCTCGTATGCGTACGAACGGTGGGTCAGGGCCAACTCAAGTAGCTCGGGGCCAAGAGGCACACCGAGCTGCGAGGCCAAACCGCTCCACTCCGGCGAAGCGGAAGCGGACTGGTTAGACGTCTGCGACCTTGCGGCCCTTGTACTCCAGGTACAGGGGCGTGCCGGCCGAATCCTCCACAACCTTCGCGCGGTGCGGAAGGCTGTAAACGGTCTTGCCGTTCTCGATCGTCTTCACGAGGGTCGGCGCGGTCGCCTTCCACTGTGCGCGGCGCATGCGTGTGCTCGCGCGCGACATCTTGCGCTTCGGTACTGCCATTTCTAACTCTTCTCTTCTTCGGCGATGGACAGGCCACCGTCTACGTCGTTGGAAGCATCCCCCAACTGGTCGAGACCGACGAGCGCAGCCCATCGTGGATCGACAGGAGCTTCATGCTCATGGCCCGGATTATCAAGAAGCCGCACCCCACACTCTGGGCACAGGCCGAGGCAATCTTCCTGACAGACCGGCTGGAACGGCAATGAGAGCACCACCGCATCCCTGACCAACGGTTCAAGATCCACGTGATCGTCTTGAACTGTGTAGTCAAAAGCTTCGTCGAAAGAATACGCGAAAAGCTCCTGAAACTCGACTTCGACCGGAATGCTGACCTCGATGAGGCACCGAACGCACTCCCCGTCGGCGGTCGCATCCACGTCCCCGGACACCAGGATGCCGTCATGCAGCGACTCGAGTCGGGCGTCGATGTGCAGTTTCGTGCCCTTGCGAACCCCGATGACCGCGTTGCCCATATCGTCATCGACCGTCACGTCGATCGACTTCTCGCGCATCTCGCCGGGGCGGTGCAGGAGGTCGATCACCGAGACGGTGTACGGGGTTTCACGGAGGTGCGGCACGACGGACGATTCTACCGGACGCGTCCTCTCACCGCCGGGCCGTGCATCCGCACCCCTGCTGGTGGCGGGAGAAACGTCGCTACGGGCGGAGTAGTAACTCCCGCCACGGGGCAAGATCTCCGCCCGATACGTGCAGTTTCTCCCGCCAACGGGGAGGGTCAGAAGGGAAGGGCGGTGAAGGCCTCGTCGTAGATGGCGAGCGCCGCGGCGACCTCGTCCGCAGTGACAATACAGGGAGGCACGACATGGATGCGGTTGTCGGCCGTGAAAGGGAGCAGCCCTGCCGCCATCAGACGGTTCTTGACCTCGGCGACCACCGCACCCGAAACCGGACTGCGCGTCTCCGGGTCGTCAACGAGGTCCAGCGCCCAGAAGACCCCGACCCCGCGCACATCTCCGATGATCGGATGCTTGTCGCCGAGCGCCCGCAGACCGGGACCGAGCACGTCGGCACCGATACGTGCCGCGTTCTCCACGATCTTCTCGTCCGCCATCGCATCCAGGGTCGCGACGATCGACGCCATCGCGAGCGGATGCCCGGAATAGGTGAGCCCACCGGGAAACACTTCCGCCGTGAACGCGTTGGCGATCGAATCCGAAATGATCACGCCACCTGCAGGAACGTAGCCGGAGTTGACGCCCTTGGCGAAGGTCACCAGGTCGGGCTGCACCCCGCCGAACACGGGGTTCTGCCAGGCGAACCAGTCTCCCGTGCGCCCGAACCCGCACATGACCTCGTCGAAGATGAGCACAATGCCGTACTTGTCGCACAGGTCGCGCACACCCTGCAGGTACCCGGGCGGTGGAATCAGGATGCCCGCGGTTCCGGGCACCGTCTCGAGCAGGATCGCCGCGACCGTCGAGGGACCCTCGGAGACGATCACGCGCTCAAGGTGATGTAGTGCGCGCTCCGTCTCCTGCTCGGGCGAGTCCGACCAGAACTCGGAGCGGTAAAGGAATGGCCCGAAGAAGTGCGCGTGACCCCGGGCGTACTGGTTGGGCATCCGCCGCCAGTCGCCGGTCGCCACGATCGCGGCACCGGTGTTGCCGTGGTAGCTGCGGTAGGTCGACAGCACCGTGTCGCGGCCGGTCGTCAAGCGCGCCAGGCGAATGGCATTCTCGTTGGCGTCTGCTCCCCCGTTGGTGAAGAACACTCGGGAGAAGTGGCCGCCGGCGCGCTCGAGGATGCGGCTGGCCGCCTCCCCGCGCTGGATGTTCGCATGCGCGGGCGCGATCGTCGTCATCACGTCGGCCTGGGCCTTGATGGCGGCGACAACCTTCGGATGCTGGTGGCCGACATTGAGGTTCACCAGTTGGCTCGAGAAGTCGAGGTACGCCTTGCCCTCGTAATCCCAGAGCCGGGTTCCCTTGCCTCGCGCGGGCACGAAGGGCTTCAGTGCGCCCTGCGCGCTCCACGAGTGGAAGACATGGGCCCGGTCCAGCTCGTAGGCGCGCTCGCCCTCGGCACTGTCGAACTCGGGGACGGTCATAGCTGCTCCTTCGCAGTGATGTGCGTGGCGATCGCCGGGATGACGGTCTCACCGTAGACGCGCAACGTCTCTTCCTTGTTATCGTGCTGCAGGTAGCCGGCGAACTGGTCGACTCCGATCGCCTGCAGGGCCTTGAGCTTCTCGATGTGGTCGGCTGCCGTGCCCAGCAGGCAGAACCGGTCGACGATTTCATCGGGAACGAATTCGGCATGCGTGTTTCCCGCCCTGCCGTGCTCGTTGTAGTCGTAGCCCTGGCGACCTTTGATGTAGTCGGTCAGCGCTTTCGGCACGGAACCCGAGTCACCGTATTTTCCGACGATGTCGGCGACGTGGTTGCCGACCATCCCGCCAAACCAGCGACACTGGTCGCGCATGTGCTCCCAGTCGTCACCCACGTACATGGGCGCCGCAACGCAGAACTTGATCGAGAGCGGGTCGCGGCCAACCGCTTCTGCCGCATCCCGAACCGTCTTGATCATCCACTCGGCAATATCGAGGTCAGCCAACTGCAGGATGAACCCGTCGCCGACCTCACCAGTGAGTTTCAGCGCCAGTGGACCGTAGGCGGCGACCCAGATGTCGAGCGTCGAGCCGGTGCTCCAGGGGAACTGCAACTGTGCACCGTTGTATTCGACGGGCCGCGAATTTGCGAGCTCCCGGATGACGTGGATGGACTCACGCAGGGTCTTCAGCGTCGTCGGAGCGCCGTTGGTGACCCGCACCGCCGAGTCCCCTCGCCCGATGCCGCAGATCGTGCGATTGCCGTACATCTCGTTCAGAGTGGCATAGGTCGAAGCGGTCACGGTCCAGTCGCGCGTCGCCGGGTTGGTCACCATGGGGCCGACGATGATCCGCTTGGTCTCGGCAAGAATCTGGCTGTAGATCACATAGGGCTCCTGCCAGAGCAGGTGCGAATCGAACGTCCAGGCGTGGCTGAAGCCGTACTGTTCGGCCAGCTTCGCGAGGTAGACCGTGCGCGACGCGGGCGGGTTGGTCTGCAGTACTACACCGAAATCCATGCTGTGCTTTCTGTGGTCTGGCCCTTCCGGCTCCTGTCGGCGGCCGAGGTGAACGCGTGGGACGAAGGGATGCTCGAATCAGCTGAACGGATACTCAAATCAGGTACTGGGACAGGCCGCGCTTGAAGTACTTTCCGTCGCCCTTGGCGCCGATGTAGGCGTTGTCGTTGACGATGACTTTTCCGCGCGAAATCACGGTGTCGACGTGGCCGTCGATCTCGTAGCCCTCCCAGGCGGAGTAGTCCATGTTCATGTGGTGGGTGCGCCCGGTGGCTGCTCCCGCGGAATCCACACCGAGTCCGATCGACGTGTGGCCCCTGGGGTCGTAGATGACGACGTCACCGTCGGCACCCGGCTGGATGACGCCCTTCTTCCCGTACATCCCGAACATCCGCGCCGGGGTCGTCGAGGTCACCTCGACCCAGCGCTCGAGCGAGATGTTGCCGTTCACGACCCCCTGGTACATGAGGTCCATACGGTGTTCGACCGAACCGATCCCGTTGGGGATCTTCGAGAAATCGCCGAGGCCGAGGTCTTTCTGGCCCTTCATACAGAACGGGCAGTGGTCGGTAGAGACCATCTGGATGTCGTTGGTGCGCAGCGACTGCCACATGTGGTGCTGGTGGCCCTCCTGCTTCGACCGCAGCGGTGTCGAGCACACCCACTTCGCCCCCTCGAAGTCGCCCCACTCGGCACTGGATGCCCCGAGCTGCTCCTCGAGCGACAGGTAGAGGTACTGCGGACAGGTCTCACCGAACACGTTCTGGCCACGATCGCGAGCCGCGGCGATCTGGTCGACGGCCTGCTTGGCGCTGACGTGCACCACGTACAGGGGTGCGCCGGTGAGGTCGGCAATCATGATCGCGCGATGGGTCGCCTCCTCCTCCGCCTGCCACGGGCGGGTAAGTCCGTGGAAGTAGGGCGTGGTGTTTCCGGCGTCGATGGCCTGCTTCACCAGTACATCGATGACAGCGCCGTTCTCCGCGTGCATCATCATGAGCGCGCCGTTTGATGCGCCCTTCTGGAAGGCACGCAGGATCTGCCCGTCGTCGGAGAGGAACACGCCCTTGTAGGCCATGAACAGTTTGAAGCTCGTCACGCCCTCCTCGATGAGCTCGTCCATGGCGGTGAGCGACGCATCCTGCACGTCAGACAGGATCTGGTGGAAGCCGTAATCGATCGCGCAGTTACCCGCCGCCTTCTCGTGCCAGAGCGCGTACTGGTCGAGGATCTTCTGGTCGGGGTACTGCACCACGAAGTCGACGATGGAGGTCGTGCCGCCCCAGGCTGCGGCCCTCGTCCCTGTTTCGAAGGTGTCGCTCGCCTCGGTGCCGCCGAAGGGCATCTGCATGTGGGTATGTGCGTCGATCCCGCCCGGAATCACAAGCTTGCCGGCGGCATCGATGACGGTGTCGACGTTCGCCTCGATGTCGAAGCCGAGCAGCGTGGAGCCGGGCGCAAGGACGGCGGCGATGGTCTCACCGTCGATCAGTACGTCGGCTGTGCCCGTGCCAGTCGAGTTCACGACCGTGCCGTTCTTGATGAGCGTCTTCATGATTTCTCCTTCATCACATCCTCGACCCGAGGTAACGGCTATGGCTTCGGAATCCTCGTGTACGACTCGGGGCGACGGTCGCGATAGAACTGCCAGTCGTCACGCATCTGCTGCACCATGTCGAGGTCCAGATCCCGGATGAGGACCTCCTCGTGCTCACCGGACCCCCGCTCGCCGACGAAGTTGCCGCGAGGATCGATGACCTGGCTCGTTCCGTAGAAGTCCACGGCGAGTTCGCCGTACTCGTTGTCCTCGCGGCCGACCCGGTTGGGCTGCAGCACGAAGTACCCGTTAGCGACCGCAGCTGCAGGCCCCTCCACCTCCCACAGGCGGTTCGACAGTCCGGGCTTGGTCGCGTTGGGGTTGAACACCATGTGGGCTCCGCCGAGGCCGAGTTCGCGCCAACCCTCGGGGAAGTGGCGGTCGTAGCAAATGTAGAGACCGATCTTGCCGACGGCAGTGTCGAACACCGGATAGCCGAGGTTGCCGGGCCGGAAGTAGAACTTCTCCCAGAATCGGTCGAGGTTGGGGATGTGGTGCTTGCGGTATTTGCCGAGAATCGTCCCGTCGGCATCCACGATGACGGCGGTGTTGTAGTACACGCCGGTGATGTCTTCTTCGTAGATCGGAAGGATGAGCACGACGCCCAGCTCTTTCGCCAGGGCAGCGAACTTCGTAACAATGGGACCGTCGGCCTGCTCGGCATAGCGGTAGTACTTCTTGTCTTCGGTGATTCCGAAGTAGGGGCCGTAGAACAATTCCTGGAAGCAGATGACCTGCGCGCCGTCTGCCGCGGCATCCCGGGCGAACTTCTCGTGCTTCGCGATCATGGACTCTTTGTCACCGGTCCAGGTGGTCTGGGTTATTGCGGCGCGAACTACGGTCATCAGAAACCTCCGACTAGCTTTTTGTTATTATTCGTCGTAAACATTTCGCATGTATTTCTCGGTGCCACGTCGATCGTAAAACTACGGGAGCTGTCAATGAAGTCAGTAGCGCTCGCTGTCGAGGATCCATCCCCGAGCGGAATCGCCGGAACCATCGCGCGGCTCATCGCGTCCGGTGATCTGGCTCCCGGTGATCGCCTGCCCACGGTACGCGACCTCGCGGCAGAACTGGGTGTGAGCCCGGCAACCGTGAGCCACGCCTGGCAGGCCCTGGCCGGAGTCGGGCTGATCATCTCGCGCGGCCGCAGCGGGTCGTTCGTGCGTGCGGAACGCACGACCTGGCTACCACCACGCTCACGCAGCCTGACCGAACTCCCGGATGCGAGCCTCGACCTCTCCACGGGCACCCCCGATCCACTGTTGCTTCCCGACCTAGCGCCCGCCCTCTCGAGGGTCTCCAGCCGGGCGGGAACCCAGAACTACTTCGACGAGCCGGTCATCCCAGAACTCGAGTCGCTGCTGCTGGCCACCTGGCCGTTCCAGCCGGGACTGCTCACCATCGTCGACGGCGCGATGGACGCCATCTCCCGCACGCTCGACGTGCTGCTCAAGTTCGGCGACCGGGTCGCTGTCGAGAACCCCGGGTTTCCCCCCCTCTTCGACCTGCTCGACCACTACGGCACCGAGCGCATCGCCGTCGAGCTCGACGGTGAGGGCATGCGGCCCGACTCCCTGGCAGAAGCACTGCAGCGATCGCCCGCGGCGATCGTGCTGCAACCTCGCACGCAAAACCCGTCCGGCGTTTCGATGACGATCGAGCGGGCCCGGGAGCTGGCCAGAATCATTCGCAACTCCCACAACGCCGAGAACATGCTGATCATCGAGGACGACCACTCCGGGGAGATCTCGTCGAGCGGGGATGTTTCGCTCGGGCAGTTTCTCCCGGATCGGGTCGTGCATATCCGCAGCTTTTCGAAGTCGCACGGACCAGACCTGCGCATTGCGGCGGTGGGCGGGCCGAAGGACTTCATGGACCGCCTGGTCGCCCGGCGCATCCTCGGCCCCGGGTGGACGTCGCGCATGCTGCAGACCATCCTGTTCGACCTTCTGACCGAGTCAGCCACAGTCGACCAGGTCGCCCTCGCGCGCCGCACCTACCGTGAGCGCCAGGTCGCTATCGCGAGCGCACTTGGCGAGAACGGGTGGGAGGTCCCCCCAGCCGACGGCATCAACCTGTGGCTGCGGGTCGACGACGAGCGCGACGCCGTCGTACAGCTCGCAGCGGCCGGCATCCGGGTTGCCGCAGGTACGCCGTTTTTCGCAAGCCCCGGTGGCCAGTTCATCCGGGTCACGGTCGGCCAGATCCGCGATGACTTCTCGTCGGTGGGGGCGCTGCTGGCGACCGCGGGCACCGCCTAGCGAGCCGCGCGAATGACCCGAATAGCGCATGATGCAATCCGCCAAAACCACGCCAACCGCACGGCCGCTAGCGTAGAACCGGCACGCGGAGTGCCAGACACGAAGGAGTGAGCATGCGCGCGTGGCAGGTCGAACGACTGGGTGAGCCGACGGATTCGATGCGGCTGGTCGACCTACCGACGCCCTCGATCGGTGCAGGCCAGGTGCTCGTCAGGGCGCGCGCGATTGCGATCAATTTTCCCGATGTGCTGCTTGCCCGGGGCGAATACCAGGTTAAGCCCGAGCTTCCGTTCATCCCGGGCCTCGAACTCTGCGGCGAGGTCGTCGAGGTCGGCGACTCGGTCACCCACCTCTCGATCGGCGATCGGGTCATCGGTGGCGGGATCGGGATGCTCGCCGAGTATGTTGCGCTTGATGGCGGTACCGTCTTCCCCGCGCCTGAGTCGCTCAGCGACACGGAGGCCGCCGCCCTGTACATCGGGCACCAGACCGGCTATTTCGGCCTTCATCGGCGGGCACGGCTCCAGAGGGGCGAGACGCTGCTCGTCCACGCCGCCGCCGGAGGGGTCGGTACCGCGGCCGTGCAGCTCGGCAAGGCCGCCGGGGCACGGGTTATCGGCGTCGTCGGGTCCCCGGCAAAGGTTGAGGTGGCCCGTGTTGCGGGCGCCGACCACGTGATCGACCGGTCGGCCGACGACTTCGTGGCCGTCGTCAACGAGCTCACGGATGGCCGGGGCGCCGACGTCATCTACGACCCCGTCGGCGGGGACGTCTTCGAGCGCTCGACGAAATGCATCGCCTTCGAAGGACGCATCGTCGTGGTCGGGTTCGCCAGTGGAACGGTCGGGGTGGCGCGGGCCAACCATGCACTCGTGAAGAACTACGGCATCCTCGGACTGCATTGGGGGCTTTATGCGACGAAGGCACCAGAGCTGGTCGCAGAAGTACACCGTGAACTCACGCGGCTCGCCGACGCCGGGGAGGTGAGGCCGGTCATCGGTAGCTCCCTGCCCTTCGAGCAGGCCGCGGAGGCTGTACAGGAACTCGCCGGTGGCCTCACCGTCGGTCGCCTGGTCGTCACGGTCTGACACTGCACGATCCGTCGCGGTGAGCGAGCACCCGGGCCCTGTTAGTTGCAAAACGGCAGGTTTTCGCGTGAGGAACCGCGCGAAATTGTCGCGAACAGGCACGATTCCTCGCGAACATACCGACTGGTATGTAATGGAGGCATGACGATCACCGATGCGCCACGGGTTTCCAACCTGCTCGAAAGCGACTTCTACTACTTCCAGGACCAGCTCAGCGACCGCGAAAACGAGAAGATCCTCGAAATCCGCTCGTTCTTCGAGACCGCCGTGCGTCCTATCGCCAACGACTACTGGGCGCGCGCAGAAATGCCGTTCGAGCTCGTTCCTGGCCTCGCGAACCTCGGGGTCTTCGGACCGGAGTGGAATGACGACCACTTCGAAACCAGTGCGGTTTTCCGCGGCTGGAGCGGCATGGAGATGGCCCGCGTCGACTCGTCGCTGACGACATTCTGCGGAGTGCAGGGCGGGCTCGCGATGGGTGCGCTCGGCGTGGGAGGCTCCGATGAGCAGCGGGCGTATTGGCTTCCCCGGCTCGCCTCCGGGGAGATCATGGGGTCGTTCGGCCTGACCGAGCCGCTGTCGGGATCAGACACAGCGCGCGGCCTCAACACCCAGGCGACTCGCACCGGCGACACGTGGGTGATCAACGGAGCGAAGCGCTGGATCGGCAACGCTACCTTCGCCGACATCGTCATCATTTGGGCCCGTGACACCGCGGACGACAAGGTCAAAGGCTTCATTGTGCGCACCGATTCCCCTGGTTTCAGCGCCACGAAGATCGAGGACAAGCAGAGCCTCCGCATCGTCCAGAATGCCGACATCACGCTCACCAACGTCGAGGTAGCGGAGGAGGATCGCCTGCAGCGCATCAACGGCTTTCGTGACCTTGCCGTCGTCCTCCGATTGACGCGGGCTGGCGTGGCGTGGCAGGCCGTCGGTAACTCGATCGGCGCCTACGAGGCCGCTGTCGCCTACTCGAAGAGCCGCATCCAGTTCGGAAAGCCGATCGGCAGCTTCCAGCTGGTGCAGGAGCTTCTTGCCCAGGCCCTCGGCAACATCACCGCGAGCATCGCGCTGTGCGTGCAGGTCTCGCGGCTGCAGGACCAGGGCAGGCAGACGGATGCGCAGTCCGCGCTGTCGAAGGCCTACGTCACCAGCCGCGCGCGCGAGACGGTGTCACTCTGCCGCGAGGCGCTGGGCGGAAACGGCATCGTGCTCGAGTACGGCGTCGCAAAACCATTCGCCGATGCCGAGGCGATTTACACGTTTGAGGGAACACGCCAGATGAACACCCTCATCGTGGGCAAAGCGATTACGGGCTTCAGCGCGTTCGTCTAACAGCCGGGCCTAGGCCCTGATAGCCGCACGGCCGAGCACCCGATCGACAAGGGTCGCGGGCAGGATGGTCGCCGCAAGCCGCTTCAGCGGGGTCGTGGCCTGGCGAAGACCGAGTAGCACGATGGTGAGGTTGGTCGCGAGCTCCTCGCCGTTGTAGCGATAGGAGGGCACGCCGTACGACTCGTCCTCGACCAGCTCCTGAAGTCGTGTAAGTGCGAGTGCTGCTGCTGCATCCGGCCGGCGCGCACGGGCAAGGTAGCCCGCGAGTTGCACGGACAGCTGGCCGGGGGTCGACGTTTCCCGGGCATCCAGTCCCAGGTCGCGCGCGGACTCTCGAAGTTCCTGCCAGGTCCACGCCGCCGGGTCGACGCCGGACCTGATGCGCTCCAGGCGACCCCGCCGGGTCCCCAGGCGAATCGTGGCCGGTGCGGCCAGGATGAGCAGCACCACGAGAACTCCGAGCGCCCCGAATCCGTTGGCCGACGGCGCGGCACTCGAGTCGTTGCCGGAGGCCTGGGAGAAGTTGCCCGCCGGCAGCTTGGGTGCCTTGACGGCGGGAGCCGTTGCGGTCGACGTCGGCACGGTGGGCAACCCTTCGGTGGGCAGCACCCCGGCGGCGGGTCCCGGCGCGCTGGGGAAGGTCGGCTCGAATCCCTTGCTGGGCGTCGGCTCGAACCGCACCCATCCGATCCCGGTGAAGTACAGCTCGGGCCAGGCGTGCAGGTCGCTCGAGGTTACCTGGTAGACGGTGGTCTTCTTCGCACCGATGTGCGTCACAGTGCCGGGCAGGAACCCCACGGCGATGCGCGACGGGATTCCCAGCGTGCGGGCCATGACGGCCATCGTCGTTGCGAAATGCACGCAGTATCCGCTCTTCGCCTTGAGGAACGGCACGATGACGTCGAGGCCGGATCCGTCGTATCCCGCCGCAGCGGGCGCTTTCGTCGAGTAGGTGAAGGTACCACCGCGGAACCAGTCCTGGAGGGCGACTGCTTTATCGAAGTCGGTCTTGGCGTTGCCGACCACCTTTTTCGCTGTGGCGGCGATGATCGGGTCGAGCCCCGCGGGAACCTTGGCCAGCGGGTTCCCGGTCGCCGGGGGCGCACTCTCCATCTGCTGCAGCGTCGGTTGCACGTCGAGGCTTGCGACCGAATAGCTCTGCCCCTGCATCGAGGTTGCCGCCGAACGAACCGATAGGGTTCCGTCCTCCCAGGACCATTTGCCGGTCAGGCCGCTGATCGCCAGTGACGGGTACGGGATGGGGAGCCAGTTGCCTGTCGCATCGGCGACCTGCACGCTGGTGGACACCGTGCCCACCTTGACCTCTGCCGAGAGCCCGGGCGGGGTGCCGATGTCGCTGACCCGGTTGCCGGATTTGAGCGGGGGTGTGGCCGGCTCCCACTGCTTGCCCTGGAAGTTGTCGAGGGTCGTGAGCCGCAGGTACTCCCCCGTCGAGGCGGTCGTCGTGTAGCTGAGCGCGGGAGTGGAGGCGGACCGGCGAAGGTCTGCACCCAGGTTGATGATGGGGTTGATCTCCGAGGCCAGCACGCCGACGCCCGAGCCGGTGCTTCCGCCCTGCAGGACCGGCGGCAGGACCGCCGGGACGACCAGCGCCCCGAGCACGGCAATGACGCCTGCCGAGACGGCGACGGCGGGCTGGATGCGCCTGCCACGGCGCAGGATGACCAGCAGGTAGGCGATGGCCGTGAACACGAAGGTGGCACCGTCGGAGAGGCTCGCAAGAATCAGGCTGGGGGTCGCGACGACGAACAGCAGTGGCACGCCGACGAGCGCGGGGACACGGAGCCAGATGGCCAGGGCATCCATGATAACGGCCATTCCCGCGACCGCGATGCAGACCAGGAACTGGATGCCCGACGTCGGGATGGCTGGGATCGTCTGGTCCGCAATCGACGTGTTCCCGGCGGTAACCAGGGCGCTCACCCGGTCGATGGTCGACAGCGTCGGGATGAACCCCAGGAGGGCGGTGTCGGCCGCGAAGAACACCGTGAGCACAAGAACCGCCGCGATCACCGCAGCGACGCTTCCCAGCCAGCGCCGCTGGAGCGAGTACCGCACGACCGCCGCGACGATGAAGATCACGAACATCACGCCGAAGGCGCTGAACCACCAGGTGACATCCGACAGCACCGTATGCAGCCCGGAAACGGCGACCGCGAGCGCGAGCAGAAGGAGTGCGCTCAGCTGGAGGTCGCTGCTGCCCACCGCGACCGCGGGGCGACGCACGGTGATTGCGCTCATGGGCGCTCCGCGCTCATCGGCGCTCCGCGATCGGTCCGGAGGTGATCCGGGCGACACTGGCCCACGCGAAACCGATATCCGTGGTGTGGGTGACGGGGATGCATGTCCATCCTGCCGCATCGAGGATTTCCGGGATCGCGGGGTTGCCGCTATCCACGACGAACGCGACCCCGGTCTCGTAGGGGCGCCGTTGGGCACTGATCCAGCGCAGGGTGTCGCTCGACGGGTCCGCCATCACGGCGAACACCGGACCCAGCGCAGCCTGCCCGCGCTCGTCGTTTCCGCCGCCGATGGCGGAAGTGGGCTCCTGGAGGGTGACGCCGGCAAGGCTCAACAGGAACTCGGTGTCCTGGCCCGAACCCTGCGTGGCATCGCCAAGCGGCGCGACCTGCCTTGGGGCAGTCTCGAGCACCTGCACCAGGAATCCGGAGCGATGGAGGTGCACTCCGACCGAGGCGACCAGCGTGATCGCCCACTCGAACGACGCGGATCCCGGGGCGAGCTCGGACGGCGCGACATCGGGCCCATAGCCGTCGGAGCGTGTATCGAGGATGAGCCTGGCCTCCGGATAGCTGCGCTGCTCCTCCTGGCGCACCATCAGTTCCCCATGTCGCGCGGACGCTCGCCAGTGCACTCGGCGCAGCGCGTCCCCTGTGCGGTACTCGCGGGTCATGAGGTCGTCGTCGTTGCCGGTGGCCAGATGCTGGATGAGCCGCGCCGATCCTTCGCCGGATACGGCAAGCGAAAGGCTCTGGCCGAGCGCGACCACCGGCGGAACGACATACAGCGATTGGGTGCCCCCGACCTGGAGGTGACCGACGGCGAGACCAAACGGGTCGGAATAGCTCACGTCGAGCGGGCCGATGTCGTAAACGCCGCGAAGTGCCGGCCGCAACGAATAGCCCAGCCGGGTGCTGCGCGACACCGTCGCGGTTTCCCCGGGCGGAATCGAGGGAAGCAGGCCAGGTCCGGCCCGGTGTGGCGCCCAGGGGATGCGATCCGTCCAGCTAGCTGCCGGGCTGGCGGTGCCCTGCACGTTTCGCACCGACAGTTCGATCACGGATGCCATGCCTGCGCTCACGACCGGTGGCGAGAATGTGCGACTGACGGTGAGCCGCAGCGGGCGCAGCCGAACGATGAGGAAACCGACCAGCGGCAGCAGGATGAGCAAGCCCGTCGCGAAGAGCAGTTCAGACCGCCCGATGACGTACGCCGTAACCGTGCAGGCGATGCCAACGCCCACGAACAGGATGCCCCGGACGGTGAGCCGGGTGGAGCCTGCACGCAACCTGGCCGCAGCCGTCCCACGCCGCTCCGAACGTGACATCTCAGTTGCCGTTGCGCGCGCCCAGCGGAACAGGCGTCTCCGCCACGATCCGGGTGACGATCTCGGCGATCGTCTCGCCGGAATACCCGCCGACGGTGACTCCGACCCTGCCCGAGGGGATGAGCCGGTGGCTCAGTACAGCCACGGCCAGCGAGTTGAGGTCATCCGGAAGCACGAATTCGCGACCGGCCAGCGCCGCCCGCGCTTTCGCCGCGCGCACCAGCTGGAGGGTCGCTCGAGGACTTGCGCCGAGCCGCAACTCGGAGTCGCGACGGGTGGCCTGGGCGATGGCGACCGCGTACTGCTCGACGGCCGGGCTCGCAAAGACGGCGCGGGCTGTCGCGATCATCGAGCGCAGCTCGGTCGCCCCGATGACGGGCTTGAGGGCATCCAGTGGGCTCGATGTGGCGCGGGTGCGCAGCATCTCGATCTCGGACGACGGGTCCGGATACCCCATCGAGATTCGCGCCATGAAGCGATCACGCTGGGCTTCGGGCAGGGCGTATGTGCCCTCCATCTCTATCGGGTTCTGGGTCGCAACCACCGTGAACGGATTGGCGAGAAGGTAGGTCCTGCCATCGACCGTGACCTGGCGCTCCTCCATGCTCTCCAGCAGTGCGGACTGCGTCTTCGGTGAGGCGCGGTTGATTTCATCGCCGATCACGATGTTCGCGAAGACGGGGCCCGGCTTGAATTCGAATTCGCGGTCGGACTGGTTGAACACGGAGACGCCGGTGATGTCGGCGGGCAGAAGGTCGGGGGTGAACTGGATGCGAGAAACCGAGCAGTCGACGCTGCGGGCGAGCGCCCGGGCGAGCATCGTCTTACCGACTCCCGGGACATCCTCGATCAGAAGGTGGCCCTCGGCCAGCAGCACGGTCAGTGCAACCTGGATGGCCTCTGGCTTGCCGTCGATCACCGTCTCGATCGTCGCGACGATCCGGGCGCTTAACTCGAGGAACCTTTCGATGGGCATCGGCTCAGCAACCGGCAGGGACACTTCAGCGTGGCCCGGCTCGAATTTCGCCGGAAATGAGTTCACGTCACGAGTCTGCCAGACCCGTTCGAAAACGGTACTTCGAATGTGCCGTTAGCCGTATCCCGTAGCGTTGTCACACAATGAAGATCACGGTGATTTCCGGCGGCGTCGGTGGCGCGCGCTTCCTGCGCGGGGTTCGCGCCCACGTCCGCGAGGCCTACCCGGATGGCGACGGTGGCAGCACCGCGTCCGTCACCGCGGTGGTGAACACGGGCGACGACATGTGGCTTAGCGGGCTGCGGATCGCACCCGACCTCGATTCCATCATGTACACGCTTGCCGGCGAGAGCGATGAGGTGCGCGGCTGGGGCAGGGTCGGCGAAACCGAGCGGGTGAGCGGCGAGCTCCGTGCGTACGGCGTCGGCTGGCCGTGGTTCACGCTGGGTGACCTCGACATCGGGACGCATCTCGCGCGCACCTCGATGCTGCGAGACGGCCTGACACTCGCCGAGGCCACTGCACGAATCACCTCGCGCTGGCCACTCGGCGTGCGCCTGCTACCTGCCACCAACGATGAGGTCGAGACTCATGTCGTCGTCGGGGATGGCACGAGCATGCACTTCCAGGAGTGGTGGACGAGACACCGCGCCACCCTCGCCGCGCGGGCATTCGTGCAGCAGGGTGTCGAGTCCTCGAGCCCTGCGCCCGGTGTTGTTGAGGCGATCGCGACCGCGGATGTCGTGTTGTTCGCGCCATCCAATCCCGTGGTCTCGATCGGCACGGTGCTCGGCATCCCCGGCATCCGTGAGGCGGTCGCGTCGACCACCGTCGTCGGCGTGTCCCCCATCATCGGCGGCGCGGTCGTGCGCGGCATGGCGGATGCCTGCCTCACTGCGATCGGCGTCGCGACGGCCGCCGACGCGGTGGCGTTGCACTACGGGTCACGAAGCTCAGGCGGCCTGCTGGACGCGTGGCTGCTCAGCGAGGAGGATGCCGCGCTCGCGCCCGCAGTGGAAGCGGCGGGCATTCGTGCATCCGTCGTGCCGCTCTGGATGCGCGACATCCCCACCAGCGCAGCGATCGCTGCCGCCTCCCTCGCCGCTGCCTCAATCACCTAATTCAGGATGTTCTGTGACGGGTGAGGCAGCTGACCATCCCAGACCCAACATCCGTCACTCCCACCACACAACCTCCTGAATTGAGTATCGAGAGGGATTAGAATGGGGTCCATCTGGTTGTGCGCCTGGCTTTGGGTGAAATCTGTTCCACTCGTGAAAGCTGCGTCGTGACTGTCGATTCCCCCACCACATTCGTACCAACGGCATCCGCATTGTCGCGCGCGCTGAAGCGTGCCGAGACCGGCGTGACGATTGACGCGACCGAAGCCGAAACACTGCTTCATGCGCGCGGGGGCGACCTCGACCGGTTGCTGGTTGCGGCGGGCAGGATGCGGGATGCCGGGCTCGAGAAGGCCGGTCGGCCCGGCGTCATCACGTACTCGCGCAAAGTCTTCATCCCGGTCACGCACCTGTGCCAGGATCGCTGCCACTACTGTGCCTTCGTCAAGACGCCGGCGCAGCTGAAACGCCAGGGCAAAGAGATGTTCATGTCGCCTGACGAGATTCTCGAGGTGGCCCGCAACGGCGCTGCACTCGGATGCAAAGAGGTGCTCTTCACGCTCGGCGATCGCCCCGAGGAGCGCTGGCCTGAGGCTCGCGAGTGGCTGGATGCCAACGGCTACGACTCCACCATCACCTACCTTCGCGCCATGGCGATTCGCATCATGGAGGAGACCGGCCTCCTGGTGCACATGAACCCAGGGGTGATGACCTGGGAGGAGATCCAGAGGCTGAAGCCGGTTTCGCCGTCGATGGGCATGATGCTCGAGACCACCTCGACCAGGCTGTTCACGGAAAAGGGCGAGGCGCACTACGGCTCCCCCGACAAGGATCCCGCGGTGCGCCTGCGGGTCATCGAGGATGCCGGCCGCTCCAACGTGCCGTTCACAACCGGGCTGCTGCTGGGGATCGGCGAGACCTATGCGGAGCGCATCGAAGGCCTGTTCGCGATTCGTGCGGCCGCCCGCCGCCACGGACACATCCAGGAAGTCATCATCCAGAACTTCCGGTCAAAGATGTCGACCGCGATGATGCGCCGGGACGACCTTCCCCTCGAGGAGTACATCGCCGCCGTGGCGGTCGCCAAGCTCGTACTCGGCCCGGGCGCGCGCCTCCAGGCCCCACCGAACCTGACCGACCCGCAGGAGCTGTCGCTTCTGCTTCGCGCGGGGATCGATGACTGGGGCGGGGTTTCCCCCCTGACACCCGACCACGTCAACCCGGAGCGACCCTGGCCCGAGATCGACGAACTCACCCGGCTCACCGCGGAATCGGGTTTCACACTGCGGGAGCGCCTGACGGTGCATCCGCACTTCGTGCGGGCGGAAGAGCCCTGGCTCGACCCGCGCCTGCTTCCCCACGTCCGCGCGCTCGCCGATGCGCAGGGACTCGCCGTTGAAGGCCGCAAGCCTGTCGGCCTGCCCTGGCAGGAGCCGGACCCCGAGTGGCTGGGCTCCGGGCGGGTCAACCTGCACACCGAGATCGACACCGATGGTCGCACCACCGACCGCCGCAGCGACTTCGAGGATGTCTACGGCGACTGGTCCGAGCTACGTGAGACGGTCGGCGACACCCGTCGAACCGTGGGACTCGTCGGCGACCCGGCGGTACACGCCGCACTGCTGCATGCCGAATCCGACCCGGCGGGGCTGTCAGATGGCGAGTACCTCGCCCTCCTGAACGCGGAGGGACGTGACCTCGACGCCCTCGCCGGTCTGGCCGATCGGGTGCGCCACGACGTCGTCGGCGACCGCATCGGCTACGTCGTCAACCGCAACATCAACTTCACCAACGTCTGCTACACGGGATGCCGATTCTGCGCTTTCGCCCAGCGCCGCACGGACGCGGATGCATTCACCCTGTCGATGAAGCAGGTCGGCGACCGCGTCGACGAGGCATGGAACATCGGCGCGACCGAGATCTGCATGCAGGGCGGAATTCACCCCGACCTGCCCGGCACCGCATATTTCGACCTCGCCCGCGAGGTCAAGGGACGCCAGCCGGGCATCCACCTGCACGCCTTCAGCCCGATGGAAATCGTCAATGGAGCGGCCCGTACCGGGCTCAGCTACCACGACTTTCTTCAGGAGGCGCAGGCCGCAGGGCTCGACACGATCCCCGGGACCGCCGCCGAGATCCTCGACGACGAGGTGCGCTGGGTGCTCACCAAGGGCAAGCTCCCGGCATCCGCATGGATCGACATCGTGACCACCGCGCACAAGCTCGGCATCCGATCCTCGTCGACCATGATGTACGGTCACGTCGACAACCCGTCGCACTGGGTCGGTCACCTGCGAACCCTGTCACGGATCCAGGATGAGACGGGCGGTTTCACCGAGTTCGTGTTGCTGCCGTTTATCCACACCAACTCACCCGTCTACCTGGCGGGGGTAGCTCGCCCAGGGCCCACACCGCAGGAGAACCGGGCTGTGCACGCCGTCGCCCGCCTCATGCTTCACGGCCGAATCGACCACATCCAGACCTCGTGGGTCAAGCTCGGCACGGAGGGCACCCAGCTCATGCTGCAGGGGGGCGCGGATGATGTCGGCGGCACCCTCATGGAGGAGACCATCAGCCGGATGGCCGGCGCAGACAACGGCTCAGAGAAGACGGTCGATGAACTCGAGCTGCTGGCGTCGCAGATCGGCCGGGAGGCCTACCAGCGCACGACGACCTACGGGGTGCCGACGGCGGAGCGCGCGGCTGTGGCCCGGGCGCACGCGTCCACCGGCTATGCCTCGACGGGTAAGTCGCTGAAGCTGCTCCCCCTGCACGTCGCCGCAGGTCGCTAGCGCGGGTCTTCCTGATCAACCAACCGCTGCTCGGCGAGTTGTTGGGCGATGAGCCGGTCGACAACGGCGGGGTCCGCGGCCGCTGCGGCTGCGCGACGAGACCCCGGCGGGGCGACGGCAGGCTGGCCGTTGCTCACGTGCAACCCGGGTCGCTCCGACGTGTCGTCGTGGCCGTACACGGTGCAGTTGACGTCGAGTCCGAGTTCGGCGAGGTCACTCAACAAGCTCGCGGGCAGCACGAATCCGGCCTGCGACCCTCCGGCCGTGCCGTACCAGGTGAGTTCAACCGCGTAGTCGCGGCGGATCTGAGCGAGCATCGGGCCGCGACCAAGCAGGCGGTCGGCAAGAACCTGGAGTGTCGCGAAGCCCTTGGCATCCTCGTCCACCATGGCCATCTTGGTTCCCGGGTTCGAGTCCACCTCGAGTACCCACATCGATGTGTCGTACACGCGGCGACGGATGGGCTCATTGCCAGTGTCGTTGCCACGCGGGCGCGGGTCACCCTTGTCGGCACTCCAGTCGGGCGAGATTCCCAACACCTCGGTGACGTAATACGCCGGGTGGTTCGGACTCGATATTACGAGTGTCGCCATCCCGTCGATCATGGTCATTTCGACAGGCTATCGCGGGATGCACAGACCCATCCGTGCCGGACCGTCCCCCATTCGAGTCACGACACGGCGTGTCGCTTCCCGAATTGGTCCGACTTGCCGCACAAACCCACCACACGCGACGCCGCACGCCCGACCGATCCTTCGGAAGCGCCGGCTCGACAGTCAGGAGGGTGACCGGCTGGCGCGCGTGCGGGGTCCGACCCGCGAGGCGAGATCGGCCAGCTGGGAGGCCGTGTCGACGTCTCGGCGCAGGCCCGACTCCTGCGGGAGCTCCAGCTCGACGTAACCCGCTGCGAGGTGCCTTGCGCGCGAGTGCGCCCCGAAGGCAGGCCGATGGTCGGCCGGGCGAAGGGCCGTGAGAAGAACCGTGCCGTCGTTGTCGGCATCGGGTACGAAGGCGAGCGGATACTGCGCCGCCAGCTCAAGTGCGGCCTCGAGCTCGGCGGCCCGCAGGGCGGGCACATCCCCGAGGAGTACACCGACCGGACCCCGGCCAGCCGCAGCGATCCCCTGGGCCACGGCAGCGTTGAGTCCGTTGCCCTCGTCGGGAACCACGTGCGCGCCGAGCGCCCCGAAGTGCGCGGCGATCGACGCAGACGTCACGACGATGACGCGGGGCTCCGAGGGTCGTCCAGACGTCGGGAGCGCGGCGACGACGGCCGCGACGGAGTCGAGGGCAATCGCGAGCGCCAGGTCCGCCGATGCGGCGAGGCGCGACTTTGCCGACGCGGTTCCCTTCACGGGAACCACGACGGTCCAGTCAGGCACGCTGCCCGGCCTCGAATCCCTGGGCGTAGGCCTCGTCAGTGCCCAGCCGGAACATGTCGTTCTCGCTCGGCCGGTTCAGGATGCGCGCCCCGGGCGCGTCGGGGACCACCAGGTGGCCGAGCCCGCGGACGACTGCAACTGGCAGGCCCGTGCTCTTCCGCTTCACCAGGTCGGCCGCCGACGCCAGCTCATCCCCGACAGCCGGGGCGGTGACATCCAGCACCCGACCCTGGGTGTCTGTCGTGCCCCGAAGGTCGTCGAGGAGAACCACACCGCTCCCGCCGATGGCCACATCTGTCTGCCCCTCGCGCCAGGCGCGGCCGAGGGTATCGGATATGACGATGCCGAGCTCGACCTCGAAGCGGTCCTGCAGGGTAGAACGGATGCGCGACGCCGAAGCGTCGGGGTCGAGCGGCAGCAGCAGCACGGTGCCATGCGGTGTATTCGAGGCATCGACGCCAGCAGCCGCGCCCACGATGCCAAGGTGGTTCTCCACGATGCGGGTCACGCCACCGGGGAACTCTCGAGTGGCAACGACGCGCACGGTCTCGGCGGTGATGGCCTGCTCGCGATCCTCGGCGTGAACAATGCGGCCTTCCGCCTTGGACACGATCTTCGAGCTCACCACGAGGATGTCACCGTGGTGCAGCCCGAGTGGCGCCACGGCATCGCCGATCACCAACCCCAGGTCCATCCCTGCCTCGATCTCCGGAATACCGGGGACCGCGAAAACTGAGAAACCCGTCTGTGCAGCAGGCATCAGCGGTGCAGCTTGGGAAGGACCTGGTCGCCGAAGACGTCGATCCACTCGCGCTGGTTGCGTCCCACGTTATGCAGGTACACGCGATCGAACCCCAGGTCGACGAACTTCTGGATGTATTGCCGGTGCTTGTCGGGGTCGGACGAGACGATCATCCGGCCTTCGAAATCTTCCGGCCGCACGAGCTTGGCAATCTGCTCGAATTCGAACGGCGACCGGATGTCGGCCTTGGGAAACTTCATCCCACCGTTGGGCCACTCGACCACGGCATTGCGCATGGCCTCCTCATCGGTTGCCGCCCAGCTCAGGTGAAGCTGCAGCACCTTGGGCATCCTCGAGGGATCTTTGCCGACCTCACGGGCACCCTCGTCGAACCGCGCAAAAAGGCCGTCGATTTTCTCCAGCGGTGCGCCAACCGTGATCAGGCCGTCGACCGTCTTGCCCGCGCGCTTTGCTGTGACCGGGCCGGCGGTCGCGACCAGGATCTCGGGCGCAACCTTCGGCATGGTCCACAGCCGCGTGGATTCCAGCTTGTAGAAGAGACCCGAGTGTTTCACATCCTTGCCGGACAGCGAGGCGGTGAACAGCTTCTTGATGAGGTCGATGGCTTCGAACATCCGGTTGATGCGCTCCGGCGCCTCCGGCCAGTACTCGCCCGTGATGTGCTCGTTGAGCGCCTCACCGGATCCCAGCCCGAGCCAGTGCCGCCCGGGGTACATCGCCGCGAGCGTTGCGGACGCCTGCGCGACCATCGCGGGGTGCCACCGGAAGGTCGGAGCGGTGACACCCGGCCCGATGTCGCCCGACGTGCGTTCTCCCAGCGCTGCGAGCACCTCCCAGACGAAGGATGCCTGCCCCTGCTGGGGCACCCAGGGCTGGAAATGGTCCGCTGCCATCACGCCCGAGAAGCCCCTGGACTCGGCGTAGGCGGAAAGCCCGACCGCCTCGGTGGGATGGAACTGTTCGAGCATGGCGGCATAGCCGACAGTCAGGGTAGCCATACTCCCATGCTAACGACAGGCCAGCGCCAGCGATTCGTGAAGCATAGGCTCGGGGTATGAGTGATTCGAAGGCTACCGAAGTCGAGTTCTGGTTTGATCCGTCGTGCCCGTGGGCATGGATGACCTCCCGCTGGGTCGACGAGGTGGCAAAGTACCGCGACCTCGAGGTGACCTGGAAGGTCATGAGCCTCTCAGTGCTCAATGAAGACAAGGATGTACCCGATTCGTACAGGTCCTTCTTCCCGCGCGCGCTGCGCTATACCCGTCTGGTCACGGCCGTGAAGGAGCTGCACGGGCAGGAGTACGTGAAGCCGCTCTACGACGCGCTCGGGACGCGCATTCACCCGGGAGGGTCGAAAGACCCCGATACGGTCATCCCCGAGGCGCTTGCCGAGGTGGGGTTGCCGGCCGAGCTGGTCGAGTACAGCCTGACCGACGAGTTCGACCCGCAGATGCGAGCCAGCCACTTCGACGGCATCGAGAGGGTCGGCCAGGAGGTCGGCACGCCGGTCATCGCGGTGGAGGGAGTCGCGTTCTTCGGCCCGGTCATTTCGCCCGCGCCGAAGGGCGAAGAGGCGGTGCGGCTGTGGGACGGGACAGTCGCTGTTGCGTCCTACCCGGGGTTCTTCGAGATCAAGCGGAGCCGAACAGCGGACCCGATCTTCAGCTAGCCCTGCGGGTCACGCCGGGCCTGCTTCTTTCCACGCCGCACCTGGGCCGCCAGAAGTACGGCGTGCATCGCCTGCTGCCGCTTCAGCTGCGCGTGGTTGCGGTCATATTCTTTCGCTGCGGCCTTCTTACGCGATTTCTCCGCCCTGCGGGCGAGCTTCTTCTCGCTGGCCACGATCACTTGACCCTGGCGAGGAGTTGCTCCTTGTTGAGCCGTGAGTACCCGACGATGCCCTGTTCGCGTGCTTTTGCGCGCAACGCAGCGACGCTCGGCGCTCGATCGGGTGTGCTCACCGCGACCGCCGCAATTTTCGCCTTGGTGGTCTCGACCCTCGCCTTGGCCTGGTGCACGATCGCGGTGGCTTCGGTTGACTTACCCCGAGCGGTGCGCTTGGCCTGCTTGATGGCGCTCTTCTGGGCCTCGGCGGCGGCCTTCGTGGCCTTCTCGATCTCTTTCTTCGCCTCGGCCTTGGCCTTCTTAGCGGCGGCCCTGGCGCTTGCCTTCTGGGCCGCTAGTTCCTTCTTCGCCTTCTCCAGCTTGCGCTCGAGGTCACGCTGGACCTGTTTGCGCACGTCCTTCTTGGACGGCTTTTCGCTCTTCCTGGACTTTTCAGTCTTTTTTGACTTGTCAGCCATGATGTTCCCTTTCGTTGATCCCACCATCCCGCGAGGCGGGCCGGGCCCGCAAGGGCTATCCGGCCTGCAGGAATGCCGCTACGGCAGCGGGCACGTACGGTGAAACGTCTCCGCCGAGCCCTGCGACCTGGCGAACCAGGGAACTGGACACGTGCGCGTGGTCGGGAGCGGGCAGCAGGAACACGGTCTCTACTCCCGCGAGGTTGCGGTTGACGATGGCCATCGGAGTCTCGTAGGCAACGTCGACCTGCGACCGGATGCCTTTGACGATCACGCTGGCCCCGACCTCGACGCAGTAGTCGACGAGTAGCCCGACGCTCCAGCTGGTGACTCGGATGTTCGACGGGAGCCTGGCATCCCTGATCGATTGCTCGATCAGGTTCACTCGCTGCGCGATGGGCAGGAGTGCAGTCTTTCCGGGGTTGTGCACGACCAGCACATGGATCTCGTCGAAGATGCCCGCTGCGCGCCCGATAACGTCAAGGTGGCCAAGGGTGACCGGGTCGAAAGACCCAGGAACGACGGCGATCCTGCTCATGCACTCACCCTATCCGCTGAAGCCGTGCTAATTCTTTGCAAGGAACGCGGCGGCGGTCTCGTCGAGCCGTCGTGCGAGAGCTTCACGAAGGGCAGGATGGCCGGCCAGCGCCGGGTCGGCGGCGAGCACGCCGGACGCGAGGAGTCGCGCGTCGCTGATCAGCTCGCCGTCCCTCGCAACGCGAAGCAGTCGCAGGCTGGAGCGACCACCAGACTGGATGCTTCCCAGCACGTCGCCCTCCTGCCGCAACTCGAGGTCTTTCTGGGCCAGCTCGAACCCGTCGAGCGTGCTTGCGACCGCATCCACCCGCTCGCGAGCGACGGTTCCGCCCTCCGCTCGCGTCACGAACAGGCAGAGGCCCGGGACGGTTCCCCGGCCGACCCGTCCCCGCAGCTGGTGCAGCTGAGAGACGCCGAACCGGTCGGCGTCGAGCACGACCATCGTCGACGCATTGGGCACATCGACTCCAACCTCGATGACCGTGGTCGCGACGAGCACATCGATCTCACCGGCAGCGAACGCGCGCATGGTGGCATCCTTGACGTCACCGCTCATGCGACCGTGAAGCGCGGCGAGACGGGCATGCTCGAACAGCGGATTGGAACGAAGCGATTCGAGCACGTCCGTCACAGTGGCCGTCGGAGCGCCGTCGGCTGGCTCCAGGTCGGCCCCGTCGTCGACTTCGGGGGTGGGACTGCTCGGGTCGATCGCGGGACACACGACAAAAGCCTGTCGTCCTTTGGCAAGCTCCTCGGCGACGCGCTCCCAGACGCGGGACACCCAACCCGGCTTCTCGGCGAGCGGCACGACGAAGCTTTCGATGGGGATACGCCCGGCGGGGAGTTCCACAATCGTCGAGATGTCGAGATCACCGAACACGGTCATGGCCACGGTGCGCGGGATGGGCGTTGCCGTCAGGACGAGAACGTGCGGGGGTGTGGTGCCCTTTTGCCGCAGTGTTTCGCGCTGCTCCACGCCGAACCGGTGCTGTTCGTCAACCACGACCAGCCCGAGATCGAAGAAGCCGACATTGTCGCTGAGCAGCGCGTGCGTTCCCACCACGATGCGTGATGAGCCGGAGACGGCGGCGAGGAGGGCCTTCTTGCGTTCGGCGACGGGCAGCTGGCCGGTCAGCAGGGTCGGCCGGAGCCGCGCCGCAAGGTCGGGACCGAGCGTCGCAACGATCGAGCGCAGGTGCTGTGACGCCAGCACCTCGGTGGGCGCCAGCAGCGCGGACTGGCCGCCCGAGTCGGCCACGGACAGCATGGCCCGCAGAGCGACAAGCGTCTTGCCGGATCCGACCTCTCCCTGCACCAGGCGATTCATGGGTGCCTGGCTGGCGAGATCCATCGCGATCTCTTCCCCGACCAGCTTCTGGTCCATCGTCAGGGTGAATGGCATGCTGGCGTCGAATTCGCGCGCGAGCTTTCCCGGCAGCCGCGGCGTGGTCGCCTTTGCCCGCAGTTCCGCTCGCTGCTGGAGCAGGGCCGACTGCAGCACGAACGCCTCCTGGAATCGCAGTGCGTTTCGCGCGCTGCGCCAGTCGGCGTCGGTGACCGGTCGGTGAATGAGTTCGATCGCGCGACCGTAGCCGATGAGCCTGTAGTCGGACCGCACCTCGGCAGGCACAGGGTCCTCGAGCACGGGAAGGGCATCCAGCACCAGCTCGACCGATTTCTGGATCTGCCAGGAGGCAACCGTGGATGTCGCCGGGTAGATCGGGATCGGTTTGTTGACCCAATCCGTGGCGACGGGGTTGTCGAGGTCGACGCTTTCATCGAAGAGCTCATAGTCGGGGTGTGCCAGCTGTCGCAGGCCCTTGTATTCGCCGACCTTGCCCGCGAAGATGCCGCGGACTCCCGGTTTCAGGTCGTTCTTTCGCCACGCCTGGTTGAAGAAGGTCAGGGTCAGGATGCCCTTGCCGTCGGTGATTTTCGCCTCGAAGATCGTGCCCCGCTTGGCCTTCATCGTTCTCTCGGTCGCCGAGAGGACCTCGGCGACGATGGTCACGCTGCTGTCGATCTCGAGGTCGGCGAGCGCGGTCAGCTCCCCACGCTTGGCGTACCGGCGCGGGTAGTGGCTGAGGAGATCGCCGACGGTGACAATGCCGAGGCCCTTCTGCAGTGCCGAGGCGGTGCGGCCGCCCAGGGACACACTGAGCTTCAGGTCGAGCGGCGAGGTCACCCTTCGAGGGTAGCCGGGACCGGTGATGAGGATAGCGTTGAGCCTCATGACGCGCATCATTGGCGGTTTCGCGGGCTCGCTCACACTGGCTGTTCCCGCAGCGGGAACCCGACCCACGAGCGATATGGTGCGCGAGGCGATCTTCTCGGCACTGCAGGCGCGCGATGCGCTGGCGGATGCCCGCGTGCTCGACCTCTACGCGGGCTCCGGGGCGCTTGGCCTCGAGGCGGCTTCGCGGGGTGCGGCAGCCGTCACCCTGGTCGACAACAACCAGCGTGCCGCGAGCACCTGCCGGCGGAATGCGGCGCATGTTCTCGGCGCGGCGCCCAGGGGCAAGACGGTCGCGGTCGACGTGAGTTCGTCACCCGTGCAGGCGTTCATCTCCGGCGCACGTCAGTTCTGGGACGTTGTCTTCCTCGACCCGCCCTACGACCTCGACAACGGGGAGGTCTCGCACAATCTCGAGGCCCTGGTGCCGCGGCTGGCACCGCATGCCGTCGTCGTACTCGAACGAAGCTCGCGGAGCCCGGTACCCACCATCCCCGCCGAGCTGCTGCTCGATCGGCGGAAGGAGTACGGCGATACGGCTGTTTACTGGCTGTCGCTCAGCCGAACGTAGCGATCCAGTCCGAAACCTCACTGAGCGGCCCACGGTCGATCGTGTAGATCGAACTCGTGCCCCGCTTCTCCTTGCTCACCAGCCCGGCGTCCTTGAGAGCCTTGAGGTGTTGTGTCACGGAGGGCTGCGCGATTCCCAGCTCAAGGGCAAGCGCCCCCACCGAACGCTCATCGATAGCCAGAAGCTCAAGGATTCTCCGCCGTCGCGCATCACCGATTACCGCGAAAATGTCGGGCGATGCCAAATGATTCGGGCTCATCCATCTCCTCCGTCCCAGCCTTCGTAAGGATCCCAGCCGCCCCGGGCCTCGAACGGCAGGCCGTCGACAAAAACTCCGGTATCGACGATAACCGTACCAACAGCACGAAACCCCCCGGGTAGCCGCGCGCCAGCCGGGAAGGTCGCGAGCAGTGAGTGGTCTTCTCCCCCGGTCAGGGCATCGCCCGGTCCGACACGAGCCGCGTCCAGGTCGATGCCGACGCCGCTCGCCTGGGCGAGCCGACGGGCATCCAGTACAAGACCGTCGCTCAGGTCGATCATGGCCGTAGCGCCCTCCAGGGCGGCGAGGCGTCCATCGGCAATGGGCGGAGTCGGCGCGAGCTGCGCCGTGATCTCGGGACGCGACGCACGAAGAGCGGATGCCAGGCTCGCATCGGGACGGCCCTCGCTCACGGCATCGGAGAACAGCAGCCGGATGCCCGCTGCCGCGGCCCCCAGCACGCCCGACACTGCAACGACATCTCCGACCCGGGCGCCTGATCGCAGTACCGGGTCCCGGCCCTCGAGGTCGCCGAATGCCGTCACCGCGATGGTCAGCGTCGCGGAAACCGACAGGTCACCGCCAACCACCCCGCATCCCGGCGCCATCGCGGCGCACCCGTCCCGCAGCCCGTCGGCGAATTCCTCGAGAAACGCGACCGAGGTTCCGGAGGGAGCGGCAAGGGCAACCACCAGCCCGGTCGGGACCGCGCCCATCGCAGCGACGTCGGCGAGATTCGACGCCGCTGCCTTCCAGCCGAGGTCGTGAGCGCTCGACCAGGCAAGCCGAAAGTCGGGTCCGTGGATCATCATGTCTGTCGTGACCACGAAACGGGCATCCGGAGCGGTCAACACGGCCGCATCATCACCCGGGCCGACCAGCGCGAACGCGGAGCCCGGGAGTCGAGGGAAGATGCGCGCCAGCGCCGCGGTCTCGCCGATGCTGCCCAGGCTCGCTTCTGCATTCACGATTCACACGGTATCGCGGGCGACGGGCGGCCGCTGTGCCCGGCAGCACTCTCGGCTGGTGCCCAAGCGGTGCACGCTAGCGTTGGACGGATGAAAGCGAAGCTGGGTGCAGTCGCCGTCGCGCTGGTCACGGCGCTGCTGCTGGCCGGATGCGCCCCCACGGTCGCGCTGTCACCCGCAGCCGATGCGACGAACGCGAAGTGCGCGAGCGTGGTGGTGCTGTTGCCGAACACCGTGTCGACGCTTGCCCAACGCCAGACGAACGCGCAGGGCACCGGCGCGTGGGGCGACCCCGCGGACATCCTGCTCTACTGCGGGGTTCCGGTCCCCGACCCCACGTCGACACTCCCATGCGTCACGGTTGACGGCATCGACTGGCTGCGCAACGACAAGGACGCGCCGGTCTACATCTTCACGACCTACGGCCGGAACCCTGCGGTCACGGTGAAGATCAACTCGAGAGACGTGAAGGCCGACGGTAACCAGGCCCTCAACGACCTCGCCGTCGCTGTCGCCAGCATTCCGAGCAAGCATCACTGTGTCTCGCCCGAAGAGGTGCTCCAGGATGGCCAGCCGGTCTCGCAGGCAACCCCGACACCGACTCCGACACCGACTCCGACCCCGAGTGCGACCGCTCCGAAGGCCACGCCGACGCCCTAGAAAGCTAGCGCGATGACTCGAGCCCGAGGGCGATGAGCTCGTCGATCAGTTGCGGGTAGCTCATACCCGACGCCAGCCAGCACTTCGGGAACATCGAGATCGGCGTGAAGCCAGGCATGGTGTTGAGCTCGTTGATCACGAAGCCGGACGCGGTGAGAAAAAAGTCGGCGCGCGCGAGGCCCGTTCCGCCGATCGCGTCGAACGCCCGCGCCGCGAGTCCCGTGACCTCCGCGAGTTCTGACTCGGTCAGTTCGGCGGGACAGATCACTTCTGCGCCGTTCGCATCGAGGTACTTGGCCTCGAAGTCGTAGAACTCCCGGCCGGTCATGACGATCTCACCCGCGAGCGAAACCCGGGTAGGACCACCGTCGCGACCCCCGAGCACACCGCATTCGATCTCGCGCCCGAGCACGGCGGCCTCGACGAGCACCTTGTCGTCTTCGGCAAGCCCCGTCGCCATCGCGTCGGCGAGGCCGGCGACATCCGCAACCTTCGTCACACCGACACTCGAACCCGCACGCGCGGGCTTGATGAAGGCCGGCCAGCCAAGAACCTCGACCGATGCGGCGACCATCCGCGGATCCTCCGCCCAGTCACGCGCCGTGACGGTGAAGCCGGGCGCGACCGAGATTCCCGCCTGGGCGAACACGATCTTGGCGAAGTGTTTGTCCATTGCAAGGGCGGATGCCAGCACACCGTCGCCGACATAGGGCAGCCCGGCAAGCTCGAGCATGCCCTGCACCGTGCCGTCCTCGCCCCAGCGCCCATGCAGGATGGGGAAGACAACGTCGACGTCGCCCAGCGAGTGCACAACGCCCTCGGCATCCAGGTAGCGCAGCTCGCGGGAGGCCGTCGACTGCGGCCACAGGATGCGTGTGCCGTTGTCGTGCACCATCGGCATGTTCGCCGGATCCATCGCGAATTTCTCCGCGCGGTCCTCCTCGAGGGTGAAAGCGCCCTCGGTCGTGATGCCGACAGGGACCACGTCGTACTTCTCGCGATCGATCGCCTCAAGCACTCCCCCTGCGGTGGCACAGCTGATGGTGTGCTCCGAGGAACGGCCACCGAACAGGACGGCGACGGTCAGTTTCGACACGGCTACTCTCCCTGGGGGGTCGGGTCTGTGGTGAGGTGCGGAGCGATATCCCTCGGATTCAGCGTACCGGCCAGCACCTCGGCGACCTGGCTCACAATGGGCATCTCCACGCCGCGGGCCATGGCGAGTTCGAGCACCGGAGCAACCGAGGTGAGACCCTCCGCGGTCTGGTTCATCTGCTTGATGACCTCGGAGAAGCTGTATCCCTGGCCGAGGAGGCGTCCCGCCGTGTTGTTGCGCGAGAGCGACGACTCGCAGGTCGCGATCAGGTCGCCAAGGCCGGCAAGGCCCGACAGTGTCTCTGCTCGCGCGCCGTACGCGACCGAAAAGTCGATCATCTCGGCGAGACCGCGCGTGATGATCGACGCCTTCGTGTTCTCGCCGTAGCCGACGCCATCCACGATTCCGATTGCGACGGCGATGAGATTCTTGAGCACGCCGCCGAACTCCGTGCCGATCACATCGGTGTTGACGAACGATCGAAAGTACGAATTCGTCGCGACGGTCGCAACGGCTGTCGCCGTCTCGAGGCTCTCCGATGAAATCACGGCCGCCGTGGGCTCCTCGCGAGCGATTTCGAGCGCGAGGTTGGGTCCGGATGCGACAGCAACCCGGTCCGGCGCAAGGCCAAGCTCCTGGTAGAGCACCTCGCTCATCCGGAAGCGGGTGCCCATCTCGACGCCCTTCATGAGCGAAACCACAACCGCATCGCGCGGAAGGAACTGCGCGACAGCGGCGAGATTCTCCCTGAGGCTCTGGCTCGGCACCGAGATGTAGACCTGCTCGGCGCCGTCGAGCACGGCTTCGAGGTCGGAGCTGGCCTGCAGGGAGCGGGGAAGATTGATTCGCGGCAGATAGTCGCTGTTGCGCTTGGATTCGGAAATCTCCCGCGCGAGTTCGGGGCGCCGGGCCCAGAGCACAACCTCGGCACCGCCATCGCACAAGATCTTTGCGAAGGTCGTCCCCCACGACCCGGCACCCAGCACGGCGACCCTAGGCCCCATCGAAATGTCCTGTCTCCGACTGGTGCATGGCGGCCGGATCCCAGCGTTCGGCCGGCGCCGTCTCACCACGCAACTGCTCGAGCAGGGCGGTGATGTCGTTCATGACAAGGGTCGTCGCATCCGCGAGGAGCTTCGCGTTGACGGGCTTGCCCCGGAATGCGGTGAGATCAACCGGGTCGCCGTACTTGACCACGATCTTCTTGCGCGGGAACAGGCTGAGCTTGCCGTAGCGCGGCAACACCAGCTGGGTTCCCCAATGCGCGACAGGAATGATCGGGATGTCCGCGTCCAGCGCCATCCGAACGGCGCCGAACTTGCCGCGCATCGGCCAGTAGTCGGGGTCCCGCGTGAGCGTGCCCTCGGGATAGATAATGACGGCAAGGCCGTGCTCGGTGATCTGCCGTGCGGCCGCGAGCGGGTCGGCGCTGCGGACCGAACCGCTGCGCTCGACGGGAACCTGCTTGCTCGCCCGCATGATCGCTCCGAGCACCGGGACTGTGAACAGGGAGGCTTTGGCGAGAAACCGCGGCATGCGCCCCACCTTCCACATGGCCACTCCGATCACGAGCGGATCGATCTCGCTGTAGTGGTTGGGGGCCAGGACGAAGGGGCCGGTTGCGGGCGCCTTCTGGCCATCGAGGATCGTGATTTTCGACAGCGCACCCATCAGCGGGATAACAAGTGCTGCAAGGAAGCGCCAGATCGCTGTCTTCTCCGAGCGGCCACGCTTCTCCGAGCGGCCACGCTTCTCCGAGCGGCCGCGGTCACCGTCAGGTAACCCAGGGTTCGGCGGCACCGGCGCCGCTGGCGGAGTCGACGTCACCGCCGGTTCAGCCCTCGAAGTCGAAGTCGGCTCCGAGCATGTCCAGCTTGTCGATGAAGTGCTCGTAGCCACGACTGATGATTCCCACGTTGCTGATGGTCGAACGCCCCTCCGCGGTCAGGGCCGCGATCAGGTGGCTGAATCCGCCCCGCAGGTCGGGCACCGTGATGTCGGCGCCATGCAGGGGGGTCGGACCAGTGATGACGGCGGCCTGCTCGAACTCCCGACGGGCGACACGGCGAGCGTACCCGGCGAGGCCCTCCTTGTGAACCACGATGTTCGCGCCCATGGCGATCAGAGCATCCGTGAACCCGAACCGGTTCTCGTACACCGTCTCGTGCACGATCGACGTGCCCTGCGCCTTGGTCAGGGCCACAATCAGCGGCTGCTGCCAGTCCGTCATGAAACCGGGATGCACGTCGGTCTCCACAACGACGGGCTTGAGCTTGCCGCCGGGATGGAAGAACCGGATGCCGTCCTCCTGGATGTCGAATGCTCCGCCCACTTTGCGGAAGATGTTGAGGAACGTCATCAGCTCCTGCTGCTTCGCTCCCCCGACGAAGATGTCGCCCTCGGTGGCAAGCGCTGCGGATGCCCAGCTCGCCGCCTCGTTGCGGTCGAAGAGAGCTCGGTGAGTGTAGCCGCTCAGGGACTCGACACCCTCGATGAAGATCACCCGGTTGGGCTCGACATTGATGATCGCGCCCATCTTCTGGAGGATCGCGATCAGATCCATGATCTCCGGCTCGATGGCCGCGTTCTTGAGCTCGGTGACGCCCTCAGCCCTCACGGCGGTCAGCAGCACCTGCTCGGTCGCTCCGACGCTCGGGTAGGGGAGCTCGATGCTTGCACCCTTGAGTCCGTTTGGCGCGGTCAGGCGGAAGCCCTCGTAGCCTTTGTCGACGATCGCGCCGAACGCGCGCAACGCATCCATGTGGAAATCGATCGGGCGATCGCCGATGCGGCATCCGCCGAGGTCGGGGATGAGCGCTTCACCGAGCCGGTGAAGCAACGGCCCGCAGAACAGGATCGGGATGCGGCTGCTGCCGGCCAGCGCATCGATCTGAGCGAAGTGGGCCTTCAGCACGTTGCTCGGGTCGAGCAGCAGTTCGCCGGGCGCCACCTGTGTGACTGTCACTCCGTAGGCGTCGAGCATTCCGGTAACGACTCCGACATCGCTGATGTCGGGGACATCTTTCAGGTGGCTCGGGGTGTCGCCGAGCAGGGCCGCAACCATGGCCTTCGTCGCCAGGTTCTTCGCGCCGCGCACCTCAATGCGGCCGCGCAACGGCTTGCCACCGTTGATGGTGATCTTGTCGGACTTCAATCCGACGCGCTCTCCGGCCTTCTGTGCATCCGTGATGAGACTCAACTATTTCACCGGCAATGTCTTGGGCCGCCATGATTCACGGCGAGCTTCGAAGTCTGTAATTCGCGCCTCGTCGCGCAATGTCAGTCCAATGTCGTCAAGACCCTCGAGCAGACGCCATCTCGTGTAGTCGTCAATCTGAAAGGGCACCGTTGTCTCACCGATCGTCGCTGTCCGGGAAACCAGGTCGACCGAAATCTCGATCCCGGGAGCGGCGTCGATGATCGACCAGAGCTTTTCAACATCCTGCTCGGTGATCGTGCCCGTGAGCAACCCCTGCTTGCCCGAATTGCCACGGAAAATGTCGCCAAATTTGGGGGCGAGAACCGCAGTGAAGCCGAAGTCGCGCAGCGCCCAGACGGCGTGCTCGCGGCTTGACCCCGTGCCGAAGTCCGGACCGGCGATGAGGATGCCACCGTGGGCGTACTCGGGCTGGTTCAGCACGAAATCGGGGTCCTGTCGCCAGGAGTAGAAGAGCGCGTCGTCGTAGCCGGTCTTCGTGACCCGCTTCAGGAACACCGCAGGGATGATCTGGTCGGTGTCGACGTTGGCTCGCTGCAGCGGAACTGCGGTTCCGGTGAGAACGGAGATCTTATCCATTGGCCTGTTTCACCTCGTGGCTTTCTGACCTGCCGGGCTCCGAGATGCCGTCCACATAGTCGTGGTCGACATCGAGCGTGCGCGCCCCGCGATTGCTCGCGTTTCCGCTTGCTTCTGCCGAAGCGTAATCACCCTGCAACGACTCGGGCACTGAAACGCCGAGGTCCCACGGGCTGCTCAGCGTTCCACGAATTGCTGTGGCTGCCGCAACCAGGGGCGAAACGAGGTGCGTTCGCCCGCCTTTACCCTGCCTGCCCTCGAAGTTGCGGTTGGAGGTGGAGGCACAGCGCTCGCCCGGAGCGAGCTGGTCGGGATTCATTCCCAGACACATCGAGCATCCGGCGAATCGCCACTCGGCGCCGAATTCCTCGACGATCTTGTCGATGCCTTCGGCTTCCGCCTCGATGCGCACCCGGGCGCTTCCTGGCACGACCATGACGCGCACGCCGTCGGCCTTCTTCTTGCCTTTGATGATCGAGGCGAAGGCCCGCAGGTCTTCGATGCGTGAGTTCGTGCAGGATCCCATGAAGACTGCGTCCACGGGGATGGCTTTCATCGGGGTGCCCGCGACGAGGTCCATGTATTCAAGGGCGCGCTCAGCTGACGCACGCTCGTTGGGGTCGCTGATGGCGGCCGGGTCGGGAACGGCGTCACTCAACGAGACACCCTGACCGGGGTTGGTACCCCAGGTGACGAACGGTTCAAGCTCATCAGCATCGAGATACACCTCGGCGTCGAACACGGCGTCGTCGTCGGTCCTCAAGGTCTCCCAGTAGGCGACTGCGGCATCCCAGTCGGCTCCCTCCGGCGCGTGCGGGCGCCCCTTGAGGTAGTCGTACGTGACCTGGTCGGGCGCGACCATCCCGGCTCGCGCACCCGCCTCGATCGACATGTTGCAGATGGTCATACGGCCATCCATCGACAGGGACCGGATGGCGCTCCCCCGGTACTCGAGCACATAGCCCTGGCCGCCGCCGGTGCCGATCTTCGCGATCACGGCGAGGATGATGTCTTTCGCGGTCACACCGGGGCGCAACGTGCCCTCGACGGTGATCGCCATGGTTTTGAACTCCTGCAGCGGCAGGGTTTGTGTGGCGAGGACATGCTCGACCTCGCTCGTTCCGATGCCGAACGCCATCGCACCGAACGCGCCATGCGTCGAGGTATGCGAGTCCCCGCACACGACCGTGATTCCCGGCATCGTCAGGCCCAGCTGGGGGCCGACGACGTGCACGATCCCCTGCTCGATGTCGCCCAGTGAATGAAGACGGATACCGAATTCGGCGGCGTTCTTTCGGAGGGTCTCGATCTGTGTACGGCTGGTGAGGTCAGCGATCGGCTTGTCGATGGCCAGCGTCGGGGTGTTGTGATCTTCCGTCGCGATAGTCAGGTCGGGGCGACGAACCGGCCGGCCGGCCAACCGCAGCCCATCAAACGCCTGGGGGCTCGTGACCTCGTGCACGAGGTGCAGGTCGATGTAAATCAGGTCTGGGGAGCCGTTCTCGCCCTTGACGACAAGGTGATCATTCCAGACCTTCTCAGCGAGGGTCTTTGGGCCGGAAGCGCTTGCGGGGGGTATAGACATTAGTGCGGTCTTTCTTCATCTCGATGGTCAGATGGCAACGGGACTGGAGCGACGAGTGAGACCTGGGACTAGGACCCGTCGCAGCACAGGAGAAGGAGCCGATCGAGCTGCATTGATCGAGGCTATCACCCGAAACAGCGGTGTGCCGGGAGGGAGACGAACCGTCCGCTGACGCCGTGGCACCCCGGGCGGTGCCCTGCCGATGCGGTCAGTAGCTGGACCGGCCGGCCAGCCCTGCGTTGGAGAAGCAGGCCGAGACGGCCGTGATCGAGAACACGGGACCCTGGTCGAACTCGACACTGAAGCTGTAGCCGTCGCTGGTCTTGAGTGCCAGCGAACTCGTTCCGGATGCGTTCGTGCTGACGTACGCGCTCCACCCGGCCTTCTTATTCCAGGTGGTGGAGAGCGCCTGAAGGACGGAGTCGGTGTTGACCCCGTTCGCCAGCTTCAGGGTTGCGCTGCCGGGCCAGTACGACTGGCCGCTTTCCCCAAGGCAGGGGAAGATGACGCGCGAACTGGTGGTGATGTCGGATGACAGCACTTTGTCGCGCGGGATGGCCGATGCGATCGATTTCTCGAGCTGGATGGTGCGCTGTTTGGCGCTCGTGACCGACAGCGTTGCACCAGCGCCTGCACCGGCGCATCCGCTGAGCGCGACCAGAAGCGCGGCGGAACACACCGTCGCGGCCGCAATCGCGGCAAGCCGGGTGTTTGGCACGAAGCCCCCCTCGAGCGTCCGATCGTCTTCCGGCCACCATAGTGCGGGCACGTCGGCGTGGACGACTCCCTGTTTCGGGGGTCAGGCGTCGTCGGGGCGGGTCCGTCGCGCACGTGATGCCTCAACCCGAAGCTTGACGAGGCTCGCGCCGACGGCAAGGGCTATCGCGCCGACAATGACCGCCAGGGAGGTAAAGGTACCGATCTCGGGAGCCCAGTCGAACGATTTGCCGCCGTTGAGGAAGAAAACCCGGTTGGTGTGCAGGGCGTGAAGCACGAGCTTGACGCCAATAAAGCTCAGGATCGCCACAATGCCATAGCTGAGATACGCGAGCCTGCTGAGCAGGTCGCCGAGCAGGAAGTACAGCTGGCGCAGGCCCATCAGGGCGAAAACGTTCGCGGCGAACACGAGGAACGGGTCCTGGGTGATCCCGAAGATTGCGGGAATCGAGTCCAGCGCAAAGAGCAGGTCGGTGGTGCCGATGGCGACGAACACCAGGAGAATTGGCGTCAGCATCCGGCGCCCGTCGCGCTGGATGACGAGCGCCCCACCCTTGTAGTGCGGGGTGATCGGGATGTGCCGGCGAAGGAAGCGAATGACCCTGCTCTCTTCGGTCGCGGTCTCCCGACGGGCCGTCATGAGCTGGTGCACCGCGGTGTAGAGCAGGAACGCGCCGAAGAGGTAGAAGATCCAGCTGAAGTGCTCGATCAGGGTGACCCCCAAAAGGATGAAGATTCCGCGCAGCACGAGCGCGATGATGATTCCGACCAGCAGCACCGACTGCTGGAGCTTCTTCGGCACGGTGAATCGGCTCATGATGATGACGAAGACGAACAGGTTGTCGATGCTGAGGCTGTACTCGGTGAGCCAGCCGGCGAGGAACTGCCCAGACACGCTGCTGCCCCCGAATGCGAAAAGCAGGCCGGCGAACAGCACCGCAAGCGCGACGTACGCTCCGATCCAGATCGCCGCTTCGCTCACTCTCGGAACGTGTGGCCGTCGGTACGCGACGACGAGGTCGGCTGCGATGACGACACCCATGACGATCAGGGAGCCGATTTCGAGCCATCCGGGAATCACCGGCGTCAGCCGTGTGCGCGAAGGTGCGCAAAGGTCTCGGGGTGGGCAGCGAGAAAGGCCGTGAAAGGCACGGGGGGACGGCCGAGAAGGTGCTCGACGTCGTCGCTCACTCGTGACATCTCCCCGGCCGCAATCGACTGGTACGACGTGACCCAGCCTTCGACTTCAAACGGCGGCGCGCCGAATTTGGCGCGAGAGGCGTACGCCTCCTGTTCGGTCTCGTTGTGGAAGCGCACCGCGGATCCTGATGCCGCGGCCAGCTGTGCTGCTACTTCGGTCAGCGTCAAGGCTTCGGGGCCGGTGAGGTCGTATGACATTGCGTCGTGCGCTCCATTGCCGGCATGCCGGAGCACCTGCGCGGCGACCTCGGCGACATCATCGCGCGCCACTGCACTCAGCCGGCCGTCTCCGGCGGGTCCGCGGATTACGCCGTCCTCCCCGGTCATGAAGGGCAGGAAATCCTGGTAGAGGCTGTCACGGAGGAACGTGAAGGCGAGCCCGCTGTCGCGGATCGCCTGCTCGGTGAAGTAGTGGTGGCGTCCGAGCGTGAACGTGCAGTCGGGCGCGGCACCGAGGAACGAGAGGTAGACGATTCGACGGACGCCCGCCTTCACGGCAGCGTCAACGACGGAGAGCTGCTCCTGCAGCCGGGTGGCGCTCTCGCGACCGGAGACAAAGAACAGCGTCTCTGCCCCCGCGAGTGCCGCGGTCATCCGCTCATCGCCGTAGGCCGCTTCGCGGTGTTCGTACCCGGGGGCGAGCGCATCCAGGTCTCGGCCGATGAGGATGTGTGAGCCCTCCAACGTGCGGAGAACCGCTCGCCCGATACCTCCGGTGGTGCCGGTGAGCGCAATGGTCATGCTTCGATCGTAGGAGGTGGCCGACATCGACGGACGTCATCCGTCTTTCGGTGGACGGCACTCGCCAACAAATTACATAGCGTATCTATATAATGGATGCATGCAAACCCGCGAGGTCGACCAGTTGGCGGTGGCGCGGGCGCTCGAGCAGGTCATCGCGTGGCTGCGTCAGTCCCGCGAGCCCTCAGGGTTGTCGGCGAGCGCACTGAGCGCGCTGAGCCGCCTTGAGTCAATGGGGTCGCTTCGCGTAACGGAACTCGCGGAACTCGAACAACTCACCCAGCCCGGGATGACGACCCTCATCAACCGGCTCGAGGATGCCACCCTGGCCGTTCGTGAGCCCGATCCCCGCGACGGTCGCGCCGTCAGGGTCACCATCACGAGCGCCGGGGTTCAACGGGTGCGAGCGCATCGTGATGCCCGTGCGGCACTGCTGCTCGACCGCATCGCCGCACTCTCCGAGGAACACCAGGCGGCGCTGATTGCGGCACTGCCCGCACTGGTCGAGTTCGTCGCACCACTGGAAACCGCCATGACAATACAGAAAACGCCAACAATGAAGAGGCAACTATCGTGAGCTCCCACGCCACAACAACCGACGGCGAACGTCGTCCGAGCCCGTTCACGCAGCCGCGTGCCGTCTGGGCTGTCGCATTCGCCTGCGTCGTCTCATTCATGGGCATCGGACTCGTCGACCCGATCCTGAAGACGCTTGCGGGCCAGTTGAACGCCACTCCGGCCCAGGTCGAGCTGTTGTTCACGAGCTACCTCGTCGTAACAGCCGTGGCGATGCTCATCACCGGCTGGGTATCGAGCCGCATCGGGGCCAAATGGACCCTAATCGCCGGGCTCGTGCTGATCGTGGTGTTCGCCGCCCTTGCCGGGTCAACGGGCAGCATCGCCGGCATCGTCGGCTTCCGGGCCGGCTGGGGCCTTGGCAACGCGCTCTTCATCGCAACCTCCCTCGCCGTCATCGTCGCATCCGCATCGGGAGGCTTCGCGGGCGCGATCGTGCTCTACGAAAGCGCGCTCGGTATCGGCATCGCCCTGGGCCCGCTCATCGGCGGCCTGCTCGGAAACATCAGCTGGCGTGGGCCCTTCTTCGGCGTCTCGGTTCTTATGGCGATCGCCCTGGTGGCGACGATCTTCTTCCTGCCCAAGACCCCGCGCCCGGCGCGCAGGCAGCGACTCTCAGAGCCACTCGCGGCACTCAAATACCGCTCGCTGCGGATCACCAGCATTGTCGGCCTGCTCTACAACTGGGCGTTTTTCACCCTTCTCGGGTACTCGCCGTTCCTGATGGGCATCGACAGCCCCATTCAGCTCGGCCTGGTGTTCTGCGGCTGGGGCCTGCTGGTCGCGGTATTCGCGGTCTGGGGTGCTCCGTGGCTCCAGCGTCGCTTCGGGACGCCGCGGACGCTCTACGTCAACTTTGTCCTCATGGCGATCGATCTCGCGGTCATCGCGATCTTCTACACCAACCCGATTGTCGTCATCGTGTGCGTCATAGTCGCGGGAGCGTTCATCGGGATCAACAACACCCTGGTGACAACGGCAGTCATGTCGATCGCACCCGTCGAGCGCCCTGTCGCCTCGGCAACGTACGGGTTCGTACGGTTCATCGGTGGCGGCCTCGCGCCGTTCGTCGCGGGGCTGCTCGTGGCGGCGTTCAATCCGATGGTTCCGTTCCTGCTCGGCACTGCGACGCTCCTTGCCGCCGCGATCGTTCTCAGTCGCGTACACCAGGCTCTCCGTGCCGCGGATCGCGGCGAGATCGCCCAGCCGGCAGAGACGCCGCTCGACCGCATCGAGAACGCCAACCCGTTCCCGGGCGCGACAGCAATCGGTAACGCCGACTGAGCCGGTAATATCGGCGGCTCCGGCTGGGCAGGCGACTCCGGCTACCTCGCCCGGATGAGCGCATCCAACAGTCCGGGAAACCGAACGTCGAGTTCGTCCCTGCGCAGTTGGATGTCGTGAGTGCGCCCATTGACGATCGTCAGCGTAATGCCCGCTTCGCGCAGCGCTTTGAAGTGGTAGGCGAGCGCCGACTTCTGCATGCCGAAATCCCACTCCCTGGCGCTCTTCGGATGCGGTGAGCCGTCAGCGAGGAGGCGCACGATCTCCAGCCTGGTCGGATCAGCGAGAGCCTGGAGAACGTCCACGAGTTGGACATCCGCCATGTCGGGGGCCGGATATTCTGCGCTCACGCGTTCCTTAATCGTTCAATTTTTATTGAACTATGCTATCTTCGATCGTATGACAACCGTTGAACTATCGTACCCACACCGGCTGTACCCGCGCTTGGCGATCCTGGCTGTAGGCCTGTTCATCGTCGGGACCAACGGCTTCGTCATCGCCGGGTTACTGCCCTCCATCGCCAGGACGCTCCACACGCAGGCGAGTGCCGTCAGTTACTCGATCACCTACTATGCGATAGTCGTCGCCGTCGCCTCGCCGATCGTGTCGATCCTGCTAGCGCGGATTTCCCGCACGACTCTCATGGCGCTCGGACTTGTGCTCGTGTTGCTCGGCACTGTCGTAGCCGCGGCCGCGCCAACCCTCGTCGTCTTTACCCTCGGTCGCGTCATTGCCGCGTTCGGCGGCGCCGCTCTGGTTCCACCCGCAACCGCGACGGCCGCCATCCTCGCCACTCCGGAACGTCGCGGCCGCGCCATCGCCATCGTCGGCGTTGGGTTTACGGCAGCTATCGCCTTCGGCGCTCCGATCGGCACGGCTATAGCGGGAATCGGGGGCTGGCGTGTGCCCCTGTTCGGGCTCGCGGCTCTCGCGGGGCTGACAGCGATTGCCGTCGCGGTGTTTGTGCGACACATCCCGCTTGGCGACCCCATCTCGGCACGACGACGCTTCGCCGTCCTGCAGGATCCACGGATCCTCCTTGCACTCATCGCTACCCTCCTCGCCGTGAGCGGATTCAACATCGTCTACATTTTCAGCTCATCGGTAACGTCCGTGGTCACCGCGGGATCGCCGTCGCTGTTCGCCCTGCTGTTGCTGATCTTCGGCGTTGCCGGGATCGGAGGCAACTCCGCCGCCGGCCCCCTGACGGACCGCTTCGGCAGCCGACGCGTGGCCATCGGAATCTTCGTGCTGCTCGTCGCCTCCCTGGTCGCGATCGTATTCGCGTCGCACAGCCTCGTCGCGACGGCAATCGTGTTCGCGATCTGGGGTGTCAGTTCCAACGCGGTCTCCCTGCCGGTGCAGCATCGGCTGGTGCAAATCGACCCCGCCACAGCGGGGGTCGCCATCTCATGGTTTTCGACCGCACTGTACGCGGGGATCGCGATCGCTCCCCCACTGGGCGCGCTTGCGCTGGGGCTCGGCGGTTCGAGCCTCGTCCCCCTGTTCGGGGCCGCCGCGGCAGCGCTCGCTCTGGTGGCGTTCCTTGCCGGATTCGCTGTTCGGAAGCCTGCCCTACAGCTCGCCTGAATCAGCCGATCGTGATTCCGCGAGCCCGCATGAACGGCACCGGATCGGTCCAACTGCCGTTCACCATCACAGCGAAGTAGAGATGGCAGCCGGTCGAGAACCCCGTCGACCCCGTTCGCGCGATGTTCTGGCCCGCCTCGACGTGCTGCCCGGCGTGCACAAAAACCTGGCCATTGGCAATGTGGCCGTAGGCGGTCGAAATCCCACCGCCGTGATTGATCAGGATGTAGTTGCCGTAGTCACTGTAGATGCCGGAGAAGGTGACAGTACCTGCCGTCGCCGCATAGATCGGCTGGAGGCAGCCGTGGGCGATGTCGTCGCCGTAGTGGAACGCCCATGCGTAGCCCTGGGCGGGATCGTAGCGATAGCCCCAGGGCGAGGTGATCACACCGGCGGTCGGCAGGGCCCAGCCCTGCGAATCCACGACCCCCGCCTGCCCAGCGCCGTTGGCCGCCGCGACCCCGGCCTCGTACTGTTGCTCGGTCATGTTCAGGTTCGTTGTGAGGGCGGCAAGCAGCACTGTGAGCTGCTGCTGGTGAGCGGCTGCGGCATCCACGGCCACCTGGAGTGCGGCCGCGGCCGCTGCGGCCTTCGCCTCGGCTGCCTCGGCCGCCTGCTTCTGCTGGTCCAGGATCTTCGACTGTGCATCCGCGAGCGCGGTGAGCTGTTTCACCGAATTCTGGTCGGCAAGGGCCTTCTCGAGGAGCCCGTTCTCCTGCTTCGAAATCTGGCCGATCGCGCCCAAATTGTTCAACAGGTGTGCCGCGGTCTTGCCATTGAGCAACAGGGAGATGGTGGACCAGCTCTCACCCGCGCCCGGCCCGCGCGCGAGCTGGGAGGCGAAACCTGCGAGTTCCCGCTTGGACTTGGCCGCATTCGCAGCGGCGGCGGCCTCCTGCGCCTGC
>Ga0302198_10000489_pt1 | contig 44929 bp, 43 predicted proteins | sample II_Bog_N2_2_FD_193521 | JGI IMG/M metagenome (GOLD analysis project Ga0302198, IMG submission 193521) | Peat permafrost microbial communities from Stordalen Mire near Abisko, Sweden - II_Bog_N2_2 | ecosystem: Environmental > Terrestrial > Soil > Wetlands > Peat | place: Sweden: Abisko...
CCACTGGTCGAGGTTCCGGCGCTGATTTTGCTGGTGCAGGTTTCGCTGTGGCTCAAGAGAAACTGGTTTGGAGAAAGAGCCAGCGTTTCGGCCTGAGTGGTGGATGGTTTCTGGAGGCAGAGGTCCCGACGAGTGAGAGCTTGGGCAGTCGGCCACCTGCGGTGGGGCCAAACGGCGCTTGCGCGCCATGGGGTTCGTGGTCTCCGAAGTCTGAAAGTCCAGACATGAGACATCCATTCTTATGGGTGGCAAGACGTGGGGCGCCCGCCATTCCCAGGTCCCCAAAGGCGAGGGACCTGGGGCACCCAGGGTTATGGATGGGCACCTGGTCCACCCGCCTGTGACCTGGCGGCCTCAACTCAATTGTGGTAGTTTATAAACTACGAAGGTCGTAAAGATGGAGTTTAAACAGACCGAGACCTTCCGAAGATGGCGGATACGGCTCAAGGACCAGCGGGTACGCGCACTGATTGCGTCTCGCCTTGATCGCCTTGCCTTTGGGAATGCCGGGGATGTAAGGCCTGTAGGACAAGGCACCAGCGAATTGCGGATCGACTACGGCCCAGGCTTCCGCATTTATTTCCAGAAACGAGGCGAGACCATCATCATCCTGCTGTGCGGGGGAGACAAGAGCACACAGGCCAAGGACATCCAAACGGCGAAGCGTCTGGCAGCGGAATGGAGCGAAGAGGATGGCTAAGAAAACCGTGCGTGAGAAGTTGACCCCTTACGATCCCGCCGAAGATCTTGGATCGGACGAAGCCATTGCGGTCTTCATGGCGGAGGCATTTCAAACCAACGACGCCGGCTACATCGCTCATGCTCTGGGCGTCGTAGCCCGCGCCAAGGGAATGGCCCAGATTGCCAGCCAGACTGGCCTCTCCCGCGAGCAGCTTTATCGCTCTTTCAGTGAAAAGGGGAACCCGACGCTGAAGACAACTCTGGCGGTGATGGAGGCCCTCGGCGTCAAGCTGACTGCAAAGATCCCTACTGCGGCGTGAGGAGGACTGGCCCCTTCGACAAGCTCAGGGCAGGCTGTCCAGGCGGGCGGCGCTTGCGCGCCATGAGGACTTGCCGTCCGGGCGGACGGCGCTTGCGCGCCATGAGGTTCGTGATTTCCCACCCTTTCGCCAAGTGCGCGAAAGGATAGGGCACCCGGCATCGATGGGATTCATCGTCGCCCTCACTCATCTCAGCGGCGGGTTAAGGCTTAGACAGCGGGACCGGTGGTGGAGGATCAAGTTTTACAGACTTCAGTACTGTCCGAAAAACAGCCAAATCTGCATCGAGATGGCTCGCGTCTGTTGTCAAACGCATATCATAGTTGACCGATGGAACTGAGGCGTCGAAACTCGGGTCAGGCTTACCAGCATGCGTAACCACAATGATCTCGATCGAACCGTGCGAATGATTTATTCTTGCCGCTTCGCTCGGCAAGCCGTTGACGCTCAAATCAGCTGGAGCAGGGATGCACACCGCACCAGGTTCATTCCAAGTAAGTGGTTCGTATGCGCATAGCGATTTGAGAAACGTATGTAGGGTTTTGCTTTCATCAGCTACGTACCCCCCGAATATTATCATCCACCTTTTCTGACGTAGGTCGCTTCTGCAAGCACTCGAATCCTCCGAGCCTAGGAGCATGGCGGGACCGTGATCACTTCCTCCTGGATCAGGGCAAAGCCATGCCCCCGGAGGGATGTGAAGAAATATGCCGTAGTCCTTATTTCGATAGACTGACTTGCGCGAAGCTGCGTTGGCTACCGAACACAAAATCATTAGGCTGATCAACACTCGCGAGAATCTCATCTTCCTGCCCCCGATCACAGAACCCCGAATTGTCAATTGCTCCTTCAATCCGACTATTGCCGGGTACACCCAGTTCTCGGCACAGAGACCTGGAAGCTAACACCCGCTTACTTACTAAGTTGTTTCACAAAAAACTCGGCCATTAGTTTGTTGGCTTCGATCGATTCGGGGAGATTCGAGTTATACCAGAAGGCGTGGGGCAGGGCGTCATAGACTACCAGGCGCGCATCGACGCCGGCATTGAGGTAGGCGCGGTGCAGATTCGCTGTGCCGCTGAGCAGCAGGTCGCGGCCACTGGTGACGAAGAGCGTCGGCGGCAGGCCGTGCAGGTCGGAGTAGATGGGCGAGAGGATCGGATCTTTGGGGTCGGTGGAGGTTACATAGTCCTGATCGCGCGGGCGGGGGTGGGGCGGGTCAAGCGGTCCGGCGAGGCCGCGAAGGGCGTAGAGCGCAATCGAGTCGCCTTCGCGGGCAAAGTCTCCCATGCCGCTGAAGATGCCCAGAGCCGCGGGCTGTGGAAGGCCGAGTTGCTTGAGCCTGGCGGCTACTTCGGCGGTCAGGGTGGCTCCGGCGGAGGTGCCGTAGATCGCTATGTGCTCCGGCTTGTAGGTCTTGAGCAGCGCCTTGTAGACGGCCACCGAATCGTCCACGGCGGCGGGGAAGGGATGCTCGGGGGCGAGTCGATACAGGACGGCGACGACCTTGATTTTGGCGTAGCCGGCGATGGGAATGGTCTCGGTGTAGGAGCCGGAGTCGGAGTTGAAGCCGCCGCCGTGCAGATTGAGCAGTACCTTGTCTCGATTGGCCTCAGGCATGGCGTCAGGGGTAACGATGCGCACCGGAACGCCCGCGATCTTGTCTTCGACGAGCTGGTTGGGGCAGAGTTTGCTCCAGGCCGCGGCGGCAGTCAAGGCCCAGGCGTCGGTCCGGCTGCGGCGCTGGGCGAGCGGTTCGGGAGGGGCTTGATCCGGCTCGGCGCGGCTTAACACCTGTTTCGCTTCGGCACTGAGGTTGGCCGGGATGGGAATGACGCGCGTGACGTGCGCCGTGCCCTGGGCGTCGATGAAGCTGGTGTCGCGGTTGGGCGCTTCTGCGGCGGTGGTGGGCTGGGGTGCAGGCTGCTGGGCGGTCAGTGCGGCTGAGGCGAGAAGGGCCAGAAAAGCGGCAGAGCGAAAACCAGAGCGCATGGGAAGTATCCCTCCAATGGAAAGTCGATTTTAGCGCGTCTGTCTCATTCCCAGGTCCCCAAAAGCGAGGGACCTGGGGCACCCGGCGATCGCATTGACAATTCCTTGATGACAGCTTTTGCGCCGCCCCTATGGGGCTGAAAGGCCAATTCTGGCCACTTTTCCCACGCTGAAGCGCGGGGCTAACGACCGCTGCGCCTCCGGCGCGATAGAAATCGAAGCCAGGCTAATGAAAAAAATGGATTCATGCGATTGCCCTGGCACTATCCCACATCTCCGGACAAAGAACGTCCGGAGATGTGGGGCAACCAGAGTTTGGATTATAGGGCTTCATCGATTATTGCGGTAGAACGAGCAGGCCTGACTCCAGCAGCTTTTCCGTCAGGCTGTCGAGAGCCCTGGGAAACTTGTAGGAGACCGTGCGGACGGCCATTCCCAGCAAACTGGCCGCTTCGGTCTGGGTGTACTCCTGGAGAACGATCCGGCTGAGCAACTGGCGATCGAGCGACCCCAGCTGATTCAAACATCTCTCTACGTCGAGAACGAAGATGACGGCATCTTCGAAGGTACGGATGGGGCGGCTGGAGCACCATCCCCTGCCGACCGAGTCACCGAGAATGTTTGGCGCTCTGCCCACCTGCATCGACGCATACAGGTAGCGCCGCAGCAGGCTCTCGGTATGCTTGCGATAGAAGCCCAGGCTGACCACCGGCTCCGCAGCTTGCGCCTTTGCGTCCGGTTTTGCCGCTCCGGCGGCTGCCGGTCTTGCTTGCCACTTCCTCCGATCTCGTTCCCATGACCGATCGGAACTGCCTGCTCCCCAGACCATCGGCAACTGAAGAGCCGCGCTCATTCGGCACCTCCGAATGCTTCTGCTACCGCCCAGACCCTGACGAGCGATTTGCTGTTGGGGCGCCCACGCCGTTTGCGGCTTTCCGGCGTTGGAAAATCCTTCAGTTTCTCCTCACAACCGTTGCAGTACACAGTCCCTTGGGTCTGAGCGCGATACCAAAGACAACCGCACCCTTCGCAAACCTTCAAATGCACGCGCAATTCCATGACCAATTCCCCCTGTACTGGTCTTTTGCCTGCGGATTTGCTCTGACATCTTCTTTCCGCGGGGCAGAGAGTACCGGGAACGGCCGCTCAGGATTCTTGTGTCCTGATGGATGATAGCCACCCGAATTCTCTCGTTTTTTGTCATGATTCAAGCGTGCAGATCCCGGAATCATCTCGGCAGACCGCCCCTGAACGCATCTAAAGTGCGCTTTGAGGCAGGAATGAGAAGGCCGAGGGGCTACTATCCTTCGGCAGTGCTTGATTGCCCTTTGAATGAGGCAGAACTTCGCCCCGATTCAACCCCAAGGCAATGTAGCTTTTCTCATGAGAATTCCCACAGGCCAGTACGAGATCAAGTAAAGCTAATGTAGAAAGTTGGTTCTGTTGCGTCAATCTCTCCCGGCATCTTTCCAAGTCTCAGCTTTTCAATCTGTTTCCAAACGCCGACAATGAAGGGCAATCACCCTATTCAGGTTTGCAGAAAGCAAATGGAAACGGTTCGTCCCTATTTCTGGTGGCGAACTATCCACAGATGAACTTTACTCAGATGCACGAGCGACTCCGCCTGGAACTACTGCGCAGGATTGAGCGGGGTACTCTCAGCGTCTCTTTGTTAGCGCGCCAGACGGGATTTGGACAGCCCCATTTATCGAATTTTCTGCATAGCAGGCGTCAGCTTTCGCTTGAAGCACTGGACCGGATTTTGGCCGCTCAGCACATGGCGGCTACCGACCTTTTGCCCGGCCCCTACAACGCCAGGGAATTGCAGGCGGACGAGGAGGGCTGCGCGATCCCGGTCGTCAGCCACGCGGCGGCGCTGTTTGAGCCATTTATCAGGCCATCGGCCGTGCAGTTGATGCTGTACCTGCCCGCCGGTCTGTTGCAAGCGATCCGGACGAGGGTGACGAAGCCGCGCAGCGCCTGGCAGCGTTTTGTGGCCGTGCGCGTGCCCAGGGCAGACGCCCTGCCGATGGAGCCTCTGGTACTGCCTGAAGCCATCGCGCTGGTGGATCGGCACTACAATTCGCTGATGCCCTACCGGCACGAAAGGCCCAATCTCTACGCCGTGCGGCATGGGGCGCACCTGACCCTGCGCTATGTTGACTATTTGTCGAACCGGCTGGTGCTGCGGCCGCACAACATCGTCTTCCCCGTGGAACTGATCGAAGTGGGGCCCGGCGAGTCGCCCACCGAGCTCATCGCGGGCCGCATCGCGCTGATTTTGAATGAGCCTTGAGCGGGCTCTAATCCTGGTTGCATCAACCCCGTCAGGGTAGCCGAGAAACATCCCTCAGGGGCTAAAGCCCGCAATTCTATTGCTTGTCTTGCGGCACGGCTAAAGCCGTGCCCTACCAAATTGCCCGCGACTGCAATTCGTCAAGCACTGCCTAGTCCTCGTGAACTGTTTCGGGATTGTCGAAGCGGGTGAAGCGCGAGACAAAGTTCAGGTGGATGGTGCCGGTTGGCCCGTTGCGCTGCTTGGCGAGGATCAGCTCGGACTTGGCCTTGTCGGCCTCGCTCATCTCCTCATCACGCTTGTAATAACTGTCGCGATGAATGAAGGCGACCACGTCGGCGTCCTGCTCGATGGAGCCGGACTCGCGCAGGTCGCTGAGAAGAGGGCGCGGATCGTCTTTGCGCTGCACGCCGGCGCGGGAGAGCTGGGAGAGGGCCACGACGGGCACTGCGAGCTCTTTGGCCAGGGCTTTGAGGCCGCGGGAGATGGCCGAGACCTCCTGCGTGCGGTTTTCGTAGTTTTTCTTGCCCGACGAAGGTACCGTGGCCGACATCAGTTGCAGATAGTCCACCACGACCAGGTCGAGACCGCCCGAGTTCTGCTTGAGCCGCCGCGCCTTGGCCCGCATTTCAGAGAGCGAGATGCCCGCCGTGTCGTCGATGAAGAGGCGCGTCTCGACAAGCTGGCCGAGCGCATTGACCAGCTTGTCATGGTCCTCGCGGCCCAGAAAGCCTTTTCTGAGCTTTTGTTGATCGACCCAGGCCTGGGAGGACAACATGCGGCGCAAGAGCGACTCCTTGCTCATTTCGAGGCTGAAGATGGCCACCGTGGCCTGGTGGTTGATGGCCGCGTTCTGCGCGATGTTGATGGCCAGCGCCGTCTTGCCCATCGAGGGCCTCGCGGCGATGATGATCAGCTCGCCCTTTTGCAGGCCGCTGGTCATGATGTCGAATTGAGTGAAGTCGGTGGCCAGGCCGGTGACTTCGCGGCTCTCCTTGTATAAGTTATCAATGGTCCCGAAGGAGTGCTCGACGATCTGGTCGAGGCGCTGCAGGCCCTGGGTTACGCCTTTTTCGCTGACCTCCATCAACTGCGACTCGGCGGCGCCGAGCACGTCGAGGGCGCTCTCGCCCTGATCGGCGGCCCGCGCGATGGCTGTCGAGCAGATCTGCATCAGTCTGCGGAGCAGGCTCTTGTCTTTGACGATGCGGATGTACTCTTCGATCACCGGGCGTCGCGGCAAACCCTCGGTGAGCGAGGCGAGATAGGCAACGCCGCCGACGGTCTCGATCTCCTTGAGCCGGGAGAGTTCGTTGGCCAGAGTCACGATGTCGACGGCCCGCGAGGCATTCATCAGATCCGTCATGCGGAGGAAGATGCGGCGGTGCGAGTCGAGGGAAAAATCTTCGGAATCGAGCTTTTCGGCAGCTTCGGCGTGGGCCGCGTTGTCGAGCAAGATTGCGCCGAGAATGGTTTTTTCGGCATCGACGTTGGCGGGGAGTCCGGTGTCAAATGCCAGGTTGGAGAGAGTAGCCATCTCTTCGAGTGTAGGGCGAATGGGCTCGAAGATGGCTTGTGAATCAAAGCGGCGAAATGTGGGAATCGTGAAGGCTGGACTGGCCTCGAACAAACAGGAAGGCCCTTTGACTTTGAGTCAAAGGGCCTTCATTCAACAACTAACGAGTCTATGCGGTGACGGTCCGCGAGGGCTTGGACCCCCACAGCCCGTAGTAGGCGATGAAGAGGTAGCAGAAGATCGGAATCACGAAGGAGTTCTGAATGCCCGCTTTGTCGGCCAGTGCGCCGATCAATGCCGGAACGATCGCTCCGCCGACGACCGCGGTCATGATGAGTCCCGATCCCTTGCTGGTCATCGGCCCCAGTCCCTTGACGGCCAGCGCAAAGATGTTGGGGAACATGATGGAGTTGAAGAAGCCGCAGAGCACAACAGACCAGATGGCCACTTGCCCGCTGCTGAACATGGAAACAGCGACGAGCAAGGCCGCGATAAAGCCAAAGGCTCCGAGCAACTTGTTCGACTTGATCTTGGTCAGCGCCCAGGAGCCGAGCAGACGGCCAACCAGCGCACCGAACCAGTAAAGCGATACCAGGAAGGATGCCGTCTTGGCGCTGTCAACGCCCTGAGTCTTGAAGTAGTTGACGGCGATCGAGGCCAAGCCGACCTCAACGCCGACGTAAAGAAAGATTCCAACAGCGCCGAGAACGGTGTGCCTGTAGCTCCAGATGCTCGTGCTCGCCGCCAGGCCGCCTGCGGGTTGGGAGTCTTCTGGCTGCTCGATGTGCGGCAGGTGCAGGAAGGCAACGATAATGCCCAGAATCAGCAACCCTGCTGCGATGGCGATGTAGGGTCCGCGCACGGTGTCGGCAATGGCGGCCTTCGATGAGATTTTGGCGGGGTCGGTGAGGATGTAGGCGCCGGCGATCAGCGGAGCGATGGTGCCACCGACCGAGTTGAGGGCCTGTGCAAGAGTTAGCCGAACGGGCGCGCTGCTCTCCGGTCCCAGGATGGCCACATACGGATTGGCCGCGGTCTGCAGGGCGGTCACGCCCGCTCCCACAACGAAAACCGCAGTCAGGAAGAGCGGGAAGCTGACCATCTTGGCGGCGGGCACGAACATCAGGCAGCCCACCACTTGGATAAAGAGCGAGACCACCATCGTCTTCTTGTAGCCGATCAATTCGATCAGTTTCGAAGTCGGCGAGGAGAAGACAAAATAGGCCAGGAAGAAGGCCGACTCAGCCAGCATGGCCCACTTATATGGCAGGTCGAAGATCGACCGCAGGTGGGGCACCAATGCCATGTTCAGGTTGGTAATGAACCCGAAGATGAAAAACAGGATTGCGACTGTAATGAACGGGCCGACATAGTTTGGCGCGCTCGGAGCCGCCTGGGTAGTGGATCGCGTAGCCATGGTTTGCTGTTCCCCGCTTCCTCTTGAGAGAAATCGCCCGGTTAGGGCTTGTTTCGTTGTCCTTTGCGCCTGCGGCGTGCGGGACGGCCGGCTGTTTTTGGCCGGTGGATGATTCTGCGACCGGGAATCCCGGTTTTTTCGCTGCACACAACACTATATGCTAAGCCCGGCCCAAGGGAAGTGGAGCCTCAAGGAGAAACTACTCTCCGTGCGGGTTGCAAGTTGTCGGGGTTGCTGAAACATGCTCCGGGTAGCGATTTCGCACCGTCCCTACGGGACTGTGACCCGCGAATTGGCGCCTACCCAGGACTGCGCTGCGCTTATCCTGGGCTAGTATCCATACTCCCTCCGGGAGAAAAGCGTAGGCGGTTTCATTTCCAGCGGGTCGGCAAAACCGGTGGACGACGAACCGCAGTTCAGAGAACTACCGTCGAGACTCCAATTCGGCTATCCTCAATAAACGGCAAGGAGATAATCATGGCCAATGCAACGTTGAGCAGCGCCAAATTAAAGAAGGTCTTGGCGGCACTGGAGGGCGACTGGCAGGCCGAGATGGAGGGCTACCACACCTACCTGGCTCTGGCCGACCAGGACACTGACCCGGTGCGCGCTCAGGTGCTGCGCCATCTGGCCGGCGCCGAGTGGGAGCACGCCGCGCTTTGGCACGGCCGCATCATTGAGTTAGGTGGTCCCGAGCCTGTCTACCGTGGCAACCCAAGCGGAGACGCCCACTCGCTGGCCACCCGCGCCGGGGGCATTCGCATGGCCCTGCGCCGCCTGGAGATCGAGGAGAGCCGCGCCATCGCCGCCTACGGCGAGCAACTGAAAGCGCTGGGCGATGAGGAATCGATCGCCATTCTCGAACACGTTATCGAGGATGAGAAGGATCACTACAAGGAACTTGGCGCGCTCCTTCGCGGCCACTATCCGCAGCCCGCCGGAGCGCACAAGATCGACGCCCAGGCGGTTCTCGATGAGATGCTTGCCAAGCGCAACCAGGGCCGCAAGCAGCCTGGCAGTTGGATCGGCGACGCGATCTACGGCGTCAACGATGGCCTGGGCGCCATCTTTGGCATTGTCAGCGGCGTCAGCGGCGCGACTGCCGGAGACAGCAAGTATGTGCTGCTGGCCGGCCTCTCCGGCCTGATCGCCTCTGCCCTCTCCATGGGCTCCGGGGCTTATCTCGCAGCCAAGAGCGAACGCGAAATCTATATGGCCGAGCTGGCTCGCGAGCGCGAGGCCATCAAGATGAACGGTCCCGAGGCGCGCGAGCTGCTCTCGCTCTACTACCAGGTGAAGGGCCTTCCCGAGGAAGACGCGCAGAACATGGTCAACCACATCGCCAACGACCCCGAGCAGCTGCTCCGTGTGCTGGCGGGCGAGCGGCTCGGAACCAGCGAAGAGGCGCTTGCCAACCCGCTGATTTCTGCCGGTTCGGGCGCGCTGTCGACTGCTGTCGGCGCGGCCATCCCCATCATCCCCTTCTTTTTCATGCAGGGGATCGAGGCGGTGATTGCTGCCGCGGTGATCTCACTGATCGCTCACTTCGCCGTCGGCGCGGCCAAGTCGCTGATCACGGTTCGCTCCTGGTGGTCCTCCGGCCTGGAGATGACTGTAGTCGGCGCAGTCGAGGGCGCAGTCACCTACGGCATCGGCGTTCTGCTGGGCAAGGGCGGCATGTAACTGGCCAGTGAGGAAACCTTGTCACTTGCTCGCCCCCGACGAACCAAGTAGCGAGGTCAGGTTGTAGCTGATGCCGAATTGCAGGCCCCACGTCGGATGCACAACCAGCTCGGTACGGTTGGAGTAGGTGAAGGCAATCGGGAAGTTAGTGTTGCCTCCCTTTCCAAGGCCGAGCCGTACCTGTCCGAGGTGAATGACCCCGCGCTGGGCGTAGGCGGTGGTGGTGGAGCTGGGCAGCCCGGTAAAGTCGCTGAGCGCGGCCCCGGTCAGAATCGCCGGACTGGTCTGGTCCTGATAAGAGTAGGCCGCCGCGGCAGTTACATCGCCGATGAGCTGTCGAATCGTCCCGCTCTTGTCGGAAGGAGCGAAAAGATAGGCAATCTCAGCGCCAGCCTGAATGTCTCGCAGTTGGCTCGAAGACGGAATTGAACTGGCCGGCGCCGAGTTGTAGATATCGGCCGTGCCGGTAACGGTCAGCGACCAGGGGGCCGTATTCGCCTCAGCCTTTGGCTTGGCGTTGGCGGTTGTCTCCTGAATCGTTAGGGAGGAGTTAGCCTTGGTTGCAGAGGCCAGAACATCTATCTGCTTGCTAGCGTAGTCGTGGATGTCATTCTGCTGTCTGGTGAGCGACGCTGTGTCGCCTTTCTTCGGCGGCTCCGGCACTTGCTTTTTCGGATTCCCGAATGAATAGTTCAACGTGGCTTTAGCGGATGAGTAACTTGGCTTGTTCTGGGGAGTATTCAAATCGTATTCCAGAGCGACCTCGGGTTTCTTTGACGCATTCTGCTGAGCGTTGAAGTCATCATAGGTCTTTGCCTCGAGGATGGCTGCGAACAGTTTTCTGAAGGCTAGCAGCGAGGACTGGCAGGAGCGCGATTTCAGCATTCCTGTGAGCAGCGACCTGTACTCATTCTCGATCGTCTGCTGGAAATGGCTTACTTGTTCGTCTGTCAGATAGCCCTCGGGAGTACTGCCTGCCTGCTTTCTGACCTCTTCGGCTTGCTTCCTGAGATCATCCGCTGCGCCGGCTTTCCAGTTGTTATACACATCGCATTTGCTAAGTTCGTCAACGGTAAAATGCGCGCTTGCCAACTCATCCAAGTATTGCTTGACCGTGGCAGTTTGCGAAGATGAATCGCTCTTGTCTGTCAACTCTTTTGCCGCGGCTTTGTCTTTGGAGCCAAAGAAGGAATACTCCACGGTAAGTCCGGCGAAGCTGACTCCGCTGAGCCCTTTACTCACGGTCACCGGCTGGGTCGTCCCCGTGGAGACAGGAGCAGCCGCCTTTCCGGTCAGAGACTGCGAACCATTGGAGGTATTGCCCGTCACTTTGAAGGTGAAGGGCGACAAGCCCTTGAGCAAGCCGGGAGAGATACACCCCTTGGGAATGTTCTTTTCGAGGCAGAGCGGTACAAGTCCGGTGAGGGCAAGGTCTGTGAAGGTCGTTCCAGGAGCCCATTGCAGAGTCATGGAGCTGGTTCCGGAGGTCTCATTGAAGCCGCCGAATTCCTCGGCCAGCGAGCTTGGACCGGAGGGTTTGGAGACTGCGTTGGTTGAGCCCGAGGACGAGAGGCTGGAGCCCTGCTGCTGGCTTCCGCTCAGGCTCTCGAAGACATTCCATAGAGACGTGCGTGCAGGCGCAATCGCCTGTTCGGCCGCGGACTGAAGAGCTTTGACCTGGGGCTGCTCTTTGTTCGTCTGGTTCGCATCGATGAAGCAGACGGGGTTATTGGTGAAATTGACATAGTTGTTACTGATTAATAAGCTGATTTTCGCGGGGTTTGTCTCTTTGAGTATGTCTTTGGCAAACTGAGAGCATTCGTTCTGGCATTGGGAGTTAGGCATCAGGCAGAAGAAAGCTGCTATGACTGCGCCAGGAATAAGAGACTGGAGATTGTGGATCACCATCAGAACACCTCCAATTGGGTGCTTGCGTATTTCGCCGCTGAGCTGGTGATCGCCAGAATCGGAGACTGGCCGTCACAATCCTCTACCACCCAAAGCGGGTTAGCGCCATCGTAAGGTCCGCCGATCCTCACATACAGGTCACCCTTCGCGCCTTGAGGCATCGCAGGGATCGAGAAGGACTGGCCGTTGGTGATGGCATAACTGGTGGGCTTGCTGCTCCCCGAGGGAAAGAACTCGACTGTTTCCATCGATACGCCGTTTGGCGGGGCTTGCAGTTTGCAGGTGATGGGCAGAGAAGCCGAGGGGATTCTGACAATACCGTTGGGATCAACGGCGGATTTGCAAGCAGCCATGGAAACCTCCTTGTGTGGATGATGGTAGGGCCTGGAGTTACCGAATCAACCAAACGAGACACAAGAGTGAGAAAAGAGGCTTGATGAGCCTCGGTTGATCTTTTGCGCCAGACTGTCACGATGGGCGGGGTGGCGCATGGGTGAGCGAATGCATCCGGCCGCACGGCGATGGGATGCGTCATTGAGACAACGTGGCCCTGTGTTGAAGTAGTTCCAGTTTGCAGAAAGCGAAGAGCCGGCCGGCTCTAGAAACAGGGAAAAAGCCCGCCGCACCGGATTCCTATTGAAACTGTTGCTAAGAAGATTGGCAAGGCCGAAGAGAAATGTCAAGTGCCAATTTTACTTCTATCTATCTTTTTGGGTACGGGTGTTGACTACTCAGGTTAGTGTGAACTGGCCCTGAACCGTCGCGTCCCCGATAACCTCAACAAGTTCTTTCACCGGCTTCCATTTCAGGCGAATGGTGTCGGAATGCAAGAACACTGCGACCCGTGTGCCTTTTTTTGGACGAAGCCGGTAGAATGGATTCGGCTTTTACCATTCGGAGAACTCGATGCTGAAAACGACTCTTTGCCGGCTTACGCTTGCTGTAACCCTGCTGCCGTTCATTCATGCCGCTGGCCAGACGACTGCCGACGTTGTCATGGAGCACAGTGTTGCCATGAAGACCCGCGATGGCGTGACACTGCGCGCCGACATCTACCGGCCGGCCGGAGAGGGAACCTTTCCCGTGCTGCTGCAGCGGACGCCTTATAACAAGGACTCGACTGCCTCGTTTGCCCGCAAGGCAGCAGCGCGCGGGTTTATGTTTGTCGCGCAGGACGTGCGCGGCCGCTATTCCTCCGAGGGCGAGTGGTACACCTTCAAACACGAAACCAGCGACGGATACGACGCCGTCGAGTGGGCGGCGGCATTGCCTCACTCCAACGGAAAAGTGGGCATGGTCAGCGGCTCTTACGTTGGCGCGACGCAGATGCTGGCGGCGATCGGCCATCCACCGCATCTGGCCGGGATCTGCCCGGTTGTGACCGCCAGTAACTACCATGAGAACTGGACTTATCAAGGCGGAGCATTTGAACAATGGTTCAACGAGTCATGGACCTCGGGGTTGGCGCAGGACACTTACGGGCGCCAAATTCGTGAGTCGGCCAATGCCGTCATCGGCGACCAGGTTCTCCCCTTGAATAACTTTCCGGTCTTCAACATCAATACTCCTCAAGACGGCGCGGCAATGACTCACTCCCTCGCACCCTACTTTCTCGATTGGCTCGACCATCCCACGTATGACGGTTACTGGAAGCCGTGGTCGATCGAGGAGAATTACAGCCAGATTCAGGTTCCCGCACTGACGATAGCCGCGTGGTATGACATCTTTCTGGGCGGCTCGCTGCGCAATTACCTCGGAATGAAGGCTGAAGCCGGCAACGAAGCGGCCCGCAAAGGACAACACCTGGTCGTGGCCATCGGCGGCCACTCCGGCTGGGGTCGCACGATCGGCGAAGTCGATTTCGGCCCCGACGCTCCTTTTGACGAGAATGAAGTGATCCTCGATTGGTACGACTATCTTTTTCTAGGCAAACAGAATGAGTTTGCCAACGGCAAGCCGGTCAAAATCTTTGTGATGGGCGAGAATAAGTGGCGCGATGAGGATAGCTGGCCGCTGGAGCGGGCCAAGCCAACGAAGTATTATCTGCGTTCGGCCGGCCAAGCCAACAGCTCCGTGGGCGACGGCGAGCTTTCCATTGCTGCGCCAGATAAGGAAAGGATAGATCAATTTGTCTATGACCCGGCCAACCCTGTTCCCACTGTCGGCGGGCCGCTCTGCTGCGATGCGGCGCATCTGGCTCCTGGACCGCGCGATCAGAAGGAAGTAGAAGCCCGGCCGGACGTGCTGATTTATTCCACGCCCCCTCTGGAGAGCGACACGGAAGTTACCGGCCCTGTAACTCTAGACTTATACGCGAGCTCTTCCGCCGTCAATACTGACTTTACCGCCAAGTTAGTCGATGTGTGGCCCAATGGCCTAGCGCAGAATGTTACGGAAGGAATCTTGCGCGCCAGTTATCGTGAATCGACGACCGCTGAGCCAAAACCAATCGTGCCTGGCAAGGTTTACGAGTACAAGATCGATCTGTGGGCCACGAGCAATGTATTTCTGAAGGGGCATCGGATCCGCCTGGAGGTGAGCAGCAGCAACTTTCCGCGCTTTGACCGCAATCTGAATACTGGAAAGCCGGCGAGCAGCAGCTCAACATTCGTGAAGGCGACGAACACCGTTTTTCACGACAGCGCGCATCCCTCCGCATTGGTGTTGCCGGTTGTGCCTCGGTAAGAAGTGGAGGTCAGGGAAGCTCTGAACAAGTTGATTTTGTGGACCAGCATTCCCTCAGGGGCTGAAGCCCGGAATGATTTTGCGGCATTTGCGGCACGACTAAAGTCGTGCCCTGACTCTCGTCGCAGCTCCGCGGGGGTTTGTCAGTAGCCCCCAAGGTCGCGCCCTTACAAAAAACCCGCTCAAACAGAGGTTACTTTGTTACTGGCGGCGATCAGTTCTTTTGCCGCCTGCCGCCCGAGGCGAATGCAATCGGGGATGCCGATGCCATCGTAGGCGTTGCCGGCCAGTCGAAGTCCGGGGAGGGTGGCGACTCTCTGGGCGATGCGCTGTTTGCGTTCCTGGTGGCCGACGGAATACTGCGCCATGGCGCGGCGCCAGCGCGAAACCTGCGCGTGCTCGGGTTTGGCCTGGCGGGGAAAAACCCTTTCGCCAAGAATCTCGGTCAGTTCCCGGCAGACGATCGTCAGCAGTTCGGCGTCCGGCTTGGCCAGCAGGTCATCGTTCTTTGTGCCGCCCAGAAAAGCACGGAAGACGGCTTTGCCGAACGGCGTGCGGCCGAGAAACTTGCGATGCACAAAGGTGCAGGCCAGCATGGTGCGGCCTTCCACGACTGGGACGAGAAAGCCGAATCCCTCTGGCAAGCGGCCGAGTTGTGACTCGTCGTAGATCAGATTTACGGTGATCGACGAGGAGTAGGGAATCGCGCTCAACTCCTCGCCCAGCGAGGGGTCTACACGGTCAAGCAAAGCGCCGGCGGCCCACGCGGGCAAGGCCATGATGACTGAATCGTAGTGCTCTGTGGCGTTGCCGGCCCCGACCCTCCAACCGCCGGCCGCCTTTTCGACGCTGCTGACGGGCGTCGAGAGACGCACCGAGGCCGGATCAAGCCGGGCGGTCAATGCGTCGATCAACTGCTGCATGCCGCCGTGCAGCGCGGTGAAGGCCGACCGGGGTGTCGAGCTGTCGGCGCTGTTGCCGTTCTTTTTGGCGGCTGCGCTGGCGCGAGCGCGCATCTTGCGATGCGCGGCCAGCATGCCGCGAGTCAGCGAGCCGTATTCAATCTCCATCTCGACCAGGCGCGGCAGCACGGCGCGGGCGCTCAGTTGCGAGGCGTCGCCGCCAAAGATTCCTGACAGCAGTGGGTCGGCCAGCCGCTCGACGGCCTCGCGGCCAAAGTGCCGCTCGACGAGCGCAGCCACCGACTCATCCTGACTGGCTGGGCTCGGCGGTTGCAGCAGTTCGAGCCCCATCCGCACCTTCGTCGAAAGGCTGAAGAGCCGGGTCAGCGCGGTGGGAATCAGCTTGGTTGGAACGAGAAACATCAGCCCGTCGGGCAGGGGAATGAGCCGGTTGCGCACGACGATGTAGGTCTTGCGGCCGGCGTCGTTGGAGGGCGTCAGCTCGGCGCCGAGACCGAGTTCGCGGCAGAGCTCGGCCCCTGCCGGCTTTTCAGTCAGAAAGGAGTCTGGACCGCGTTCGAGGACCGCGCCATCCACGATCTCCGAGGCCAGACAGCCGCCCAGCCTCTGGCGCTCCTCAAAGAGCGTGTAGTCGACCTTTGCGCCGGCCTTGCGCGCCTGCTCCAGCTCGAAGGCAGCCGCCAAGCCTGCAATCCCGCCGCCAATGATCGCTGTCCGCATCGCTTACTCCAGTTCTTATTAGAACAGTTCCGGGCAAAGGGCGGCCTGTCGGGGAGCATTTCCGGTAAGTCGAACCCAATTCTGAATGGTGAATATCAAGCTAGCTCAGGGGAGTGATCTCGCGCCGTCCTTACGGGACTTTGACTGTAGATTGACGCTTACCCAGGACTGCGCTGCGCTTGTCCTTGGCTATTATCCATTCTCCCTCCGGGAGAAAAAGCGCCGACTGGATTCATCGACCTGTGCCGACTGGTTTCATATATCAAGGGTCGGCCGAGCCGGTGGACGACTGATACAAAGCCGGTTTTTCATGCATCATGGCCGAAACCTGCGCAGCGCCTCCTCAAGACCGCTCTCGTAGGCGTCGATGAGCTTGTCCCAGGCTGCGTTAGCTCCATCATCGATTTGCTTGCGCTTGGGGTCGGTATCGAACCAATCGATGGTTCGCTGAATCCCCTGCCCAAAAGGCAGCTTGGCGCAATAGCCGGGGACAAAGCGCTTGATTTTGGTGTTATCGAAGACCACGCTGACTGACTTGTCCCCGGTCAGTCCGCCGAGTTCGTCCGGCAGGCATGCGCTCACAAAATCCGACGGGATGTGAACGATTTGCGCCTCGACGCCCGCGGCCTGCGCCGTGATGCGATAGAACTGATCCCAAGTCATTACTTCGTCGCTAGTGATGTGGAAAGCATGGCCGATGGCCTGCCGATGGCCAAGCAGGCCCACCAGTCCCTGGGCAAAGTCGCTGTTGTGCGTGATCACCCAGAGCGACGAACCGTCTCCCGGCACGATCACTTTTTTGCCCCGCCGCATCCGGTCGACGATTGTCCAGGATTTTTGCCAGTTATTGATCGCCAATGGAATTTGCGTATCGCCGTAGGTCAGCGAAGGGCGCACGATTGTGATCGGGAAACCCTCTTCGCGATAGGCCTTCATCAAGCGCTCTTCGCAGGCGATCTTATCGCGCGAATACTGCCAGTAGGGATTGGCCAGCGGCGTCGATTCAGTGATGAGATAGTGGCCGACCGGCTTCTGATAGGCGCTGGCTGAACTGATGAAGATGTATTGATTTGTCCGGCCGCGAAAGAGGCGGATGTCCCGTTCCAACTGGTCTGTCGTGAAAACAGTCCAGTCCACGACCGCGTCATAGGACCGATTGCCGAGCGCCTCGGCCACAGCCGCTTCGTCGCTGATATCCGCCGTGATTGTGCTGACATTTTCGGGCAGATCGGCTGCGTGCTCACCGCGCCGCAGAAGGGTCAGTTCGATGCCGCGTTCCGCTGCCAATCTGGTTGAAGCCGTGCTGATAATTCCGGTACCGCCGATGAAAAGGACCTTCATGATGCCTCCGCCACTCATGATAAGGCAGGAGGGAAGGAGGTTCGATCGAGTCGCGAGTCAGCCGCGCTTCGCGGGGATCGCAAGTTGGCGAGTTCGCGCTATTCCTTTGCGAAGGCTGCGGCCTCGTTTTCCAGCTCCGGATCCCAGTGCTTGGGCTGGTAGATGCAGCAGGGCTCCTGGGCCAGCGGATCGCCGGTGACGGCGTAGGCGCGGGCGCGGGAGCCGCCACAGATCTCCTTGTACTCGCAGGCGCCGCACTTGCCTTCTAATTTACTGGTATCGCGCAAGGACTTGAAGATGGGCGAGTTGCGATAGATGTCGCTCAGCGGTGTCTCGCGGATGTTACCGGCATGGATGGGCAGGAAACCGCTGGGGTAGACGTTGCCCGTATGAGAGACGAAGAGGAAGCCCTTGCCGTCGTTGACCCGGCGTGTGGCCCAGCTTGCGGTGCGGGTCTGCGCGTCTGAGGTAGGCGCGCCCGGCTCATAGGTCTGGGCGGCGGCTGGCCTTGTGCTGCCCGGATGGCCGTGCCCGATTTTGCGTTCTTCCAAATTGTGCTGTAGCAGGTAGCGCCGGTAGTGCATGGCTTCGGTGGTCTTGATCTGGAAGTTGACCCGGTGCGACAGCTCGTAGATCTTACCGAAGACCCGCTCGAAGTCCTCGCCGCTGAGCAGGTCGTCGAGCTGGCCGCGGCCCACGGGAACCAGGAAGAAGACATTCCACATGACGATGGCCAGTTTTTCAAAGAGCGCGCAGAGGCTGTCCAAATCGTGGGCGTTGTGGCGGCTGATCGTGGTGTGCACCTGGATGGGAATGCCGGCCTCATTAGCCCATTCGATGGCCTGGATGGTGCGGGCCCATGCGCCGGGCAGGCCGCGGAAGGCGTCGTGAATCTCCGGCGTCGAGCCGTCGAGCGAGATGCCGAGGCGCACCAATCCCGCCTCCTTGAGCTTGAAGATCGCGTCGCGGGTCAGCAGAGGCGTGGCGCTGGGGGTGAGCGCGACTTGCACACCCTTGTCGGCGGCGTAGCGGATCAGCTCGAAGACGTCTTTTCGTTTCATCGGGTCGCCGCCGGTGAAGACAAAGATGGGCACGCCCATCTCGGCGATCTCGTCGATCAGAAGCTTGCCCTCGGCGTTGGTCAGCTCGTCGGGATGGGCGATGGGCTGGGCGGCGGCGCGGCAGTGCTTGCAGGCCAGGTCGCAGGACTGCGTGATCTCCCAGATGGCCAGGAAGGGGGTTTCATCAAAGTTCAGCCCGCCACGAGCGGGAATGGTGTGCATCGGTTGCATGAGGCCTCCTGCGTACTTGGGCTGCAGAATCGGAGCGGGGAGGGCCGGAAGCTGGCCCTGCGCCGGGGAATGAGATGCCTTCCGTAATTAAAGAAAAATCGAGACAATGCCGATGAGATCAATTGCCCTCGAAAGAAGCTACCATGAGAGCTTACGGCAGAGCCCCGTGAATTGGAAGACCGCACTGGAGCGCCACGACTCTCCTTGAGAAGAGCAGCCCCGGCGCTGGACGTGCTGTGATTTGGATCACATTATCTCGTCCGATCTACAGACTCGTCCTTCTCCCGCCGCACAAGATCCGGAAATAGGACACACCTCGCGGTTTTCGCTGAATGATGGGCTGGAAGCGCTTCCTGATCCTGAGCAAAGCGAGAGATTCCGCAATGCCGGAAGTTGTAAATGCAGCTTTTTGAGAGTGATTCAACTCACCCGGCCCTGTGCCGCCGGACACCGCTTTTGAAGAGCGAGTCCCCCAACATATTTGCGCACCATCAGGAGGTTCCCATGGCCTCTCGACTCAAGCCGGGTTGGAGCAAGCCCTCCGCCATCCTCTTTGCCACCGAGATTCCCGCCGATGAAAAGGCGTTCGCCTTCGCACTCGCCCAGGCGGTCGAGTTTGGCGCGCAAATGATCCTCTTTCACGCCTATGACACGCTGGTAGTAGCGGCATCAGAGACCTCGGGGATCCGCTACTACGACTATGCCGCCGCCGCCGAGATTGAGATCGAGCATCTGGCCCCGCTGGCCAGGCGCGTCCGGGACGCGGGCGTCCAATGCGAGACGGTCGTGCGCCCAGGGCTGGCCGCCGACCAGGTGATCGCCTTTGTGCGTGAGCGGCAGGGCAAACAGGAGATTGACCGGATTGTGATGGGGACTCACTCTCCAGGCCCCATCGGCAAGCTGCTGGTGGGTTCAGTGGCCGAGGCCGTGCTGCGCACCGCCAGGGTCCCGGTCTGCATCATCGGTCAGGAGGTTGTAGACGCCCGATACCGCAACTTTGAGACGCGCACCATCCTCTGCGGCATCAGCCATCACGCATCCTGTCATGTGGTGGCGAGCTTTGCCGCGGAGCTGGCCGCGGAGCAAGGCGCACGCCTGATCCTGCAGCGTGTCATCCGGGCGCAGGATCGAAAAGAGGCCCTGGCGGGACGGACGATCGATCAACTTGAGACTGAGATGATCTCGCTGATTCCCGAAGAGCTTCAGGGCAAGATCGTTGCGGAATCGATGGTGGTCCCTGGCGATCCCACCGAGGAGTTGCTCTATCAGGGCCGGGCGAAGCAGGCGGACTTGATCGTCCTGGGAGCGCAGGGCGCATCGGCCTTTGCCGCCGTTGCCCGCCAGGGCGTGGTGTACAAGCTGCTGGCCCACTCCCGGTGCCCGGTGATCACGCTATCGCCGGTGGTGCTGGCGGCTTGCGGAGCCAAAAAGGAAAAGACCCAATCGTCCGAGGTCTTTCTGGCCGGCGTTTTTTAGGGCTTCAACTGCGGGGGATGGTCATTCATCCTCCCGCATCTGCATCCAGATCTGGCTGCATAAACCCCATCAAGGTAGCCAAAAAGCATCCCTCAGGGGCTAAAGCCCACATCGATTTTGCAGCACTTACGGCACGACTGAAGTCGTGCCCTGACGCTTGTCGCGGCTTCAAAGGAGTTTTTCCGCAGCCTTTAAAGCCCGCAATTCTATTGCTTATTTTGCGGCACGGCTGAAGCCATGCCCTTTCAAAACCAGGTTATGAAACAGCTTTTTTGCCTCTTTTCTCGAATCCTGTCTCGAAACTGGTCTCGAAATTGTCCCGGCTGCGTCCCTGCCGGTTTCGATCCTTTGTGCTCCATTTGCGACAGTCCGGCTCCGCACCGGGGGCGTACGGTCAAGGAGCAGCCAGATTTCGGAGGCAAGGCAAGATGAATAAGCAAACGATCGAAGCGCAGGACCGGAGCGTGCACGGCCATTTCGGCCGCTTCGCAGCCGCGGCCTCTGGCTGGCTGGGGTCAACGTGGGCCTTTGCGGGCGCGGGTCTGGTGGTGGTGGCGTGGGCCGCCACCGGTCCCATCTTTCACTTTTCAGACAACTGGGCGATGGTGATCGGCACGGGGAGCTCTATCGCGACATTTCTCATGGTCTTCCTGATCCAGAACACCCAGAATCGCGATGCGCGCGCCATGAATCTGAAGCTCAACGAGTTGATCCGGGCCATGGACACGGCGCGCAATCAATTGATCGATATCGAGAGGTTGAGCGACTTGGAGCTGGATGAGATGCAGTCCACCTACGAAAAGATCAAGACAAGCTGGACAGAGCGCCACAAGAAGAGCCCTCGCGCCTCTCAGGAGCCATGAAGCGGACGTCACATTTGGACAGCCGTCCCATTCCGGCTAGTCCGCGGGAGCGGTTTCGTCGTATTCTATTGCCCAAGGCGGTTCTCATGAAGACCTTCACTCTCGACGAAGCGCAATCTCTGCTCCCGGTGCTGGAGTCGCTCTTGAAGCGCGCCATCGAGGGCAAGCGGTCAGCCGAGGAGGTCGAGCAGGCTCTCTCTGACATTGCCCGCCGCATCTATCTCTCGGGCGGAATGAGGGTGGACGTGGCCGCTATCGCCAAACAGCGCGCCGAGTTGGAGTCCCTGGTGCAGCGCGCCCGCGAGAGCGTGGCTGAGATCGACTCCATCGGCGTGCAGGTGAAGGATCTCGAAACCGGCCTGCTGGACTTTCCCTGCCGCATCGATGACGAGGTGGTGCTGCTCTGCTGGCGCATGGGCGAAACGGCCATCGAGCACTGGCACACCGTCGACTCCGGCTTCAAGGACCGCCAGCCCGTCGATGAGCGCTTCCGGCGGCGTTCCGCCTCGGGCGGCTGGCCCAACTGATGGGACAGGGGTTAGGGGCTAGGGGTTAGGGATTAGGGGTCAGAACGGACTTGGAGTTCGATTCCCGAATATCTCGCTGGAAGAGAATCCTGCCCGACCTCCCGCGCATCTTTTCTGATGAGAGATGAATGTGGCCGCCTGCCGGCGGGATTCATCTGCCCCCCTGCGGGCGCGTTGGCGGAGGATGATTCCCCCGCCGCTATCTTTGAACTCATTAAACCATTCCAGAGGAGTACTAAGAATGCTTTCCGTTGGTGCAAGTTTTCCTGCCTTTGAACTGACCGCCGTCGTCGATCTCGACCTCAAGAGCGCCTTCCAGCCCATTACCGACACCACTTATGGAGACAAGTGGAAGGTCTACTTCTTCTGGCCCAAGGACTTCACTTTTGTCTGCCCCACCGAGATTGCCGCCTTCGGCGAGCTGAATTCAGAGTTCGTGAGCCGCGACGCGCAAGTGCTGGGCGCCAGCATCGATTCGGAGTTCGTTCACTGGGCGTGGCGCAATGAGCAGCCCTCGCTGAAGGACCTGCCCTTTCCCATGCTGTCAGACATCAAGCGGGAACTCTCCACGGCGCTGGGCATTCTCGACCCCAAGGCCGGTGTCAGCCAGCGCGCCACGTTTATCGTGGACCGGGAGAATGTGATCCGGTTTGTGTATGTGACGGATTTGTCGGTGGGCCGCGACCCGCAAGAGGTTTTGCGCGTCCTCGATGCCTTGCAGAATGGCGGACTGACCCCCTGCGGCTGGCACAAGGGCGAAAAGACGATCCAGGTCTAAGCAATCTTCATTGCGATGGAATTCTGATTCCCAGGTCCCGATCTTGGGACCTGGGAATCCATGAACCTCTACTTCACCAGCAGTCCCAGGACCGTCGCCACGATGCCCGCAACGGAGAAGACAAGGCCCGCGTACCAATACACGCGCTTGTGCGTCAACAGCGTGATCGAGGTAATCACCAGCCCGATCTCGAGCAGCACCTCTCCCAGATCGAAGTGCTTGGCTTTCTGTTCGGCCTGCTCGACCTTCGCCTCCAGCGCCTCGGCTTTATCCTGTTCGTCCTTCAGATCGTCAGTCCATTTGGCCTGGTGGTCGGCATAGCCTTTGGCGAGCTTATTCGCCTTGTCCTTGTCGGCGATGGTCACTACGCTCAGCAGATCGCCAACCAGTGCCGTATCATTGGCGCGAATCTTGTGAGCCTGGTAGTAGCCCCACATATCCGTGGCCTTGTCCTGATCGAGAATGGCTTCAGTGTGAGTGCGATGGCCCAGAACGGTGACCACGGCTACCAGTACGGCCAGCACGGTCATGGTTAACGCGACCGGACGCAGCGAAGATTCGTGCGATCCGTGCTCGGCGTGTTCCTGCAACTCCTGCGCTTCGTTGGCTTCCATGGGGAAAACCTCCTCTGTCTGAAACTTTCCGGGGATTACTTTCGCTTCCAGCGCACGCCGTCCTTGGAGTCTTCCAGAACCACGCCCTTCTCTGCAAGCTCATTGCGAATCTGATCGGCGCGGGCAAAGTCACGCCGCTTCTTGGCCAGGTCGCGCTCGGCCACCAGTGCGTCGATGGCCTCATCGGTGAGCCCCTGGCGCGCCAGCAACTCAGGAGCCACTTCGGCCATCCTTCCTGACTTCTCCGCCCACTCCAGGGCGCGGCGCGTCGGCTCGGCGTCGCGGTCCTCCATCACATCGAAGACCGCGTCGAAGCTCGTCAAGACAGCCAGAATCGCATCCCGGTCGCCGGCCTTGAGCTGTCCCTGATCCATCGCCGTGTTGGCCGCGCGCAGCAACTCGAAGATCGGCGCCCGCGCCTCGGCGGTGTTCAGATCGTTGTTGAGCGCGGCCAGATAATCCGCCTGCGCCTTCTTCGCGGCCTCCTGCATCGCGGGGTTTTCGCCCTCCGCGTAGTTCCCCGCCGTCAACCGCTGACGAAAGGTCCGCAGCCGCTCGATCGCCGCAGTAGCTTCGACCAGCCCGTCGAAGGTGAAGTTGAACTGGTGCCGGTAGGGCACCGAAATCAGCGCCAGCCGGATCGCCGAGGCCTTGTAGCCCTTCAGCAGCAGATCGCGCAGGGTATAGAAGTTGCCCTCGCTCTTCGACATCTTCCGCCCGTCCACCAGCAGAAACCGCACGTGCATCCAGTGCCGCGCAAATGTCTTGTGCGTTACGCTCTCGCTCTGCGCAATCTCGTTTTCGTGGTGGGGAAAGATCAGGTCTTCGCCGCCGGCGTGCAGGTCAAAGCTCTCGCCCAGGTACTCCATCGCCATCGTCGAGCACTCGATGTGCCAGCCGGGCCGGCCGCGCCCGATCGCCGTCTCCCAAGAGGTCTCCCCCGGCTTGGCCGCCTTCCACAAGGCAAAGTCCCGCGCCGAGTCCTTCTCATACTCGTCCACGTCCACGCGGGCGCCGTCTTCCATGCCGGAGAGATCTTTTTTGCTGAGCTTGCCGTACTCCGGAAAGGCCGCGAGGCGGAAGTACCAGCTCCCATCCTCGGCCTTATAAGCCGCCCCCGCCGCCGCCAGCTTCTGCACCAGCTCAACCATGCGCGGAATGTGCTCCGTGGCGCGCGCGATGATCTCAGGCCGCTCGACCCTGAGCGATTCCAGATCCTCAAAAAACGCCGCCTCGAAGCCCTTCGTATACTCACCGATCGAGACTCCCGCCGCTGCCGCGTTGCGGATGATCTTGTCATCCACGTCGGTTATGTTCATCACGTGGCGAACCTTGGTGCCGGTCAGCTTGAGGAACCGCCGCAGGACATCCACTTGCAGAAAGGTGCGGAAGTTGCCGATGTGCCCGTAGTCGTAGACCGTCGGCCCGCAGGCGTACATGCGGAGGGCCTCGCCGTCCTGGGGAGCCAGTTCGTCAAGTTGTCCCGTAAGGGTATTGAAAAGGCGCAGAGTCATCGATCGAGTTTCTTGCTCAGAAAAGGTTAAACAGCCTATTCGGAAATCAACGGAAATCGCCGCACTTTCGGCCTTTCCGATTGTAGCAGCGGGGGATTGCAAGGGGTCAGGGGTCCAGAGGTCAAGGGTCAGTCATCGAAGTGGAAGTGAGTTCCGTCGTCTGCGGACGAGGATTCAGACCTCCAGAAAGATATATGGTAGGATAAATAGTATGACAATACAGGCGACAACCCGTAGGGTGAAGCGGAGCTTTACCCTGACTCCCGAGGTAGCGGCGTTTGTGACAGAAACACGGCAGAAGCAGCGAGCGAAGTCGGACTCCGAGGCGCTGGTTTTGCTGCTGCGCGAGCTGATGCAGGAATCCAAGCGGCAGGAGCTTGAGGCGGCCACCAAGGCGTACTACGACACGGCTTCAGACGAGGAGCTGACTGAACAGCGCGAGTGGGCTGAGCAGACCTCCCGGAATATGTGGATCGGGGTTCCGGAATGAGTACGCGTGAGGCGCGCTTCCCTCAGCGCGGAGAGATCTGGTGGGCTCACTTTCCCACCGACGAACCGGGCAAGAACCGGCCAGCCGTGATTGTCTCCACAAATGGGCGAAACTCTCATCCCCGCGCCGATACCGTGCTGGCGATTCCGCTTTCGACCTCAGTTCACAAGCTGGGCCCTTGGCACCTACTCTTGCGCGCGGGAGAAACCGGCCTCCGCGAAGACAGCGTGGCCTGGGCCGAAAACATCGGCGTTGTGCCGAAGACTCAACTAAAGGAGCCTGTCGCGGGCCATCGGTCAGTAACCCATACGCAGATTTGCAGGCTAGCTGGACTGGTGCGACTGGCGATGGGGTGCGTGGAGTAATTGGCCGAGTCGTAGCCAAGCAACAGGTTGTGCGCCCGTTACCGGCCCAGCGCCAGCGACGGGTCGGCGGAAAGAGACTCGGCGGCGAAGTCTTCGGATTGGAAGCGCGGCCAGGCGGCGGCGGCGATCATGGCGGCGTTGTCGGTCGAGAGAGCCAGCGTGGGAAAGGCCACGCGCAGGCCGCGCCGCGCTGCTTCGGCGGTGAAGCGGGCGCGGAGTTCGCGGTTGGCGGCCACTCCGCCGGTGATGAGAATTCGCCGCGCGCCGAGCGATTCGGCGGCGGCAAAGCTCTTCTTCATCAGGTCGCCCACCACCGCGCATTGGAAGCTGGCGATCAGGTCGAGCACCTGCTGTGGACAGAGCTCGAGCGCTTCTTCTTTGGTTTGCGGCGGACGGATTGCGAGAAGCAGGTCCTTCGACTCCGCTGCGCTCCGCTCAGGATGACAAGTAATGGTTGGCGTGAAGAGCCGGATCGCCCGCGCCTGCGCCTCGGCTCGCAGATCATGCAATTCCACGTAGCGCAGTACCGCCGTCTTGATCCCCGAAAACGAAAAAAGGAAGCGCGGGTCGAGCATTGCGATGGGAGCCGTGGTCGCGGCCTTGGTGCGCGGGGGTTTACCGCCCAGGTGTACTTTTTGTTTGATTTGCGAGAAAGAAAAAGGCACGGCGCGTGGGTCGCCAAAGCGGGCGAGAGCGTCGATCCACGGGCCTCCGGGATAGCCGAAGCCGAGCAGCTTGGCGACTTTGTCGAAGGCCTCGCCGGCAGCGTCGTCGAGGGTGCGGCCTACGAGTGAGTAGGACCAGTTGTGAGTCGGGGCTCCATGCGCCGGGCGGGCGAGATAAAGGTGCGTGTGCCCGCCGGAGACGACCAGCGCGAGGGCCGGTTTATCAGCCGGGAGGGAGCTTCCCTCGGGGGCTGAAGCCCTGCCTTTGTTTTGTTCGGCTTGCGGCACGACTGAAGTCGTGCCCTGACTCTTGTCGCAGCTCGGGAGGAGTTTTTCCGCAGGCTGTAAAGCCCTTCCTCCATTTGGCGGCTGAACGTACGGGCTGAAGCCCGTACCCTTCAAAGACTCTCGCTGAATGTGCGGGATGAAGCTCGTACCTTCCAGAGATTCACGCTCGTTCAGGAGCACGGCATGGATGTGACCTTCGAGGTGATTGACGGCGACGAGGGGCAACCCCTGCGCGAAGGCAAGCGCCTTGGCGTAGGTGATGCCCACCAGCAGCGCTCCGGCAAGCCCGGGCCCGGCGGTGACTGCGATAGCGTCCAGATCGGCAAGCGTGATGCCAGCGTGGGCAAGTGCCGCGCGAACGACGGGCACAATCGCTCGCAGATGCTCGCGGCTGGCCAGTTCAGGCACCACTCCGCCGTAGCGCGCGTGCGTGGCGATCTGTGAGGCGACGACGGAGGAAAGCGTGCGCGCGCCGCGCTCGACCACGGCGGCAGCCGTCTCGTCGCAGGAGGATTCAATGCCGAGGATCAGGCCGCGCTTGCTCACCTCTATAGTTTAGAGCGGTTCTCCGATAGACATACCCTAACTGGCTCATCAAGGTTGGCTTTTTCTTGAGGAAAAATCCACTTGAAGGCTTGGTTCCGGGGTACAGCAATCGGAGAACCGCTGTACCGGGCTCGAAGAATGCGCGTGCGACAGATTACTCTCAGAGATAGCCATGTTGTCCGCCACGCGCCAATTCGATGCGGCTCTCAAGATCATCGCTGCGCTGCGCGACACGGGCTATGAGGCCTATCTGGCCGGCGGCTGCGTGCGCGATCTGCTGCTGGGCCGCGAGCCGAAAGACTACGACGTGGCGACCAGCGCGACTCCCGATGTGGTGCTGGCTATGTTCCCGCGCACTTTTGCCGTGGGGGCGCACTTTGGCGTGGTACTCGTCGCCGATAGCGATGAGGAAGGCTATGGAATTACCGAAGTCGCGACCTTCCGCTCCGACGGGGCCTACTCCGATGGCCGGCATCCCGACGCAGTGCGCTATACGACCAGCGCCGAGGAGGATGTGCGCCGCCGCGACTTTACCATCAACGGCCTGCTTTTGGATGTGGAGCACTTATTCCCTCAGGGGCTGAAGCCCGATTCCTTAGCGAAACTGAATGTACAAGCTGACGAGGGCACGATCCCAGACGGAGACCACGAAGAGCTTGCCTCAGGGGCTAAAGCCCAGGTTGATATTACGGCGAATGCGGCACGACTGAAGTCGTGCCCTGATACAAGGCAGCATTTATCGGGCGATTGTGAGGCCCGTACCCTTCAAGACGCGGTGATTGATTATGTAGGCGGGGTGGCGGACCTCGAGGCCGGCGTGGTGCGGGCGATCGGGCGAGCGGGGTTGCGCTTTGAGGAAGACCATCTGCGCATGCTGCGCGGAGTGCGCTTCGCGGCGCGCTTCGGCTTCGCGCTTGAGGCAAGGACGGCTGCGGCAATGCGCCGGCTTGGGGCCAAGACCAAGGCCGTCAGCCGCGAGCGGGTTCGCGACGAGCTGACCAAAATGCTCACCGAGGGCCATGCGCGGCGGGCCTTCGAACTGCTGGATGAGACTGACCTGCTCATTGAGGTTTTGCCGGAGGTGGCAAAGATGAGGGGCGTCGAGCAGCCTCCGCAGTTTCATCCCGAAGGCGACGTGTGGGTGCACACGCTGATGCTTCTCGAACAACTGCCCGCCGACTGCTCGTTCACGCTGGCCTGGGGCGCGCTCTTGCACGACGTTGGCAAGCCGGCAACATTCCGCCGGGCGCCGGACAGAATTCGATTCGACGGCCACGTGGATGTGGGTGTCGCCATGGCCGCGGAGATCTGCCGGCGCTTCCGCTTCTCCAACGACGAAACGCGGCAGATTCTGGCGCTGGTCGAAAACCACATGCGCTTTGCCGATGCGCAGCGGATGAAGGCCTCGACGCTGAAGCGCTTCTTCCGGCTGGAAGACTTCCCCGAGCATCTGGCCCTGCATCGTATGGATTGCATGGCCGCCAGCGGCAACCTGGATCACTGGGAATTCGTTCGCGAGCGCTATGAGACGATGCCCGCGCAGGCTGTCCGCCCGCAGCCGCTGATTACAGGCCGAGAACTGATTGCCGCCGGCTACAAGCCCGGAGCGGGGTTCAAGGAGATGCTGCGGGCCGTTGAGGATGCGCAACTGGAGGGCGCGATCTCGACGGCGGATGAGGCAATGGCGCTGGTGCGCGAACGGTATGGGGAAGGGCGTTCTTCGGGCTGATAACTAGGAATGCTTCAGCCACGTCGGGTGCAAGTTCACTAATTCGCATTTGCGACGGCTCTGAACCGCGAACGGCTCCCTCCTTCCGGAAAGAGCCGCCTGCGGAGTGCTCGCTCAGTGCATTTCGATTGACGGCCGCTTTAGTGATACAGCTCCGCAGAGGTCTGATAGCAGCAGTTGCCTCCGTCTCCGTCGAACCCTCCCGTCACCAATACGTCACCGTTGTTCAGCAGAACAGATGTTTGATTCTGGCGCGGAGTATTCATGCTCGCCGTAACTGAGAAGGTTCCGCTCGATGGATCATAGAGCTCCGCGCTCGAAATGGACCCGCCATGATTGCCGCCCGAAATCAGCACGTCTCCGTCGAGCAGCAGGTTTGCCATTTGAAGGAAACGCGACTTATTCAGGCTACCTGTCAGGGAGAATTTTCCTGTTGAGGTGTTATAGATCTCCGCGCTGGCCAGCCAGATATTGCCGCTGTTTTCGCCACCTGCAACCATGACATTGCCGTTTTCGAGCCGAGTAGCGGTGAAGGAGGCTCGTGCTGTATTCAGGCTGCCCGTGTTTGTAAAGGTCCCGGTGGATGGGTTGTAGAGCTCTGCGCTTGCCAGGTAGCCGGTGTCGGTGCCGCCTGCGGCAATCAGCACGTCGCCATTCTCAAGCAGGGTAGCCGTATGGCCGCCGCGCGCCGTCTTAAGGCTGCCGGTGGCGCTGAAGGTTCCCGTGGAGGGATTGTAGAGCTCCGCGCTGCCCAAGACATTGGAGTCGTTTGATCCTCCCGCCATCAACACCATCCCATCGTTCAAGAGGGTGGCTGTTTGGCCGCAGCGCGCGGTCTTCATGCTGCCCGTTAAGGTGAACTTGCCGGTGGACGGGTTATATAACTCAGCGCTGGCCAGGCAGACGACTGTACCGCTAACATCCGTCGCGCCACCGGCAATCAGGACCTGCCCGTTCTCCAACAGCGTGGCTGTATGGTCATTGCGGCCCGCGTTCAGATTCCCGGTGCTGGAGAAGGTTCCCGTCGTGGAGTTGTAGATCTCCGCGGTGCTGAGGTTATAGTTGCCCCGTTGGCGGCCGCCAGCCACCAGAACCTCGCCGTTACTGAGCAGGGTAGTCGATTGGTTGGCGCGTGTGGTTTCCATGCTTCCCGTGAAGGACCAGGTCTGCGCTTGAACCGTGAGACCCGCACTGAGAATTGGCATACACAAACCCAGCAGGATTTTGGCATTCATATTTTGCACAAGTTCACCCTTCCGGGCGCGGAGGATTTTCTGTCCTTTGCCGGGCCTTGCGAATCGATCAACCCGGCGGGCGTGAGGCCGATGGGCAGAAGGCGCCCTACAAGGAGAGAACTATAGGCCTGTGGCAGACGAGTTACTTGCGGTCTGTCAAATAACCTGTTACAGAATTGTAAGTTCTTGTAAAAACTGGTTTACATGCAGATAAAAGGTTTTAACTTAATTCGACTGGCGTCGAAGCGGCGGTACTGGCATCCTATCGGGCCAGTCTCATTCCTGCGAAAAAGCTGCCGGTCTAGATCCCTTTCAAATCAACCGGTGGTCTGAGAACCCATCTCCTGTGGCTGGCAGGAGCGTCTATCGCTCACTTCGATTCCTCGGAAAACCGTTCGCGCAGAGCCCGTCGGAGTAGTTTGCCGGTGTGGTTCAGCGGCAAGCCGCCAGGCTCGAGAATCCAGATGCGGCGCGGCGCTTTGAAGGCCGCGAGGCGCTGCCGGCACCACTCCAGCAACTCATCTTCGCTCGCCACGGAGCCCCCGCGCAGTTCGACCGCAGCAACGGGTATCTCGCCCTTCTCCTTGTGAGGCAGGCCGAAGGCGGCGGCGCGGGCCACTGCTGGATGCGTCGCGATAGCCTCTTCCAGTTCGCGAACGTAAACCGAGTAGCCGCCTGACTTGATGACATCCTTCATACGGCCGACCAAGCGGATCAGGCCGAGGCGGTTCCGCGTGGCCAGGTCGCCGGTTCGCAGCCATCCGTCGGCGGTCAGCAGGCCCTCGCCGTCACCTTTGTCCTTCCAATAGTGTGGCGCCAGCCCGCGACGGCGGATCTGGCACTCGCCTGTCACGCCTGCGCGCACCGATCGCCCGTCTTCACCTGCTACGCGAATGCGGAACGGCGGCACGGGGAAACAGAGATCGCCGCTGCCCGGCAAGAACGACAGATCGATGCCCATCATGGCCAGGCCGCCCAGCTCCACCATGCCGTAGCCATTCACGAGCACCGGCGGAATGCGCCGCCCGCCCGGCAGACGCAGCAGAGCGCCATAGTGCCGCAGCCTTTGCCGAACCTCCGATGGCAGTTGATCGCTAGCCGAGAGCCACAAGCGCACACTCCTGAGACGGGCCGCTTCCGGATTGCTATTGACCAGCCGCGCAAACATCGCGGGCACACCGACGACGGCGGTGACGCCGAGGTGTTCCGCCATCTGCAGCGCGGACTCGACATCGAAGTGATCGAGGAAACAGCCGCGAATCCCGGCCATCAGTCCGTAAAGCGTAATGCTGACGGCCATGATGTGCGACCAGGGCAGCGCGATCAGGGCCAGATCCTTGGGGCCGAGAAACATCCCAACCAGCACCGTGGACGCGCGCGCACCCAGCAGCGCTCTGCTCGAAAGGGCCGCGCCTTTGGGAAAGCCGCTGGTGCCGGAAGTATGGAAGACAGCGACCGTCGTCCCAGGATCGATTGAGGCCGGCGGGAAACTCGCGCCATTCTTTGTTTCGGTGTCGGATGCGCGCAGAAATCCATCGAGTGTTTCCGCTTCATCGTCCACCTGAATCCAGGTCCGCACATCGAGCGCGGAACGCTCCTTGATATTGCGCTCGAAAATCGCCCTGTCGGTAACAAGAATCTCCGTCCCGCTATTGGCCAGAATCCGCCGCACCTCCGTCAGCGAGAGCATCGGATTCAGAGGAACTGCTACGCCTCCGGCGCGAATGATGGCCAGAAACCAGCGAAAGCACTTGACGTCGTTGGTGCGATAGATGGCCACGGGCTGGCCCGGTTGCAAATGGACGGTGTTGCGGAGAAAAGCGTCGATCATGCGGAGTTCAGCGTGGAGTTGAGAGAGGCGAAAGGGCTTGCCTGCCTCGATGGAGAGTTCACTGTCTCCGTTTCGCCGCAACAGTTCGTCTACGAGATTGGCCACGGTGACACTGCGGTCGCGCGAGAGCTGAAAGCGCCGTAACAGATTCATTGCGCGGAAACCGGCTTGCGGCCCCAGTCACTGGCCACGCAGTAGTTAAAGAGGCGGTCGAGGTAGTCCATCACCGGCGGCGGGGTTACGCCGGCCGGCTCCAGCAGACGCTCGGCATTGGTGGTGTCGAATTGCATGCGCATCGTGAAATAGTCGCGATAGGCCCGGCCGTCGCGCAGCACCCGGCGCTTGCGTCCCCACAAGGTCAAGAAGAGCAGGGGCCGCACTACTGCGAAGAAGAGCTTTGGATCCACGTAACGCGGCTCCGGCGCATGAAAGTATTCCATCGCCCGCCGCGCGATCTGCTGGATGGTGGCGCTGCCGCGCGGCCCGGCGCAGAGATGCACTGTGCTGCCCAGGGCGGCCTCGTTGAAGGCCAGCCGCGCCACCGAGGCTGCCACAAAATCCACCGGCACAATATCGAGCACGGCGTCTGCGTAACCGGGTACCGTGCGCCACAACCCGCGCGCGTAGATCTTCAAGGGCCAATACATCATTTTGAAACTCGACGTTGCGCCGGTTCGCGAATCGCCCACGATGATGCTGGGCCGCAAGATGACGCCGGGCATCGAGGCCAGCCGGGAGCGCACTAAGGCTTCGGCTTCGGCCTTGCTCTGTTCGTAGCTGTTGCGGTAGCTCTGGCCTACGACGAGCTCGCTTTCGCGGACCAGGTCGGAGCGTTCGCCGGCTACGTAGGCCGTGCCCACGTAGGCCAGGCTGCGCAGTTGGCGCATATTGGCTGCGAGATCGAGCACACGGCGTGTGCCCTCGACGTTGATGCGACGGGCTTCGTCCAAAGTATGGTCGAAGCGCACAGTGGCGGCGGAGTGAATGACGCGGGTGGTCTCGGCGGAGAGGCGCTGATACGCGGCGGATTCGAGGCCGCAGTTGGGCTCGCCCACATCTCCGGGATAGACCTGGACGCGTTGCCGTTCGCTCACGGGAACGATCGAATCGGCGCGCTGCTGGCCTGTTTCACCGGGCTTTGTGCGGATCAGCAGCGCCAGCCTGGCCTGCGGGTGGCGCTCAAGAAGTTCGCTCACCAGGCGCTTGCCCAGAAAGCCAGTGGCGCCGGTGACAAGGATGAGTTCTTCGCTATTCAACGAATACCGGCCTCAATGCGCGGACGATTCGAAGGCCAATAAACAGCGGCCTTTCTGTGTCCAGGCGGCGTGCAGAGTCAATCGATAGTATAGCCCGGTGAAGCGTCAACGGCAGCCGCCCTCTTCCGATGCCGCCTACGCAAAAAGGGCCTCGATCAGCCAACTGCCTGATCGAAGCCCTTCTTGTTCTGATGCGCTTACTTGGCCTTCGGTCCGGCGGCGCGGATCGCTTCCGAGGCGTCGAACTTCTCGAAATTCGCCTCAAATCTTGCAGCCAGATCGGCGGCTGTGCGGTCGTAGGCTTCCTTGTCGGCCCATGCGTTGCGCGGATTCAGAATCTCCGCCGGCACATCGGGGCAGCTCAGGGGAATGCTCAGCCCAAAGGCCGGCTCGGTGGCGAACTCCACCTTGTCAAGCCGTCCGTCGAGCGCCGCATTGACCAGCGCGCGGGTGATCTTGAGGCTCATGCGCTTGCCCACGCCAAACTTGCCGCCCGACCAGCCGGTGTTGACCAGCCAGCAGGCCGACTGCTGTTGGCGCAACCGCTTGCCGAGCATCTCAGCATAGAAGCGCGGAGCCAGGGGCAGGAAGGGCGCACCAAAGCAAGCCGAGAACTCCGGCGTTGGGTCTTTGACGCCCGTTTCGGTGCCGGCCAGCTTTGCCGTGTAGCCCGAGAGGAAGTGGTACATCGCCTGCTCCGGCGTCAGCCGCGAGATCGGCGGCAGCACGCCAAAGGCATCGGCGGCCAGGAACATGACGTTCTTCGGATGCCCGCCGATTCCAGGGATCACCGCGTTCTCGATGAAATCGACTGGATAGGCGGCGCGGGTGTTCTCCGTCAGGCTGATGTTGAAGTAATCCGGCTCGCGCTCGTCGTTCAGAATCACATTCTCCAGCACCGAACCGAAGCGGATCGCGCGGTAGATCTGCGGCTCGTATTCCTCGGTGAGATTGACGCACTTGGCGTAGCAGCCGCCCTCAAAGTTGAAGATGCCGGTCGGGCTCCAGCCGTGCTCGTCGTCGCCGATGAGCCGCCGTGCGGGGTCGGCCGAAAGCGTCGTCTTGCCTGTGCCGCTGAGACCGAAGAAGAGCGCAGTCACGCCGTCCTCGCCCACGTTGGCCGAGCAGTGCATGGGCAGGACATCCCGGTTGGGAACGATGAAGTTCATCGCGCCGAAGATCGACTTTTTCATCTCCCCGGCATACTTCGTGCCGCCGATGAGCACGATCTTGCGCGTAAAATCGGCCAGAATGAAGGCGCTTGTCGCGGTTCCGTCGCGCTCCGGTACGGCCTCGAATTCCGGCGCAGCAATCACTGTAAATTCAGGCACATGCGTTGCAAGCGCCTCGGCATCGGGCCGCACAAACAGTTGGCGCACAAACAGCGAGTGCCAGGCATACTCGCTGATGACGCGGATCGGCATCCGGTACTCCGGGTCAGCGCCGCAGTAGAGATCTTGCGCAAAGAGGTCGCGCTCGCTCAGGTGCTCGGTCACCCGATCGAGCAGAGCGTCGAATCTCTCTGTCGAAAACGGCTTGTTGACCTTGCCCCAGTCCACCAACTCGTGCGTCACCGCGTCGTCCACGATGAACTTGTCTTTAGGACTGCGTCCGGTTCGCGCGCCGGTTACGGCCACCAGCGCTCCGTTGGCTGCTAATCGCGCCTCGCCGCGCAGCAACGCGGTTTCAACTAATTGGGCGGCACAAAGATTGGCATGCACCAGCGGACCAGCCGCCAGCGCCTTCAGCGACTCCACTCCAGAAAGAATAGCCATGGACAGGACTCCTTACCGACAAAGGATTAAAAAGGGTCAATAATCCATTGTGCCATCCAAACCCCTTTGTGGGAAGTCCCCCATCTGGAAATCAGGCATTGAGGGTAGAACCGGGCGCCCGCACCCCCGTCTGGAGCCCTACCGTTGGCGCCGCTTCATTGCGCCAAATTTGGCACGCTGCGCGACTTTGCCGCAAAGACCCAGCCATCGCCTAAACAGAAGTTCAGAGTCGAGCAGCAGAGGATCGCGATACTGTTTGCGGCGAGCACAGGGATATGTGCCTCGTCGACCAGGATGCGCATCAGCGCAAGATTCCCCAGCATGGAAACCAGCCCATTGGAGAGATGAAAGCGTGTCAGTTGGGCGAGTCGCGTTGAGCGATCGCGCCGGTCGCGCCAGGTGTAACTCATATGCCACGCGAAGTTATGCAAGAGAGTTAGTTCAACGGCCGCTGCCGATGCAACGAGATAGTGCCCCGCCGCCCAACGGGTCAGAAACGCCAACACACAAAGCTGCACGGCCATTCCCATTGCGCCCACCAGATTGAACTTGCTCCAGCGGATGAGGGTGTTCACGGCAACGGCTCCTGCCGATAGAGTTCGGCGGTATGGCGCAAGGTAACAAGAATCGCCATGGCGAACATGGCGATGGCAGCGATCGATCCTCCCAAGTCAAAAAGGAGGATGTTATGCCCGAAGATCGTCGCATACGGGCTGCGCAGAAGCGCCAGGTTTCCGATGACAAGTAGAATGCGAATCTCCGTGGGTCCGAAGATGCCTTGCGAAAGTTGAAAGCGGGACAAGGTGTAAGTTGCAAGGTAACTCTCGCTCGACAGCACTAAAAACGCGATTAACATAGCGACCGCGATTTGCCAGTGCAGGAATCCGGAGCAGCCGAGACCGCACATCAACGCGACTGAGCCAAAAACATCCGCCATATGATCCACGTAGAATCCATAGCGCGGGCGCTGCTGCTGGCGCACTCGGGCCAGGGTCCCGTCGAGGCTGTCCCCGAGCCAGTTGAGCGCCAGGCAGAGAATCACCGCAAGCAGGACGTAGCGATGATAGCGCGCCAACGTATAGCAGACGCCTGCTCCAACTTGAGCGATGACTCCGATCAGAGTTAGCTGGTCCGAGGTGAGCCACTTTGGCGCACGTTTGGCCATCCACTCGAGGGCTCGTTTCTCAAGAGAAGCCGTCAGCGCCCGGTTGACTCGGCGCGCAGTCGTAAATCCAGACCCATTCTTCGCTGTAACCGATGAAACAATCATCTTGGTCTCCTTTCCTATAACTGCTTTTCGCGACGGCCTTCAGCTATTTTCTGAGCGCATGGCAGACAGAGCGCAAGGTAAACTCCAAGGACTCGCGTGGAACGCTCTCCACAAAAGGCCCGACCGCCCAGCCAAGACCGGCCGGAATCGAGCGCGTCAGCGAGACCGACTCGATCTGCATATAGAGTCCGCCGTCGCGTTCCTCATAACTCCAGTAAGTCGTCAGCCGCCAGAGAAAGCCATGCTCTTCTTTGGAATCCAGCGCCCGCTCTCGACCGGTGCCGGGCGAGTCGATCTCAGAGATTTTAGTGCTGCGCGAGACGCTATATCCATGCCGCGCATCGAGCCGGCCAAAGGTGATGTCATAAGTCGTATCCATCACCACAGTAATGACGTGGCGCTGGCGAACCCGCATCGCGGCCTGAAAGTGATCTCCCTGTTGCGTCAGGATCTTCGCCTGGACCACCTGAGGGGCAAAGTGCCGCGGGTAGGCGTTGAAATCTCTCATCAGCCGCTCAAAATCCGCGGCCTTGGCCCCAGCGGCAAAAGCCGTCCCGCGCCAATGGTGGAGCATCGCTCCGGGCAAATCTGCTCCCGCGGAAGGCGTGAGTTTCTCGACGATCAGCTCTCCCCGCCGCAGACGAGGCTCGTCTTGTGGCGCAACCGGGGCAATGAAGCCCTGCTGGGACCGATGCTGCCTTGCCAACCGCGACTCGATCCCGCTCACATAAGTATTGAAAGCCGACGCAGCCGCAGGCGGAGCTTCCCCAAGACCGCAGCTGGGAGCCGCCACAAAAATCATCAGAATCGTTAGCCCCCCAACAAATGAGCCAAGGAATAATCTTCGCGAAGTTGTGAATCGGTGTGCCGTCATGAACAGCACCTTACCTCGCCGCGCCTCTCCAGGCAATGCATGGAACCTCATCTGTTCTCGATTGTTTCTCGCTCTGCAAGTGATTGCAGCGGATGGACTTCCTGGGAGTTGTACTTTGCTCTTCAGATGGGGATGGACCGCGCCATCGAATACACTGGCTGGAGAGATGACCGATCCATCCCCAGCCCGCCGCTATCGCTTCGGAGCCTTTGAAGCGGACGCAGCCACCGGCGAGCTTCGCCGCCAGGGCATCCGCATCAAGTTGAACGCGCAGCCATTTCAGGTACTCCTGCTGCTCATGGAGCGCCCCGGCCAACTCCTGACTCGCGAGGAGATCTCCCGCGAACTCTGGCCCGACGGAACCTTTGTTGACTATGAGCACGGCGTCAACTCCGCCGTCAATCGGATCCGCGAAGCCCTGGGAGACACGGCCGGCAATCCCAGATTTGTTGAGACCCTGGCCCGCCGCGGCTATCGCTTCGTGGCGCCCGTGGAGCGCATCGCCGCCGGTAAAGATCCGCGCTCCCCTGCGCCGGCGGCAAATGAGCCGGCGGCAACTTCCAGCCGGCAAACGGCCCCTCCGGCAGAGCCAAAAACCAGACTCCGCAGCCGGATTCTGGCCTCTTCGCACGAGCTTCCCAAAGCCCCCTACTCCATTGTGCAGACGCTTTTCGTTCTCTTGCAGATCATGTATCTGGCGTTTTATGTTGGAGCGCTGGCCAATCTGGCGGAGATCGAAGAACTCCTCTCGCCGCTCCCCAAAGCAACCCTGGCTTTTACCGTCCTCATCGTGACCGCCGCGATCCTGATTCCTGTTCGCGCCTTCGTGCTCTCGGCCACGCTCTTCCACGCCCCCGGAGCTGGCCAGAAATTCCTCAAGCTCTGGCCGTTTCTCATTGTTCTGGACGAGGTGTGGTCGTTGTCGCCCTTCCTGCTGCTGCACCACATCAACTTCGGACTGGCGCTGGCCTGCACGACGCTTCTTGTCTATTCTCCCTTTGCGCAGCGCTCGCTGGTGCGTATGGGCGCCAGCGGGGCAGCTCCTGAAAACTCCACGACCGTCCGCTGAACTGGGCGACACGGAGGCCGATTCCCTAAAAATGGCAGGAGAGACCAGGCAGTATCCGGTGAATCTGCCGAGCGTTCGTCGAGCGGCGAAATGTCTCCCGAAGGGCTAAAGCCCGCGTTGATTTTGCGGCCTTTATGGCACGACTGAAGTCGTGCCCTGACTCTTGTCGCAACTCCGCAGGGGTTTTCCGCAGCGTGTAAATATTACAGGTGTAGTTCCCTCAATCGCTGGAAAAACAGCGACGGCCCGGGCCTGAAGGCCTCGTAAACTTGCCCCTTTTCAGGGGGCAGAAGCCCCCTGCTCCCTCCGGAGTCTTCGATTTACAACTGTAGTACCAATCCCTACTCCCACGTCAGCACCGGCAGGGTCGGCATCTCGCCCTGCTCTTTGGCTTCAGCCACGACGGCGTCGAGATGCGAAAGGACCTCCTCAACGGTCATGGTGCAGATCTCGCGTCGGGAATCGTATCCTTCTTCGATCGATTGCCTTAGAAAACGTCCCGCGATCTGGGCGGCGAGCTGGTCGGTAATCACCTTCCCAGTCAACGACTTCTGACGCCCCCAGGCCTCCAGTGGCAGGGCCACCCACAGGGCCCGGCCGTTCACGTCGAAGCGCACATCGACGGCGTCGGCGTGGCGGGTTGCGATGGCCACGACAGTGCCCTTCCAGCGGCAGTGCAACTGTTCCCCGCTCCAACGGTCCGTTACGCGAAAATCTTCATACATACACCAAGCGTACCTCCACGCCTCTTCAAGGGCAAATGCCGCAAGTCTGGAATCGTGTGCCGGTTCGAAGAGCATGGGCTTCAGCTTGAAGGGTACGGGCCTCAGCCCGCACATCCGTGCGACAAGATCGTCCAGTTCCTTCGGAGCAGCCTGTTGCCAGCGGCGGCCACCGGGTGGCGACGAAGGAACCGATCTGGCGATGCGGTCGTATCCTTGGAAGAAGTACTTGGGGGAATGAAGCACTTCGGGGGATGGCGCACTTCGGGCGCAAGCCCGCGCGGGGAGGGTTGAAGTCATGGTGAAGTTTCTTTTGTTTTGCATTCTTTTCGTGCTGTGCTGGCCACTGGCGCTGGTGGCCCTGGTGCTTTATCCGCTGGTGTGGCTGCTTCTGCTGCCCTTTCGCGTGGTGGGAATCGCGGTGGGCGGCGTGCTGGAACTGGTGAGCGCCATCATCACTCTTCCGGTCCGAGTCATCCGCGCTATTTGACCCGCGCCGCTTTCCCATTCTCCGCTGCCACTGCCGCGGCTCCTGCCTTGGTGCAGGACGGGTTTGCGTTCTGGGCCCCTCGACGTCCATTCTGAAAATGAGCCTGGGCCGGTTCTTTGGCTGCCCATGCACGTCCAACTGATTGAGGAGAAGACCCATGCGCAGAGTTTTGCCGGTGGCCCTGGCCATTGCGATGCTTGCCGCGCCGCTCACCTTGCGGACGCAGACCGCCCCAGCCGCCGCGGAGGATGCCGGCCAGAAGAACGCGAAGCAGGCGCGCGCGGCCCTCGACGCCATGGTGCAAGCTCTGGGCGGGCAGGCCTGGCTGAAGATGAAAAACCAGATGCGGCAGGGGCACGTGGCCGCCTTTTATCTCGGCAAGCCTTCAGGCGGCACCACCGAATACTGGGAGTACCACGCCTGGCCCGATCGTGACCGGATGGAGTTCACCAAGCATCGCGACGTGGTGGAGTTCATCATTGGGCGGGCGGGCTCGGAGGTGACTTACAAAGGCTCAGCGCCGCTGCCCCAGGACATTGTGGACGACTTTCTGCGCCGCCGCGACCACTCGATCGAGACAGTCGTCAAGGTGTGGCTCAACGATCCGAAGACCATTTTGATCTATGAGGGACAGAGGATGGCCGAGCGGCACCTGGCCGACCAGATAACGGCCATCTCCGCAGGAAACGAAGCCGTCACGATCCTGATGGACACGCAGACCCACCTGCCGATGCGGCGCACCTTCGAGTGGCGCGACCCGATCTACAAAGACAAGAACCTGGACGCCGAGGAGTACGACGATTATCACGTCTTCGATGGCCTGCCGACGGCCTTCACCATTACCCGCTTCAAGAACGACGACATGACCCGGCAGTACTTCCTGGACCATGTGAGCTATAACCAGGAGCTGCCGGCTGATTTCTGGAGCGTGGACGCAGCCGACCGGCGCATCAAGAAGTAACGCGGCGTACCGGGCAGGCATCCGCGCGGAATGCGGTGCGGGGCTTTCGATATAATCCATTGGAGCGCTTGAGCAGCTACGCCCCCGCTCCCCGGAGAGATGCATGACATTCGACATCCAGGAGATCCTGGGTTTGCTCCCCCACCGCTACCCTTTTCTGTTGATCGACAGAGTGGTCGAGTTTGAGCGCGGCAAGCGGCTGGTCGCGATCAAGAACGTGACCATGAACGAGCCTTTTTTTCAGGGCCACTTTCCCGGCTATCCGATCATGCCCGGCGTGCTGGTGATCGAGGCGATGGCCCAGGCCGGCGCCATCATCATGATGAGCGAAATCCCCGACCGCGAAACCAAGCTGGCGGTATTTACCGGCATCGAGAGGGCCAAGTTCCGCCGCCCGGTGACTCCGGGAGATCAGTTGCGTATCGAGGTGGACGTGCTGGCCTTCAAGAGCCGCCTGGGGCGCATGGAAGCCAAGGCCACGGTGGACGGCAAGGTGGCCTGCCAGGCTACGCTCACCTGCTCGATTGTGCCGCGCGTGCGTGAAGCCGCTCCCACCGCGGAAGCCCAGCCGGCGGATGCGGCGGTGACGGGGAGTGAGCATCCATCCAAGTGCGGTCGTTGCTCGCGGAGCTGTCGTACCGGAGTCCTGCACCGTTGGGCCGTTCTCGACCATTGGTCCCGAGGTGGTGTTGGGAGAGGATTGCACGCTGATCTCCCACGTGGTGCTCGACGGACGAACCCGCATCGGTGCTCGCAACACCTTTCATCCCTTCTGCTCGGTGGGCGTTGCGCCGCAGGATCTGAAGTATGGCGGCGAGCCGACGGCGCTGGAGATCGGCGACAGCAACACCATCCGCGAAAATGTGACCATCAGTCGCGGCACCATAGGCGGCGGAGGGGTGACGCGGATCGGATCTGATTGTCTGCTGATGGCCGGCGTGCATATCGGCCACGACAGCCAGGTGGGCAGCCACTGCATTCTGGCCAACTGCGCGACGCTGGCCGGGCACGTGGTCATCGAGGACTTTGTCACCTTGGGCGCATTCTGCCCCGTGCATCAGCATTGTGTGGTCGGCACGTACGCATTTATCGGCGGCGGGACGATTGTGACCCAGGATGTGTTGCCGTTTTCGCTGACTTCGTCGCGGCGGGAGAACAAGGCCTTCGGGATCAACAAGGTTGGGCTCGCGCGGCGGGGTTTCTCGCCGGAGCGGTTGCAGACGCTGCAAAAGGCTTTCCGGCTGTTGCTGGCGGCCAAGCTGAATACGACACAGGCTATCGAGATGATCAAGGAGCTGGAAGGCGAAGACGCGGCGCTGCTGGCCTCGTTCATCGAACGCAGCGAGCGCGGGGTGATCAAGTAGGCATGAAGCTTGGCCTCATCGCCGGCAACGGGCGGTTTCCGTTTTTGCTGCTGGATGCGGCGCGGGCCCAGGGACTGTCCGTCGTGGTCGCCGCTATCCGCGAAGAGACCGATCCGGAGATCAATCACCGGGCCGCGGGTGATAGCCGGATCACCGTCTATTGGCTTTCGCTGGGCGAGTTGTCGCGACTGATCGAGGTCTTCCGCAAGGAGGGCGTTTCGCAGGCCGTGATGGCTGGCCAGGTCAAGCACAAACAGATTTTTTCGAGCATCCGGCCAGACTGGCGGCTGGCCAAGCTGGTTCTGAACCTGCGTACGCGGAATACGGACATGCTGCTGGGCGCGGTGGCCAAGGTGCTGGGCGACGAAGGCATCGAGCTGATCAGCTCGACCGCCTTCCTTGAGCCGCTGCTGACCGAGGAGGGCGTGCTGACCGAGCGCGCTCCGGACGAGGAAGAGCGCAAGAACATCGAGTACGGCCTGAGCGTGGCGCGCGCCGTGGCTGGCTTCGATATCGGGCAGACGGTGGTGGTGGCGGCGCAGGCCTGCGTGGCCGTCGAGGCGATGGAGGGCACGGATGCTGCCATCGAGAGGGCCGGTCTGCTGATGAAGTCGTTGGATAGCAAGATAGAGGGCTCCGTGTCGCTGGAAGAAGAAACAGAAGATTCCGCTACCACACTCGAGCGGCGCTTGACCGTGGTGAAGGTGGCCAAGCCGAATCAGGATATGCGCTTCGACGTGCCGGTCATCGGCGTGGCGACGGTCGAGGCCATGATTCGCGCCGGGGCCAGTTGCCTTTCGATCGAGGCGGGGCGCACTCTGCTCTTTGACCGAACGCAAGTGATTGAGCGCGCAGGGCACAAAGGTATTGCCATCGTGGCCACTTCGCGTAGATACTGATTAGCCAGGGGTGAGGGATCAGGACCCGGCAGCTCATCCGCTATACTGATTGCCAGCAGGATTTCCCCGTTACGCTCCTGCTGTTCCCCGTTCCCCATGCGTTCAAAGAAAATCAGGAGGTCTCAGGTGAGAAAGAGGGCTCTTTTTATCTCTGCCGCGGCGGTTGTGCTGACGGCTTCGATCTTCACCGTATACGCTGCCAAAGATGCTGAGCAGACACTGCCCACGGTGGGGCAGGCCGCGCCCACCTTTACGCTGCCCGCGCAGGATGGCGCTCCAATCTCATTGGAGAGCTACCGCGGCAAGTGGGTGGTGCTTTACTTCTACCCCAAGGACATGACGCCGGGCTGCACCATCGAGGCGCACAACTTCCAGCGCGATCAGGCGAAGTTCGACGCCACCAACGCGGTAATTCTGGGCGTGAGCGTGGACACGCCAGACAGCCACAAGCAGTTCTGCACCAAGGAAGGGCTGACCTTCCACCTGCTCGCCGACCCGGAGCACAAGGTTGTGGACGCCTACGGATCGCTGGGCCACTTCGGGCCTATGACCATTGCCAATCGCAACACCTTCCTCATCGATCCTACGGGCAAGATTGCGCAGGTATGGACCAAGGTCGATCCCTCGGTTCACTCGACGCAAGTACTGTCCGCCATCACAGCTATGCAACTCTCCGTCAAGCCGCCCAATTAGAACGAGCTCGCCAAACCGCAACTTCACCCAAGGTAAAGGAGCAACCATGGCCCTCTCCGTCAAGCCGCCCAACACGCAGAAGCAATCTGTGACCGCGCCCAACACGCAACCCATCTCCGTAAAGCCCCCCAACAGGCAGGTTCAGTCCGTTCTTAGCCCCGACGTAGTGAACCGGTCAGTCAAACCGCCCAACACGTAAGAACCGCCCCTCGACAAATGGGGGTGCGAATCATGCAACAAAGGCCTTGCGCAAAGCGAGGCCTTTGTTGCTTTGGCAACCCAGCGGACTTTCAGCCGGCTGGCGCAGAGCGTTATAGGATGGAGACAAACTTTTCTTCGACCCAGGAGAGAATCATGCCTACCCAGCTTGCCCTGCACTTTCGCGACGAATTGGATTCGATTGATGCATCCCTGCTTGCTCTCTCTCCCGAGCTCGCGGATACGCCCTGGCGCGACGGGGGATGGACGCGCAAGCAGATCGTGGGACACATGATGGATTCAGCGGCGAACAACCGGCAGCGCTTTGTGCGCGCGGCCAGCGATGGCAGCTTCGTGGGACCAAATTACGGTCAGGACGCATGGGTCGCCGCGCATGGCTATGCCAGCCAGCAGTGGGCGACGCTGCTCGACTGGTGGAGAGTGGAGCATGAGATTCTTGCGGCGGTGGTGTATCTCATTCCCGAAGAGCGGCTCGATGCGATCTGCATGGTCGGCGAAGACGCGCCTGTCACGCTGCGCTTTCTGGTGGAGGACTACTTTCCCCACCAGCGCTGGCATCTGGCGCAACTAATGGCTCCGGTTGTTGCAAGCTAGAGCATTTTCACAGTTCCTGCAAGGCGCGATTTCGTGGTTTCCCACCCATTTCACACAGAACGTGAAATGGATGGGGCACGGAGCTTCCATACACTATCAGTGAAAACACTCTAGAAGGCGCGCCTGATTTCAGACGCAAAAAAGCCCGGCGTGAGCCGGGCTCTTTTGCTTGCCTTTCAGTTCAGGTTACCGCTGCTACTTGGTTGCCTTTTTCGCAGGGGCCTTTTTTGCTGCTTTTTTCGCAGGAGCCTTTTTGGCAACTGCCTTCTTCGCCGGAGCCTTCTTGGCAACTGCCTTCTTCGCTGCCTTCTTGGCTGGGGCCTTCTTTGCTGCTTTCTTAACGGCCAACTTTTTACCTCGTTTGGTGGTTTTGCTGACGCTCTTTACGGCCACTGCCTTCTTGGCCTTGACCTTTCCGCCCTTCGCGCCAGAGCTTTTCTTCTTTGCGGCGGACTTCTTTGCGGCCTTCTTGGCCACAACCTTTTTCCCGGCTGCCTTCTTGGCTACGGCTTTCTTCGCCGGAGCCTTCTTTGCCGCGGCCTTCTTTGCCGGAGCCTTTTTCGCAGCCTTCTTTGCGGGAGACTTTTTCTTCGCGGCCTTCTTCCTGGCCGGTTTCGATGCGGGTTGTTGCACGACCACGATCACCGCCTCTTCAACTATGCCTTCATCGTCGTCCGAGGAGGTGAGCACGCTGGAGGTTTCAACCTCTTCGTCCTCGTCAAAGTCGTCGTGATCCGAATCAAGCGCTACCGGCTCGGCATTGGCTTCGCCGTCGCTCATCGCGTACATCCTGAACACTTCTTCCATCCCATTGCCTCCAGCGGCTTGCCGCTGCACTCGTTCTCGTTCCCAGGTTCGCGCTGCGGAACATTAAGCTCCACACACGCAAGCCATTGTAGCAATAGCATGAACGGAAAGACCAGCAAAATAACAAGTATGTGATGAGGTCGCCAGCAATTTTTATTTTGCCGCAGAGGATTTTTAGCGGGCGGCGCGCCTTCGCGAAGAAGATTTCTTTGCGCCCGGCGGGCTGTTTCTCTTTGCGCCG
>Ga0302198_10000490_pt1 | contig 44885 bp, 40 predicted proteins | sample II_Bog_N2_2_FD_193521 | JGI IMG/M metagenome (GOLD analysis project Ga0302198, IMG submission 193521) | Peat permafrost microbial communities from Stordalen Mire near Abisko, Sweden - II_Bog_N2_2 | ecosystem: Environmental > Terrestrial > Soil > Wetlands > Peat | place: Sweden: Abisko...
AGTCGGAACGTAGGCCGTCAGGGCTCGCGCGCGGTCAAGAATCTCGGCGTCGGGGTCATCGAGCTGCACGTGCTCTATCGTGTCGGTCACTAATTCGAATTTCGCTCGCCTGACCGGAATGGAATCAGTTCGCTCGTAACCCGTTTCCAAGTCATGGGTGCCGAACATGCCCCACAGGCTGCGAATTGCTGCCTGCGCGTGCGCTCTCCGCCACTGACCCTGAGTACTCGCATCGCGACTCTGCTTATGACGATCAAGTTCATCGAGAACTACACGAGTGAGAACCAGGTATAAGAACCGGTGAGGCCGCAGCCCCAAGAGCTCATGCCAGTCCTGTTCCAGCAGGCTGTCTCCCCACTCCAGAAAAATGTTGGTGTCCAGCACTACCGCAATCGGATCAAGCCCGCGCCCGGCCCAGCGTTGGCTTTCATGCCGTATTTCCTCCGCGGCAGCTAGCAAATCGCTCTCTCGCGCGAAAAGCTCGTCAAACATGTGTGACATGAATGCTTGACCGAAGTCCTCGGGCGTGTGCGCCCGAAGCGCCCAATACTCCGGAACGAGTATCAGCCGCTCTAGATCGGCCTTCTCGATTCGAGAACGCAGCATGCGGGTCCACTCATCAGCCCAGGCGATGTAGGCATTCATCAAGTGGTATCCCTGTGCGCCCCCACCGCTGATGTTCTTCGCGGCAGCGGATGCCGCGCGCAATTGAGTTTCGACATCTGCCGGATCGTTGCCCGTTGCAATCGCAATCATGGCTCAAGGTACATCCGCGGGCACAGTCTTGCCGATGTGACTTCGAGAACCGCGAAGGGTCCGCCGGGACACGAAAGACGAGAGACGACCTCGTCTGAAGCCTTTCGAAAAGCTAAAACGTACCGTTACTCGGCTGCCAATATTGGGCATGGATATTCAGTCGCGACATTTCGGCCCGATCGCAAACCAACGGCTCAACGGAACGGTCGGCGATGTCGATGTCGAGGCGCTCGTGAATCGATTGATCTTGTTCGACGTGTGCTTTATCGAATCGCACGGGCTGAAGGAAGTACCGGCGCTGGTCGACGCGTTCGGTGCAGCGGGGCTTCTGAAACTCATCTACGCGCGTGCAATTGTCTTTATTTGCGACATCGTGACACCCGGTCAAACTGGCCAGACGTCGGGACTGCAATCGCCAGAGCAAGGGAGTGGGGTCTTACCTACCGGCTCGTACCGAGTGGTGAACGTGGAACTAGCGAAGGGCGAACCCCATCGATCCCAATACGTTGAAAAGGCACTCACCGAGGTGGAAGCCGCTCAAGTTTCTAAAACTGACAGATCAAGAATCAAGCTAGCGCTCAGAAGCCGAATTGCGGTTTATCCTGCGACCGCTTCAATCGCTGCACTCGCTGACTCGTATCGCGATATCGCGCTCGGCGGGCCCTTGGTCGAGCGAGCGATACGCAGGTCGGTAGCGATGCAGACCGGCGTGGATCCAGGTCCCGGCGTTGGCTACAGTGCTGAGCAGCTGGGCCCCGACGGAGAATTTCGCATTGAGACAGCGCTCGATCTGAAAAGCAAGTTTTCGGCAGAAGTCGAACACAAGGTTGTTGAGCGCGCAATCTTGGCCGTCGCTGGGCTGAATCAACGTGTTCACCTAATGCAGGGGTTCGGTGCTCTCACCGGATTTAAAGACAGCGACGCTGAGTTGCTCGAGTCCAAGCTGTCGATACTCGCTGATACCTATAACGCGGACTCGATTGAGGAGCAAATGGCCCGTGTAGTGACCCTCGGCAACCTTTCGAACCCAACACACGCGAGCGTCGTCGACGTCGACCGATTGATGAAATATCGAGCCACCGAAGAGTGCTCACAATTCCGCATTTGGCTGAGGTCCAGCGACGAAAGGTCTGACAGAGAAATCGCAGCAGAGTTCAACGCGGTGCGAAGCAAGATCGCAATAGCAATTGGGTCGCCGATTGGGAAGGCGATTCGGTTTTTGGTCTCTACGGCCGCTGGGGTTGTGCCGGTCGCAGGCGCAATAGCCGGACCGACCGTATCCGCCGCAGATGCGTTCTTACTCGACAGGATCGTCGGACGCCCCGGTCCGGTTGCCTTCCTTGGGAAGAAATACCCGCCGATCTCCCGCGGCTAAGGTTCGGGCCGCCTTCCACCCTCAAATCACCCTCAAACGAGCGGAACCGAGAGAGTTCGTATGTGATCACCTGACGTCTAAATCCGCTGGAAACCGATCAAAACGACCTGTAGTCAGTCCTATGTGAGTCACACTGTCGAGTTCGAATCCCCCATTCTCCGCCGATTTTTCGCCCGTTTTTGGCCCAACTTCGCCCGTTTGGGACGTTTTCGCCCGCGCGCGCGGGCGAAAACGTCTCGAGCAGGTGGTCCTCCGCGAGTTGCACTTACAGGCTTGCCCGCAAGTCTTGTCGGCTAGGGCTATCCATGGTCCTTGAGATAGGGGTCTCCGATTCGCTCGTCAATGTCGAAGCGTCGTTGTGCCTCCCAGTCTGCCAAGTGAATTTCCGGCGAGCGAGCGGCGAGCGCGGCCAACGCGTTGATTCCTTTAAGCGCCAGGTGATCGATTGAAAGTCCGACTTCCGCACCGAGCAGTCGCCTTCTGTTCGCCCTTCGCCAACGGTGTCGGGTCCCGGCTCCACGTTGTCGACGGGCAGAGGAATACTGTCGACATCATGGAGCAAACTTCGCAAGCTTCTGAGAGTGACCCAGTCGCTCCTGCGAACCGTGAAAAGGGATGGATACCTCTCGGCCCCTACAACTGGCTTACGCCAGCGCTCACTCTTTCTATAGGAATAGGCCTACTGGCGGGCGTAGTCGTCAACTTCGCCTTCCAAATCGTGAGCGGCCTGCTTGGTGCGGATTCGCATGGAATCGGTTTTCAGCTGCTCGCGTCCGTCGTGGCCTTGTTTCTCGCGTTTGCCGTCTTTGCCCTAATCCAACATCTCCGCTACCCGCAGCCGTTTGTGGACTTCGATTCGGGACGCCTGAAGGCCGGACGACGAGTCGTGCCTTTCTCGGAAATCTCGTGGGCCCGTTTTGAAATAGTGAGACTCCGCGGTCAGCGCCCCCGCCTGACGTTGCTGTTTGGCGCCCACAGTGGTCCCCGAGTCATTTTCAACGTCAGTTCTGAGGGGCGCTTGGGTATGAGTCCCGCGACCCGCGAATTAATTGCCCGAGTCATTCTCCAATCGAGAATTGAAATGCCCGTGAGTTCGTACGACGCCTCGGGGCGCTTCGCCAGCTTCAACTTTCCGAACAACCTCGACAAGCAGATGGCGCTCAAAGCTGTGAAGGATCCGGCGATCATCATCGAGGAGCACCCGATCGTCTGACTGTTCGCTACTTCGATGAAAGCTGCGCACATCTCCTGTCCACACGTGGTTCTCAAGCAGCGAAGCGATTCTGGAGGCGCGGGCCTCGCGGCGCCAGAGGGTGTGCCTCCCAAGGATTGGCTCACCCTCGACGCGCCAGATGACGGCCAGTCAGCGGTGGCGCCGCAAATAGGATTTCTTTGACCTCTTGAAGGAGTGGATCCGATGGCGAATGAAACCTATCCAGCTGTGCTTCAGGCGATGATCGATCGAGCATCCACGCTCACCCCGGCAGAAACGAAGGCGCTTGGGGATCTGTGGGAGTCCGACGAGGATCTCGTGCTCCCTGCCCCGAGCCTCGCCTTCGAGCTCATGGGTGGCCTCGATTTTCCCGTCGTCACGAACCAAGCTCTTCTCGATGCGTGGCAGCGCGCGCTCGACGCGGCCGAAAACGCGGGCCGCGGTGACGAGATAGACGCTGCGCGCGCCGCCGGACGGGCTGCGGTACACGAGGTTCGATTCGAGTATGACAGCGAGGCCGAGAAAAACGGCACCGAGCAGGCAGTCCGCGCGGCGGTGCTCGCGGTCGGAGTTATCGACCTCATATCGAAGACCGACTACGTCACACTCGTCACCCCGTGGCAACAGGCGCTCGGGACAACCCTCGTGGAGCACGAGGGGTAGACCGCCTCTGGGAGTGGTGAGGATTTCGACGAAAACCCCCATTCCGTTCAGGTCGAACGGAGCGATCGGCGGCTTTCGGAATCAGCTTCGCTGCTCAATGCTGCCCAAAGAGGGCTGCTTCCCGTTCGGCAATCCGCACTAACGGTTACGACGCGTTTGCGGCGTCCTTGCAATCCCCCTCGCTGCAGAGCCTTCGCTGGCGCGCTTCACCACAGGCCAGTCGTCCGCAATCATCGGCCGGATGAGGTTGTCGGTCCTGCGTTTGGTCCCTCCAGCTTCGCTACCGCAGGTCGAACAGTAAGGAGTCGCACGATCGCGTATCCGATTGCGCCCCCGATGAGTTGAGCCCCAATGAATGCCAGGACGCTGGTGGGGGCGATACCGGCGAAGCTGTTCGTGAAGATCCGTCCGATGGTGATCGCGGGATTCGCGAAGCTGGTCGAACTGGTAAAGAAGTAGGCCGCGCCAATGTAGGCACCGACCGCGACCGGCGCGAGGTGCTCCTGGCCTTGGCGGGCCAGCAGAAATACGACGAGCACGAGCCCAGCAGTGGCGACGACTTCGCCGAGAAAATGGCCGGGGCTTGAGCGATCGGTCGAGCTGATGGAAATGCCGGCGTGACCGAACATCACGTTCGCGATGACTGCGCCGACGATGCAGCCGATGACCTGCACGGGGATGTAGGTCGCTGCGTCAACCCACGATCGGCGCCCCAGAAGACTGTCAACGAGAGAGATCACCGGGTTGAGGTGTGCGCCGCTGATCGGAGCGAGCATGAGGATGATGACGCCGAGACCGAGGGCTGTCGCTATCGCGTTCTCAGCAAGTTCGAGCCCTGCCTGCCCGGGTGAGAGCGTCTGCGCAGCAATGCCGGAGCCGACAACCACCGCGGCGAGAAGCACCGTCCCGAGAAATTCAGCGAGCAGGCGCCGGGCTCGAGACTCCACAGGTCAGACCGTCACCAGCAGCCGGGCGACTCCGTCGAGTGCGCCGGGCACGAGCTTGTAGTACGCCCAGGTGCCCCGCTTTGATCGGGTGAGATATCCGGCGTCCACGAGGATTTTCAGGTGGTGCGAGACAGTCGGCTGCCCGAGCCGGAGCGGCTCGGTTAGGTCGCAAACGCACGCCTCGGCGTCTTCATGTGCGGCGACCATCGAGATGATCCGCAGCCGTGCAGGGTCGGCCAGTGCCTTCAATGAGGATGCGAGGTTGCCCGCGTTCTCTTCGGTGATCGCTTCGCGAGTGAGCGGGCCGCAGCAGGCGGTCACATCGCGAACGGGAAGCAACTCCATCAGGCTCATGGGTTGATTCTGGCATATACATTGACAAACGTCGATGGATTGGGGATTCTAATATCGATAAGCGTCAATGTTTGAGGGAGTGTCTGTTGGCCGACAAACCGCGCGTCCTGTTCGTGTGCATCCACAATGCCGGGCGAAGCCAGATGGCGGCAGGCTACGCGTCGACACTGTCGGAAGGCGCAATCGAGGTGCGCTCCGGCGGCTCCGAGCCGGGCAGCGAGATCAACCCGATTGCCATCGAGGCGATGGCCGAGGAAGGAATCGACATCTCGCAGGGCGTCCCCCAACTAATGACGACAGAGGCGGTGCGCGACTCGGATGTCGTCATCACGATGGGGTGCGGTGACGTCTGCCCGATCTTTCCCGGCAAACGGTACGAGGACTGGGAGCTTACGGATCCGAGCGGGCTCCCGCTCGACCAAGTGCGCCCGATTCGTGACGAGATCAAGGTGCGAGTTCAGAACCTCCTGGCGGAGCTTCTGACCCCCTGAGACCTACCGGATTCACGGAAGGGGGTGATCCCATGACTGGCGACGACGAATGCTGCCCCGACATCGGCTGCTGCTGACACAGAGGTGAGCGACGCGGAGACGTCCGGGTCGCCCACTGCAGATAGCTTGTCGATCACAAACCGGGCAGCGTCGATCGCCGCAGACTCGAAATATTCCGCCAGTGGGCCCGCTCGCGACTAACCGCTGCCGCGGTGCCAAAATCGTCAGTGTGACGGATGCGCAGGGCGACACCCCAACAGAGGAACAGCACGACTCGTCGGATGCCGGCGGCTCTCCCGCTCCCAACGACAACCGCGATTACCGTGGCGATTTCGGGAGGGGGCTCGCCGATCGTCTCTTCCCCGGCCCTTCCCGGAGGATGTCCGAGCAATACGCGAAGCATCTCGACCGGCTCCTGAAGCAGGGCGGCGGCGAGCAGGCCAACCTTTGGCGGGAGCGGGCAAAATCGAGAGCCGATGGCGCGACGCAGCCACCGCGAAACTCGATCGATTCGTCCCGCAGTCCGGCACTGCCAGGGACCGCGCCAGCACGCGGCGCACCGGGGGCACCCGCGGTCAGTGCCGATGATGTCGCCCAGGTGCGGGATGCCCTCGACAAGCAGAACGAGCTGCTGCAGGCCATCCTCTCAACGTCTCTCGATGCGCAGACGGATGCGCGCGCGACCGCCCAGAACTCGCGAACGTTCGCCTGGGCGGGCACGGCAATCGCGGTGCTCACGCTCATCGCAACCGTCATCTCGATCGTGGCTGCGGTGCGCGCGCACTAGCCTCGTCGCTCGCAAATTCGCCCGCCGGGGACGAGGTCGCCCGGGCGCGCGGGCGACATTGACCCAAATGGGAGACTTCGCGAGGATCAGCGACCGCCGCCAACCGCGATGCCCGCCTTGACGAAACGCTGGGCGCCCAGGATGACGACGAGTGCGGGCAGGCTGGCGATGAGCGACGCAGCCATCACGGATGCCCAGCTGCTGACCTGGGACTGAGTGAGCGCGTAGATGAACACCGTCACGGGATACAGCTGGTCTTTGGTGACGAGGGTAAGACCGAACAGCAGGTCGCCCCAGCTGAACAGGAAGGTGAAGACGGCGGCGGTGATGATCGCATTGCGCGCGAGCGGAATGACGATCCGCACCAATACGCCGACGGGACCCGCGCCATCCAGCGTCGCCGCCTCGATCACGTCCGTGTCGAGGCGGAGAAGGAAGGATCGCAGGAGGATCACAGCGAAGGGAACGCCGGCGGTGGCATCGGCGAGGATCAACCCGATGTAGGTATTCAGCACACCCCAGTTGTTGAACATGGCATAGAACGAGTCCGCGAGCACGATGCTCGGGATCATCTGAGCCAGCAGTAACAGGATGAGCGCAAAACCAACCGCGCGGGATCGAAGCCTGCTCAGGGCATGCGCAGCCGGCACGGCAACCAGCAGGGTGAGGATCACCGACCCGAACGAGACGATGATGCTGACCTGCAGGCTCGTGAGACCACCGTTGCTGAACAACGCGGTGTATCCCTGAAGCCCGGGATGGGAGGGCAACCAGTGCACGTTCGCCGAGCTCACCCGAGGCTGGAACGACGCGGTGAGCATCCAATAGATCGGGAACAGGTAGACGACGAGGATCGCGACGGTGACGGCAGTCCAGCGCCAGCCACGCGAACGACTTCGTCGCAGCGCCGGAGACTCGAGTTGCTGGGTGGTGCTCATTCGGCGCGACGCTCCTGCCGCCCCGACAACCACGTGTAGACGATGGCGAACGCCAGGCTGATCAGCAGGAGCAACATGCCGTAGGCAGCCGCATCCCCGAACTGGAACAGGTCGAACGCCGATCGGTAGGACAACAGGCCGAGCGTGGCCGTATCATCTGCGGGGCCTCCCCCGGTCAGCACGAGCACGATGTCGACGATCAATAGCGTGTAAACGACGCTCATGACGACCAGTACCGAGATCACAGGCCAAATGGTCGGGATGACGATATGCACGAGTCGCTGCCACCCGTCGGCGCCATCGAGCTGGGACGCTTCGAGCTGGTCCTCTGGTACCTGCTTGAGCGCGGCACTGAGAATGATCGACCAGTAGGGCAGGCTCCCCCAGATGGATACCACGATGACTGCTCCGAGCGCGGTCGCGGGGTCGGCCAGCCAGGTGTCCTGCGGCAGGTGAAGGGAAGAAAGGATGCCGTTGACGGCACCATCACCGGCAAGGAGCCACTTCCAGATCGTGCCGATCACCACCGAGGGCAGCAGCCACGGCAGCAGGATCAGCGTCGGAAGCCAGCGGCTTCCCGGAAACCTGCGGTTGAACAGCAGGGCGAGTGCGAGACCCACGACCAGCTCGACAACGACGGAGGCGACCGTAATAAGCAGGGTGTTGACGATCGCCTTACCCAGTACCGGGTCCTGGAAGATGGCGATGAAGTTCGCCAGCCCAACGAAGGGAGACTGCCCGGTGAAAAAGGTGGCGGTTGTGAAGTTCGTGGTGCTCATGTACACGCCGTAGCCGAGCGGGTAAACGAAGAAAACCGCGAAGAACACGATCGCCGGCACGAGGAAGGTCCACAGTTCCGCCCGGCGGCGGCTCGCCAGAGACAGGCGGCGGCGGTCGGGAACAGGTCTTCCCGACCGGCGCCGCCTTACTGCCGGAGCCTCGGTCACTGGCCCTTCGCCTGGGCGGCCTTCGCCAGTGCCTGCTCAGCGCTGTCGCCGTTGGTGGCAGCATCCTGGAGCGCGGCCGCGAAGACGTTCTGCAACGTGTTCCACTTCGTCCCGAGCTTTGCCGGGTTGTAGGCCGTCGGCACCGCATCGACGAAGGATTTGGCGGACGGTACCTTGGCGACGAATGCCTGCTGTGCTGCGGTCAGCGCCGGGATGTACCCGCCGGCGATCGCCGTCGCGACCTGGTTGGCTTCGGACGAGCGGCACTGGATGAGCGCCGCAGCGGCCTGCTGTTCCTTCGAACTCAGCGTGGCCGACACCCCGTAGGCATAACCGAGGAGGCCGACCTGTGGTTTCTGTCCCGCTTTCAACGTGGGGAACGGCGCGGTGGCGTATTTCACTTTCAACGACGAATCGACCAACTCCCAGGGCCCGTCGACCGTGATGACGGCCTTGCCGGCCGTCCACTGGTCGGTGGAATTCCAGCCCCAGTCGACGAACTCCTTCGACAGGCTTCCGTTGGCGACGAGCTTCTTGTAGAGGTTGACCGCAGCGATGGTCCCCGGGTTGGTCGGGTCGGCGGGGTTACCGCCGGCGCTGAGAATCCACGGCAGGAAGTACGCCGCAACCGACCCATCGCCCGATTGCCCCGAGAAGGCCACGCCCGCTTCGGTCGATGACGTGACCTTCTTCGCGTCGGCCACGAAGTCGGCGAACGTCGCCGGCGGTGTGCTGATTCCCGCGTTCGCGAAGGCAACCTTGTCGTAGAAGATTGCGTAGTTCTCGATATTGCTCGGAAGGCCGTAGAGCGTGCCCTTGTAGGTGCCGAGCGACGAGACGCTGCTTGACTCGCCTTCGGTGCTGACGCCGAGGGAGTGGAGGTTCGCCAGTGCACCCTCAGCCGCGAGGGTGGGCAGCTCAACGTCGGTGCTGAGCTGCACGATCCCTGGCAGGGACTTCGATCCCGCAGCCTTGAGCAGTGCGGATGCGTAGTCGCCGTTGATTGTCTGGTCGTCGACGGTGATGCCCAGCTTCTTCCCGCATTTCTCGAAGAAGCTCTTTTGCTGGGCCTCGTACGGGTTGTAGTCGATGCTGTTCCAGACGGTGAGCTTGACCCCGCCGAAGTTGGTCTTGGAGGCCGCGGACGTCGACGAGGCTCCGCCGGAAGACGAGCATCCAGCAAGCAGGAGGGCGACCGCGACACCGATCGCGGGCAGTGCGATTCTGAGCCCGAGCCTCCGGGATTCAGTCATCAAGGGGTCCTTTCTTTCGTGGACGGCGTGCAGTGTGCAGGAAACGCCGGCTGTGTGTGGTGTGTCCGGCGGGAGCCGGGGTTATGAGTTTGCCGAAGCGTCGGGCGTGCCCGCGACCCGCGCGTAACCGAGGCGAAACAGAGTGACACGTTACGTAATACTCGGCTGTCTGGCTCGACAAGTGCCTCCAAACGGGTGCACAGGGGGTGCCTCAGGCGGGTCGAAATTGCTACAGGTTGGCGCCTCCGTGGTAGCGACGAGCCGGATGGGTGCCCTCGAGGTGCGGGCCTCGGCCGAACAACCGCTCGCGCAGCGTGAGGTGGTCATCGTCGTCATCCGGTGCGGTCAGCCGCCCCCGCTGGCGCAGCACAGGGGTGACAAACTTCGCAAAGTCGAGGGCGGTATCGAACGAGTGGTATTGGCGCAGGTTGATGCCATCGATATCGTCGACGTCGAGCCAGTGCTCGATCTGGTCCGCAATGTGATCCGGGGTGCCGATCGCCAGGAATTCGTCGGTCCACGCCTCGTCGATCGCGCGGGTGTATTCGGGGATGCTCAACCCCCGAAGCTGCGGTGGCACCCGGCCTGGGTCGCGACCCTCCGCGATCACCGCCTCGGTGACCGTCAGCGACGGTGGGTGCCGGGTTGGGTCGAACGGGGCACTCGTGTGGATGTATGCGCCGATTTCGCTGCGGTAGGCGCGGTAGGCGTCAAATTTGGCCTGCGCCTCGGCGTCGGTGTCTGCAACGAATACGGCTGCCTGGACGAACACCTTGATGTCGCCGGGGAGCCGGCCGTTTTCGGCCGCTGCGCGTCGGAAGGCCTGCACGGTGGAGTGAACGGTGTCGCCCCACACCAGTGTGAAGACCAGTTCGGCGTGCTTGCCAGCGAGCGCGATGCCCGCCGGTGACGCCGTGGCCTGGAAGATGAGCGGGGTTCGTTGCGGGCTCGGCTCCGAGAGGTGGGGACCTGCGACCGAGAAGTAGGTGCCGCGGTGGTCGATGCGCCGAACTTTCGACGGATCGGCATAGATGCCGTGCTCGGCGTCGCGAACGACCGCGTCGTCGTCCCAGGAGCCCTCCCAGAGCTTGTAGACGACATCGAGGTATTCCTCCGCAATCCGATACCGCTCGTCGTGCGGGATCTGGTCGGCGAGCCCGAAGTTTCGGGCCGCATTGGGCAGGTAGCTCGTTACGACGTTCCAGCCGACCCGGCCGCGGGTGAGGTGATCGAGGGTGCTCATGCGGCGCGCGAACGTGAACGGTGGCTCGTAGCTGGTCGAGAACGTAATCCCGAAGCCGAGTCTCCGCGTCACCGCTGCCATCGCCGGAACGACGAGCATCGGATCGTTGTTCGGAATTTGGAGGCCCTCCCGCAGGGCGTCGTCGAAGCCGTCCCGATAGACGTCGTATGCGCCGAGTACGTCGGCGAGGAACACGGCGTCGAATCCGCCGTCCTCGAGGATGACCGCCAGCTCTTGCCAGAATTCGAGGTCTGTGTACCGGTGCCGGTTGTTACCCGGCAGCCGCCAGAGCCCGTGCGTGATGTGGGTTGGAGTGTTCATCTCAAACAGGTTGAGGATGAGTCGCTTGCCCGTCATGATTCCCCTTTCGCCGTCGACACGTCGCCGACCCGCCAGCTGAACGGCGGTCGTGTTCCGTTGATCGCCCAATCGCCCACAATCCGCTGCTTGTACGCGACGGGGTTGTGCGATGCGACCGTGCGAGCGTTGCGCCAGTGCCGGTCGAGCGCGTTCGTGCTTCGGGTGGCTGATGCCCCCAGCGTGCCGAAAAGGGCAGTGGCCGCGTCGGTGACGCTCGAACCGAGGATGACCTGGGCCTGGGCCGACCGGATCTCGGCGACGGTACTGGCCGTCTCGGCTGCTTCTCGATCGGGGCTTTCATCCAGGTCGACGGCATCCTGTACCGCTGCGGCCACCTCGCGCACCAGTGCGCGCGCAGTGAACGCGGTAGCGGAGATGCTCCCCGCGATGGACTGGATGAGCGGGTCTTCCCTGGGCAGCGCTGCGGACCCGTGCGAGTAGGCCCGGCTCCGCTTGCTGATCTCCGCGGCGGTGTCGCGGTCGATGGCGGCAGCAATACCGGCCTGCACTGCGAGCAGCACGAGCTGGAACAGTGCGGTCTGGTAGGGCGGCCTCGCGGAGGGTGGGATGATGTCGGCCGCATCCACGAACGCATCCTCGAAGATGATGGTGCCGGTTCCCGTGAGCCGCTGGCCGAATCCATCCCAGTCGTCATTGATGCGAACGCCGGGCTGGTCGATGCGCACGGCAACGGTGATCTCCTGCTCTCCCGACAGTGCGGCGACATCCGCCCAGTCGGCAAAGATGCTCCCGGTGCTGTAGAACTTTCTTCCGTTCAGGACCAGGCGCCCGCCGCGCTCCGTTAGCCGGGTCCCCGTCTCGCCGAGTGCGGCCGCCGTTTCGGTCCATGCATTCCCTACGAGCTCACCCGCCGCAAGTCGGCCGAGCCACGTGTCACGCGCTGGTCCTTCCTGCTGGCGCAGCGTGCCCTCAACGAAGCCGATGTGGCCGCGGAAGATTTGCGGCAGGTTCGAATCTGCTTCGCCGAGGTCGATGAGAATTTCCGCCAACTCGGGGAAACTGAGGCCATCGCCGCCGTCGGAGACCGGCAGGCGCAAGCGACCAAACCCCAGTTCGAGGAGTCGGCGCACCTCCGCGCGCGGCAGCTCACGCGCAGCTTCACGGCCAAGGGCGCCCGCCGCTATCTCGGCGATGAGCGGGTCGAGTCGTCGCCGCACGGCGAGGTACCGGGATGATGTCGGTGCAGGCATGGGTGGTCCTAGGTGTAGAGCGAGATCGGCTGCAACCGCCCGTTGAGTTCCCAGTCGCCCACTTCGAGTTTCTTGTAGTCGACTGGGTCGTGAAGTGAGTGGGTGCGAATATTCCGCCAGAAGAGGTCGAGTCCTACGTCCGATCGGGCCGAGCTCGAGCCCGTGATCTCGAAGATGCGGTTCGCGGTGTCGATCCCGACCTCCGTGGCGACGACCTTCAGCTGGGCGACCTCGATTGCGAGGCGGCCGCGAATCTCGGCGGTCACGTCGCCACCGAGCGCGACGACCTCGTCGAACCGTCGGCCCGTTCGGTCGGCGAGCGCTTCGACGGCAGCGACCCGTGACGACAGTTCGCCGACCACGCGTTGCACGAAGGGATCCTCGCGGTAGCGTCCGGCCGGGCTCAGGAACCACCCGCTGGCGCGGGCTCGAGTGATCTCGATCCCTCGCCTGAGGGCTCCCTGCGCGATACCCAGGTAGAGGTTGCCGAACGCGAGTTGCACGGCCGGGGTCAGCAGGGTTGAGAACGGTTCATCGCCCAGCGACCCCAGAAAATCGTCTTCTGAGACCACGACCTCGGTGAACCGCACCGAACCGCTGGCCGACAGGCGCTGGCCGAGGGCATCCCAGTCGCCGAGGTACGAGATACCGGCGCGGTCGTGATCCAGTACGAAGCTGATGGCGGCGCTATCCCGCACTCCGCCCCGTACGAGTGCACTCACCAGGATGACATCGCCGGATGATGCTCCCGTTGAGAATCGCTTGAGGCCGTTGAGGCGATATGTCCCATCGACTGCGCTGAGCTCCAGTTCGGGATCGGTCGGGTTCACCGAGTCGCCCCAGATCCAGCGTTGCTGGATGCTGCGCCGGTACCACGCGGAACGATCGAACGAACCGCTCGCAAAGCTGATGGCTGTCACATTGGCATAGTGGTAGGCGAGGATCTGGGCAATCGAGGCATCCGTGCCCGCGATGATCCGCACCGCACGGAGGGCGCTCTCCCAGTGGCCGCCTCCCCCGCCCAGTTCGGCCGGATCGAGGAGAGTGCTGAGTCCGGAGTCGCGCAGGAGCCGCAGCTCGGCGACCGGGTCGTGTCCGGCCCGGTCGCGCTGCAGGACATCCGGCGCGAGGGCCGCGGCCACGGTGACCGCGGCGGCGTCCCAGCTTTCGAGCTCCTCAGGGCTGGCTGTTCCGGTCCAGTGGCTCCGGGGAGGGGATTGGGTTGAGGTCATTGCGGCGATTCCTTTGGCGGTGGTCATCAGCGCAGCGAGCCTAGTTGCGGCAGATTCTCGTCGTCCCGTGCATGACGGCTTGTTTCAGGAGAGTCCCCTCACACCCGTTCACGGTCGGTTTGGGGTCCGAGGTTCTTCGCTGCGGGGTACCGGAATCGTGCCGCCGGATGGCTCGCCGGCAGCCGGTCTGACCTGTCGGCGCGCAGCCGCGAGCGCAGTGTCCCCGAGCGGGGCTGCTCGGCGTACAGTCCTCGCGAACGGAGCCGTGGCACGACGAGCTCCGCGAAGTCGTCCAGTGAACCAGGCGAAACGAACTGGTGCAGCAAGAACCCGTCGACGCCGGACTGCTCGACGAACAGCGCGATGTTCGCTGCGATTTCGTCGGGCGTTCCGATGAACCTGTCGTCGGCGAATGCTGTGACTGTGCGGAACCGCTCGCGCACCTCGCCCGCGAGAAGCGGCGGTGTGTCGGGGCGGGAGGCCGCGATCTGGGTGTGGTTCGTTTCCCGTTTGACCAGCGGTTCGTTGTCGCCATACTGCGCAAAGTCGATCCCGCTCCACCCCGCATAGGCGGCGAGCTGCGCTTCCGCGGAGTAGTGCGCCTGGAAGTCATCGAGCTTCTGCTGCACGGCCATCCGCGTCGGCGCAGTCAGAAGGTTCAATCCGACAACCGCGCGGATTTCCTCGGGGTCCCGGCCCAGCTCTGCGGCGCGGGCCCGGATACCGGCGAGGCCTTCGCGAATCTGAAACGGATCGGAGTCGCCAACGAAGACCAGCTCGGCGTGGCGGGCCGCAAACTCACGTCCGCGCGCCGACCAGCCCGCCTGGATAATCAGCGGAGTTCGCTGCGGCGACGGCACGCTCAGGTGCGGACCAGCAACCTGGAATGCCGCGCCGGCATGGTCGATCGGGTGAACTCGGCTGGGGTCGGAGAATTGTCGGCTCTCTTTGCTGCCGAGGTAGGCGCTATCCTCCCAACTGCCCTCCCAGAGCCGGTAGGTGATCTCCAGGAATTCCTCCGCCCGGTCGTAGCGCACGTCGTGTGGCAGGAAGTCGATGCCGAAGTTACGCGCGGCGCCCGGCAGGTAGGAGGTCACGATGTTCCAGCCCAGGCGACCCGCGGTGAGATGGTCGAGGGTGCTAAAACGTCGCGCGTGCGCAAAAGGATGCTCGTAGGTGGTCGACACTGTCGCTCCGAACGCGATTCGCTCGGTCACCGCCGCCAGCGCGGGGATGTGCAGCAGCGGGTCGTGCGCGGGAAGCTCGACGCCCCATTCGAGGGCGGTCGCCGCGGACCCACGGTAGGTGTCGTAGAGCCCGAGCACATCTCCGAAAAAGAACAGGTCAAGTCCGGCCTCCTCGGCGCGCCTCCCCAGGTCGAGCCAGTAGCGCAAGCCGAGGCTCGTGAGCCGCTCATCCGCGGGATGTGTCCACAGGCTAACGGCGGCGGAACCGTTGCCAACGCAGGCCTGCTCATAGAGGCCGAAGAACAGTGGGCGCGGCTCAGGCATTCGTCGCCTCCCGGCCTGCGAGCGCGCGGGCGGACCATCGTTTCTCTCCGCCCACGATCGTCGCCGTGACCGGAGTGCTGCCGGTCTCGACCAGTTCGGCGAGGGCATCCTCGGGCACAGTGCTCGTGACATCCACGACGGCGAGGTCGGCGCGTGCCCCGCCGGTGAGCGCGCCGCTGGCGTGCGGCCCGTCCGCCAGCCCGAGCGCGCGGGCCCCGCCGAGGGTGGCCGCCTCCAGGAGGCGATGATGGAGGTCCGCCGAGTGGTAGCCCTGCTCTCGCGCAATCCGATACAGGGCGGCGACGTCGTCGAGAACATTGAGCGACGGTGAGGACGACAGCGAATCCGTCCCGACCGCGATCGCGTTGCCCTCCCGCAGGTAGGCGGCGAGCGGCGGGGCGTCCAACCCGATGACCGAGTTGGACCGGGGGCACAGCGCAACCGCGACTCTTCGCCGGCGCAGCAGCTCGCGGTCGTCGGCATCCACATAGATACCGTGAGCCAGGTGGGTGGCGGCCGTCAGCGCACCGACAGAGTCCAGGTATTCGATTGTCCGAAGACCCGACCCGCCCGCTGCCAGGAGTTCGAAATCCGGGTATCCCCGGTCGCGCCACTGGTCCGCGAGTGTCCCGCTGCCGGTGAGTGTGAATTCGTCTTCGAACCGCGATTCGGCGGCATGGATGTGCAGGCGAACGCCGAGATTGGATGCGCGCGCGGACAGGTCGCGAAGCACCTCAGTGCCGAGTGAGTAGACCGCGTGGGGCGAGAGGCCCGCCGCGGGCGGCGTAGGGATCGCGGCAAGTCGCTCCTCGAGGAACGTCGCGCCTTCGGCCCTCCAGTGCGAGGTGCGCCAGGCGAAGACTTCCCAAAACGTGATGCCGTGGAGGCCGGCGTCGTGCAGGGCGGATCGGGCGTCCGAATTGGTGACGACGTCGGCGATTGTCGTCGTGCCCGATTGGAGAGCCAGGGCTGTGCCGGCCGCGGCCGATTGCGCCCAGTCGTGCTCGGTCCCGTAGGCCGCGAGGAACGATCGCGACCAGTCTTCGAACCCGTCGTAACTTCCTCGGCCGACCGCGGCCATGTCGGTGTATTGGAGGTGCGTGTGGGCGTTGACGAGGCCCGGGATGATGGCGCCGGCCCATTCGATGCGCTCCAGTCCCGGTTCACCGGAAAGCTCGGAGTTGAGTTCATCGTGCCTGCCGACGGCGTGGATGCGCCCGTCGTGCACGGCGATGGCGCCGTCGGCGATGGGCGGACCACTGACGGGAAGCAGTACGGGGGCGCGATGCAGGGTTAGGTTCATGTCATCCAGACGAGGTCGTAGGCCAGATCTCTAGGCGCAAGTGGGGCTGCGGCCGAGGTGAATACCCGCAGACGTTATACGTTTGAGGCGAGTGATCGCCAGCCACTGCGTAGCAAACCGGAACACTTCGGCAGGTGGTGGACGAGACCCGTCACTCCACCGCGCCGGTCGCGCCTGCCGCACCGAAGATACGGTCGAGATGGTCGTTCGCAGCGCCCAGTGCGAGAACGACATCACCCTCGCGGAGTCGGGTGCGACCGCGCACCTGAACCAGTTTTCCGTCGCGGCGGACCAGGCTGACCCAGCCTTCGTCGCCGAGTCGCAACTCGTCGATCGTTGATCCATCGGCCACCGAGCCCGCCGCCACGACGTATTCGCTCAGCCCTTCTGGCCGCTGCCTGAATCGCAGCCCCGATGCCCAGGGCTCCGGTTCGATCACCGTGGTCGGCACACGGAAGAGGCGTGCAAAGAGCGGCACGAGACCGCCCTGCAGCACCACAGAGACCAGCACCACAACAAAAATGACGGCATATCCGCGCCGGGCTCCGGGGATGTTCGCACCAAGGATGAACATGCCCAACAGGATCGGGACGGCCCCCTTGAGGCCGGCCCAGAGCACGAAAGCGCGCTCCCCCAGGCGCAGCCGGATGGGAACGAGGAGCAGCCCGAGCAGCACCGGCCTCACCACGAAGATCAATAGCGCTGCGATCGCAAGCCCGGGCCACAGAACGTCGGGCTCGAAGACATCCGCGAGTGGCACCGTGAGCCCGAGAATGGAGAACGCCGCGATCTCTGCGATCGTTGCGAGTCCCGAACTGAATCGTCGAATCTCACGCTTGAACGGGGCGTGGGTGTCGCCCACCATGATGCCGACCAGCAGCACAGCGAGGAAGCCGGAACCATGTAGCAGGGTCGCGGCACCATAGACGAGGGTCGCGCACGCCACGGTCCTCACCGAATACAGCGCCTCGTTGGGAAGGGGAACATGACGCATCAGCTTCCCGAGCCCATAACCTCCCGCTACGCCGACAGCCGTGCCAACCACGAGCTGGAGCCCGAATTCGCCGAGCCCGGTCCACACCGCTCCGGTTCCCGTACCGTCGACGGCGAGGATGCTCACCAGTAGCGCAATTCCGACCGGGTCGTTCGCACCGGACTCGCCCTCGAGAATCGTTCCGGTGCGACCAGCGATCTCCCGCTTCCCCAGCACGGAGAACACGACGGCCGGATCGGTCGGAGACAGCGCCGCTCCCAAAAGCAGCGCGAGGCGCAGGTCGAATCCGAACAGGAAGTACGCGACGGCAGCGATGGCGGCGGCGGTGAGCAGGGTCCCGGCGATCCCGAGCAGCGTTATGGCGCCGAGCGACTCACGGAACCGCTTCCACCCGATGTGCATTCCGCCGTCGAACAGGATGAAGACGAGGGCGATGGTCACGAGGCTTTCATCGACGCTTCGTGGCAGCGATGCGAGCGCGGGAAACAGCCGGGCGAGCACCGCAGCGACGATGAGGAACAGCGCGGGGGCCGGGATACGGATCGCCGCGCTCAACCGGTTGGAGAAAACGGCCGCGACTATTGCGATCGACACGAACAGCAGGTCTGCGGCGAAGGAGTCGATCTCGGTCACGAGCTCACCTCGCGCTGGACTTCGCTCTCAACACACATGATCGGCTCCCGCAAGTTTTCATGCCAGAATGACGCCGACCAGACTTCCCGGCACACCGTGGGCCCCGCGGACCCATCTCAACGATAGCGAAGACTGGGAAATATCCCCCTGAGGGCAGCCGACAGCGCAGCCCATTCGGGCGCGGCGAAGAGGTCGCGGTCGAGCGCCTCAACCAGCTTCTTCGCGCGATCGAGCACATCCGACCCTGTCGGTGTGAGTTCGAGGACCGCGGCTTTTCCCTGGCCGACTCCCCCGACGGTCACCACGTACCCGTCGGCGACCAGGGCGTCCGTGATCGGATGGAGGCTCTGCACCTTGATCCCTGCGCGCCGGGCCAGGGCGCTGAACGAGATCCCGGGCTCGCGGTCGAGGTGGCCCAGCAGGCCGAATCGTCGCAGGGACAGGCCGAGGGTGCCCAACTCGGCCTCGACCCTGGCCTCCAGCTCGCGTGCCTGCAGGATCATCGCCATGGTCGGGCTGAACGGCGGGGCCGGCGACCTGCCTGCGGCTTCTGTCATTGTGCGCTGCCCCTCGGTCGGTCAGCATCCGCTCGGTCGGTGGATGCCCCGACCGCTTTCTTATCACCTTGCGCTGCCCGGGGAAACTCCGGTCGTGCGCTCGGCCTCACCAGTAAGTCTGTTGCGAGGTGTCTTTCATCGGATACCGCTCACGCGCCCGGAGGACGAGCAGTCCTCCAACGCCGGGCAGGAGGCCGAGAAACCGTCGGCGAAGGTGGATGGGTTGCAGGAACGACAGGATCACCACTGCGATGTAGACGATCCCGTGTATCGGCCCGAGCGTCGATCCGACGGCGTCGATCCGGACTGTGGCGAGATTCGCGAGCATGAGTGTCAGTGTCACGACTTCGATGATGCCGGCGACGCGCAGGATGATGGTCATGCGCCATGCCTCGGCGCACCCGGCTGCAACACCATGAGCACGGCGACCGCCACCCACAGCAGGTTGAATACACCGGACAGGATGGCAGCCCGCGTCGGGTAGGACGCAAGGTCGGACGGATGTTGCAGGCCGGCCTGCGCGAGAACGTACTTCTGGGCGGGAAGAATGCCGAGCACCAGCACGAGCGCTGCCGCCAGGGTCAACGCCACGGATGTCGACAGCCACGCCTGCCCGAACTTTCCGCTCAGCACAGCCACGCTGGTTCCCAGTACCGGGACCGCGATCGACACGACCGCGTAAATTCGGCAGATTCCGTTGAGCAAGACTGCTGCCGCACCGGCCCGGGGATCGAGCGGGTCGGCAATCAGAGCGCGAGTGACCCGTGGGAAAAGGCTGCTGGCAACCGTGATCGGCCCGATCGTGAGGAGGGCGGCCACGACGTGCGCGGCGACGAGCACCCCGATCACGAATCTCGCCTCACTGCAGAGCGACCTCGCCCCGCCGCGCGCTTATTTTTGTACAACTCGATTCCCTCTCTGCCTTTTCTCCGCGTGAGACCGATTAGCCTCTACTTACAGTCTAACTGTAGGTTGTGACGCGCCCGTGCGAAGTCGGCCCGGGGTATCGGTGCTGCCCGACTTCCTGAGTGACCACGCGACGCCGCAGGTTGGTGGGCTGGAGCTTGGAATGGGAATGGACACTCGTTCGGAACGGTCTCGAGCAGGCACTTCGGTGGCTCCATGGACGGCGGGTTCGACTCCACGGGTCAGTCGGTGACCTAGTGAAGCCGGTTCCCCATCGCAAAAATTATACTTATAGTCATGGGGTTGATAGGCACTATCGAGCATTGCTGCCAACACCCGACATCCAAGACCTCGATGATCGCCCACAGCTATTCGAGCAGGATGTGAGAAGCGCAACGCCGACGATCCCCCTAGAGTTGCGACGAAGACCGGATGATCGAGAGGACCCCCGCATGAGTACGGCGTTCAGCAAAGAAGAGAAAGCTGCGATGCGAGCAGCCGCAAAGGAGGCGAAGGCTGCGAAAGAGGGAGCGGACCTCGCGGCCGCGTGCGATGCAGCGATCGAAGCAATGACCGGCACTGACCGGGAGCTCGCCGAAATTCTGCACCGGCTGGTGACAACCCACACCGACCTGAAGCCGAAGACCTGGTACGGGATGCCCGCCTATTTCAACGCCGACGGCAAGACCATCGTGTTCTTCCAGTCCGCCGCAAAATTCAACGTCAGGTACGCGACGATCGGCTTCCAGCCTGACGCGAACCTCGACGAGGGAAACCTGTGGCCCAACGCCTATGCGGTGACGAGCCTGACCGCTGAGGACCAGAAGCGTCTCGTCGCACTGCTTGAGCGAGCCGTCAGCTAACGCCTGCCACCCGGATACAGGGCACCACGCTGCACGTTGAGCGCCGCGGACACGGATGCCGCGAGCACCCGCTGGCCCGCAGCGGTGGGGTGCACGGCATCGGATTGCATGAGTTCGGGGCGGCCCGCTAGCGGCTGGCCGATATTGAGGTAGACCCCGCCCACCTGCGCAATTGCCGCCTCAACCTGATGGTCGATGTCGTTCAATTGTGCGGGCTCGGTCGTGGCGCCCCAGATCGCACTGATGGCGATGATCTGCACATCCGGCAGTGCCGCCCGAATGGAGGCGATCGTTGCGAGGGTCGCCTTGTCCAGTGCGGCATCCGGTTCGCCGACATCGTTGCTGCTTCCGGCCAGCAGAATGATCGACGGCTTCAACGTGATTGCCGCTTCTGCCTGGTCGGCAAAGATGTCGTCCGCGTTACCCGTTTTCAGGAACCCCGAACCATCAGTCGCAAGGTTCGTGAGCTGCCAGCCGCGCTCCTTGGCGACGGTCGCGGCCCAGGCCTGGTTGGGCGAGAGCCCGTGGCCTTCCATAATCGAGTCGCCGATCGCCACGACGACGGGCCGGGTGGCCACAGCCGCATATGCGACGCCGGTGGCCGCAATGAGGCAGGCGACCGCGACGAAGACTGTTGCAAGGGCACCGCGACTGAATCGGGAAATCACACTCTGATGCTACGGACTCTCGTTACCAATTTGTTATCGCAATTCAATGAATTTGCACAGAATTTTGACGGCAAAGTTAGGCGTCGACTGTGGGGGTGTGGATCGCCATTCCCGCTGCCAGGTAGGCCGCATCGATGACCTCCATATTGTGGATGGCGTCATCAAGATCAGTGATCACCGGTGCGCCCCGCAGAAGCGCGTCCGCGAGCGCTCGCAGCTGGAAAACGTAGCTCGCTTCATCCGTCAACGTCTCGACGCGGCGGTCGCCCGCCGTCATGACGGTCAGGCTGTTGCCCAGCTGGGGGATGAATGGGCGCTCCACCTCGAGTTCGCCCTTCTCACCAACCAGTCGTGCGTACATGTACGGCTCCGGCGACTGCATCGACGATCGGACAATCCCCGACACCCCGCCCTCGAACTCCAGCTCGATTCGAAGCTCGGCATCGACCCCGGTGTCTCCGATCTCGCCACTCGCGCCAACCACCACGGGTTCGCTGCCCACGACGCTGCGCAACAGGTGCACCGGATAGCAGCCGAGATCCATGAGCGCACCGCCCGCAAGGGGCAGGCTCCAGCGGATGTCATTATGCGCCGGGCCCATACCTCCGAAGCCTGACTCCACCGACACCAGCTTTCCGAGTTCGCCCGACCGCACGATCTCAATCACCCGCAGCATGAGCGGGTGGTAGCGATAGTGGAAAGCCTCAATGACCGTGCGGCCGGTGGCCCTGACAGCCGCGGCGACCGAGCGCGCCTCTTCAGCGTTAGCGGTGAACGGTTTCTCGCACAGCACGTGCTTCCCTGCCTGCACCGCGGCGACTGTCCACCTCCCGTGCAGCCCGTTGGGTGTGGGGTTGTAGACGACATCGACCTCAGGGTCGGCGAGCAGGGCCTCGTAGCTATCGTGCACAACAGGGATGCCGTGCTCTGAAGCGAATTCGGTCGCGCGTGGGCGATCGCGCGCCGCGACGGCGAAAATCTCGACCTCATCCACCGACCGTGCCGGGTTGATCACGGCGTTCGGCGCGATCCCGGCCGCCCCGAGGATGCCGATTCGAATTGGTGAGGTGGTCATCCCGCGAGTCGGTCTTCCAGCCCCCACGACTGGCCGAAGCCACCCACGTCGAGAGGCAACGCCATGAGGTCGAGGAACGGTTTGGCATCGAAGGCCTCAGGCCCGAGAACGCCGGTGCCACTCCAGATGCCCTTCGAGAGCAGCTCCAGCGCAATGACGGGGTTGAGCGCGGTCTGCCAGACGACGCACTGGCTCTCGTACTCGGCCATCGTCCACTCGTTGTCGCTCACGTGGTACAGGTAGACCTCGCGAGGCGTGCCGTCGACGCCGGTTCCGGTAACCCACAGTCCGGCGCACGTCTTGCCGGTCATCCGCGGTCCGAGAGTTGCCGGATCGGGCAGGCCCGCGGCCACCACATCACGGGGGGCCACGAAGACCGGGCCGTTCGCCGACCGTACACGCACCGGCTCGGTCTTGTCGAGACCGAGCTGGTTGAGCGTCTTGAGGATGCCGATGAACTCATCGCCGAGGCCATACTTGAAGGTGACACGTTTGGCATCGACCCACCGCGGCATCAGGAGCACCTCCTCGTGCTCGACGTTGACGCACTCGACCGGCCCGATTCCCTCCGGGAACTGGAAGACCTCTGGTTCGCTGAACGGCGCAGTCGTGTACCAGCCGCGGTCCTTCTCCCAGATCACCGGCGGGTTGAGGCATTCCTCGATCGTTGTCCAGATGCTGAACGACGGCGCAAAGATCTCGTTCCCCGCCTCATCCCGAACCACCAGGTTTGCTCCATCGCGAGTACCAAGCTCATCGATCTCGGTGAACAGGTGGTCGGCAGCGTAGCGGGCGAACACATCGCTCAGGCCAGGCTCGACGCCCATCCCGACCAGGGCGAGCCGGCCCGCACTCTCCCAGTCGGGCGCCTGCTCGAACTGGTCGTCGCCCAGCTTGATCCCCGTCTCGGTGTGCGGATTAACCGGGTTCGGTTCCGACAGGCTCATCGCCATATCCAGGTAGTCGGCGCCCGCCGCCAGCGCACCCGCGAAGATGGTGGGCACGAATTTGGGTTCGACGGCATTCATGACATGGGTCGCGCCGTGCTCCCTTGCCACGGCAGCCACACTCTCCGGATCGGATGCGTCGATCTTCGCGGCCACGAAACGGCCACCCTGGGGACCGTGCTTCGCCTCGATCCACGCGATGGTCTTCTCGGCCCGCGACTGGTCATAGTCGCTGACAACGAGAGTTTCGAAGAAGTCTCGACGAGCCGCAATTTTGGCAATGGCATCGCCGACGCCCCCAGCGCCAACCAACAGTATTTTCATGACTCCACGTTAGTGCTCGAGCGCGGCAACGGTGCCTGGTCGAACGATGATCCAGAGCGCAAGGATGCCGACAACCGACGTGCAGATCATCATGACTCCCATCGCTATCGAGTTCGACACACTGAACAGGCCGATGAGCGGCGAGACCAGTCCGGCAATCCCGAAGTTGGCCGCCCCGAGCAGCGACGCGGCGGTGCCCGCCTCGCCGCCGTGATGGGCCAGCGCGATCGCCTGGGTTGCGGGAAAACAGAAGGCACACGAGGTCACGAAAAACCAGAGCGGAACCAGGATGCCCCACAGCCCCGCGCCCGCCGCTCCATCCACGACAATGACGGTTGCGGTAAGAAGCAAGCTCACCCCTGCGACAGCGATGATCCACTGCGGACCGACGTGCCGAGCAATGCGTGAGCTGGCCTGCACACCGATGATGACACCGACCGAGTTAACGGCGAACAGCAGGCCATACTGCTGCGCCGTGAAGTGGTAATGGTCCTGGAACAGGAACGGCGAGGTCGTCAGGTAGGCGAAGAGGCCGCTGAACACCATGCCCGAGACGATCGCGATGCCCACGAACTGCCGGTCGCCAAACAGCGCGCGATAGCGCCCGGCCGCCCCCACCCGGCCCGACTTGCGATGATGCGCGGGCAGTGTCTCGACGATGAAGACGATTGCAGCGACCACAACCAACAGCCCGTACGCAGCAAGCACCCAGAAGATTCCGCGCCACGGGAAGACCAGTAACAGCGCCGACCCGGCCAGCGGGGCGATGACGGGCGCGAGCCCTGACACCAGGGCGAGCCGGGACAGCATTCGCACGAGAGGATAGCCGCCGAAGAGATCCCGCACGGTCGCCACCGCGACCACACCCCCGGCTGCCGCGCCAAAGCCCTGCAGCAGTCGGAACGCGATGAGCAATTCGATGTTCGGCGACACCGCCACCAGGATGCTGGCCACCACGTGCAGCCCCGTCGCCGCGATGAGCGGAACCCGGCGGCCGACCGCGTCACTCCACGGACCGACCAGCAGCTGGCCGAGTGCGAACCCGACCGTGGTCGCGCTCAGCGTGAGCTGGACGAGCGAGGTCCCCACACTGAATTCGTGCTGCACATTGGGCAGCGAGGGAAGGTAAAGGTCGATCGTGAAGGGACCCAGTGCCGTGAGCGCACCGAGCACGAGCACGTAGACGAGCCGCTGGCGACCGGAAAGCGCGTCACCAGGATGAACAGCGGTCACCGTGCGCTCATCCCCCGGCCGTAAACGACGATGGATCCTCCAGCACCGGTGCGAAAGCGAGCTCCGCCGCTCCAATCATGAGGCGGTTGGCACCGAGCTCGCTGCGCACCACGGACACCAGCTCGCTCGACGCCCGCAGCGGCTGGCTGGCGAGCAACTCATCGAGCCGGTCGGGCGCGACGGCATAGAGCGAGCCGAGGAAGCCGCCGAGCACGATGGTCGACGGGTTCAGGATGTTGACGGCGTTGCGGAGGGCGATGCTCAGGAACTGCAGCTGGCGCAGCACCTCGGCGCGCAACTCGGGGGACGTACTCCCCACCAGGGCCGCCTCGAGTTCGTCGCTGTCGACATCCGCGAGCCCGGTGAGGGCGACAAGGCGATCGCGACGGACCTCCGTTTCGAGGCAGCCGACCGCACCGCAGTGGCAGCGCTCGCCCTGCGACGCGACGAGAGTATGGCCGAATTCGCCCGCGTAGCCCTCGACACCGGTCAACGCACGGCCGGACGAGATGATGCCACCTCCGATTCCGCTTGAGCCGCCATTGAGGTATACGAGGTCCGCGACTCCTCGACCGGCGCCAAAGAGGCTCTCCGCCCGGGTTCCCAGGTTTGCGTCGTTGGCCGCGAAAACCGGTAGCCCGGTTGCGCGTTCGAGTTCGGCCGCGAACGGCTCGTCCAGCCAGTGCAGGTGGGGTGCGAGGCGAACCATGCCGTCTTTCGCGCGAACGAGGCCCGGGATTGCAGCGCCGATGCCGATGACCGTGTGCCCGGCTGCGAACTCGCTCCGCAGCGCGGCGACGACGGTGGCCGTCACGGCGACCGCCTGGGCGACCGTCGGGCTTTCGGGCAGGGGCTGGCGCACGCGGCGAAGCACGGTTGCACCGAGACCCACAACGCCGACGGTGATGGCATCGATCTCGGGATTGACGGCGAACGCGATCGCTCGCGGGCCCGGCAGGGCGAGAGGGCTCGGTCGTCCCACCTGGTTGCTGGTATCCGGTTCGGCTTCGACCAGGAGTTCCCGCTCGACAAGTTCCCCGACCAGCGCCGCAATAGTCGACCGGTTCAGCCCCGTGCTTCGCGTGAGCTGGGAACGCGGAACCCCGCGCGACTGATGCACGAGACGCAGCACGAGCGAGAGGTTGTGGCGGCGAATGTCGCTGTTGCCGCGGCCATCCGATTCTGTCGGGCTGCTCATTCGCGGCCCTCCGGGATCCGCCTGGCCTCGATGAGACGCGCGAACCAGTGGCCGCTGTCCTTGATGATGCGCTCCTGGGTCTCGTAGTTCACGCGCACGAGACCGAAACGCTTCGAGAACCCGTAACTCCACTCGAAGTTGTCGAGCAGCGACCACACGAGATACCCGCGAAGGTCGACTCCCCTGGCAATCGCGCGGTGTGCCGCAGTGAAGTGCCGTCGGAGATAGTCAATGCGCCGGTCATCGTGAACAGCGCCATCCGCCTCGACGTCGTCGAATGCTGCCCCGTTCTCCGTGATGACGAGCGGCAGCGACGGAAATTCCGTCGACAACGAAACCAGCAGCTCCTCCAGGGCATCCGGTGCGATGTTCCAGCCCATCGCCGTCAGCGGACCGGGCTGCTCGAGAAATTCGACATCGCGGCTGCCCGGCCACGGCGAAGCACCGACAGCGCGGTGACCGTCGTTACTCGCCCTGGGCGATCGGCCATCCCACATCCGCACGGTCGCCGTCGAATAGAAATTCACGCCGAGAAAGTCGATCGGCTGCCGGATCGTGTCGAGGTCCCCGGGATACACGAACATCCAGTCGGTGATTGCGCTCGTGTCTTCGAGCAGGTCAACCGGATACTCGCCATGCAGCAGCGGCCCGGTGAACAGCCGGTTGCCGAGTGCGTCGATGCGGCGGATGGCCTCCGGCGAGCTGCTGTCGTCACCGCGCAGCGCATGGAAGTTCAGTGTGATCGAATACTGCGCGTCGGGTTTCGCCACAACGTGCCTGAGCTCCTGGAGCGCCAGGCCGTGCCCGAGCATGAGGTGGTGGGCGGCACGCAATGCCGAAAGGTCATTCGTTCGCCCGGGCGCGTGGCCTCCGGAGCCGTAGCCCAGAAACGCCGAACACCACGGTTCGTTCATGGTCGTCCAGACGTCGACCCGGTCACCCAGGGCTTCGCCGACGACGGAGGCATACTCGGCGAAGCGGAGGGCCGTGTCTCGCGCGGGCCAGCCACCCGCATCCTCGAGCGCCTGCGGAAGATCCCAGTGGTAGAGCGTGGCGATGGGCTTGATTCCCCGCTCAAGCAGGCCGTCGACCAGGCGCGAATAGAACCCCAGCCCGGCCTCGAGCGGTTTGCCTGTTCCGTTTGGCTGGATGCGCGGCCACGCGATCGAGAACCGGTACGCCTCAAGTCCGAGCTTCTGCATGAGGTCGAGGTCGGCGTTGACCCGGTGGTAGTGATCGTCCGCGACGTCACCGGTGTCGCCGCCCAGAGTGCGACCGGGAGTGTGGCTGAACGTGTCCCAGATCGAGGGGCCCCGGCCATCCTCCTGCACCGCTCCTTCGATCTGGTACGCGGCCGTCGCGGAACCGAGAAGGAAGCCGGCCGGGAATTCGAGGCCGGAGTCGCGGTAGTCCGGGCTTCCTGTCAGCATGACGGTGAGTAGACCTTTCGTGAGGAGCGTTCGGTGGCGGTTCGTCGACCTCACCGCAGACGCTACCGGATAGACGGCGTACGCTTGCGGGCTCCGTTACAGTGTAATATGTTTGTTTAAACAACAAATCATCGAAGATGCTGAAGGACCCCCACATGACTGTCACACCAACCCCCGCCGACAAGTTCTCGTTCGGCCTCTGGACCATCGGATACAACGGTGCAGACCCGTTCGGTGGTCCCACCCGCGCACCAATGGACATCGTGCACGTCGTCGAAAAGCTCAAAGAGGTCGGCGCATACGGCCTCACCTTCCATGACGACGACCTGTTCGCGTTCGGCTCGAGCGACGCCGACCGCCAGAAACAGATCGACCGCCTCAAGGGTGCACTCGCCGACACCGGACTCATCGTGCCAATGGTCACCACCAACCTGTTCAGCGCCCCCGTCTTCAAAGACGGCGGGTTCACCTCCAATGACCGGGCCGTTCGCCGGTTCGCCATGCGCAAGGCACTGCGCCAGCTCGACCTCGGCGCCGAACTCGGCGCAAAAACCTTCGTCATGTGGGGCGGTCGAGAAGGCGCAGAATACGACGCCGCCAAAGATATTCGAACCGCGCTCGAGCGCTACCGCGAGGGCGTCAACCTGTTCGCCGAATACGTCACCGACAAGGGCTACGACATTCGCTTCGCGATCGAACCGAAGCCCAACGAGCCGCGCGGCGACATCCTGCTGCCCACCGTCGGTCACGCTATCGCGTTCATCAGCACCCTCGAGCGCCCCGAGCTGTTCGGTGTCAACCCCGAGGTCGGGCACGAGCAGATGGCCGGGCTGAACTTCGCGTCAGGCATCGCGCAAGCGCTCTACCAGGGCAAGCTCTACCACATCGACCTCAACGGGCAGCGCGGCATCAAATACGACCAGGACCTGGTCTTCGGTCACGGTGACCTCTACAACGCGTTCGCGCTGGTCGACCTGCTCGAGAACGGTGGCCCGAACGGCGGCCAGGCCTACGAAGGCCCGCGCCACTTCGACTACAAGCCGTCCCGCACCGAGGACGAGTCGGGCGTCTGGGACTCGGCAAAGGCCAACATCGCCAACTACCTCCTGCTGAAGGAACGTGCTGCCGCCTTCCGCGCCGACCCGGAGGTGCAGGAAGCACTCGCGGCATCCGGAGTACCCGAGCTGTCGATCCCGACCCTCGCCGAGGGCGAAACCTACGACGACCTGCTCGCTGACCGCGCATCCTTCGAGGACTTCGACCCGACCCCGTACTTCAACGGCAAGGGCTTCGGCTTCGTGCGCCTGCAGCAGCTGGCCACCGAGCACCTGCTCGGCGCGCGCGGCTAACCTCCACCTCACGCCCCTTACCCGGCTGCCTGCTTTTGCCACCCTCGGTGGTTCACGCCGCGAAAGCAGGCAGCCGGAGTCTTCTGAGAACAGGAATGCAATGACGCTGGTAGCCGGAGTCGACTCGTCGACGCAGTCGTGCAAGGTAGTCGTGCGCGACCTCGAGACCGGTGCCGTCGTACGCACGGGCCGGGCGTCACATCCCGACGGAACCGAGGTCGACCCGGCAGGCTGGTGGGAGGCCCTGGTCGCCGCGATCTCCGACGCGGGTGGCCTGGCTGACGTTGCCGCGATTTCGATCGGCGGCCAGCAGCACGGGATGGTCGTCCTGGATGCGGCGGGAGAAGTCATCCGACCCGCCCTGCTCTGGAACGACACCCGGTCGGCCCCCGCCGCCGCCGAGCTCATCGCCGAAGTCGGGGCTGCCGAATTCGCGGAGCGAACGGGGTCGGTGCCGGTCGCATCCTTCACCCTCACAAAACTGCGTTGGCTCGCCGACGCCGAGCCGGAGAACGCTGCCCGAGTCGCTGCGGTCGCACTCCCCCACGACTGGCTCACCTGGCGGCTGCGCGGTTTCGGCCCGCAGAATCCCGCGCTCGACGAACTCACGACCGACCGGTCGGACGCCAGTGGGACCTCCTACTTCAACCCGGTCACGAACAAGTACGACCTCGACCTGCTGCACCGTGCCCTTCGCGTCGGAAATTCAGGCCATCGGTCAGCCATCCTCCTGCCGCGTGTCTTGGGGCCGGGAGATATCGCCGGACACGTCGGCGACATGCCTGAATTTTCGACAGGGCGCGACTCGGGCGGGCCAGGCTCGAGCGCGTCGGCGGTGGTCGGGGTCGGCGCCGGGGATAACGCGGGCGCCGCGCTGGGCCTTGGCGCTTCGGAAGGCGATGTCGTGGTGTCGATCGGCACCAGTGGAACAGTTTTCGCTGTGACCGACACCCCGTCGCGAGACGCAAGCGGAACCGTCGCGGGGTTCGCGGATGCCTCAGGCGCCTACCTGCCGCTGGTTGCGACCCTGAATGCGGCGAGAGTTCTTGATGCTGTCTCCCGGCTTCTCGGAGTAAACCATGATGAACTCGGCGCACTTGCCCTTGCTGCTGAGCCGGGGTCGGGCGGCGCGGTGCTGCACCCGTACTTCGAGGGAGAACGCACCCCCAACCTGCCGGATGCCACTGCGACGCTGAGCGGCCTCACCCTGGCGTCGACCACGCGCGAAAACCTGGCGCGGGCGTCGATCGAGGGGATGCTCTGTGGGCTGGCGGACGGCCTCGATGCGGTGCTGCGCCAGGGGGTTGTCGCCCGGCGCCTGCTGCTGATCGGCGGGGCCGCCCAGAACCCTGCCGTGTCGGCGATCGCGGCACAGGTCTTCGACCTGCCAGTCGTCGTGCCGCAGCCGGCGGAGTACGTTGCTCTGGGCGCCGCCGTTCAAGCGGCGTGGGCGCTCACCGGAACCCGGCCGCACTGGACGGTCGACATCGCCGCAAGCCCCACCCCCGACCACCGGCCCGTCATTCGCGAGCAGTACTCGCGGTAGCCCCACACGGCGTCTGCTCAGAGCGTTGCGAAAGCCCTGACGGGAAAGGTGCCGAAACCCTCGATGAGCGGGGGTGTCGCAGTGAAGCGCGCGCCCGACTCGGGCAGCGCTCCAAGATTCGTCAGGTGCTCGACGATGTGGATTCCCGCGTCGAGCAGCCGCGTATGAGCCGGCCGCTCGCCCGTACCCTCGGTGTTGTCGATGTTGAGTGAGTCGATGCCGACGAGCACCACACCACTCTGGATTAGAAAGTCGGTTGCCTCAGCACTGAGGTACGGCGCCCCGATGGCATAAGCGGGTGTGCCGAAGTGATCATCCCATCCGGTGTGCAGCAGCACCGCGCTGCCCGAAAGGTCGCGCCCGGCAAGCTGCTCCACCTCGATGCCACGCTCTCCGGAAAGGTGGAACACCTCGGCCGGCAGGTCGACCAGGGTCTCTAGCGACAAGGCAGCCAGGTCCGTACCGCCCTCGTAGCGATGCCAGGGGCTGTCGAGGTAGGTGCCGGTGTTACCGATCATCGTGATGATGTCCATTGCGAACTGCGTCCCCGGCGCGTAGCGGGATTTCGACTCCTCACGAGTGAGATGAGGAGTGATGACGGGCGCGGGTAGCCCCGGATAGGTGACGAGCCCCGCGCGAATGACATGGCTCAGCTCGACAAAGCGGCGGGATTCAGGCACTGATGCTCTCTTTCTTCGTTGATTTGTGGCGAGCGAGCGCAACCACCAGGGCCGCGAGCGCGAGCGCCACCGGCACCACGAGGTGCCAGCCCGCAAGAAGGAGGAGACCCGCGACCAGGACGACCGAGACGACGGCCATCCACCAGCCCGCGCTCCAGGTCTTCAGAAGCCGAACTGCCGCGAGCATGCCGAGGGCATAGACGGCGACCATGCAACTGGTGTGGATCAGAATGAACGGCGTGAGGTTCAGCCCGCTCACGACTGCCACGACGAAATAGACGAGATTGATGAGCCCGACGACGAGGAGGGCGCGCCGCGGTACCTCGCCAGCCTCGGACCCGCGCGCGATCCACCGGGGCAGGTGGCCGTCGCGGCCCAGCGCACTGCCCAGCTTTGCGAGCGCTGGAAGGTACGCGTTCAACACTCCCATCGCCACGATCAGGGCAATGCCCGCAATGATCCACGGGCCGTATCCGGGCGCTGATTGGGATACCAGTGCGAGCAACGGGACAGCGGACCTGTTCGATGATCCGAGTACGGCGATGGTGACGAACTGCAAGGCGAGATAGGCGATCCCAACCGTCGCGATCGCGATGCCTGTCGCGAACGGGATCGTGCGGCGGGGGTTCCGGAACTCGCCCGCGATGTGCGTGACGGCCTCCCACCCGGCGAACGCCCAGACGAAGAGACTGATCCCGAGCCCGACGCCGGCCCACCCGTGGGGCAGAAACGGCGTGAAGTTCGCGGGGTGCGCATGCGGAATCGACAGCGCAACAACTCCGATGACCACGACGAGCAGGATTGCCGTAAGAACGAGTTGCGTCGAACCCGACACTCGCAAGCCGAACGCGTTGACGACGAACGGCGGCACGTAGATGAGCGCGCCGACGACCACCACCATCCATCGTGGCCCGCCGACGACCGCGACGACATAGTCGGCACCGAGGATGCCGACCACGGGTGCCCCTACAGCGACACCGAAGAAGAACCAGTAGCCGGCCATCCTGGCGGCAGTCTGCCCGAGGGCCAGGCGCACGAACGTGGCGACCCCACCCGCATCCGGAAAGCGCGAAGCGAGCGCTGCGAAGGTGCCCGCCAGCGGGATCGACAACAGCAGGACGGCCACGACCGAGAGGATGGATGCCGGCCCCGCGACCTGCGCAGCAAGGGAGGGCAACACCAGGATGCCTGTGCCGAGGACGGCAGCGACATAGAGCGACGATGCCCTCAGAAGCCCGAGACGGCCGACCGTCGCGGGAGCAGAAGGCGCGACCGAATCTAGTGGCACGGAGACCCTGGCTGGCATCACCCCAGTGTGACAGCGGCCGCTGACGCAGGCCACGCGGTCGCTGCCACCTAACCGCTAACTCGCGCCAGATCGGAGCGCCTGATCGGGCCTTCCATGATCGATGCTATCCATGCAGCTACCTGGTGACTGAAAGTAATCCAGCATGCTGCCCGGACTAACGCCTCGCGACAAGCTCGAGTGCCGACTTACATGGAAGTCGTCGCTGCGCTCCCGCGCCTACCTGGTCAGGTCGTACAGGGTCACACCGTCGACCGTCTTGGCCGTGTAGTGGGCCTCGACCCACGACGCGATCTGCGACGAAATGTTCGATCCGCCATTGGATGAACCGATAGTTCCTCCGATGAAGTAGTGGATCTCCCCCTTGGCGACATCGGCCTTGAACTCGGCCAGGGTAGGCGACGGGTCACTACCGTTGAAGCCGCCGATGGGCATCACCGCGTCGTTCGTCGCCAGTTGGTACCCCGCTGCGCTGTTGGAGCCGATTGCCGCGGCAACCCACTTATAGTCCGACGCATTCGTCTTCAGCAGCTTCGTCAGGGCAGCGCTAACCGAACTCGAACCGAGCAGTGAACCGACCCCGCCGCCACGACCTCCCGCGGCGCCGCCGAACCCGCCCGGCGCGTTCCCGCCGACCGCGGTCCCGCCAGTCGCGGGAGCACCGCCACCTGGCGCCGTCCCAGCCTGGCCACCGGGGCCGCGACCGAAGCCGCCGCGTCCCGTGGGAGCCCCGCCGCCGGGACGGCCACCGAAGCCGCCCCCGGCAACTGCCGGCCCGGCACTGGGGATCGACCCCGTGTGGCCGGTGGAGATCGTGTCGATTGTCCACGCAAGCGGGGGAAGCAGGGAGGCCGCCAGAGCGATCGAGATAGTGCTCGCGACCATCAGCCGTCCACGCTGTGGCACGAGCAGCAGCACAGCGGCGATGACCGCCAGCCCGATCACGAGCCAGCGCAGCCAGGGAAGAAAGTCGCTCGCCTCCGTCATCAGTACGAAGCCCCAGGTGGCGGTGCCGAGTACAACGACCGCTGCGACGATCCGCGACCACAGTTCGTCCCGGTATGACCACAGCACCGAGGCACCGATGGCGACCGTCCCCGCGATCGCGGGCGCGAGGGCGACGGTGTAGTACGGGTGGAAGATCCCTTCGGCAAAACTGAAGGTGAGTCCGGTGATCACGAACCAGGCCGTGAAGAGCATGAGGGTCGCCCTGCGGAGGTCCGTGCGCCTGCCCCGCATCACGATGAACGCGGTGAGGGCGAGCACGAGCGCCGCCGGCATCAGCCAGGAGATCTGCGTACCGATGTCGGTACCGAAAAGCCGGAGGATGCCCGTGGCCCCCCACTGGCCGCCGGTGGTGGTTGCTGCACCTCCGCCACCAGTGACACTGCCGGTCTCGCTGCCGGTCAGCCGACCGAAACCGTTGTAGCCGAAGGTGAGCTCGAGGAAGCTGTTGGTCTGCGAGCCGCCGATGTAGGGGCGCATGCTCGCAGGAACGAGCTCGACGATAGCCACCCACCAGCCTGCGGAGACGATCACGGTGGCGAGTGCGAGCAGCAGGTGCCAGATGCGGCGCCACCAGTTACCGGGCGCGGCCACCAGGTAGATTCCCGCGAGCGCGGGCAGGACGACCACAGCCTGGAGCTGCTTGGTGAGGAATCCGAAGCCGACCATCACCCCCGCCCACAGCACCCAGCGGAGTTTGCCCGACTGGATGCCCCTCAGGGTGAAGTACACCGCGAGGCTCATGAGCAGCGTGAGCAGCGCATCCGGGTTATTGAACCGGAACATGAGGGCCGCTACCGGGGTGAGCGCGAGCACGGCACCCGCCAGCAGGGCGGTCCTTGCGGAGAACGCTCGTCGCACGGTGAGATATACGACCGCGACGGTCGCCACGCCCATGAGGGCCTCCGGCAACAGGATGCTGAACGAGCTGAGCCCGAAGAGTCGTGCCGACAACTCCATGAACCATAAGCTCATGGGCGGCTTGTCGACGGTGATCGAGTTGGCGGCATCCGACGAGCCGTAGAAGAACGCCTCCCAGTTGGTGGACCCGGCCTGCACGGCCGCGGAGTAGAACGAGTTCGCCCATCCGCTGGCCGTGAGGTTCCAGATATAGAGGATGGCTGTGACCACGAGCAGCCCGACGAACGACGGGCGCTCCCACCGCGCGGTCGTCGCCGAACGGCGCGCGAGGCCCGGGGCCGGCTTGCCGACCGCGTCCGATGGACGGGTGTCGCTGACGAGGGAAAGTGTCGACGTGGTCACGCGCTTATCACCGCCTTCTGCTCGGCCACGGCGTTCCTGCTGAACGTCTCGCGCTCGGGGTCGGCGGCCGGCACGTCTGGTTCACGATGCTTCCGAAAAACCCAGACGCGGAACAGCACAAATCTCAACACGGTAGCGAGCAGGTTGGCGAACGTCAGCACGATGAGCTCGACCTTCGAATTGGCGTTCGGATTGATGGCGTGCAGCTCCAGCAGCGAACCGCTGGTGATCAGCCATGCAATGCCGAAGACGATGAGTCCCTGGAACTGGTGGGTGAACGCACCGCTTCGCCCGCGTACCCCGAACGTGAACCGGCGGTTCGCGGCGGTGTTCGCAATCGCGGTGACGAGGAGGGCCAGGAAATTCGCGACCAGCCCCGGAAGCACCGAGGAGAACATCAGGTAGAGCAGCGCATAGGCGGCAGTGGAGAGCAACCCGACCGCGCCAAAACGCACGACCTGGCCGAAGAAGGACGGCGGGCGGGGATCGGCGAACGGATGCCGCCCGAGCTCGGCATAGACCCGGTCGACCGGAATCCGGCCCGACACCAGTCCACGGGTGACCCGCCACATACCCTTCAGGTCGTCCCTAGCCGTAGTGACGATGTCGACCCGGCTGTCGGGGTCATCCACCCAGTCGACGGGGACCTCGTGGATGCGCATCCCGCTGCGCTCCGCGAGGATGAGCAATTCGGTGTCGAAGAACCAGCCCGTGTCTTCGACCAGGGGCAGCAGCTTCGCAGCGACATCCGTGCGCATCGCCTTGAAGCCGCACTGGGCATCGCTGAACTGTGCCCCCATGACCCGGCGCAGCAAAAAGTTGTAGGAGCGCGAGATGAACTCACGCTTGCCTCCACGCGTCACGCGCGACGAGGCGGCGAGACGGGTGCCGATCGCGATGTCCGAGTGGCCGGACAGAAGCGGGGCGACCAGTGGGGGAAGGCCGCGCAGGTCGGTGGAGAGGTCCACATCCACGTAGGCGACAACCTTCGCGGTCGAGGCGAGCCACGCCTTCTTGAGCGCGCGCCCACGTCCCTTCTCGTCGAGGTGGAGAACTCCGACACGATCGAGTTCATAGGTGAGAAGGGTCGCGACCTCGAGGGTGCGGTCAGTGCTCGCGTTGTCGGCGATTGTGATCTTCCACGACTGCTCGAAGTGCTCGCACAGGTAGGCGTGAAGGGTGCGCACGCTGCGTTCAAGTGAGGCCTGCTCGTTGTAGACCGGAACCACCACTTCAAGAACCGGCGCCTGGATCGGTTTGCTCATGCGACGAGCATCGACGGCGAAGTTATGCCGATCCTATGAACGCGCTAGGGCAGCCCTATGACTTCGGAAGAGCACCGAGCACGTCGGCAAGCAGGTCGTCGACATCCTCGATCCCCACCGACAGCCGCACAACGTTGTCCGGCACCTCGAGCGCAGTTCCGCGGACGGAGGCGTGGGTCATCTCGGTGGGATATCCGATGAGGGACTCGACGCCGCCCAGCGACTCGGCCAGTTGGAAAAGCTCGGTCGACTCCGCAAAGCTGCGCGCCGCCGTGCTGCCGCCCTTGAGGGCGACGGACAGCATCCCTCCGAACAGCGACATCTGGCGCGCGGCGATATCGTGGCCGCGATGATCGGGAAGGCCGGGGTAGTAAACGGCGTCGAGAGCCGGATGCCCGACCAGCGCCTCGGCAATCGTCTGGGCGTTCGATGAGTGCCGTTCCATTCGTACGGCGAGCGTCTTGATTCCTCGAACCGTGAGCCACGCGTCGAGAGGACCACTGACCGCGCCCACGCCGAACTGGAGAAACCCAACCTTCTCGACAAGCTCGGGGTCGCTGAGCACCAGCGCACCGCCCAGCACATCGGAGTGGCCACCCAGGTACTTCGTCGTCGAATGCACAATGATGTCGGCACCCAGCGACAACGGCTGCTGCAGGTAGGGAGATGCGAAGGTGTTATCGACCACCACGACCGCTCCCGCCGCATGCCCGATCTGCGCCAGGGCGGCGATATCGCTGATCTTCATAAGCGGGTTGCTGGGGGTTTCGATCCAGAGGATGCGAGCCGCACCCGTCGTCACCGCGGCCCGAACCTCATCCAGGTCGGTCATGTCGACGGTGGTGAGCTCCACACCCCAGGGTACGAAGACACGGTTGACGAGCCGGTGCGTACCGCCGTAGACATCGTTGCCCATGACAACGCGGGCACCCGGTGTGAGCACGGCACGAAGCAGGGTGTCTTCGGCTGCAAGGCCGGAGGCAAAGCTGAAGGCGTGGGTGCCGCCCTCGAGGGAAGCCAGAAGCGTCTCGAGGGAGGTACGCGTCGGGTTACCGCCGCGCGCATACTCGTAGCCGCCCCGGAACCCGCCAATGCCGTCCTGTACGAAGGTCGACGTCAGGTAGACGGGCGGCACGACGGCACCCGTCGACGGGTCGAATTCCTGCCCGGCTCGGATTGCGCGGGTGGAAAAGCCCTGCTGGGCAGGCTGTGGAACGTCAGGCACTGGATCTCCGTGCTCGTGTAGTCGTGCGGCTGTGGTCAGTTGGACAGGTAGTTGAGCAGGTCGGTCCGTGTCAGCACCGCGATCGGCTTGCCGTCGTCGACCACGAGCAGCGCGCTCGCGTCCGACAGCGCCTTGCGGGCCTGGGTTACCGATTCGTGCACTCCGATCAAACCGAGCGGGGGCCCCACGAATTCCGCAATCGAGTCCGTCATATTCGCAGCACCGCTGAACACGAGCTCGACGAGCGGACCCTCGGCAATCGCCCCGGCCACTTCACCAATGACGACGGGCGGCTCAGCGGTCAGCACGGGCAGTTGCGAAACGTCGTGTTTGGACATGATCTGGATGGCATCGTGCACGGTGTCGGTCGGATGCGCATGCACGAGGTCGGGCAGGTCGCCGCTCTTGGTGCGGATCAGATCGAACACGGTTCGTTCATCCGACACCTGGGCGAAGCCGTAGGACTGCATCCACTGCTCATTGAAGACCTTGCCGAGGTAGCCGCGACCGCCATCGGGCAGCAGCACGACGACAACGGCATCCTTGTCGAGATCGGCCGACAACTTGAGCGCCGCCGAGACGGCGAGCCCGCTCGAACCCCCGACAAGGAGACCCTCTTCGCGAGCCAGCCGGAGCGTGAGATCAAATGACTCGGCATCGGATGACGCGATGATGCCGTCGACGACCGACGGGTCGTACGCGGTCGGCCAGAAGTCTTCGCCCACGCCCTCGACGAGGTAGGGCCGGCCGGTTCCGCCCGAGTAGACGGACCCTTCCGGGTCGGCGCCGATGATCTGCACCCGCCCGCCGGACACCTCCTTGAGGTATTTGCCCACTCCGGAGATCGTGCCGCCGGTGCCCACTCCAGCGACGAAATGCGTGACTTTACCCTCGGTGTCCCGCCAGATCTCGGGCCCCGTGGTCTCGTAGTGGCTGAGGGGACCGTTCGGGTTCGAATACTGGTCGGGCTTGAACGCGCCGGGGATCTCCCGCGCGAGGCGGTCGCTCACGGAGTAGTAGGACTCGGGGCTGTCCGGCGCGACCGACGTGGGCGTCACCACGACCTCGGCGCCGTAGGCCTTGAGTACGTTGCGCTTCTCTTCACCAACCTTGTCGGGCAGCACGAAAACGCAACGGTAGCCACGCTGCTGGGCGACCAGCGCGAGTCCGATGCCCGTGTTGCCGCTGGTGGGCTCCACGATGGTGCCACCCGGCTTCAGCTTGCCCTCCGCCTCGGCGGCGTCAATGATGCGGGCGGCGATGCGGTCCTTGGACGACCCGCCGGGATTCAGGTACTCGACCTTCGCGAGGATCGTCGGTGCGTACCCCTTCGCGACGCTCGTGAGCCGGACGAGGGGCGTGTTGCCGATCAAATCGAGCACCGAGTTCGCGTACTTCATGGTGGGCTCAATCTACCAGCGGCTCCCGGCGTGTTACTTCCGCCTACTGCTGCACCCGGTTCTGGATGGCCGCCGACATCGTGAGGATGTACGGACGCATGACCTCGCCGGTGAGCGGGGCGAGGGCGACCTCATCCATGCGGGTCGGGTCGATCCACAGCAGCTCCTCGATCTCCGCCGCAGCGACCCCCTCGGCGTCGATGACGGTGAAGTGCACATCGCAGTCGACGCGGTGCCCCACCTCGTTCGCGGCATCGGCGGAGAATCGACCCACGTACTCCAGGTCGACTGGCTGGAGTTCGAAGCCGAGCTCCTCGTTCAGTTCACGGATCAGCGCCTGCTCGCCGGTCTCGCCCGGTTCGAATTTGCCCCCCGGCTGCATGAAGGTGACGGTGTCGCGCTTCCGCACGAGGAGCAGGTGGCCCGCCGGGTTAAGGATGACGGCGGCGACGATGCGGATCACGGGCGCGTCTGCGCTCACGGGCGACCCGTCTCAGGATCCGCGCGACGGTCGCGAATGAGGTGTCGGCTTGAGGTGTAGTACAGGTACGCGAGGATCGCGGAGAGCACGGCGTTGAGCAGGAGCGCCGGCAGCAGCGAGACGTTCTTCTGCGGAAGCGTTGACGCGGTGAGTCCTGCGTAGCCGACCGCGCTGAGGAGCGCCACGAGCGCGCACACCGACCCGAGCAGGATGCCCGATGGCACTGCCGCGGTCATCCTCCACCAGGGGCGGGGTGGGTCCGGGTCTTCATCGATACCTCGAAACAGTCGAGCGCCGAGCAGGATGAAGGCGAACGACAGCGCGCTCCGCAGGATGCCCGCACCGGCGGTACCGACCGGGATGACCGGGGCCAGGTAGACGAGGGCCGCGGCGACCACGACGTAGGCGAGCTTGCCGTACCAGGGTCGAATTCTTACTCGTCGCCCGCCGGACATGTCGTTGCTCATCGCGACCAATCTATCCCCGCCCGCGCGCCGGACCCACCAACCCCCTGCCCACCCTTCCCGTGAGGGGCGTCAATCTGGTCTCTGGCTTGCGCTCAGAGACCAGATTGACGCCCCTCACGCGGTAGGAGGTCGGGGCGGGGAGGGAGACTGGAGGCCGACTAGGTCGGGCTGAGGGTGCCGGCCTGCTCAGCGAACAGGCGCGAGTATTCACCGCCGGCCGCGAGGAGAGACGCGTGGGTACCCGATTCGACTATCGTGCCGCCGCTCACAACGAAGATGACATCCGCGCCGATGACCGTCGAGAGTCGATGGGCGATCGCGATTGTCGTGCGTCCCCGGGACGCCTCATCCAGAGCAGACTGCACAATGCGCTCCGAGATCGTGTCCAGTGCGCTCGTTGCCTCATCCAGGATGAGCACCGGCGGATCCTTCAGCAGAACGCGTGCGATGGCGACCCGCTGCTTTTCGCCGCCGCTCAGCCGATAACCCCGCTCCCCGACCACGGTGTCGTAGCCGAGAGGGAACGTCGCGATCGTGTCGTGGATGTTGGCGGCACGGGCGGCCGTCTCGAGCTCTTCATCCGTCGCATCCGGCTTCGCGTACCGCAGGTTCTCGGCGATCGTCGCGTGGAAGAGGTACGTCTCCTGGCTCACGATGCCGATGTTACGCACCAGGCTGTCGGCTCGAATTGAGCGCACGTCGTCCCCGGCGAAGAGCACGCGGCCGCCTTCCACATCGTAGAACCGCGGGATCAGGTACGAGATCGTCGTCTTGCCGGCACCGGACGGACCGACGAACGCCGCGTACTGCCCGGGTTCGATGTCGAAGGAGACGTTGCCCAGGGTCGGCGGGGTATCCGCACCGGCATCGGGATAGCGGAAGACGACGTTCTCGAACGACACCGTCCCGACGAGTGATGGCGACACCAGCCCGGCATCGGGCGCATCGACGAGCGCCGGATGCAGGTCGAGGTATTCGAAGATGCGCGCGAACAGGGCCTGCGAAGTCTGCAGGTCGAGTGCGACACGCAGCAAGCCCATGAGCGGGAACGTGACGCGGGCCTGCACCGTGGTGAAGGCGACGATGGTGCCCGCCGTCACCGGGACGTTGTGCGTGATGAGCCAGGCCGCGACCAGGTAGATCACCGCGGGAATCACCGAAAGGAAGATGCCGACCATGGCGAAGAACCACTGGCCGCTCATCTGCTGGCGCACCTGGAGGTCGATCTGGCGGATGTTCTCGTCTTCGTACCGAGCGATCTCGGACGGCTGCTGGTTGAAGCTCTTGGCCAGGAGGATTCCGCTGACGCTCAGCGCCTCCTGGGTGATCGCGCTCATGTCGCTGAGCGATTCCTGCGTCTTGGTGGCGATGCGCGCCCGCACCTGGCCCACGCGTCGCTGGGTGAACACCAGCACCGGCAGCAGGATGACCGCGACGACTGTCATCTGCCAGCTCAGGATGATCATCGAAACCAGGGCTGCGATGACGGTGACGGTGTTGCCGATGACGCTCGAGATGGTGTTGTTCAGGACACCGGCCACACCGCCCACGTCATTCTGCAGCCGGGACTGGATGACGCCCGTCTTGGTTTTGGTAAAGAACGCGAGTTCCATACGCTGCAGGTGAGTGAACAGGCGGATGCGAAGCGCCCCCATCACCGAGTTGCCGACGGTTGCCGTGAGGTAGGTCTGCCACACCCCGAGCCCGGCGGACACCACCCAGAGTCCGACCATGATCGCGACCAGCGTCACCAGCACGGGCACGTTGGGGTGGCCGTTCTTCGGGAACAGCCCGACGTCGAACAACTGGCGGGTCAGCAACGGCGGCGCAACGCTGAGCGCAGCGCTCACCAGAACCAGTGCGATCGTCACGGACAACGCAAAACGGTGCGGGCGGAACAATTCGCCGATTCGGCGCAGCAGGTGCTCCACCCGCGGAGCCTGCGCGTTGCGTTCACGCTGGCTGGCGGCATCCCGCGACCCGAGCGGACGGCCTCCACCTCGCATACTCACGAGTTCACCCTAAAGCTCGGCTGCGACAGCCGCGCGCCGGAGGACTGTTGGTTCGCGCCGGGCTTAACCCTGCGGCCAGGACCCGTCGATCATCGTGGCCACGGAGCCGTCCGGCGTGCCATTGATCCACTGCACCATTCCGGAGAGGAACGTTCCCTCGCCGACGACAGACGGCATGAGGTCGCTCGCGCTCAGCCGGGAGTCAGCTGACGCGCCCTGCATGAGCGCGACCGATGCATTGAGGAGCACATCAGGGGTGTCCGATGGGGTGATCGAGCTTGCGGGGCTGATCGCGCCGCCCAACCTCATCCGGCTCTTCGCCCAGGCCGTGCTGGCCAGGTACTGCTGCACCTTGACCGTGTCGGCGTCGTTCGAGAACGCGGCCACGAAGTCGCCGCTCTCCGTGAACGGGTTCGAGCCCGCGGTCACCGGCGGAAGCATGAACGCCCACAGCTTCCCGGTGGGTGAGACGTCCGTGCTGTGCTCGCCGGTTCGCTCCAGGTCGTCGAGGAAGGATGAGGGCTGCAGCGACAGAAGGCAGGTACCGTCCTCGAGCGCGGTTGCCACCTGCGCGGTCGAGGTGGTGTTGATCGACGTGACGTCGCCGGCGCCAGCGTTGACCCAGTCCTTGTTCTTCAGGATCTCGCCCGCGTCGGCGAACGCCTTCTGGATGGCGGGGTCGGTGAACGGGATCTTGTGCGAAATCCACTGGTCGTAGACGGCCGTGCCGTCCTCACGCAGTACGAGGTCGTCAATCCAGGCTTCACCGGCCGCACCGCTTGACGCGTTGGATGAAAAGCCTTCGCACCACGGCGGCTGGTTGTTCTTTGCGCGCAGGTACTCGGTGAGGGTTAGCAGCTGCGACCAGGTGGCTGGGGCCTTCAGGTTGAGTGCGGCGAACGCAGACGGTGAGTAGAACACCCAGCCGTTGAGCTTCGCAAGGAGCGGCGCCGCGTAGTCTCCCGAGCTGATCGTGGTGTAGCCCACCCACTGGGCGGGAAAGGTCGAGTTGACGGTCGACTGCACGGCTGCGGGAAGTTTCTGCACATACCCGCGCGTCGCCAGGTCGTTGATCAGTCCGGGCTGCTCGAAGATGGCGAGGTCGGGGGCGTTGCCCTGCTGCGCCTCGTCGCCGATCTGCTCCTGGAAGTTCGCGCTGCCGGTGTAGTCGATCGTGATGTGATTCGCCGATTCCCAGGCCGACCACGACTTCTCGAGCAGCGTCGCATCCGTTCCAATGAGCGGTCCCTCGATCTTCACGACGCCATCGGCAGTGCCGACATGCCCGGCCGCGACCATGGCCCCACCGGAGGAGCACGCGCTCAGGGTGACACAGGCGATCGCAAGCGCTGCCAGAGGCAGCACAAAACGGCGGACAGCAGAGGTACCCATTAATTCTCCCTGGCGAGGCGGTGCATTCCAGAGAGTACGTGCAGGCGCTCTGCCCCCGCAGTCCCCACTTAGGGCCACAGTCGACGCGCCGAACCGTGCGGGCCGGCCGAATCCACTCGGCCCACACGGTAATTCGATTGCAGTGCAGGGTTCTGTCGCGCAAGTAACGGGCTCGTTTGCACAAATTCTTGAGCTAGCCGGAGGGTAAGGCCTTCTAGTTCACGTGCAGGACGTGCGTAACTCGTACAGGGTTTTACTGATCCGCTGCCGGGGGTTCAGCTTGGGAACGTCCCCATTATGGTGGACATAAATCGGCCGCGCAATAGGTGTGAGACTCTTTCAGTTGGTGGCCTTAACCACGAATCGGCGCCGCCCGCGCAAGCGAGCGACGCCGATTCGTGAAACGGGACTACTTGAGCGTGACGGTTGCGCCAGCCTCTTCGAGCTGGGCCTTTGCCTTCTCAGCGTTCTCCTTGTTTGCGCCCTCGAGCACAACGCCGGGAGCGTTGTCAACGAGTGCCTTCGCCTCACCGAGACCGAGGCTGGTGAGCGAACGCACCTCCTTGATCACCTGGATCTTCTTCTCGCCCGCCGCCTCGAGAACGACGTCGAAGGAATCCTTCTCCTCGACCTCTTCAACGGGAGCAGCGGCACCGGCGCCAGCGGCTGCGACAGCAACCGGGGCAGCGGCGGTGACCTCGAAGGTCTCCTCGAACTTCTTTACGAACTCGCTCAGCTCAATGAGCGTGAGCTCCTTGAACGCGTCAAGCAGCTGGTCAGTGGTCAGCTTCGCCATGATTTTCTCCTAATTGGTTTTGTGAACTGTGCGCTTTTCACGGCGCGATGCGAACTAGTTCGCAGATTCCTGCTTCTCACGCAGCGCGTCGACCGTGCGAACGGCCTTCGACAGCGGTGCGTTGAACAGATAGGCCGCACCGAACAGCGACGCCTTGAAGGCGCCAGCCAGCTTGGCCAGCAACACCTCCCGGCTTTCGAGATCGGCGAGCTGGTTGACCTCAGCCGCGCTCAGGGGGTTACCGTCGAAGTAACCGCCCTTCACGACAAGCAGAGGGTTTACCCTGGCGAAGTCACGCAGGGCTTTCGCGACGGCGACAGTGTCACCGTGTACGAACGCGAGTGCGGAAGGGCCAGCGAGCTCTGCGTCGAATGACGAGATCCCTGCCTGGTTTGCCGCAATCTTGGTCAGCGTGTTCTTCACCACGGCGTACGTCGCGTGCTCACTGATCGACTGCCGCAGCTGCTTGAGCTGGGCAACGGTGAGACCGCGGTACTCGGTAAGCAAAACGGCGTTCGAGTTACGGAAACTGTCCGTAAGCTCGGCGACCGAGGCTTCCTTGTTCGCCATGGCACTCCTTGATTGATATCGGATGGTTGGAACCGACCGGAGGCTCGTTAGCTGCCTGGATGGCAAGAAAAAAGCTCCGGCGCTAAGCGCACGGAGCTGAAAAGTCCTTGCGGACTGAACTAACTTCACACACCTGCGCGGGATGCTGGCTCAATCTCTCGATCGATCCAGACCTTCGTTCACGCTTGCGCGCGAAATCCAGCGGTCTTTGGCCTCGTACAGACTACGGGAGCCGCGGGATCATCGCAAACCGCGGCATCCGGACGATCAGGCGTCGCGCCAGGAGTGCCGGGGCTCGTAACCCAGGATGCGTCGCGCCTTGTCGATTGATAGCAGCGTCTCAGTGCCCGTGAGCGGATGCTTCACCTCGACCTTCGGAAAGTATTCGGCGACCAGGTCGGCGCTGGGCCGGGAGACGACGGTGTCGGCGTTCGCGATCACGAACGTCTCGAAGCCGGGGCCGGCGTTCTCGAGCGCGCGCAGGACGGCGAGCGCGCCGTCCCGGGTGTCGATGTAGCCCCACAGGTTCCAGCGCCGCAGCGACGGGTCGGCCTCCCATTCGGGCTGGCGTGCGTAGTCGCTCGTGTCCAGCACGTTCGAGAAGCGCAGGCCGGTGATGCTGAGTTCTGGATCCCAGCGCACCAGCTTTGTCGCGAGCTCCTCCTCAAGGTGCTTGACCACGGAGTACATCGACTCGGGGCGCGACGGATATTCCT
>Ga0302198_10000496_pt1 | contig 44736 bp, 39 predicted proteins | sample II_Bog_N2_2_FD_193521 | JGI IMG/M metagenome (GOLD analysis project Ga0302198, IMG submission 193521) | Peat permafrost microbial communities from Stordalen Mire near Abisko, Sweden - II_Bog_N2_2 | ecosystem: Environmental > Terrestrial > Soil > Wetlands > Peat | place: Sweden: Abisko...
TCCACCACCAACATCCCGATCTCGCCACCTGAAAATCCAGGCCGCTGTCTAAACCATCGGAATGGTGGTTCCCTTTTGGACGCCGATCACCCCGCTAGCCGGGTCCTTTTTGCACGCCGATCCACACACACGGCTGTTGGTGTGTCGTCCAGCAATGGGAAGGCCGCAGAAAACCGCCGATGGAGCGGGCCACAGAAATAAACCTATACCAATCAAAAAAGCCATTCGCAGGAGCCAGAAAGCGAAAACGCTGATTAGTGCGCTTTGGCGGATGCGAGTTTTTCCAGATGCGCATAAATTTTTTCCGCGTACGGGGTCAGTTGATCGCGCCGTGGCACGTCCCCGGACTCATCCGCGTTGGCCTCAAACCATTCGGACAGCCAATCCTTGATGGCCTGAATGGACGTTGCCCGGTCGGCTACGTCCAATGTCTCTGGTCGAGGATCGCGGAGCAATGCGATAATCGCTTCGTCATAGCGGTATTTGGAGTTTCTGCCCGGCCCGCCCTTGCGCTTCGGTTTGCTCATCGTCAGCATTTTGCCGACATCATCGCAATGGAGATAGATATCGGCGGGAAGGGCCATCGCGGTCGGGAAGCGCATGACCATAGCCCGATCTTTCCCATGCTCGGAGAACAGGAAATAGCGGAGCCTGCCGAAAAACTGTCTGCGGTTGAGAGGAAGCCGCTTCCTGCGAAACCAGGACCGATAATAGGCTTGCGGGCCATCCACCTTTTGCAAGTGCCCCAACACCTCGTCAAACAGCGGATCAGACGCGTGGGGCAGCCCCAGGGGGCGATCCGGGATTTTCAGACCATACTGGTATGCCTGTCGCCAGAGGTGCGGCGCTATTGCCGCTGCCACCATGGCCAAGGTGACGAAGAAGAAAAAATCTGTCGCGCCTGAGCGGACCGAGATCATCAGGCCGATGAGGAACAGGACTGACAGAAACCCAAAGGCGCTGCTTATCACGAGGGCAAGGTTGTAATACCGTGAGGCCGCTGGCCTGATCTTATCGAGAAGCGACGCATTTGCGTTCAAGCCCTCGTCCAGACTGTCTGATCTGACCTTTGCCAGCACCTTCCAAAGCGGAATATCGTCAGTCTCATCCCCGTCCGCAAAGACCTTCCATCCTTCACCGGGGCCGCCTGTCATCTGTTTCCGCCCTCCCGCAGTTCGTCCAGATAATCGCTCCACCACTGCGCCATTGCAACCCGTTCTGCCCAATAGGCAGACTGATTATAGATACGGCGAATTTCACCGGATACCATATGCGCCAGCGCCCGCTCGATGGCGTCGGGGTTCCACTTGCCGGATTCGTTCAAGAGAGAAGATGCGGACGTACGGAAACCGTGCGCGGTCATCTGCTCCTTGGTATAGCCCATGCGCCGCAATGCGGCTGTGACGGTATTTTCGGAAATAGGGCGCGCCCGCGTTCTGACTGATGGGAACACATATTTCCCTTTGCCGGTCAGACCCCGCATGGCTTCGAGGATTGCAAGCGCCTGGCGGGACAGCGGCACCGCATGGGGATGCCGCATTTTCATCTTCAAGGCTGGAAGCGTCCACACGGCCTTGTCAAAATTGATCTCCGCCCATTCCATCTGCCGCAATTCGCCGGGGCGCTGGAATACATGGGGCGTTAGTTTCAACGCGTACATCACCGCCGGATCGCCGGAATAATCCTCAATGGCCCTCAACAGGGCACCAAACTCGGTGGCCTCGGTGATGGCAGAAAAATGTTTCACCTTTGGCTGGATCAACGCGCCCAAGAGCATCTGGGCAGGGTCGCGTTCCGCTCTTGCCGTGGCGGCGCCATAACGGAATACCCGGCTGGCAAAGGAGCGCATCCGCTTTGCCGTCTCAAACTTTTCGCGGCGCTCCTGATGTTTCAACTCGTGTAATAACTCGGCAGGGTTGATCTCAGCCACCGGCCTTCGCCTGAATTCGGTGCTGAACAATTTCAGCACCCAGCGATATTTCTCAAGCGTTCGGGGTGAAACTCCCTCCTTTTCCCGTTTGGCAATCAGTTCCTCGGCAACTTTCGAAAAGGTGGTTTCGGCACGCATCGTCGCTTCTATGCGCGCTTGCCGCTTGGCGTAGTTGGGGTCAATTGCGTGGGCGACTTGCCTTCGCGCAGCGTCACGGGCCGCTCGCGCTTCGGCCAGGGTGATCTCGGGGTAGGGTCCAATCGCTAGCTTCCGCTCAACGCCGTTGATGCGGTATTTGACCCGCCACAGCTTGCTGCCCCTCGGATTGACCAAGAGGTAAAGTCCCTGCGAGTCTGAAACTTTATAGGGCTTGTCCTTGGGCTTGGCGTTGCGGATCGCGGTATCGGTCAGCACCATTGGGGGCCTCGCTTCCACGGGGCCTTGCGGGGCCCCCTCGTTAGGCCCCCATCTTGCGCAATTAGAGGCAGATAAAGGCAATCACCGACGACCAGTGAGTGCCTCAAAACTACCTGAATTTAGGGATTTTTTCAACCATCCGCGACTCTGAGCGGTCTGATTTATGGTAGCGGAGGAGGGACTCGAACCCCCGACACGCGGATTATGATTCCGCTGCTCTAACCGACTGAGCTACTCCGCCCCGAGAGGCCGGCGACCGGCGCATCGCCGGTGCAGGCCGCGCTCTTACGGGCGGCGGGCGGCTCGGTCAACCACCCAAAACGCCCGCGCGCATCTATTTTCTGCGGCCCTTACAGGTCGCCCCGCGCGCGCCGAATCGCGAACCACTTGGCCACATTGCGGTTGTGCGCCTCCAGCGTGGCCGCGAAGGCGTGGCCGCCGGTGCCATCGGCCACCATGTACAGCGCATCCGTCGGCGCCGGGTGCAGCACCGCCAGAATGCTGGCCTTGCCGGGGTTGGTGATCGGGCTCTTGGGTAGTCCGGTCATCGCATAGGTGTTCCAGTCGTTGCGCGCGTGGATCTCGCTCTGCAGGATGCGGCGGCCCAGCGGACGCCCCTTGGTGATCGGATAGATAATCGTCGGATCGGCCTGGAGCATGATGCCCTGACGCAACCGGTTCTCGTACAATCCCGCCACCATCGGCAGTTCGGAGGGCTTGCCGGTCTCCTTCTCGACGATCGAAGCGAGCACCAGGGCCTGCGCCTTGGTCTTGACCGGCAGGCCGGCGGCACGCCCATCCCACGCCTCGTCCAGTGTGCGCGACATCGCCGCCTGCATCCGTGCCAGCACCGCGCCGCGCGATTCGCCGGGGCGATAGTCATAGGTCTCGGGCATCACCGAACCCTCGGCCGGATCGCCGATATGGCCGGTCAGAAACGGTGCCGCATCGATCCGCGCACCCACTTCCACCGATGGCATGCCCTCGGGGATGGTGACGAACCGGCGCAGCGCCATGTTGCCTTCAAGGATCTTCAGGATCTGCGATTCGCTGGCCCCAGCGGGCAGCAGGAACTCGCCGGCCTTCACGCTCTTGCCGGTGTGGGCAAACAGCCGCGCATGGAACCGGAACGCCCGCGCCGACCAGATCGCCCCGGCCTGTTGCAACTTCACCGAGATCGCGTTCAGGTTGGCGCCATCGGGCACCACAAACGCGGTATCATGCGTGAGCGGCCCACCGCCGGCCCACCCGCGCCAGATTCCCCCGGCGCCCAGCACCGCCACCAGCAGCGCCACAGCGGCAAGCATCGAACCGGGCTTCTTCATCGTCGTGGCCTTCCTGCGCCGCGGGCGCACACGTGCACCGCGCCGGCGGCGCCGACCTACCACCGGGCGGCTTTACAGCGCCTTGACGATAAGGCTGGCGTTGGTCCCGCCAAAGCCGAACGAGTTGTTCAGCGCCGCGCGCACGGTGCGCTTCTTGGCGACGTGCGGCACCAGATCGACGCCCACGCAGCCATCGCTGGGGTCATCGAGGTTGAGCGTCGGCGGCACGATCTGGTCGCGGATGGCGAGGATGCAGAAGATCGTCTCCACCGCCCCCGCGCCGCCGAGCAGATGCCCGATCGCGCTCTTGGTCGAGGACATCGAGACGCCGCCGATGGCATCACCGAACAGCCGGCGCACCGCGCCCAGCTCCAGTTCGTCGCCCATCGGGGTCGACGTGCCATGGGCGTTGACGTAATCGATGTCGTCGGGGGTCATGCCCGCCTTCTTCAGCGCCATCGCCATCGAGCGGAACGCGCCAGACCCTTCCGGATGCGGCGCGGTCACGTGATAGGCATCGCCCGAGAGGCCATAGCCGACGATCTCGGCATAGATCTTGGCGCCGCGCGCCTTGGCGTGCTCGTATTCTTCCAGACAGACCACGCCTGCGCCCTCGCCCATGACGAAGCCGTCGCGGGCCTTGTCATAGGGGCGGCTGGCGCGCGTCGGATCGTCGTTGAACCCGGTGGAGAGCGCGCGCGCCTGGGCAAAGCCGGCAATGCCGATCGGGCAGATCGTGCCCTCGGCGCCGCCGGCCAGCATGATGTCGGCATCGTCGTCGCGGATCATCCGCGCGGCATCGCCGATCGAGTGCGCGCCCGTCGAGCACGCCGTCACCACCGCATGGTTCGGCCCCATCAGGCCATACTTGATCGAGACCTGACCCGAGATCAGGTTGATCAGCCGGCCATGGACGAAGTGCGGCGACACGCGGGTCGGGCCCTTCTCGGCCAGCACCAGCGATTCGCTCTCGATACCCGGCAGGCCGCCGATGCCGCTGCCGATCGACACGCCCATGCGCAGCCGCACCTCTTCAGGTGCATCGACCAGGCCCGCGTCCTCGATCGCCTGCCCGGCGGCATCGATGCCATAGATGATGAACGGATCGACCTGCCGCTGGATCTTGTGATCGACGCGCTTGCCGGCATCGAAGCCATATTCATGGTCGGCCGGCTTCACTTCGCAGGCGATGTGACACTTCTGTCCGGTCGTGTCGAAGCGGGTGATGCGCCCGGCGCCGGACTTGCCGGCGATCAGGTTGGCCCAAACGGTTTCGACCTCCGCGCCCAGCGGTGTGACAAGACCAAGTCCGGTGACGACGACACGACGCATCTGCACTCACTCCATGCTGCCGGCGGGCATCCCGCCCACCACGCTGCCGGCGGGCATCCGGCCCGCCACTCTGATCACCCGGCCCGGCGTGGCCGATGCGAAACCGGCCGATCGCGCACACCGCCAAAATCGCGCCAGCGAGGGCCGAAAACCCGGCGCTCCCGATGGCAACAGGCCCGACCCCCGAGGAGGCCGAGCCTGCAAAGCCTTGTACCACGCGGCCCGCCGCCCCCTGCCCCGGGGAATCGGCCAGCCCGACGGAGCCTTTCAGCCCCGGACCAGCATCGGGCGCGGACCCGTAGGCCGCACGCCCAAAAGCCTCAAGCCTTGTGCTCGTCGATGTACTTGATCGCGTCCGAGACGGTGGCGATCTTCTCGGCGGCATCGTCCGGGATTTCAACGCCGAACTCTTCCTCGAAGGCCATCACCAGCTCGACGATGTCGAGACTGTCGGCACCCAGGTCGTCGATGAAGCTGGCATCTTCGGTGACCTTGTCGGCCTCGACGCCCAGGTGCTCGACGACAATCTTCTTAACCCGGTCGGCGGTGTCGCTCATGGTATACCCCTCTTGAAGCGGCAGAATGGATGGTTCGACCGTCGCCCTAATCGGTGGCCGAACCGCTGGCAAGTGGTAACACTGGGAGGAATTGTCCCGCACCCTCATGCGGGCGCGATCAACCCTCCTCCCAACGCTTATTCGTTATCCCTTGGGCTGCTCCACCACGCGGATGTGCAGTTCGCGGAGTTGCTTCAGGCTGGCCGGCGCGGGCGCGTTCATGAGCAGATCCTCGGCGCGCTGGTTCATCGGGAACAGCGTGATTTCACGCAGATTCTGCGCACCGCAGATCAACATCACCACGCGGTCCACACCGGCGGCCATGCCACCATGCGGCGGCGCGCCATACTGGAACGCCCGGTACATGCCGCCAAAGCGCTCCTCGACATCCGCCTGCGACAGCCCGACCAGTTCGAACGCCTTGACCATCAGATCGGGGTGCTGGTTCCGGATCGATCCGCTGGCGATTTCATAGCCGTTGCAGACGAGATCGTACTGGAACGCCTTGATCGTCAACGGATCCTGCGTGTTCAGCGCCTCCAGCCCGCCCTGCGGCATCGAGAACGGGTTGTGCGCGAACTCGATCGAGCCGGGCGTCTCGCCCTCCTCATAGAACGGGAAATCGACGATCCAGCACAGCGCGAACCGGCTCTCGTCGATCAGGCCCAGCATCTGGCCCACGCGGGTGCGCGCGGCACCGGCCAGCTTGGCGGCCTGATCGGCCTTGCCGGCGGCGAAGAACAGGCCGTCGTCCGCGCCAAGGCCCAGCTCGGCATAGAGCTTTTCCATGCCTTCCGTGCCATGATTCTTGGCGATCGGCCCACCGAATTCGCCACCCTTGCGGGTGACATAGCCAAGGCCCGCATGGCCCTCGGCGCGCGCCCACTCGTTCATCTCGTCAAAGAACTTGCGGCTCTTGTCAGCCGTGGCGGGGGCGGGAATCGCCCGCACCACGCCGCCGCCGCCCACGATCTTCTCGAACAGGCCGAAACCGCTGGTCGTGAAGTGGTGCGACACATCGCTGATAATCAACGGGTTGCGCAGATCGGGCTTGTCGCTGCCGTACTTCAGGATCGCGTCGTCATAGGCGATGCGCGGGAACTGGCCAATCGGCGTGACGCTGCGGCCATCGGCGAACTGGTTGAAGATGCCGCCGATCACCGGCTCCATCGTCTCCCAGACTTCCTCCTGCGTGACGAAGCTCATTTCCAGATCGAGCTGGTAGAACTCGCCGGGCAGACGGTCGGCGCGCGGGTCTTCATCGCGGAAGCACGGCGCGATCTGGAAATAGCGATCGAAGCCCGCCACCATCAGCAACTGCTTGTACTGCTGCGGCGCCTGCGGCAGCGCGAAGAACGTGCCCGGATGGATGCGCGACGGCACCAGGAAGTCGCGCGCACCCTCGGGCGACGAAGCGGTCAGGATCGGCGTTGAATACTCTGTGAAGCCCGCGTCCTCCATCGCCCGGCGCATGGAGCGGATCACCGCCGTGCGCTTGGCGATATTCGCGTGCAGCTTCTCGCGCCGCAGATCGAGGAACCGGTACTTCAACCGGATTTCCTCGGGGTACTCCTGCTCGCCCGCCACCGGCATCGGCAATTCCGCCGCCGCCGAGAGCACCGTTGCCCCGCGCGCATAAACCTCGATCGCGCCGGTCGCGAGGTTGGGGTTGACGGTGCCGGCACTGCGCGCCTTCACCGAGCCCTCAATCGTCACCACGCTTTCAACGCGCAGCGATTCCAGCACGGTCAGTGCCGCACTGTCGCTGTCGGCCACCAACTGCGTGATGCCGTAATGATCGCGCAGATCGACGAACAGCACGCCGCCATGGTCGCGCTTGCGGTGAACCCAGCCCGACAGGCGGACCTCTGCGCCAACGTCACCGGCGCCAAGCGCTCCGCAAGTGTGCGAACGATAGGGATGCTGCATTGATTGCTCTTTCCAAGCGGCTGCCATTCGGGCAGTGAATGTGTTGCGTGGCTGACAGGCGCCAGCCGCGCATGGCGCGGCTCCCCCAAACGGATGGCCGGGCGTTTGTCAAGCCGAGGCCCCTGCCGGGGCCACCCCTGCGAAAAGAGAAACATGAAGATTCATCCGCTGATCACGACCACCGGCGCGCTGACCGAACTGTGCGACCGGCTGGCCACGGCCGATTTCATCTGCGTCGATACCGAGTTCATGCGTGAGAGCACCTATTGGCCGGAGCTCTGCCTGATTCAGATCGCCGACAAGAATGAGGCCGCCGCGATCGACCCCAAGGCGCCGGGCTTGGACATGTCGCCGCTGCTTGAGCTGCTGGTGAACAATGAGGACGTCCTGAAGATCTTCCACGCCGGCGGGCAGGATGTGGAGATCATCTATAACCTGACCGGCAAGACCCCGCACCCGATTTTCGACACCCAGGTGGCGATGATGGCGATCAGCCAGAGCGAGCAGATCGGCTACTCCAATCTGGTGGAAAGCTGGCTGGGCTTTTCCATCGACAAGGGCGCACGCTTCACCGACTGGAGCCGCCGGCCGCTGACCGAGCGCCAGATCGAATATGCCATCGGCGACGTCACCCATCTGGCCAAGATCTTCCCCAAGATCCTCGCGCGGCTGAAAAAGACCAAACGTGGCAGTTGGTTGAATGCCGAGATGGAGAAGCTGGCCGACCCCGCGAACTATCGCAACGATCCGGGCGAAGTGTGGAAACGCATCAAGGCTGCCGGCCGCAACCCCGCCGTGCTGGGCCGGCTGAAATCGCTGGCCGCATGGCGCGAGGCCGAGGCGCAGGACAAGAACATCCCGCGTGGCCGTATCGCCCGCGATGAGACCCTTGCCGATCTCGCCAGCCACCCGCCCAAGGTGCAGGCCGATCTGGCGAAAGTGCGCGGTTTGTCGGCCGGGTGGAAGGACAACGAGATCGGCCGCCGGCTGATGGCCGCCTTGGCCAACGCGGCGCCGCTGACCGAGGCCGAGATGCCGCCCAAGGCCCCGCGCGGCGCCCCGCTGGGCAAGGAAGGCGTGCTGGTTGCCGATCTGCTGAAGTTGCTGCTGAAAATCCGCGCGCGCGAGATCGACGTTGCCGCCCGGCTGCTCTCGCGCTCGGACGAGCTGGAGTTGCTGGCGGCGGGCGTGCGCAAGGGGCTGCCGATCCTCGAAGGCTGGCGGTATGAGGTGTTCGGGCGGGATGCTCTGGACCTCGTCACCGGCAAGCTGGCCTTCGCGGTGCTGAAAAACCGGCTGAAGATGACGCATGTCGATGAACTCCACGACGACATGCGCGAGACGCACAACCCCGCCGTCCTGCCGCCCGAGGACCATTTCCAGGTCGCCGGCGACGAAAGCGTCGAGGCACCCGGCGAGGAGCCCGCGTGAGCGTCTTTCAGCCGACCCTGAAGCAACTGCAATACCTCGCCTCGCTGCACCAGCACGGCCATTTCGGGCGGGCGGCGGATGCGTGCTTCGTCTCGCAATCGACGCTGTCCGCCGGCCTGCGCGATCTGGAAACCCTGCTTGGCGTCACGCTGGTGGAGCGGACCAAGCGGGCGGTGCGGTTCACCCCGCTGGGCAATGCGGTGGTGGAAAAAGCCCACCGCATCCTGCGCGAGGCCGAGGATCTGGCCGACATGGTGCAATCCGCCGGCCAGCCGCTGGTCGGCGAACTGCGGATGAGCGTGATCCCGACGATCGCACCGTTCCTGCTGCCCCGGATGCTGCCGCGCCTGCGCCGCGAGCGCCCCCAGTTGAAGCTGTTCCTGCGCGAGGAGGCCAGCGCCGCCGCGATCGAATCGCTGCATCAGGGGCGGTCGGACTGTGTGCTGCTCGCCCTGCCCTTCGCCACCGGTGAGGTGGACAAGGAGACGATCGAGCTCGACGCACTCTATGTCGCCTTTCCCAAGGACTTTGCGACCAGCGAGAACTGGCCGCCCGAACTGCCCGAGGAAATCGAACCCAGCCTGATCGACGCGCACCGCCTGCTGCTGCTGGAGGACGGGCATTGCCTGAAGGACCACGCGCTGGCCGCCTGCAACCGGCCGGAACTGCGCGCCAGTGCGATGATGATCGGCACCTCGCTGCACACGCTGGTGCAGATGGTGGACAACGGCCTGGGGCTGACGATGCTGCCCGAAATGGCGATCGATGCCGGTATTTTGAACGGCACCGACGTGGTGGTGCGTCCTTTGCGGTCGGACACCGCCAACCGCGAGATCGCGCTGGTGTGGCGCAAGAACTCGCCACGGGGGGATGAATTCCGCATGCTGGCCGAGGAGTTGCGGGCGGGGTAGAAGGTTTAAGGACAGATGCGAGGGACACGTCCCTCGCGCTCCCATAACTTGTCGAGGTTTATGCGGGCCAGCCACGATGCGCATCGTTGCCGCGCCGCAGGCTATCATATGGCGGCTTCGCCGCATGGCGCCCCGCCGATGCCACGCGCAAACGTCGACAAGTTATGGGAGCGCGAGGGTCGTGACCCTCGCATTCACCCCTTCACTTCGGCACCGCCAACCCGGCCCCCTGCGCCACCACGAACGTCGCTCCGCCAATCCACGCCCCGGCATCGTCGAACGTCACGTAAACGCGCCCGTCTGCCCCCGCCTGCCGCCCCTGCGCCGCGACATAGCCATCGTGCCCCGCCAGCCCCGCGCCATGCAGGTGCAGCGCGATCCCGGCATTGAGGCTACCCGTGACGGGGTCCTCGCGCATGCGGCCCTGGCCATCGGCGAAGAAGGCGCGCACCTCCCAGTCGTAACCGCTGCCCGGCGCGGCGGGCCCGACGAGGCCGATGTCGGTGCCCACCGGCGCTTCGGGCACGGGCCGCGCCGCCAGCACATCCGCCGCCGAGCGCAGCCGCAACAGTACCCAGTTCGGCCCGTTATCGGCATGGGCGGCGGCCACCACCGACTCCGCGTCAACGCCGGCCAGACGCACCGCTTCGGCCAGTTCCTCGAGCGAGAGTGGATCGTTGCGCCGCATCGGCGGGGCGAGAAACGCCAGCGTCTCGCCCGCAACACGTACCGGGATCAGCCCCGCGCCGCATTCCTGCACGATCTGACCCGCCGTATGCGGCACGCCCCCTGCCGCCAGCCAAGCCCGCGCCGACCCCAGCGTGGGATGCCCGGCAAACGGCAACTCGCGCCCCGGCGAGAAGATCCGCACCGCATAGTCCGCCGCCAGATCGCGCGGCGGTAACAGAAACGTCGTTTCAGAAAAGCCCAGCCAGCGGGTCAGCGCCAGCATCTGCGCATCGCTCAGGTCATCGCCGCCGCGCACCACCGCCAGCGGATTGCCGCCCAGCGGCCCGCCGCAAAACACGTCCAGAAGATCGATCTGCATCGCCACGCACCCACATTCGCCGTTTCAGGCCAGGGCGCGGGGTGTTCCAGAGCGTTGCCCCAAAGGCAAGCCGATCAGTGGACGAACAGCGCCCCGCAATGCGTCAGGACAACAGCGACGGTGCCAATCGCCACCAGCATCACTGCCAGCCAGCGCAGGCAAGGGCCTTCGTTCTCGGTGGATTCGGTTTTCACCAACGGCGTTTGCGTACGCAGGGTCATCGGGCCATCCTCTGTTGGCCGCCGCGCGGTGCATTTTGCCCGTTCTTTTTCGGCAAGCCACGTTTTGTAACAACGCGTAGGCTAACACTTCAATCCATGTGCTTCAAGCCGATCCGCAAATAATCCCAGCCTGTGACAAGTGTCAGGGCCGCCGCACCCCAGAGCGTCACCACGCCCACGTTCCATGGGGAAATCCACCCGCCAGTGAACGGCACCGACCACCCCGGCACCGCCCCTACCAGGATCAGGCTGCCCAGCGCGATGATCTGGAACGTCGTCTTCCACTTGGCCAACTGCGAGACCGGCACCGAAACCTCGACCCCCGCCAGGAACTCGCGCAGGCCCGATACCGCGATCTCGCGCAGCAGGATCACCATCGCGGCGATCACGTGCAGGCCGGGGATATCGTTGTTGCGCACCAGGATCAGGATCACCGCCGCAACCATGATCTTGTCGGCAATGGGATCGAGGAACACGCCCAGCTTCGAGACCGTCCCCTGCGCGCGCGCAAGATAGCCGTCGAAATAATCGGTCACCCCCATCAACGCATAGACAAGGAACGCCAGACCGTAACCGAAATGCCAGTACGGCCACCATAACAGGGCCATCAGCACGGGCACCGTAACGATCCGCGACAGGGTGAGCAGATTGGGCAAAGTCAGCATCGCTTCTGCGCATAGCGCCGCCGATCGGCTTTGGAAATCCACTGCGCGCAAGGGCCCGCATTCCGCCTGTCGCGTTGACAGCGTGGTCAGCGCCGGGGTGTAAATGCCGCAAACCTCTTGCCGAGCGCGGGCGATGCGCTAGGAGCGGGGCGGAGAGCGAGGACATTGTAACCGGCATGACAACTTCAACGCACCTGGTGCGCCAGCGGCGATTCCTGCCGCTGTTCGTCACCCAGCTGCTCAACGCGTTCAACGACAACCTGTTCAAGAACGCGATCGTCCTCTTCGTGGTCTACAGCCTGTACGATTCGGCACAGGAGGAAGCGCGCTTCAGCGCCATCGCCTCGGCGATCTTCATCCTGCCGTTCTTCGTGCTGTCCGCCTTTGCCGGGCAACTGGCCGACATGCGCGACAAGGCCCGCATCATCCGCATCATCAAGGCCTGCGAGATCGTCATCATGACGGTGGGCGCATTGGGCCTGTTGCTGGCCTGGCAGCATGTGGCGGTGCATGCGCTGGCGATCCCGCTGCTCCTGCTGGGGCTGTTCGCGATGGGGGTGCATTCCACCTTCATGGGGCCGATCAAGTACGCCATCCTGCCCCAGCACCTGCAACAGCGCGAGGTGCTCGCCGGCACCGGACTGGTCGAGGCGGGGACCTATGTGGCGATCCTGGCGGGCACCATCCTGGCCGGATGGGTGCCGGTACAGGGCGCGGCGTTGGCGGTGGTGATCACGGCGGTGATCGGCTATTTCACCAGCCGCTGGATCCCCGATGCCCCGCCCGAGATCGCCGGACAGGCGCTGGATTTCCACATCCTGCGCGCCTCGGTGACGCTGGTTCGGCGCACGATGCACGATCCGCGGGTGTTTCTGGCGATCATCGCGATCAGCGTGTTCTGGGCCAACGGCACCGTGCTGTTTATCGAGTTCCCGCCCCTTACCAAGAGTATCCTCCACGCCAGCAAGGAAGTCGCCAGCCTGTTCCTGGTCGTGTTCTCGATCGGCGTGGCGCTGGGCTCGGTGTCGATCAACGCGTTGCTGAAGGGGCGGGTGTCGGCGCGCTATGCCCCGGCGGCGGTGGTGATGATGGCGGTGTTCATCGTCGTGTTCGAACAGCTCTGCGCGCACTGGCCGCGCATGACCGGGCCCTTGATGGATATCCCGATGTTCCTGTCGCACCCGATGGCGGCGGCGCTGTTGCTGACGCTGACGGCGATTGCGGTGGCGGGTGGGATGTTCGTGGTGCCGCTCTATGCGTTCCTGACCACCTTCGTGCCCAAGAACGAGACGGCGCGAACCGTGGCGGCGAACAACATCGTCAATTCGATGGCGATGGTGGCGGGCGCGGGTGTGGCCATGGCGCAGACGGCGATCGGAATGCCGATGGTCCACCAGATGCTGATCTGCGCGGGGATGAGCCTGCTGTCGGCATGGTGCGGTTGGCGTCTGTTCCGCGCCGAGTGCCGGCACTGACCGGCGTTGGCCCTCAGGCGATGAACGCCATCGCCGCGATGAAGCAGGCGCAATAGGCCAACAGAAAATCGCGCAAGTCCTGCATCGCCGGCCGCTTTGGCAGAACCAGCGGTTGCCGCGCGGACAGCGCCAACCGCAGCGGATGCCGCGCCGGCGGGCCATCGGGCGCTGCCATGGCCAGGGCCTTGCGGAACGGATGCGGCGCGGGGTGGGCTGTCGTCGGGCGGTTCATGCCCGCATGGTTAAGATCTTATGAATCGCGGCGCTAGCCCCACGCGCCGATCCCGCCCGGGTAACTGTCCCGAAGCCGGACATATCGCGCGATGTCACCCCGCCATCGCGTTGATATAATCCCATTCTTCCGCCGTGACCGCTGCCACCGAGAGCCGCGACAGCCGCACCAGTTCCATATCCGCCAACTTGGGATCGGCCTTGATCTGTTTGAGCGTCACCGAATGGGCCAGCTTGCGCACCGGCTTCACTTTCACCGCCGCCCACTTGCCGGTCTCGTCGCTGGGATCGGGGATGCCGGAAACGGTGATCTCCACGATCCCCACGATCTCCAGCCCGATGTTGGAGTGATAGAAGAACGCCAGATCCCCCGGCTGCATCGCTCGCAAGTTGTTGGCGGCGCGATGATTGCGCACCCCGTCCCACGTCCCCTCGCCCTCGGCCACCAGGTCGTCCCAGCCATAGGCATCGGGTTCGGACTTCATCAGCCAGTAGTTCATGCGCGGCCTCGTCTGCGGATGGGCGGTGTGTTAGGCGCGCTTCCTAGAGCATCGTCCGCGATTCACAAATCGCGCGCGATGCTCTTGAGTCTTGTTGCCGCATCGTTGTCGCCAAAAACCGGTTCCCCCTTTTTCGCACGATGCTCTCACGCCGTTCCCGGATGCCAGCCACCATGCAGATCGCCGATATCCCCGCCCTCTCGCTGACCCGCGCACCCCACGATCTCGCCACGCCATTGGGCGACTCATTCCGCCGCCATGGCTTTGCGCTGGTGACCGATCACGGCATCCCCGCAGACCTGATCGCGCAAGGCTGGAACCTGACCGAACAGTTCTTCGCGCTGCCCGAGGCCGAGAAGCGTGCCTATGGGCTGGATGGTGCCGCCGGCGCGCGCGGCTACACCGCCTTTGGCCGCGAGATCGCCAAAGGCGCCACGGCGCACGACCTCAAGGAGTTCTGGCACGTCGGCCGCGAGCTGCCCGCCGGCCACCCGCTGCTCTCACCCTCGATGCCGGCGAACCTGTGGCCCGCTGCGCCTGCTGGCTTCCGCGAAACCTTCACTGCGCTCTACGCCGCGTTCGAAACCGCCGGTGCGCGCATCCTCTCGGCCATCGCGCTGGCGCTGGGGTTGGACGAACACTGGTTCGATGGCGCGATTGCCGATGGCAACTCGGTGCTGCGCCTGCTGCATTACCCGCCCATCCCCGGCGATCCGCAGGGCGCCATCCGCGCCGGCGCGCACGAGGATATCAACCTCATCACCCTGCTGTTGGGCGCCGAGGAGGCCGGCCTCGAACTGCTCTCGCGCGAGGGCGAATGGCTGGAAGTCGCCCCGCCCCCCGGCGCGCTGGTGGTCAACATCGGCGACATGCTCTCGCGCCTGACCAACGACGTGCTGCCCTCCACCACCCACCGCGTGCGCAATCCCGTCGGTGCGCGCGCGGGGTTCAGCCGGTACTCGATGCCTTTCTTCCTGCATTTGCGCAGCGATTTTGTGATCGAGACGCTGCCGGGGTGTATCGGGGGCGAGGATCGCTATCCGGAGGCGATCACCGCCGATGCGTTTTTGCAGCAAAGGTTGCGGGATATAGGGCTGAAGGGATGAAAGCAGGGGGCGGCGGCCCCCTGCACCCCCGTTACTGCATGGCTCAGCGCACGTTGGCGGCGTTGCGCAAGGTTGATGCGCCGCAGGCTGTCTAAAGTGGCTTCGCCACAGGGCGCGTGGTCGCGGTTGTGCGCGACGTGGACAAGGAATGGGGGTCCGGGGGTTGTGACCCCCGGCCTTCCCCTGTTCTACCCGCCCCTTAACAACTGCACCCCATAATCCCGCTCGAACAGATAGAGCAAAATCCGCGCCGCCTGCCCCCTCGGCGTCTCCAGCCCCTCACCGCCCGAGTGCTCCAGCAGCATCCGCGCGTCATCGTGCGCGACGGGTAACAACTTCTCGATCTGCTCCAGAGTCGCCACGCGGAAGGCCGTATCGCCCGACTGCCGCGTGCCCAGCAACTCGCCGCCGCCGCGCAGGCGCAAGTCCTCCTCGGCCAAGCGGAACCCGTCCTGCGTCTCGCGCATCAGCGCCAGCCGCTCGCGCCCCACTTCGGAGAGCATCGCCCCGCGCACCAGCAGGCAGGTGGATTTGCCGCCGCCGCGCCCGACGCGCCCGCGCAACTGGTGCAACTGGGCGAGGCCGAAACGCTCGGCCTGCTCGATCACCATCAGCGTGGCGGCGGGGACATCGACACCCACCTCGATCACTGTGGTTGCCACCAAGAGCTGCGCCTGCCCGCTGGCAAAGCGCGCCATCGCGGCGTCCTTGATCTCGGGGCGGAGCTGGCCATGGACCAGCACCACCTTCTCGGGCCCCAGCACGCCGGCCAAAACCTCGAACCGCTGCTCCGCCGCCGCCAGATCGGCCATCTCGTTCTCGCGGACCATCGGGCAGACCCAATAGGCCTGCTGCCCGCTCTCCAGATGCCGCTGCAACGCACCGATGACGTCGTCCAGCCGCTCGACCGCCACCACGCGGGTGTCGATCGGCTGACGGCCGGGGGGCATCTCGTCCAGCCGGCTGACGTCCATCTCGCCATACTGCGCCAGCGTCAGCGAGCGCGGGATCGGCGTCGCGGTCATGGCGAGGCAATGCGGCGTCCGGCGGTTTTTCTGGGTTAGCATCAACCGTTGGCCCACCCCAAACCGATGCTGCTCATCAATCACCGCCAGGCCCAGGTTGCGGTATTGCACCCCCTCCTGAAAGATCGCGTGGGTGCCGATGATGATGTCGATCGAGCCGTCCAGCAGCCCCATCAGGATGCTCTCGCGCGCACGGCCTTTGTCACGCCCGGTGAACAGCGCGATGTTGATGCCGGTGCCCGATGCCATCCGCGCGATGCTGTCGGCATGTTGCCGTGCGAGGATCTCGGTGGGGGCGAGCAAGGCCGCCTGCGCCCCCGCCTCCACCGCGACGAGGCAAGCGTGCAGCGCCACCGCCGTCTTGCCGCTGCCGACATCGCCCTGCAACAGGCGCAGCATCGGCGCGGTCTGGGCCATGTCGCCCTCGATCTCGGCGACGGATCGCTTCTGCGCGCCGGTCAGGTCAAACGGCAGGTTCAGCCGCGCGCGCAGCCGCCCGTCGCCCAACAACGGCTGCCCCACCCGCCGCCGCCCCGCCGCGCGCACCAGCATCAGCGCCAGCGCATTGGCCAGCAGCTCGTCATAGGCGAGCCGATCGCGCGCGCCCTGATCGGTGCCGGCATGGGCCAGCGTCATCGCATCACGCCATGCCGGCCAGTTGCGCTGGGCCAACAACGCCGAATCGATCCACTCGGGCAGCTCGGGGAGCAGCCCCAGCGCCTGTTGCGCCAAGGCCCCCATCCGCCCCTGCGTCAGCCCATCGGCCAGCGGATAGATCGGCTCGTGCAACTGCGCCATCGGTGCGGCGGCCGATTCGGAGATGTGCTCCGGGTGGACCATTTGCAGCGTGTCGCCGAACTGATCCAGCCGCCCCGCCACCCAGCGCGGCTCGCCGATCGGCAGGTTCTTCTTGGCAATCCCCGGCCCGCCGCGCCCGAACCACACCAGGGCGCAGGCGTTGCCCTCGGCATCCTCGGCCATCACGCGATAGGGCGCGCGCGGCGATCCCCCCGATCGATAGGCCACCGACGTCAGCCGCACGACGATCTGCTCGCCCGACGCCGCCTCGGCCAGCGTGGAGACCGCTCTGCGGGCCACGAACCGATCGGGCAAGTGATAGGCAATGTCGCGGATCCGCGTCAGGCCCAGCTTCTCCAGCGGGCGCATCAGGCCGGTGCCAACGCCCTTCAACCCCTCGGTGGCGGCGAACAGCGGGTTGAGGATCTCGGGGCGCATCGGGGGCGTCTTAGGGGGATGTGGCCGGCGCGGGAAGACCAGAAGAAGAACGAAATGCGAGGGGCAAACCCCTCGCGCTCCCCATTCCTGCATAGGGCACTGCAACGCCTCATCGTCACGCCCGCCGCGAAGCGGCAGGAATGAGGGCGGCTTCGCCGCATGGCGTATGACCGCGTGTGGGGTGCAACGTGGACAGGAATGGGGAGCGCGAGGGGCCAACCGATTTCCCTCGGGAAATCGGCACATAATGCGCCCCTCGCACCTACACCCTTAAACCTTCAAAAACGGCAACGCCGACGACCGGGCCGCAAAGCCCCGCCGCCGGCGTCCCCAAAACCCGCTAAGAAATCAGGCCGCAGCCGTCTCCGGGTACGCCCACGCGCCCGCGCCCGACTTGGCGGCGGCGAACTGCGCGGCGGCGAATTCCCAGTTGGCCAGCTTCTCGAACCAGGCGGTCAGGAAGCCCTTACGGTCGTTGCGCTTGTCGATGTAGTAGGCGTGCTCCCAGACGTCGGCGACGAGCAGCGGGGTGCCCTGCTTGCCCAGCGCCAGCGTCTCGGCGTCGTGCGACTTCACCACGGACAGCACGCCCGACGAATCGGCGGCGAGCCACACCCAGCCCGAGCCGAACTGGCCGATGCCCTCGGCGACGAACTTGTCCTTCAGCGCGTCAAGGCCGCCGAAGGCTTCGATGGCGGCGGCCAACTCACCCGTGGGGGCAGCGTAAGACGGCGTCATCGAGTTCCAATAGAACGAGTGGTTCCAGATCTGGCCGGCCTGGTTGTAGAGCACCTTTTCGCCGTTCTCTTCGGCATAGGCGACCAGCTCTTCCACCGTCTTGTCGGTGATGCCCTTGGCGGCGGTGATTTCGTTGGCCTTGTCGACATAGGCCTTGTGGTGCTTGTCATAGTGGAAGTGCAGCGTCTCGGCCGACATCGTGGGCTCGAGCGCATCGTAGCCATAGGGGAGCGGGGCAAGGGTCGTCATGGCGGAAACCTCCATCTGGTGAACCGGCGAGACCGGGCACTCCACAGGAACGCAGCGGCGTGGCAGGCGTTCCTGCGGCGTGCCCTTTTGGTCTCGGCTCTTGCCCTGCCCGTCCCGCCCGGCTGGCGCAAGCGCCAGTTTATTCAGATCGCATCGCGAACACCAAAAGTGGTTCCCACTTTTGGTGCGATGCTCTAGCGCAAGCCCGATGGATATGCCCCCTCGCCTCAAACGGCTGCATTTTCGTGCGTGGCACCGTGGCACGCGTGAGGCCGACTATATGATCGGCTGCTTTTTCGATCGGTTTCATATGGAATGGAGCGAGGAAGAGCTGCGCTGGTACGAAGCGTTGATGGACGAGGAAGATGTGGACATCCTCGGCTGGGCGTTGGGTACGATCCCGGTTCCGGCGTTGTGGCAGGGGCCGCTGATCGAGCGGATGCAGCGACTCGACTATGTCGAGATCCCGCGCTGAGCCTGACACATGCCTGATCTCAAGCGGATTTTCGCGGCCAAGGCGCCGCTGACACTCTCCGGCCTGTCGCGCGGGAGCCAGCCGTTGGTGTTGGCCGATCTGGCGCGGGCGGCGGCGCGTGAGGGCGCGCGGGCGGTGTTCATCGCCCCTGATGACGCGGCAATGCGCGCCATCGGCGAGGCGGCGCAGGTGTTTGCCCCCGAACTGGAGGTGCTGGAGTTCCCCGCGTGGGACTGCCTGCCCTATGACCGCTCTTCGCCGGCTCTGAGCGTTTCGGCGCGGCGCTTGGCCACGTTGCACCGGTTGCAAGGCAAGGCCAAGGGCCCGCAACTGCTGGTCACCACGGTGAATGCGGCGTTGCAGCGGGTGTTGACCCCGTTCCGCATCCGCGAGTCGGTGCGCCTGCTGGAACCCGGCATGGAGATCGGGCGTGAGAGCCTGACCGCGCTGCTTCAGCGGCAGGGTTACAACCGCACCGACACCGTGGCCGATGCCGGTGAGTTCGCGGTGCGCGGCTCGATCTTCGATATCTTCCCATCCGGGCTCGACCACGGCCTGCGGCTCGACTTCTTCGGCGACGAGTTGGAAACGCTGCGGCTGTTCGATCCCTCGACCCAGCGTTCGATTGCGCCGATCGACCGCCACCTGCTGCTGCCCGCCAGCGAGGCGATGCTGGACGACGCCACCATCAAGCGTTTTCGCGGCCGTTACCGCGAGACCTTCGGCGCCACCGCCACCGGCGATCCGCTTTATCAGGCGGTCAGCGACGGGCGGCGTCTGGCAGGCATGGAGCATTGGTTGCCGCTGGTCGAGGAGCGGTTGGCGACGCTGTTCGATCACCTCGGCGGGGCGGACCTGCTGGTGGTCGATGGCGCGGTGCCGCACACGGCGGAGGACCGCCTCGCCGACATCACCGACTACTACAAGGCCCGCATCGAAAGCGCCACCACCGGCAAGGCGGGCAGCTATCGCCCGCTGAAGCCCGATGCGCTCTACCTCGGCGATGGCGAATTTGCCGGCGTGCTGGCCACCCGCCCCGCCCACCGTACCGATGTCTTCGCCCACCCGGACAGCGCCGACACCATCGATTTCGGCTTTGGCGGCGGGCGCGATTTCGCCCCCGAACGCGCGCGCAACGACAACGTCTATGAGGCCGCCGCGCGCCATTTCTCGGGCGCCGCGCGCGCCGGGCGCAAGGCCATCCTCGCCTGTTACTCGCTGGGCAGCCGGTCGCGGGTTGCATCTATCCTGACCGAGGCGGGCGCGGGGGCCAGCGGCCTCTCCGCCGCGCCGCAGATCGTGCCGGTCGATACCTGGCAGGAGGCGCTCGGCGTGGCCAGCGGCGCACGCGTCGCGGCCATCGTCCTGCCGCTGGAAACCGGGTTCGCCAGCGCCGACATCGACCTCGTCACCGAGCAGGATCTGCTGGGCGACCGGTTGGTCCGCCGGAAAAAGCGCAAGAAATCAGCCGATGCCTTCCTCGCCGAACTCTCGGCGCTGACGCCGGGCGACCTCGTGGTCCACATGGAGCACGGCATCGGCAAGTACGACGGCCTGCAATCCATCCCCGTCGGCCAGAGCGCGCACGACTGCGTGATGCTCACCTATGCGGGTGGCGACCGGCTCTACGTGCCGGTGGAAAACATCGACGTCCTCTCGCGCTACGGGAGCGAGAGCGACGGCGTGGCGCTGGATCGGCTCGGCGGTGAGGCGTGGCAGAAGCGCCGCGCCAAGCTGAAGGAGCGCATCCGCGAGATCGCGCACGAGTTGCTGAAAACGGCGGCGGCGCGCGCCCTTCGGCAGGGCACGGTTTTGCAGCCCGAAGCCGCCAGCTACGCCCCGTTCTGCGACCGTTTCCCCTGGCAGGAAACCGAGGATCAGGAAGCCGCCATCGCCGACGTGCTGGAGGATATGGCCAGCGGCCGGCCGATGGACCGGCTGGTCTGCGGCGATGTCGGTTTCGGCAAGACTGAGGTGGCACTGCGCGCGGCGTTTGTCGCGGCGATGGCGGGGATGCAGGTGGCGGTGATCGCACCGACCACCTTGTTGGCACGCCAACATTTCAATGGGTTCGCCGCCCGCTTCTCAGGTTTTCCCTTAGAAGTCGGCCGCCTGTCGCGTCTGGTGACCGAGAAGGAAGCCAGTGCCACCCGCGAAGGCATGGCCGATGGCCGGATCGACGTTGTGGTCGGCACCCACGCATTGCTCAGCAAGACGGTGAAGTTCAAGCGCCTTGGCCTTGTGATCGTTGACGAAGAACAGCGCTTTGGCGTCAGCCACAAGGAAAAGCTCAAGCAGTTGCGCACCGATGTGCACATGCTGACGCTGACCGCCACGCCGATCCCGCGCACCTTGCAGATGGCGATGTCAGGCCTGCGCGAACTCTCCACCATCCAGACCCCGCCGGTCGATCGCCTCGCCGTCCGCACTTACGTGATGGAGTGGGACGAGGTGGTGATGCGCGAGGCCCTGCTGCGCGAACACCATCGCGGCGGCCAGAGCTTCATCGTCGTCCCGCGCATCGCCGACATGGCCGACATCGAGGACTGGCTGCGCACGGCGATGCCCGAGATCAAGGCCGTCTCCGCCCACGGCCAGATGAGCCCGACCGAGGTCGAGGAGCGGATGAGCGCGTTCTATGAGCGCAAGTACGATGTGCTGCTCTCGACCACCATCGTCGAGAGCGGGCTGGATATTCCCTCGGCCAACACCATCGTCATCCACCGCGCGGACCTATTCGGCCTCGCGCAGCTCTATCAGTTGCGCGGCCGGGTGGGCCGGTCGAAACTCCGCGCCTATGCCTATCTGACGACGCCGGCCGGACGTGTGTTGTCCGAAGTCGCAGAGAAGCGGTTGAAAGTTCTGGGCGATCTCGATTCGCTCGGCGCCGGGTTCCAACTCGCCAGCCACGATCTCGACATTCGCGGCGCCGGCAACCTGCTGGGCGACGAGCAATCGGGGCACATCCGCGAGGTCGGCTTCGAACTCTACCAGTCGATGCTGGAGGACGCGATCCTCGCCGCCAAGGCGGGTGATTTCGGGCTGGAGCGCAACACGCGCGGCCTCAGCCCGCAGATCACCGTAGATGCGCCGATCATGATCCCCGAGGACTATGTGCCCGATCTGGCGGTGCGGATGGCGCTCTATCGCCGCCTGAACGATGCCGAGGACATGGCCGAGGTGGAGAGCATGTCCGCCGAGATGATCGACCGCTTTGGCCCGCTGCCCCCGGCGACGGCGAACCTCGTGAAACTCATCCAGATCAAGCGCCAGGCCATCGATGCGCATATCGCCAAGATCGATGTCGGCGCGAAGGGCACGCTGGTCAGCTTCCACAACGATCAGTTCCCCGATCCGGCGGGGCTGGTCGCCTATGCCACGCGGCTGGTCGGCACGGTGAAGCTGCGGCCCGATTCCAAACTGGTGGTCAGCCGCGCGTGGAACGACCCACAGGCGCGACTGAACGGATTGTTGCAATTGACCAAAGGCTTGGCGCAAATTGCGCGCAAGGCGGGTTAACCGGCGGCGTCCCGCCGGCCCCGTTCAAGGCAGCATCGATCCCGTCTCGATGAACCGCTGGTGCCACGATAGCGATTCGCCCGGCAGCGACGGCGCGTGTTTGCCATAGGAACCGATCAGCGCCCGCTGGTAGTAATCGCGCAAATGATCGCGATACGTTGGGTGCGAACAGTTCTCGATCACCAGTTCGGCCCGGCGCCGCGGCGGCAACCCGCGCATGTCGGCCAGCCCCTGCTCGGTGACCAGCACGGCAACGTCCTGCATGATGTGGTCGACATGGCTGGCCTGGGGCACGATGGCGGAAATCTTGCCACCCTTGGCCGTCGACGGCGTCATGAAGATCGAGACATAGGCGTTGCGCGCAAAGTCACCCGAGCCGCCAATGCCGTTCTGGATGCGCGACCCCATCACGCAGGTGGAATTGACGTTGCCGTAGATGTCGGCCTCGATCAGCCCGTTCATCGCGATGCAGCCCAAGCGGCGGATCACCTCGGGGTGGTTGCTGATCTCCTGCGGGCGCAGGATCATGCGGTCGCGATAGCGGGCCATGTCGGCGTTGATCCGGTGCGCCGCCTCAGGGCTCAAGGAAAACGCGGTCGCCGAGGCCATCAGCAACCGGCCGCTGTCGAGCAGGTCCAGCATGCCGTCCTGAATGACCTCGGTGTACGAGGTGAGGTTGTGGAACGGCCCCTCGACCAGCCCCGACAGCACCGCATTGGCGATATTGCCCACACCCGATTGCAGCGGCAGCAAGTCCGCCGGCAAGCGCCCGCGCGCCACCTCGTGCGCGAGGAACTCCAGCAAGTGCCCGGCGATGGCCTTCGCGCTCTCGTCCGGCGGCGAGAACGGGGCGTTGCGGTCGGGCGTGTCGGTCTCGACGATCGCCACGATCTTGGCAGGATCGCACTGCAAGGTCGGCTGGCCGATGCGGTCATCGGGGCGCACCAAAGGGATCGGGATGCGGTGCGGCGGCAGGGCGGTGCCGTAATAGATGTCGTGCATCCCCTCCAGCGCCGGGTTCTGCCATGAATTGACCTCCAGGATCACCGCCTTGGCGCGATCGATCCAGGTCTTGTTGTTGCCCACCGAGGACGAGGGCACCAGTGAGCCATCGGCATTGATCGCCGTCACCTCGATCACCGCGACGTCCAGATCGCCGAGGAACCCCTGCCACGCCATCGGTGCCACCTGTGACAGGTGCATATCGAGGTAATCCATCTCGCCCTTGTTGATCGCCTCGCGCGCGATGGGGTCCGAGTTATAGGGCAGGCGCAGTTCGATGCCCTTGGCCTTGGCCAGCGCGCCGTCCAGTTCGGGCCCAGTCGAGGCGCCGGTCCACACTTTCACCCGCATCGGCTTGCCAGCGGCATGTTCGGCCTCGATCCGCTTGGCCAGTGCCAGCGGCACTTCCTTGGGATAGCCCGATCCGGTGAAGCCGCTCATCCCCACGGTCATGCCATTGTGGATCAGGGCGGCGGCGGCATCGGCGGTCATGACCTTGGTGGCCAGCGCGGGTGCGGAAATGCGCGACATTCAGGCGTCTCCTTGGCAAGTGCGCCGGGCTCCCGCCGGCTGTCGGCGGCCTCTTCCACTTATGCGATTTCCGTGACAATAGTGATAATCCGCCGATCAGTTGTGCGAGGAATGTGCAAATGTCCGACCTCGTCCTGGCCCTGCGCACCTTCGCCCGCGTCGCCGAGGGTTTGAGCTTCTCCCGCCTCGCCGAGATCACCGGCGCCAGCCATACCACAATCGCCCGCCGGATCGATCAATTGGAGGCACATTTCGGCGTCCGCCTGCTCGATCGCACCACGCGGCGGCTGACGCTCACCCCAGAGGGGCTGCGCCTGGTCGAACACGCCCGCGCGGTGGTCGAGGCGATGGAGCACGCCGAGGCCGAATTCGCCGCCGAACGCGAGATCACCGGCACCGTCCGCGTCGGCGTCACCACCGCGCTGGGGCTGCATTACGCCGACCGCCTTGCGGACCTGCACGCGCGCCACCCCCAGTTGCGCATCGAGTTCGCCATGTCCGATTGGCAAACGCCGCTGGCCGCCGCCGGTGTAGACATCGCCCTGCGCGTCGATTCCCCGGCCGAGGCGGCGTTGGAGCCGCTGGGCGCGATCGGGCGGGTGCTGGTGGCGGCGCCGGCCTATATCGCGGCGCGCGGCGCCCCGCGCAGCCCCGCCGCCCTGCGTGATCACGACTGCATCGCCTATGGCTATGGCCCCGCACCCACGGTCTGGGACATCGCCGGCGAGCGGTTGCGCGTTTCGGGCGGTTTCCGCGCCAATAGCAGTGAAGCGGTGTTCCGCGCTCTGGTCGGCGGGCTGGGCATCGGTCTGCTGCCGGTGATCCGCGCGCGCGCGGCCTTGGCGGCGGGGGCGCTGGTGCCGGTACTGCCCGATGTCCCCATCGCCCCGCTGCACATCGCGCTGGAGCACCGCTATGCCGGGATGCGGATGCCGGCGCGGGTGCGGGCGCTGCGCGATTTCCTTGTCGAGGCGTTTCCCCAGCCCTAGGCGGCCTGCGGCGATCGGTTCGCCCAGATCGCCGCAGCGGGCGGAGGCGGCAGGCCGATGGCGGCCAGCAGCGCCGGGATCACGTCGCCATCGGCCGCCAGCGCGGCGTCGTAGTCCACCTCGACCAACGGACCCACGCACTGCCAGAACTGCCGGATCGCCGCGCGATCGAACCACCATTCGGCCAGCAACGGGCACGCCGGATCGGCCAGATCGGCCGCCGAGACGTGCGGATTGCGCGCCATCTGCGCCCGCCAACTGCGCCGCCACGCGCTGTCCTCGCGAAAGGCGACCACCGGTACGATAGCCAGCCCATCAAAGGCGATGCGCAAGGCACGCTGCTCCCGCCCGGTGCGGAAGAAATCGAACGCCTCCGCGCTGATCAACAGGTCACGTCCGCCCGCCGCCGCCAGAATCGCACGCAGATGCCGCGCCGTCGCGCGCAGCCGCCGCCACGAGGGCGCGGGCACAAATCCGCCGAGCCGCGCGCTGGTCACCACCTCCGCGCGGAGCAAATCGTGAGCGACCAATGCCGCATTCGGCCCCGGCGCCGCGCCGGCCCGCGCCTCGAAATAAGGCTCGATCCCCAGCGCGCGCAGCCACTCGGCCTGCTCCACCATGAATTGCTGAAACGAGGTGGACCCGGTCTTGTGCGTGCCGAGGTGAATGATGATCCGCGCCATACACGCGAATCTGCGCCATCGCCCGCCCGGGCAACAGCGCAGATACCTCCAAACCGGAGCGCGTCAGTACACGTTGCGGTCGATCGCCAGCCCGGTCACGACATCGCCATCGTGCGCCACCGCGACGGTCCACACGACGTCCTGCACCACGTCGTCGGCGGGCTCGAATGCCGACCAGGTGCAGGCCATGACGGCGGCCTTGTCGCGGTGGCAACTGGCGCCGGTGTGGCGCAGCAGCGCGCGGGCATCCGCCACGCGCGAGCCGACCGGGATCGCCCGCGCATAGGCCTCACGCGCGGCGGGCAGGCGCTGGTCCTCGGGCACGATGAACTCGATATGGCGGAAACTGGGCGCGGGGGCGGTCACCACGATCGTATGCGCCGCCGCCGGGGCAATGCCGAAGATCACCGCCAGCGGACTGGCCACCAGCGTGCCGACCGCAACCGAGCAGGCGAACAGGAATTGACGAATGGACATGGCACGGGCTCCATCAGAGGAGGCCTGTTGGCCGGGCGGCATGATCGTCGTCTCGGCGCGGGCCGTGGCGAGGCTCTGCGCCCTGGTCCGCCGGAATGACAGGACCAGCTTGATCCAGGATCAGACCAATGCGATATGATAATGGCGAAAAAGCCTCCAGATTGATCGGCTCTTCCGGCAAGGCCCCCTCAACATGACCATCCCGGCATGAACATCGACATCCGCCAACTCCGCTACTTCCTCGCCGTGGCCGAGGAGCGCAGCTTCACGCGCGGCGCGGAACGGCTCAATATGGCGCAGCCCCCGCTCAGCCGCCGCATCCAGGACCTTGAGGCCGCCATCGGCGCTCCCCTGTTCGAGCGCGAGCGCCGGCCCTTGCGCCTCACCTCCGCCGGCCGCGTGTTGTACGAACAGGCCACGCAGGTCATCGAGGCGATGGACCGGCTGAAGGCACGGATGTCGGGCCTGGTGGCGACGCCGCGCCGCCGGTTCACGCTGGGGCTGGTGCCCTCGGTGCTCTATGCGCGCTTTCCCGAGGTGCTGGCCGCCCTGCGCACCCGCCTGCCCGATGTCGAACTCAACCTCGCCGAAATGGACAGCGCCGAGCAAGTCCGCGCCTTGGCCGACGGCCGCATCGATGTCGGTTTTGACCGCATCGTCATCGACGACCCGCAGATCCGCCACGCCCTGATGCGCGAGGAAGCGCTCGCCGTCGCCGTCCCCGCCGACGACCCGGCGCTGGCCGCCGACATGCCGCTGACACTGGCCGAGATCGCCGAGCGCCCGCTGCTGGTCTACCCGCGCAACCCGCGCCCCAGCTATGCCGACCTCGTCCTGCGCGCGTTCGAGGTGCACGGGGCGCATCCCGCCAACGTGATCGAGGTGCGCGAACTGCAAACCGCGCTGGTGATGGTCGCGGCGCGCAGCGGCTGCTGCATCGTGCCCGAGAGCGTCCGCCGCCTCGCCCGCCCCGACATCGGCTTCGTCGCGGTGGCCGAGCCGGTGCGGGTGCCGCTGATCCTGCGCGCGCGGCGGCACGATGTCTCGCCCTTGTTCCTCACTATGCTGGAGACCTACGACGCGCTGTACCGCGACTGGGGCTGGGCGGTCTCGCCCGAACTGGCGGCCTGGCGCGACGAATTGCGCCGATAACCGCCCCCCGCTATGCCGAGGGCATGACCGATCCTCTCTCCGCTCTCGCCCGCCTGCTCGCCGTGATGGCGCGCCTGCGCGATCCTGCCACCGGTTGCGCGTGGGACGTCGCCCAGACCTTCGCGACCATCGCCCCCTACACCATCGAGGAGGCCTACGAAGTCGCGGACGCTATCGCCCGCGCCGATATGCCGGCACTCTGCGACGAGCTCGGCGACCTGCTGCTGCAAGTGGTGTTCCATGCGCGCATGGCCGAGGAAGCCGGCCTGTTCGCCTTCGCCGACGTCGCCAACGCGATCGCCGCCAAAATGGAGGCGCGCCACCCGCACATCTTCGGTGACGTGGTGGAGGAAGAAAGTCGCGAGATCCGCTGGGAAGCGCTGAAGGCCGCAGAGCGCGAGGCCAAGGGCGAAGAAGGCGCGCTGGCCGGCGTAGCGCTGGCGCTGCCGGCGTTGATGCGCGCGGAAAAGCTGCAAAAGCGCGCCGCCCGCGTCGGCTTTGACTGGCCCGATACCGAATCCGCCGCGCTGAAAGTGGCCGAGGAAGTCGCCGAACTCGCCGCCGCTGAAACCGATACCCATCGCGCCGAGGAAGCCGGCGACCTGCTGTTCGCCGCGGTCAACCTCTGCCGCAAGAACGGCGTCGCCGCCGAGGAGGCCCTGCGCGCCGCCAACGCCAAGTTCGAGCGGCGGTTTGCGGCTATGGAGGCCCTGGCTGCGCAGCGTGGGGTGGCGTTTGCGGGGTTGTCGCTGGAGGAGCAGGATGGGTTATGGAATGAGGTGAAGAAGGCAGAATGAAATGCGAGGGTTTATCCCTCGCGCTCCCATGACTTGTCCACCTCGCGCCCTGCCCGCGCCGTTATGCGCCCCCCGCGAAGCGGGAATGAATAGCCTGCGGCGCTAACCTGCCTCTGCGGTCTGGCTCCCCGAAAAAAGGAATGGGGTGCAGGGGCCCCCGCCCCTGCCCGCCGGAGGCCGCTACCTACTCTTCCCCCAACCGCGAATACCGCCCCAGTTCCCGCGGCGTCAAACGCACCCGCACCCGCCGCCGAGGCTCGCCGGACGTGGGATCGGCCTCAGCCTCATCGTCGGCCAGCACCTCACCATGGGCATAGAGCCAGGCCAGCCGCTGCCCGTCCGCCATCGACAGCGTGAACGCATGCTCGCGCGCATCGCCGGTCAACATCCGCCCGGCGACGGCGAGCAAGTCCTCGCAGCCCATGCCCGTCGCGGCGGACAATGGCACGACCACCGGATCGGTCTCGTGCCGCGCGACGTCGAAGAGCTCCAGCGCGCGCGACGCGGGCAGCAGGTCCCACTTGTTCCACACCTCGATGATCGGCACGATGGGCACGTCTTCCCCATCGTCGCCCTCGCCGGGGATCAGGCCCAGATCGGCCAGCACCGCCAGCACTTCGTCCTTTTGCGCGGCGGTATCGGGGTTGGCGATATCGCGGACGTGAAGGATCACGTCGGCGGCGGTCACTTCCTCCAGCGTGGCGCGAAACGCGGCAACCAACTGCGTCGGCAGATCCGAGATGAACCCCACGGTGTCCGAGAGGATCGCCTTGTCCAGCCCCGGCAGCTTGATCCGCCGCATGGTTGGGTCCAGCGTGGCGAACAGCAGATCCTCGGCCATCACCGATGCACCGGTCAACCGATTGAACAGCGTCGATTTTCCCGCGTTGGTATAGCCCACCAGCGCGATCACCGGCCAGGGCGCCTTATGCCGCCGCTCGCGATGCAGGCCGCGGGTGCGCCGTACGCCTTCCAGCTCGCGCCGGATGCGGGCCATGCGGTCGCGGATCATGCGGCGATCGGCCTCGATCTGCGTCTCGCCCGGGCCGCCGAGGAAGCCGAAACCGCCGCGTTGCCGCTCAAGGTGGGTCCAGCTGCGGACCAGCCGGCCCTGTTGATAGTCCAGGTGCGCAAGTTCGACCTGCAACCGGCCTTCGGCGGTGGCGGCACGCTCGCCGAAGATTTCCAGGATCAAGCCGGTGCGGTCGATGACCTTGCGCTTCAGCTTTTCCTCGAGGTTGCGCTGCTGAACCGCTGATAAGGCGCCATCGATAATGACCAGATCGGCCTCGCCCAGTTCGCACTGGGTGGCGATGTTGGTGATCTGGCCCTCGCCGAACAGCGTGCCCGGGCGGACCTCGCGGATGGGGATGATGAAGGCCTCGGCGACCACCAGCCCGATCGCCAGGGCGAGGCCACAGGCCTCCTCGATGCGCGCCTCGGGGTCGGTGATCGCGGCGCGGCCACGGATCTCGGGGCAGACGACGAGCGCCCGCGCACCGCGCGAGACCTCGCCCATGTTTTCGTCAAAACTCATCGGCGGGGCTTAGCTGGCCTTCCGGCGGAAGGCAAAGGAAAGGGGGCCTCCCGGCGGGCAGCGGCGGGGAAGTGGCCGAAGCCCTTCCCCGCCCGCACTCATGCCTCGGTAACGGCTTCGTCGTCGAACTCGCCGCCGCCGGTCAGGTCCACCGGCTGCAATGGCTGGATGGTCGAGACCGCGTGCTTGTAGGCGAGCTGCACATAGCCCTCGCGCTCCAGCATCATGCAGAACAGGTCATAGGCGGCAATCCGCCCCTGCAGCATCACGCCGTTGATCAGGAACATCGTCACCTGCACCCCGGCGCTGCGCGTCGAGGACAGGAACACATCCTGCAGCAGCCGGTTCTTCTTCGCACCCTCGGCAATGCCGAACTGGCGGGTATCGATCGGCTGGCTGGGCATGATCGTCGAGACGGCATGCTTGTAGACCAGCTGCGACTGGCCATCGCGGCGCAGCAGGATCGAGAAATTATCGAACCAGGTGATGATGCCCTGCAGCTTGACGCCCTTCACCAGAAACATGGTGACCGGCATCTTGTTGCGGCGCAGGAAGTTCAGGAACTGGTCCTGCAGGTTTTGGCTGCCCTTGCCCGCAGGCGCGCTGGTGCCGGCCGAGACCGGCGGCGGCGCAGGGGTCGGCGCCGGTGCGGGCGACGCGGCCGCGCTCTCGGTGTCCACGGTGGCGGCAACGGCCTTCGATGCGCGTGCACGCGGCGCGCGCGTCGTGGGTGCCGGGGCGGGCGCTTCGGGTTCCGGCTCGATCGGCTTGCTGCGCGGGCGGGCGGTCAGGGTGCGTCCGGTCATTTTTTGCTCCGTTTTTTGGCGGCCGCTTTGGCGGTCCGCAATCTGGCGCCCCTGTTCAGACTCGGGGGGAGGCGCCGGTTCGATGCTAGGCTAGCTCTATTGCGGCGCAGCGTAAACCGCGCTTTTCCGCTGCCTGCCCCAAATGTGCACGCTAACATGCGATTCCATGCAGGACAGCCAACGGGTTACCCGCTCATTTGGCTTCGTCCAGATCCTCGTCATCGTCCTCGCGCCGGTCGACCATGCCCAGCAGCTTCAGCTTGCGGTGCAGCGCCGATCGCTCCATCCCGATGAAACCCGCCGTGCGCGAGATATTCCCGGAAAACCGCCGGATCTGCACGCGCAGGTACTCGCGCTCAAAATTCTCGCGCGCCTCGCGCAAGGGCACCCCCATCATCGCGGAGAGGCCGATATCGCCGCCGCCATGGCTATGCGTGATCTCGGCGGGGAGCATGTCCGCCTCGATCTTGTGCAGCTTGTCGCGCGGGGTCAGGATCACCGTGCGCTCCACCACATTGCGCAACTGGCGAACGTTGCCCGGCCACTCATAGGCCTGGAGCGCCGCCATCGCCTCGATCCCGATCTCGGGCGTGGGGAAGCCCTGATCGCTGGCGTAACGCGCGAAAAAGTGATCGACCAGCGCCGGGATATCATCACGCCGGTCGGCCAGCGAGGGCACATGCACCGGCACCACGTTCAGGCGATAGAACAGGTCCTCGCGGAAGCGCCGCTCGGCCACTTCCTTCTCCAGATCGCGCGAGGTGGCCGAAACCACCCGCACATCGACCCGGATCTGGCGATTGCCGCCGACGCGCAAGAACGCCTGCTCGGTCAGCACGCGCAAAATCCGCGCCTGGGTGGAGAGTGGCATGTCCCCCACCTCATCAAGGAACAGCGTGCCGCCATCGGCCATTTCCAGCAGGCCGGGGCGGATCAGCCGCCCGTCCTCTTCCTCGCCAAACAACTCGTGCTCGAACCGCTCGGGCGTGATCCGCGCCGAGTTGACCGAAACGAAGGCGCTGTTCGCCCGCTGGCTCCACGAATGCAGCAGCCGCGCCGCCACTTCCTTGCCGGCACCCGATGGGCCCGAAATCAGCAGCCGGCTGCCGGTATTGGCCACCCGCTTCAATGTCGCGCGCACGCCGTTGATCTGCGAGGAATTGCCGGTGAAGGCATCGTCGCGCACCGTCGCGTCCAGCTTCAGCCGGGCATTCTCGCGCCGTAGCCGCTCGGTTTCCGTGGCCCTGCCCACCAGGAACAGCAATCGCTCGGCCTCGAACGGCTTCTCGATGAAGTCCATCGCCCCGCGCCCGATCGCCGCCACCGCGGTGTCGATATTGCCATGGCCCGAGAAGATGATCACCGGCAGTTCGGGCTCACGCGCCTTGATCGCCTCCAGCACCTCCAGCCCGTCCATATGGCTGCCATGCAACCACACGTCGAGCAGCACCAAACTGGGCCGCCGCGTATCCACGGCCTCCAGCGCCGAGCGCGCATCGCCGGCGGTGCGGCATTCATAGCCTTCGTCCTCCAGCACACCCGCAACAAGATCGCGGATGTCCTTTTCGTCGTCGACGATCAGGATCTCGATGGCCATCAACCGCTCTCCTTCATTCCGCCGCCTGCGGCGCGTCCGCGGCGGCCGCCGGATCGAGCGCAAAGCGCATCGTCACCCGCGTGCCGCCACCCTCGGCAACGGCAAAACCCATGTCGCCGCCGTGTTCCTCGATGATCTTCTTGACGATCGCGAGGCCCAGGCCCGTGCCCTTGTCGCGCGTCGTCATGTAGGGTTCGGTGATCCGCTCGCGATCCTGCGGCAGGCCGATACCGTTGTCGGTGACGCTGATGATCACCGTGTCGGCCTCCTGCCGCATGCGCACGGCAATGCGGCCACGCTCGGGGGTGTCCTTGACCCGCGCATCGATCGCCTCGCTGGCGTTTTTCAGCACGTTGGTCATCGCCTGGCCGAACTGGTGGCGATCGCAGGCGATGTGGTCGATCTCGCCCTCGGCGGCAAAGCTGTAGGCGATGTCGCTGCGCGCGACCTCCTGCAGAAACAGCGCTTGCCGCGCCAGATCCACCGGATCCTCGTTGCGGAACACCGGCTTGGGCAGCCGCGCGAACGAGGAGAACTCGTCCACCATCTTGCGCAAGTCGCCGACCTGCCGGATGATCGTGTGGGTCAGGTCCTCGAACAACTCGCCATCCAGCGCGATCTGCTTGCGATAGCGGCGCTTCAGCCGCTCGGCGGCGAGCTGGATCGGGGTCAGCGGATTCTTGATCTCATGCGCGATGCGCCGGGCCACGTCGGACCATGCCGCCTGCCGCTGGTCGAGCAATTGCCGCGTGATATCCTCGAAGGTGATCACATGCCCCTCGCGGTCGCGGCTGATCTTTACCGCCAGCGTCAGCAGGTCATCCGCCTTGCCATATTGCACGATGCCATCGCGCCGCCCCTCGGCCACCAGCGCGGCCAAAGGCGCCGCCAGCTCCGCCAAGGGGCGCCCGATCGGGCTCTCGCTATCCCCCTCGATCAGCAACTTCTGCGCCGAGGAGTTCATCAACAGCACCGCTCCGCCCGCATCCAGCGAGATCACCCCCGCCGTCACCAGCTCCAGCACCGCCTCGATAAACGCGCGCCGTTCGCCCAATTGCTGGTTCGCGCCCAGCACGGCGCGGGTCTGGCGCTCGATCTGCGCGGCCATGCGGTTGAAGGCGCGCTTCAACTGGCCGATCTCGTCGGCGCCGATCGATCCGCCAACGCGCATGGCATAGTCGCCCTCACCCATCTTGCGCGCGGCATTGACCAGTTCATACAACGGCCGCACCTGCCGATCCGCCAGCCGCAGCGCGAACACCACCGCCAGCCCCACCACCGCCAGCGAGGCCGCAAACAACGCCACGTTGAACCGCAACTGCAACAGCCGCGCCCGCTGGGTCAGCACCTGATAGGCGCGCACGATGTTCACCGCCCGCCGCCCCTGCGCGATCGCCAGCAAGTCCGACGAACGCGCCGCATAAAGATAGACGCCCGACTTGCGGTCGATCGCCGTCACCGCCTCGATCCGATCGGACAGTGCGTTGACGATGATCGGCGCGCCCGCATCGATCCGCCGCAGTTCATCGGCATCGACACGGATGCCACCGGTGGTCTTGGCGGGATCGACGATCGCCAGCGTGCGCAGCTTGCCGTCGTTGCCCTTTTGCAGGATCGCCACTTCGTCCAGCCCGCGCTGCAGCACCTGATAGGACAAGTCCTCGGCAAAGGGCCGGCTCGCCACCGAGGTCTGGCTGAGGATATAGCCGAGGTCGCTGGCCATCGCCGTCGCCTCGTTGGAGACATCGCGCTCGGTCTGCTGATAATAGCCCTGGGCGAGCTTGTTGGCATTCTCCAGCAACCCGCGCGAGCTGTCGGAGAACCAGAACTCCACGCCCGACTGGAACAGCCACGAGGCGAAGATCACCACCAGCAGCGTCGGCAAGGCAGCGATCAGCGAGAACAGGAACACCAACTGCACATGCAGCCGCCCCTTGCCGCCGAACATCGCCTGCGCCCGCGCCAGCGCCACCCAGCGCCCGATCAGCATCAGGATCGCCATCGCCGGCACCAGCGTGCCGATCAGCAGCGTGGTGGTCAGCGCCTGGGGCAGCAGTTCGCCCTTGGCTGCCTGATTGGAGATCGCCGCGATGGTGGAGAGCGTGGAGGCGACAAACGCCAGCACCGACACCACCGCGATCAGCGACACCAGCCGCGCCCGCCGCGCCGAGACCAGCACGCGCCGCCACCAGCGCGGAATGCGCCGGCTGCGCGAGCGTACGGTCGGAAGGTCGGTCACAGGCATCGTTGCCGTGTTACAACACCAGTGTTGCACCGATGCAAGGGGATTTCGGCCCACGTCCTCACGGGCGCCGGGTAAACCGATCCGTATCCAGCGCCAGATCGCCCAACCGCTTGCGCAGGGTATTGCGGTTGATCCCCAGCATCTGCGCCGCACGCAATTGATTGCCGCCGGTCTGCTGAAGGATCTCGGCGAACAGCGGCCGTTCGAACGCCGCCAGCGCGCTGTCATAGATCGCGCCGGGGGCGGGGCTGTGATCGATCAGCCACTGTGCCACCGCCGCGTCGATCCCCTGGGCCAGCGGCGCCTCGGGCTCGGGCCGCGCCGCCTGCGCCAGCATCGGCTCCAACGCCGTCGCATCGACCACGTCCTCGCGCGCCAGCAGCGCCAGCCGGTAGATGAAGTTGCGCAGTTCGCGCACATTGCCGCGCCACGGCTGGCGCTTCAACACCGTCACCGCGTCGCCCGCCAGCACGCGCCGAGGCAGCCCCTCGCCCGCCGCCTGCGCGAGGAAATGCCGGGCCAGTGCCTCGATATCGTCGCGCCTTTCGCGCAGCGGCGGCAGATCGATCGGCACCACGTTGATGCGATAGTACAGATCCTCGCGGAACTGCCCCGCGGTGATCATCGGCACCAGATCCTTGTTGGTCGCGCAGACGATGCGGGCATCGATCGTCACTTCCTCGCGCCCGCCGACGCGCCGGATCGATCCCGATTGCAACGCGCGCAGCAGCCGCGTCTGCGCCTGCATCGGCATGTCGCCGATCTCGTCGAGGAACAGCGTGCCGCCCGCAGCCTGCTCGAACTTGCCGATGTGCCGCGCAACCGCGCCGGTAAACGCGCCCTTTTCGTGGCCGAACAACTCGCTCTCGATCAACTCGGCGGGGATAGCGGCGGTGTTGACCGCCACGAACGGCCCCGCCCGGCGATGGCCCAACTGGTGAATGGCCTCGGCGACCAGCTCCTTGCCGGTGCCCGATTCGCCCAGGATCAGCACGGTGAGGTCATTCCGCAACACCCGCGTGATCATGCGATAGACCGCCTGCATCGGCGCGCTGCGCCCTACCAGCGGCAGGCCGCTCTCGGCCACCTCGTCCTCGGTGGCGGCCGGCGCGACCGATGCGCCCACCGCCTGACGCACCGTGCGCGCCAGTTCGTCGATGTCGAACGGCTTGGGGAAATATTCGAAGGCGCCGGTCTCGCTGGCGCGCACGGCCGTATCCAGCGTGTTCTGCGCCGAGAGGATGATGATCGGCATCCCCGGATGCGCGCGATGAACGCTGGGCAGGGTGTCGATGCCGTCGCCATCGGTCAGCACCACATCGGTCACCAAGGCGCTGTAAGTGCCCTCGCCCAGCAAGCGGTCGCGCCCACGGATCGAATCGCAGCGGACGACATCGAACCCCTCGGCCTGCAACGCGGCGGTGATGACGATGGCGATCGATTCGTCGTCCTCGACGAGCAGGACGCTCATGCCGCGTCTCCCTGGTTGCGCCGCCTCATGCCTGCCGCCGCTTGTCGCGCCGATCGGGCGCCATGGCCAGATGGACGCGGAAATGGGTGAGCCCCGCCGCCTCGTCGCGATCACAGGTGATGCGGCCGTTCATGTCGCGCACCAGCTTGCGCACCAATGCCAAGCCAAGCCCCTGCCCGCTTTTCTTGCTGGTCACAAAGGGTTCGAACATGTGCTCGCGCATGGCGGGATCGAAGCCGGGGCCATTGTCGCTGACGCGCAGCTCGATCGGCAGGCGCAGCGGCGCGCCCTTGCCGCCGCCATGCAACTGCAACCCGCTGACAAAGCGCGTGCGCACGATCACCCGCGCATCGGTGCGGTCCTTGCACGCCTCGCGCGCGTTGGAGAGCAGGTTGATCAGCACCTGCACCAGCCCATGCGTGCTGCCCAGCACGGGCGGCAGCGAGGGATCGAACTCCTCCTCCACGCGCGGCGCGGCATCGTGCGCGGCCGAGAGCACGGCAATGGCACGGCGCACCGTCTCGTGCAGGTTCACCGGGGCGACCGGCTCGGCCATGCGGCGGCTGAGCGTCTGCATCTGGTCGATCAGCTTAGCGATGCGGTCCACTTCATCGGCGATCAGCGTGGTCAGCGTCTGGTCGCGCTCGTCCAGCTTGCGCGCCAGCAACTGGGCCGCACCCCTGATCCCGGCCAGCGGGTTCTTGATCTCGTGCGCCAGCACCTCGGGCGCGCGCAAGGCGCCCAAGTCGCCCGCCGCCTGCGTCTCGCCCATCGCCTCGGCGGCGGTGGAATCGTGCAGCGTCAGGATCTGCCAGCCCGGCGAATCGGTGACTGGCGCCACAGTGATATCGATCGTGCGCCGGCCGATGCCGGGGATCACCGCCTCCACCTGCCGCGCGGACAAAGGCGTCTCGCTATCGGCCAGGCGTTCGGCCACGCGCGGTTCGGCGAATTGCAGGACCGCGGCGAGGCTGCGCCCTTCCAGCCGGCGGCGGCTCTGGCCAAAGAACTGCTCGCCGGCAGGGTTGATCGAGGCGATACGCTGCCCCGGCCCCAACAGCACCACCGGCAACGGCAGGCTGGCCAACTGGCGTTTGAGATCGGGCGTATCGACAACAACAGCCATCAGGCCGCCGCCGCGCGCGGGTGATCGCCCGCCAGCAGCGGCATATAGAATGCACGCAACCCTTCCAGCACCGCCTTGGGATCGTCGATCACGTTCAGCCGGTTGCGCAGCTCGGCCGAGCCGAACAGCCCCTTGGTGTACCAGCCGATATGCTTGCGCGCGAGTTTGACCCCGACGTCCCTGCCATAATGATCGAGCATCTCCTCGTAATGATCCACCATCAAAGCATATTGTTCGGCCAGCACCGGCTCGGCCAACCGCTCACCGGTCTGCAAGGCATGCATCACCTGCGCCAGTACCCAGGGCCGGCCATAGGCGCCGCGCCCGATCATCACCCCATCCGCGCCCGATTGCGCCAATGCGGTCAAGGCATCGTCTTCGGTGCAGATATCGCCATTGACGATCACCGGCACGCTGACTGCATCCTTCACCCGCCGCACAAAGCCCCAATCGGCGTCGCCGCGGTACATCTGGTTGCGGGTGCGGCCATGCACCGTGATCATCCGCGCGCCCAGATCCTGCGCAATCCGCGCCAGTTCCGGCGCATTCAGGCTGTCGTGGCACCAGCCCATGCGCATCTTGACGGTCACCGGCACGTTCACCGCCTTCACCGTCGCCTCGATCAGCCGCGCCGCCAGCGGAATGTCGCGCATCAGCGCCGATCCCGCCTCGCCATTGACCACCTTGCGGACCGGGCAGCCCATGTTGATGTCGATGATCGCCGCGCCGCGATCCTCGACCAGCTTGGCCGCCTCGCCCATCTGCGCCGGATCGCAGCCGACCAACTGCATCGACACCGGCTCCTCGGCCGGGTCCCACTGCGCCTTCTGGATCGATTGGCGCGTCTCGCGGATGGCAGCCGGGCTGGCGATCATCTCGGTCACGTTCAACCCCGAGCCATAGCGCCGCACCCGCCGGCGGAACGGCAAATCGGTCACGCCGGTCATCGGTGCCAGGATCACCGGGCAATCGATCGTCACCGGGCCAATCTGGATGGGTTGCAACTTGGGGGATGTCATCGCGGAAACCTGCCTAAAAAACAGGCAGGCGCATAGTCGATCGCGGCCGGCGTGTCACCTGTTTCGGCCAAGGGGTATCCCTTAGCCCAGCATGAATGCCCATTGCACCATGCCGCGCGAAATCGTATCGGCGCGCTCGATGGACCCCCAACCAGATGTGAACCCGGCCCCCGTGGCCGATGGGCCCGCCGCCCCGGCGCACGTGGCCGCGATCGTGGTCGCCGCCGGCAAGGGGCTGCGCGCCGGCCAGCCACTCCCCAAGCAATTCGCCCCGTGGCGAGGGGCACCGGTGGTGCGGCACTCGGTGGCGGCTTTGGCGGCGGCAGGCGTGGCGCCGATCGTCGTCGTGATCCCGGAGGGCGCGGATGAGCCCGCCGCCGGTGCGCTGGCCGGCCTGCCCGGCGTGCGGCTGGTGACCGGCGGGCAGACGCGCCAGCAATCGGTGCGCCATGGCCTCGAGTCGCTCGCGAGCGATGCCCCCCGGCATGTGCTGATCCACGATGCGGCGCGGCCCGGCCTGCCGCGCGCGGTGATCGATCGCCTGATCGGCGCATTGGCGGCACACCCTGGCGCAATCCCCGTGCTGGCGGTGGTGGACAGTGTTTGCCTCGGCGGGGCGGACCGCACCATGACCGCCCCCGCCCGCCGCGAGGAACTTTGGCGCGTGCAGACTCCGCAGGCGTTCCGCTATGCCGATATTCTCGCCGCCCACCGCGCGCATCCCGATGCAGAAGCCGGCGACGATGCGCAAGTGGCCCGCGCCGCCGGGATGACCGTGGCGCTGGTCGATGGAGACGAAGCCTTGCACAAGCTGACCTTTGCCCACGATTTCAACGACGATACCCGCCCGCCCATCCGCATCGGCACCGGCTTCGATGTCCACGTCCTGGCCGAGGGCGAGGAACTGTGGCTCTGCGGCGTGAAGATCGAGCACACCCACGGCCTGGCCGGCCATTCGGATGCCGATGTGGCGATCCATGCCTTGGTCGATGCCATCCTCGGCGCGCTGGGCAATGGCGATATCGGCCAGCACTTCCCGCCGAGCGATCCGCAATGGCGCGGCGCCGCTTCGGACCAGTTCCTCGCCCACGCCTGCAAGCTGATGGCCGAGGCCGGCTATGGCATCGGCAACGTGGACGTGACGATCATCTGCGAGGCGCCCAAAATCGGCCCCCACCGCCCCGCCATGCGCGCCCGCCTGGCCGAAATCATGCGGGTGCCCGAGGCGCTGGTCAGCGTGAAGGCCACCACCTCCGAGAAGCTGGGCTTCACCGGCCGCGGCGAGGGCATCGCTACCCAGGCCGCCGCCTCGCTGGTGCGGCTGTGAAACGCGCCGCCTTCGCATTGGCGCTGGTTGCCCAGGCCGGGGTTGCCGCCGCCCAACCGCCCGCGCCGCCGCCTGCCTGCCTCGCACCGGCCGAGTTCACCGCGCTGGCGACCTATACCCTCCCCGGCGCGGTCACCGCCATCGCCGAGCGCTGCACCGCCACCCTGCCCGCCGACGCCTTCCTGCGCACCGGCGCGGGCGACTTGGCGGCCCGCTATCGCCTCTCCAGCGAGGCCGCGTGGCCCGGCGCCAAAGCCGCCTTCCTGAAAGTCAGCGCCGCCGTCGACCCCGCATCCGCCGGCCTGATCGGCGCCATGCCCGATCAGGCGCTGCGCGGGCTGGTTGGATCGCTATTCTCCGGCACCATCGCCGCCCACGTCCGGCTCGACGATTGCGGCACGATCGATCGCGCCCTCGCCCTCCTCGCCCCGCTCCCGCCCGAAGCCACCGCCGAACTGATCGGCGTGGCCGTCGGGCTGGGCACGCGCGGTGGCCCGGCCCACATCGGCCAGATCACGATCTGCAGCAAGCCGCAGGAACCCCACCCATGACCGAGAGCAACCTTCCCGCCGACGTGCTGGCGCTGGCCGAAAAGGTCGTGGCCGCCAACATCGCCGCCGGGCGCAAGATCGCCATGGCCGAAAGCTGCACCGGCGGCATGGTCACCACCGCCCTGACCGAAGTGGCGGGATCGTCGGAAACCGTCGACAGCGGCTTCGTGACCTACTCGAACGAGGCGAAGCAGCGGATGCTGGGCGTCTCGATCCACATCATCGAGACCTTCGGCGCGGTCTCCGCCGCCTGCGCCTGGGCGATGGCCCAGGGCGCGCTGAAGCACAGCGAGGCCGACGTGGCGGTGGCGATCAGCGGCATCGCCGGCCCCGGTGGCGGCACCGCACAGAAGCCGGTCGGTCTGGTGGTGTTCGCCCGCGCCGAGCGCGGCAAAAGCGATATCGTGGCCGAGGAGCGCCTGTTCGCCGACACAGGCCGCGCGGATATCCGGCGGCAGGCGGCTTTGGTGGCGCTGGATCTGTTGATGCCTTCGGTGGCGGTTGCGGAAGAACAAGAGTGAAGGCAGGGGGCGGCGGCCCCCTGCACCCCCGTTACTGCATGTGTTTGCGCTTGAAATCGGCGGGGCGCTTGGTGGCTGGGTTTCCGGCGCTGCACTCTCCCGGTCGCGCTCGCGGCGAAGCCGCAATGATAGCCTGCGGCGCTTCAACGTTACGCTACAAGGCCGGCTTAAGCTGAGCCAGACAGGTCATCGGAGCGCGAGGGGCCAACCGATTTCTCTGGAGAAATCGGCACGTCGAACACCCCTCGCATCTTACCCTTAAACCTTCAAACCGAACGCGACTGCGCCTCGGTCCCATACAACACCGCTGCCCGTTCCTCGAACGCGGCAACCATCTTGCGGAACGCCTTGTCGACATACTGCCCGGCCAAATTCTCGAACAGCGCATTGCGGAAGCTGAACGTCACCGAGAAATCGATCTCGCACCCGCCATCGGGCATCGGCCGGAACAGCCAGCGATTATCCAGATCGCGCATCGGCCCATCGACGTAAGTCACCGTGATCGCACCCTCGGCATCCGCGTTTTCGGCCGGGGGCAGCTTGGCGACGCGGCTGGTGAACTTCTCGCGCAGCATCTTGAAGCCGACGAGCATGTCGGCGATCATCTCGTGCCCGTTGTCGGATTTGACGCGGGTGGCGACCACCCACGGCAGGAACTCGCCATAACGGCTGACGTCGGCGACGAGATCGAACATCTGCTGCGCGCTCCATGGGAGGCGGCGCACTTCATGCAACCCGGCCATCAACGTGCCTGCGTATCCGTGGGCGCGACCGACTTCGCGGTTGCGCGTGCCAGTTGGGCTTCACGCGCGGCACGCATCTGGGCGAAATCCTCACCCGCGTGATACGAGGAGCGGGTCAGCGGGCTCGCCGCCACCTGCAAAAAGCCCTTCGCCCGCGCGATCGCGCCATAGGCCGAGAACGCCTTGGGGGTGACGAACTCCATCACCGGGGTGTGCTTGGGGGTGGGGCGCAGATATTGCCCCATGGTCAGGAAATCGATCCCGGCGCTGCGCATGTCGTCCATCACCTGATGGACCTCCAGGCGCTGCTCGCCGAGGCCGAGCATGATGCCCGACTTGGTGAACACCAGCGGATTGTGCGCCTTGACCTCCTCCAGCAACCGCAGCGAGGCGTAGTAACGCGCGCCCGGCCGGATGGTGGGGTACAGACGGGGCACCGTCTCCAGGTTGTGGTTGTAGACATCCGGACCCGCCGCCACGATCGCCTCGACCGCGGGGCGCATCTTGTTGCGGAAGTCCGGCGTCAGGATCTCGATGGTGGTGTTGGGCGTCTCGCGGCGCAGCGCCTCGATCACCTTGACGAACTGGCTCGCACCGCCGTCGGGCAGATCATCGCGATCGACCGAGGTGATGACGATATGTTCGAGGCCCATGCGCGCGGCGGCCTGCGCCACATGCGCGGGTTCGTCGGCATCGACCTTGCGCGGCATGCCGGTCTTGACGTTGCAGAACGCGCAGGCACGCGTGCAGACGTCACCCAGGATCATCACCGTCGCGTGTTTCTTCGACCAGCACTCGCCGATGTTGGGGCAGGCGGCCTCCTCGCACACCGTGTTCAGCTTCAACTCGCGCATCAGGTCGCGGGTGTGGCCATATTCGCGGCTGGTCGGCGCCTTGACGCGGATCCAGTCGGGCTTGCGCTGCGTGGCCGGGCGTGGCTCGGCTTCGGGTGGGGAGGAGAGGTCGTTCATGGGGCGCAGATAGAGCATTGCGCAAAAAAGTGGGAACCGGTTTTTTGCAAAAGGCGATGCGAAAACCAAAAATCGCCACCGGCTTGCCCGGTGGTGCGCATCGCGGGCGCGGTTCCAGTGCCAAAACGCCTCACCCGCTTGCGCGCGGCGGCGGATCGGGGCATCTGACTGCGCATGACTCGCGATACCACCGTTCAGATCGACCGGCTCGTCGCCGGATACCGCCGCTTCCGCGACTCGGGGTGGACCCCCAAGCGCGAACGCTGGGCCTCGCTCAGCGAGAGCCAGCACCCCGAAACCATGGTCATCGCCTGCTCTGACAGCCGGGTGGACCCGGCCCAGATCTTCGATGTCGATCCGGGCGAGATCTTCGTCGTGCGCAATGTCGCCGCGATGGTCCCGCCGTTCGAGACCACGCCAGGCCACCACGGCGTTTCGGCCGCGCTGGAATTCGCGGTGCAGGTGCTGAAGGTGCGCCAGATCATCGTGCTGGGCCACGGCATGTGCGGCGGCGCCAAGGCGGCGCTGACCCAATCGATGCATGGCGCGGCGCCGGGCGAGGGCGGCTTCATCGCCGACTGGATTTCGATGCTGGACGAGGCGCGCGGACCGGTGATGGCGCAATACGGCACCGAGGGCCGCGAGGCCGAGCGCGCCATGGAGCACGCCGGGGTGCGGGTCAGCCTGGCCAACCTGCGCTCGTTCCCCTGCGTGCGGCACAAGGAAAAGACCGGCGAACTGCATCTGGCCGGTGCGTTTTTCGCCATTTCGGACGGGGTGCTGCACTTGCTGGACGAAGCCACCGGGGCGTTCAAGCCGGCGGTTTGAAGAAGGGGACAATGCGAGGGATTCCTCCCTCAGATGTCCCTTTCTCTCGCACAAAAAAGGCCGGCCCCGCAGGACCGGCCCCTTTCTCACAACCGTGTAAGGCTTACTTCCCGGCCGCCTTCTGCTGGGCATAAATGCCCCACAGCTGCGCGATCGGCCCGCGCGACGCGCCGGTCACCTTGGCGAAGCTGGCCTGCGCCCCGGCGAAATCGCCCGAGCCAACCTGGGCGATGCCCAGACGGGTATTCACCGCATCGGCATCGACGCCGGCCTTGCCCAGTGCCGCCTGATAGAACGCCGCCGCATCGGCATACTGCCCGAAGGCGAGGTACGAATCGCCGTCGCTGGCCAGGGCCGCCGCGTTGGCCGAGGCCGATGTCAGGTCCTTCTTATAGCCCGGCAGCGCGGCCCGCTCGCCCGGCAGACGCTGGTTGGCCAGTTGGTACGACGGCGACACCGACGGATCGGTCACCGTGATCACGCCGTTCGCCACCGCCTGATCGATCACCGACTTGACCTCGTTGGGCAGCGCGCGCGGATCGGCGACGCGGATATACTCCGAGAGGTGGCCCTTCTGGGTGATCTTGCCGGCCTTGCCCAGCAGGCGCAGCAGGTCGAGTTCCTCGCCGGGGTTCTTGAACTCCAGCTCGGCGATGGTGGTGCCGATGGTAGAGTTCCAATTGCGCTGCGACGGATAGGCCGAAACCATCAGCCGACCGAAATCGAGCGTCTGCTCCTTCAGCTGGTTGTCATAGGCGATCTGCAGCGCATGGCCGTAAAAGCCTTCCTGCGCCGGCTGGCCCGCGGTCTGCGCCTGCGTCAGCACGGTCTTCCACGCGGCCAAGCCCTCGGCGATCTGCTTGTTGTCGAGCAGCGACTCGGCCAGGATCACGTCGGCATTGTTCTGGTGATAGCCACCGGCGGTCGCCACCTTCAGCGCGGCGATCGCCGTCGGATAATCCGATTGCTGATACGCGAACTCGCCCTTGAAGAAGTTGAGCTGGGGGAGCTGGTCGGCCGAGGCCTTGCCGCTGTCGATCATGGCGTTGATGCCGCGCAGCTGGATCGCCGGATCCGATGCGAAAGCGCCCAACTGGGTGGCGGCAAGCTGACCGGCGACGTACTTGTCATCAGCGGTGGTGGCGGCGGCGAAGGCCGCGTCCAGCTTGGCCTTGGGATCGGCCAACGTCGCGCCCAGCTCCGCAATGGCGGCCTTGGTGGCGGCATCGTCGTTGCCATCCTGCGCAGCCTTCAACTTGGCGGCGGCGGCGGTGACCGCCGGGCTGGCCTTGGCGGCATCCATCGCCTTGGTGAAGGCGACATAGGCCGGCTGGAACTTCGCCGAAAGGACGATCTTGGGGGCGGCGGCGGGGGCATCCTTGGCCATCGCCGGAACGCTGGCCGCACCGGTCACCGCCGCCAGCAGCGTAACGGCGAGCACTCCGCGCGCGATGCGCCCGGCGCCATACCGGCCGCGGCGAACTGTGCTGATCATGGCAATCTCACTCCTCAGATGAACCGGCCCGCGCCGGGGCCATGTTGACGTCAGTCTTCCACGCGCACCGGTCAGGGCGCGGAAATGCCATGTCTGATGGCCGGAATTAACCGCCTTGGCAACGGTTCCCGGGCGGCATTCACATTTGTAATGCCAACGGCTGAACCCGCTTTGAATAGGCCGCCCTGCATGGCGGAGGCCCGGTCTTGTGGAAAAACCGCCGGTGGCTCCCCACCGGGGGAAACCCGCGCTGGCCATGCGCGTATCCTTGGCCTAGAGGGTGTGGTTCCGAGCCCCTCATCAGAACAAAGATCCGGCCACCCGCGTGAGCGAAGACACCATCATTTCCGATTCCCCCTCGCCCATGGGCGAGTTCACCCGCGTCGATATCGTCGACGAGATGAAGGCGAGTTACCTCGATTACGCGATGAGCGTGATCGTGGCCCGCGCCCTGCCCGACATACGCGACGGGTTGAAGCCGGTGCACCGCCGCATCCTGTGGACCAGCCACGAGAACGGGTTCACCCACGCGAAGGCCTATCGCAAGT
>Ga0302198_10000499_pt1 | contig 44634 bp, 41 predicted proteins | sample II_Bog_N2_2_FD_193521 | JGI IMG/M metagenome (GOLD analysis project Ga0302198, IMG submission 193521) | Peat permafrost microbial communities from Stordalen Mire near Abisko, Sweden - II_Bog_N2_2 | ecosystem: Environmental > Terrestrial > Soil > Wetlands > Peat | place: Sweden: Abisko...
CAGTTCGAGTGCGGCACGTCCCTGGCGCGCCGTGACACGCGGCGGGCGGCGGGTCCGCACCGATTCAAGGAAGGAGAGAATTTCGAGCCTCAGCGGCTCGCCTGGAGTGACTTCCGGCTTTACAAAGCTCAGGCCCGGCGCGGGGCCCCCACTAGAATCGTTGCCGGATTCGGCGAGAGGCCCGGCGAGTTCCCTGGCAATCCCCTTCAGCTTTTCCGGATCGTTCTTCGCGCCGAGGACTTTCATCATGAGGCCGGCCGGAACCTGGCCTGAAGCAACAATCCCCTGGATTACGGACGCATCGAGCTTTCCCGTGGCCAGGAATTGGGCCGCGGCTTGGGCGAGTTGCGGGTTGGGGCTCGCGGCTTCTTTGTCGTCAATCTTGATCACGAGCACATCGCGCCGCGCGTAGTCGATCGACACGTACTGCCGCGGCTCAAAGAAGCGCAACTTGCGCACGCGCTCCGTGGACACGCGCGACGCCGTAAAGTTGGCCACGCAGCCCGACTCGAACTCCACGCGCACATTCGCAATGTCCACTTTCGGCGAGAGAATCGGCAGCCCTACCGCGCGCACTTCGCGCACCGGCGACTTGGCAAACGTGAGCACAACGTCGAGATCGTGAATCATCAGGTCGAGCACCACGTCCACGTCGAGTGCGCGCGGCGTATACACGCTCAGCCGGTGTGCTTCAAAAAACATGGGCCGCGTCAAACCCGGCTCCACGGCCATCACCGCGGGGTTAAAGCGCTCCAGATGTCCCGGCTGCACGATGCGCTTCTTCTTTTCCTGGATTTTGATCAGGTCGTCAGCTTCGCGCAGGTTCGCCGCCAGCGGTTTCTCGATGAGCAGATCGAGTCCCGCGTCCAGCAACTCCCGCGCCACCTCGTGATGCTTGACCGTAGGCACGGCCACGCACGCCGCATCGAGCTTGAGATCCGCCTTGAGCAGTGCGTCGACGCTTGCGAACACAGGAATGCCGTAAAGCTTTGCTGCCTCATCGGCACGCGCCGCATCGGGATCGACCGCGGCGACCAGCGCCACGCCCGCGCGCTCGCCCTCGAGCTCGCGCAGCACGCGCAGATGGTTGCGCCCAAAGGCTCCCGCGCCGGCCACGGCCACGCGCAATTGTTGCTTGCCTGCGATTTCGCCGCCTCTTTCTCTCAGCCTTTTCCTTCCACGGCCTTCAGGCAGCGGCTGTAGAGCTCGAGCAACTGGTTCACGTGCTCCTCGGGCTTGGGGGCGCTCGTGCCGGTGAAGCCCGTGGAAGGCGTTGCCGGTTTGCCCACGCCTGCCACGCCCGCCACAAATTTCAACAGGTCGAGTGCGATGTCTTCATTGCGTCGGGCGCCAAGCCCGGCGGCATTCAGTGTGTCCATATGCAAATTCTCCGAAGTCCGATGATACAAGATCAAGCGAACTTCGTCCGCCGCTTGCAGGCCAACCCCGCTAACTCCGCTAACCCCGCTAGCTCCGCTAACTCCGCTATTCTCTCTACAAGCATGTCCCTCGCCTACATCGCCCTCGGCGCCAACCTTCTCAGCCCTGCCGGCCCTCCTGAGGCCACGCTCGCCGCGGCCGCCGAACGCCTCGCCGCTCTAGGCCGCATCACCGCGCGCTCCTCGCTCTACTCCACCGCGCCCGTCGGATTCGAAGCGCAACCCCGCTTCGCGAATGCCGTGGTCGCGCTGGAAACGCATCTCTCGCCGAACGATCTGCTGGACCGTCTGCTCGCCATTGAGCACGCCTTCGGCCGTGAACGCGCCGCGAGCCCGCTCAACGGCCCACGCACGCTCGATCTCGACATCCTGTTTTATGGCGATACGGTTCTTAACGAATCCGGCCTTGAAATCCCTCATCCGCGGCTTGCCGGGCGCGCCTTCGTTCTCGTGCCGCTCAACGAAATCGCGCCCGATCTCCGCCATCCCCGCTCCGGGAAAACCGTGGCGGAGATGCTCGAGTCTCTGCCCGATGGCGCCGCCCCGAACGCTGTTGCAAAGATCGAAAGCGGCCTCTGGACGGATACGACAGTCCGCTAAAATCAATCAGTGACTCAACCTTTCCAGCTCCTGGCCGAAACTGCCGCCGGCGGCCGCCGCGGACGTCTCAGCCTTCCCCATCAAACCGTCGAAACCCCGGTCTTCATGCCCGTCGGCACACAGGGAACGGTCAAAGCGGTCCCGCAGGACACGCTGGAATCGCTCGACGCACAGATCATTCTCGGCAACACCTATCACCTCTACCTGCGACCCGGACACGAAGCCATCCGCCGCATGGGCGGCCTGCACAGATTCATGAGTTGGCCGCACGGCCTGCTCACAGATTCCGGCGGCTTTCAGGTTTTCTCGCTCAACGAGCTGCGCAAAGTCACCGATGATGGCGTGCGCTTCCGCTCGCACCTGGATGGAAGTTCGCATTTCTTTACTCCCGAGCATTCCATCGACGTACAAATCGCGCTGGGCGCTGACGTCTGCATGGCTTTTGACGAGTGCACCGAGTATCCCGCCTCGCGCCCGCGCGCCGAAGAGAGCCTGCGCCTCACCATGGCGTGGGCGCGCCGCTCGCTCGATCACTTCCGCGCCCACCGGCACGAAGTCCCCTGGCACGAACAGGAATTTCTACAAGAAGATGCTGGGGTGCCCCCGGTCCCTCGCAATTGGGGACCGGGGATGGGCGGCCCAATCGCCAGTCCAAAAGGCTGCTGCATGCAATGCTTCGGCATCGTGCAGGGCGGCATGTACACGGACCTGCGTCGCCAGTGCGCCGAGCGCCTCATCGAAATGGATTTTGACGGTTACGCCATCGGCGGCCTGAGCGTAGGCGAGCCGCGCGAACTCACCATGGAGATGATTGCCGAGACTTTGCCGCTGCTGCCCAAAGACAAACCGCGTTACGTGATGGGCGTGGGTTACCCCGATGAAATTGAGCAATACGCGCGCATGGGCGTGGACATGATGGATTGCGTGCTCCCCACGCGCGCCGCGCGCCACGGGCTGCTGTTTACCAGCGAAGGCCGCCTCAACATCAAAAACAGACAGTACGCCGAAGACCAGAACCCGCCCGATCCTTTGTGCGATTGCCTCGTCTGCCGCCGCTACTCCCGCGCCTACCTGCGCCACCTGATGCACGCCGGCGAAGCGCTCTCGGGAACGCTGAACTCCATCCACAATCTCGCGTTTTATCTCGGCATCATGCGGCGCGTTCGCGAATCGCTTGCATCCGCGTCCGCACCGCGAGCGCAAGTGTAACCAGCGCGCTCGACCAAAGAATCAAGCCCGTGCCCAGCGCGGTCGAGCCTTGCATTTCATCCTTCGCGAAGAGCAGAACGCTGGCCGCAGCCCAGCCCACCAGCACCGTGCCCGTCACGTAATGCATTGGGTAACGAAACACTCTCGCCAGCGGAAACATGTGCAGACCCACAATGGCGGTGATGGCCGAGATCACGTAGACGTCAATGCCGAAGCGCGCAAACGCAAACGCCACTACCGCGACCGCGGCCCACTGAATGATGTTGATCCACTTGAACGCACGCGCCATGGCGGGATCTTCGGACACGCGGGGCAGGGCCTTTGCGCGGCGTAACAGGAAGAACGCGCCGCTGGCCAAAGCCAGCAAGCCGCACGCCACCAAGCTCAATGGAGCGGCAGTCAGCCGCTGCTTTGCGTACAACCCAAGCAACAGCCATATTGCGCCGAAGCCTGTAAAGAACAGCGCTCCAATTGCGCGCCCTCCGATTTGATTCGCGGTTAAGTTCTGCACCATGGTCAACCTCCTCAGGGAATGATTGTCAGATCGCTGCTCCCAGCAACTGCTTCAGTGCGGCAACGTATTCGGCAAGCGCTGCGCGGCCGGCCTCGGTCATGCGGTAGAGGGTCTGCGGCTTGCGCATCACAAATTTCTTCTCGACGGAGACGTAGCCGGCTTCTTCCAGCTTTGTGAGCTGCGCGCCCAGGTTGCCATCGGTGGCGCCGGTTTTGGCGCGCAGCCAGGTGAACTCCGCCTCGTCGACCCCCGAGAGCAGAGAGAGCAGCGCCAGGCGCAGCTTCCCGTGAATCACGGGATTCAACTCCGGCAGCTCAGGCATGAACCGCTCCGTTCTGCCGCCGCCGCGACTCGCGGATCATGGCATAAACGCCAAAGACGATCTGGCAGAAGAAAGTGGCCGCAAGAAACGCAATCCCGGCCTGATTTGCCGTCACAAAGCACGCCACCACCGCCGACGCCAGCCACACCATCGCGCATGCAAACTGCATCTTCCACTTCAGCATGATGGCCGAAGCCATATTGGCCACGCCCAGCATTCCGCCGATAATTGCCACGAACACATGCGTGTCGTACCGCCCGCTATATGCCAGCGACATCAGGACAATAAATAGCGAGATCCCCATTGCTCTCCAGATCGCCCCAATTGCCCTTCCCAGCGCGGTCGCGGGCTGGCCCTTCATCATCCGGGAAATCCCCACGCCCGTCGCGATGCCGGCCGCGATCATGACTAGAGGCCACGCAAGATAGCGCTGGCTCCAGACCGACCCGCCAACCAACCCTGAAGCCCACGCCGTGGCCACCAGATACGCTACGCCCCAAAGGACAAACGACCATCCCCACCGCTCGGTCCTCTGCCTGCCCTCGGCCATCATGCTTTCAATCAGCTTCAACCGCTCCGTCAATTCCACACTGCTTGTCTCGTTGTCCATAAAGCTCTTCCTCTCATTCCATGCATCCGCCACTAATCGCTAACCGCTAACCACCGCGTTTTGTCTTCTTGTTCCCTTAGTCCCTTAGTCCCTCAGCCCCTTAGTCCCTGCTTCTATGCCATCTCCCAACGCCGCGCCACTCTGCGCGCGATCGCAAACAGCCCCACACCGACCGCCAACAGCACCGTCACCTGCGGCCACAGTTCCTTGACCGGCAGATCGCGCCAAAACACCTTCGTGAAGCCATCGATGGCCCATGCATTGATCGTCAGCAGTCCCGCCTTCTGCATCGACTCCGGCATCAGAAACCGCGGAAACATGCTGCCGCCCACTGAGGACATGATCAGAATCAGCAACGTGGACAATGCGCCCAGTTGCGCGCGCGTGCGGCAGGCGCTCGCCAGCAGCATCCCGAACGCGGCTACCGCAAACGCCGTGCACAACCCCATCACCACGAATCCCGGCAGATGGTTGAAGAAGTCGAGCTTGAAGACGGCCCAGCCCCAGAGAAACATCGCCACGAGTTGTATGAAAGCGAGCGCCGTGTTGAAGACCAGCTTTCCCGCCAGCAGCTTGGTCATAGTCACGCGAGTGCTCAGCACCCGATCCAGTGTTCCGCTTTCGGCCTCGTCCAGCAGTGCTCCAGCCGATCCGCTGGCCGTGAACATGAGAAACATGACGCCGATGGCCGCCGCGTAAAACGAGATCATCGGACTCTTCTTGTCTGCTCCCACTACGGCGCGCGTCTTCACACTGACGATGCCCGCGCTGCTGTCACCCGCGCCGCTCTTATTTGCTCCGCTGCTCGCGCTGCCCTGCTTGCCTTCCGCCTCTTCCTTGCGCAGATTCGCCAGCCCGTCCTGTACCACCTTTTTCTGCTCTGGCGTAAATCCGCCAATATACTTTTCGGCTGTATCCATACCCTCTTCCGCCATCACGGCCGGCATCGAGGTCATGGCCGCCTTTTGCAACAGGCCCATCACGATCTGCGGAGCGATGGCGTCGCTTTGATCGTTGAGCAGTTGGATCGAGCTCTGGCTCTCGTCGCCTCCAAACGCAATCGGGTGCTGCCCGAATCCGCGCGGGATAATCAACGCCACCGGCGCATCGCCCGCCTTGACCGCGGCCTCGGCCATGGCCGCCGTGTAATCGGCCGGCTGCGGCGCTTTCTTGCTCCCCGCCGCGGGCGCGGTCATCACCACCAGCGAAGTCTCGCTTTTGAGCCCATTCACCAGGTCGCGCGAGGCCTCGCTCCGGTCCTCGTCCACCAAGATGACTTTCACCTTCGGCGTGGTGTCGTTCTGTTTGCCGAAGATGGTGGCGAAAATCGAGAAAAACGCCAGCGGCAGAACAAAGCTCAACACCAGCGCGCCGCGGTCGCGCCGTAAAGCCAGCAATGCGGTCCGTGCAACTTGAAAGATCAATCTCGTAGCTCCCTTCCCGTCAGGTGCAGAAATACCGATTCCAGATTCGGCCTGCGCAGCGAAACATCCACCAGCTCAAGCCCCGCCTGGCGCGCATCTTCCAGCAGGCGCCCAATTTCCGTGGCCTGCTCGATGGTTAAGTCAACCGTGGCGTTCGTTACGCGTCCGCCGTTCCGCGCCGCCCACGTGGCGATGGCGTCGGCCGAGCCCGCAAACCGCGCCAGCACCTGGCTGCGCGCGCCAAACGTCGAGGCAATCAACTCGTCCTTCGTGCCCTCCGCCACGATCCGCCCGTGATCGACGATGGCGATCCGGTCGCACAACCGCTCCGCCTCTTCCATATAGTGGGTCGTGTAAATCACCGCCGTGCCCGCGCCCTTGAGCGCCTCAATCATCTCGAAGATCCGGTTTCTCGATTGCGGGTCCACGCCCACGGTCGGCTCGTCGAACAGCACGATTCTGGGCCGGTGCAGCACCCCCGCAGCCATGTTCAGCCGCCGCTTCATGCCGCCGGAGAGATTCCGCGCCAGCTCGCCCTGCCGGTCCTCGAGCGCCGCCCAGTGCAGGCACCACGCAATCGCTTCGGTCAGCTTCTGTCCCGAGAGCCCGTAGTAACGGCCAAACGAGCCGAGGTTCTCTTTGCAACTGATCCGCGGATAGATCGCCAGCTCCTGCGGCACCCAGCCCAGCGCCATCCGTGCCTGCGTGGAGCCCGCCGCCTGCCCGAACACCGCCACGCGCCCGCTGTTGGGAATCACGCGCCCCACGATGCTCCGGATTAATGTGCTCTTGCCCGCGCCATTGGGTCCCAGCAGCCCCACGCACTCACCCGCGCGCACGGTCAGGCTCACATCGTCGAGCGCTACGGTCTCGCCGAAGTGCTTCACCAGCCCCTCTACATCGAGCGGCATCGCAGTCTCGTTTGTTTGCGTTTCAGTCGTCATCTTGGGTCTACCGCCTCCGACTTCTGAATCTTAACTCCTGTTGGAGAGTACTCTAATAAATAGAGTACTTGATGTCAAGAAGAATCTTCGGGTCTCTGATTGGCAGTAAGGTATTCTAAGATCGTTCTGGATTTATGTCTTTGTGAATCAGCGAAATAGACGGGAAATCTCGGCCATGGAGTGGCTGACTGACCCGCTTTTTCGCGACATAAATGCACCGTTATTGGTGCAAGAAGGTCTCTTCAGCCAGAATGTGCCGCGTAATGTGCGCGGCATTTCCAGCTCGACTGCCGCGCTTGGCAAACCCCCGCAACTCCTCACTGACGCGGTCGATCACCCCTGGCCAATCGCCGGGACTGGCTTGCCGGAAGAGCCGCGCCGATGGATACCAGGGGGTGGTCTCGGTTTTCTGCATCCAGCGCCAGTCCGCCAGGTAGGGCAGCAGAATCCACACGGGCTTGTCCATGGCGCCGGCGAGATGCGCGACGCACGTGTCTGTTGTGATGACGAGATCAAGGCCCGCAACCAGCACCGCGGTTTCGGCCAGATCCCGCTCGCTGCTCGAGCCATCCCAAACGCGAACGTCGCCGGGCAGGCCCGTCAATTGTTCCGCCGCCTCGCCCTTCTGAAGCGAGATCCATGTCGCATGCGCGGCGCGGAGCAGCGGCAGCAGCGTTGCCAATCGCATGGAACGTGCGCGGTCGGCTTTGTAGCGCGGATTGCCTGCCCACGCGAGGCCCACGCGCAATCCGCCTTCCCGGCTGGAGAACGGGGCGCTGGGAAACTGCGCGAACTTCTCCGCGGCGAGTTCCGCGGCGACCTCCGGATCGTTGCCCAGATACGCGCCCTCCCACGGAACCGTATCGATGGAAGTGCGAAAGACAGCGGGCAGGCTCAGCAGCGGGCATTCCAAATCGAACTCGGGATCGGCACCCAACGCCGCCGTCTCCGCCAAACCCGCGTGAACTACGGCCAGCGATCGTATGAGTCGCTCGGCAGCGGGCTGCACCTGCAAAATAGGCACGCCGCCGCGCGCCGCCACCAGCGCCGCGAAGCGGCAGAACTGAATGGTGTCGCCGAGTCCCTGTTCGGCGTGGAGCAGCACGCGCTCTCCATGCAGATTTTCGCCGCGCCAGCGCGGCTGCCTGAAGAAGCGCGGGCGGCGATGTACCTCGCGGAATTGCCACCGTGCCTCGTAGCCGGTCCAGCCCGGCTCCCAATCGCCCAGGCGTAACTGGGTCAACGCCAGGTTGTACTTGGCGCCCGCGCTCGCGGGATCGCGCTCGACAGCGGCCTGATGCGCCGCGAGTGCTTCCTCCATGCGGCCCAGGTCGAGCAGGGAATTACCACGATTGGAAGCGGCGGCGCGGTTGCCCAGCGCCTCAGCCCGCTCGAAGATCTCTACGGCTTCGGAGAATCTCCCGTCCAAATGCAACAAAATGCCATGTAGGTTCACGGCCTCATCGAAGTCCGGATTGAGCGCCAGCGCCCAGCGCAACCAACCCCATGCACCGGGCAGATCCTTTTCCGCAACCCGAAGCTGGCACCACGCGACCAGCGTTTCAACTTGCGACGGGTTGAGCGCGAACGCCTTGAGCAGATAGCGCTCGGCGATTTCAGGCCGGCAACGTTCGCGCTCCAGGACGGCAAGATTGACCCACCCCGAAACCAGATCCGGCCACAACTCGAGAGCGCGGCGCAGCGCGGCTTCCGCAAACACGTCCTGCCCCTGCTCCCGCAGCAAATTCCCCAGGTTGATCCAGGCTGCGGCAAAGTCGGGTCGCGCAGCAACGGCACGCCGGTAGCGCGTTTCGGCTTCCTTCACGCGTCCCAGCCTGGCCAGTGCGAATCCCGCGCCAAATTCACCCTCCGGCAGGCGCGGGCGCAACGCGAGTGCGGCCTCGTACTTTTCCAGTGCCTCCTCATTCCGTCCCAGCAATGCGAGCGCATTGCCCAGCCCCAGGTGCGCCGCAACCAGCGCCGGGCGGCGCTTGAGCGCGAGCTCGAACTCGGCGACAGCTTCTTCCGGAAGACCTGCCGCGATCTTCAGCTCGCCGAGGCCGAGGCGCGCCAGCGCATTCATGCCATCGAGCCGAATGGCGCGCTCGTAGGCTTTCGCTGCCTCCTCATGCCGCGTAGCGGCCTTCAACGCCTGCCCCAAAGCGACCCATGCCGCGACCATCTCCGGCGCAGAAGCTACAGCGGCAGACGCCATCTGCACAGCAGCCTCGGCCTGGCGGCTGGCCAGCGCCACCAGGCACATGCCAACCAGCGCCGCGGGTTGCGTAGGGTTCCGCTCCAGAACTCGCTGGTAGCCGCGCGCAATCTCGGTCAAGCGGCCTGAGAGATCAGCCGGTGGTTGCCGGGCCGATTGCTGCCGATTCTTCGCTCTCATTCGCGTTCCCTCGCGCCGCGGGATCTCAACCGCATCCGCCATCGACCTTGGCCGCCTCACTGCCGGCAAATTCTCCAAAGCGCCGGACATGCATTGAACATTAGTTCTGCTCGGATCGGACCTCAAGAGCGATGCGCGCATCGCACCGGCAAGCCGGAACGGAAATTCCCATCGTTGCTGCGCGTTCTGATTCGGAACGGAGACAGCCCGCTTCGTTTCCCTCGCGAGCGCCGGGCTATGATCGTTTTGTGGAACGTTTTGCGCACCCCCACTCGAATCTGGGCGACATTCTGGCCAACGCCATCACCCACGGCATCGGCGCCGCGCTCGCCATTGCCGGAGCGGTGTATCTCATCGTTGCTTCCACGCGCGGCTCGGCGCGGCTGATTGTCTGCTGCTCCATTTTTTCGGGTTCGCTGGTGCTGGTCTATCTCTGTTCCACGCTCTATCACTCGCTGGTGCGTACCCGCGCCCGCTACGTCTTTCACGTTCTCGATCACTCGTCGATCTACGTGCTCATCGCGGGCACGTACACGCCCTTCACGCTCGTGTCTTTGCGCGGCACCATGGGCTGGACTGTGTTTGGCGTGGAGTGGGCGCTGGCCCTGGCCGGGGTGGTGGCCAAAAGCGTGGCCATGGATCACTTCACGAGAGGCCGCCTCGCGGTGATCTCCACGGCCATCTATCTGATTCAGGGCTGGCTGATCGTTTTTGTCGCAGGGCCGCTTGTTCGGGACATCGGCTGGCACGCCATGCTCTGGCTGGGCGCCGGTGGCCTGGCATATACGCTGGGCGTGGTCTTCTTCGCTCTCGACCGGATCCGCTACTTCCACGCCGCGTGGCACGTCTTCGTGCTTGCCGGCAGCATCGCCCACTACATCGCGATTCTGTTCTACGTTGTCCCGGCACGCGTGTGAGAGGCATCGATCTCTAGTCCCTTAGTCCCTTAGTCCCCCGTCCCCGCATTTTGCCGGTTGGTAAGCGGCTGCTTCGTAAAGCGTCCGCGTATCTGGTTTACGGCCACCACCCAAGGTACGGCGACGGAAAAGGCAAACCGTGCCAGCACGGCCCTGACGCCAAAACGGACGAGATGCCTCCAGTCGCTGTGGAAGGCAAACCACGCTTCCAGCGCGAGAATCACCAACAAGGGAACGAAGGTCCAACGCAGGCTGGCAAACGCCAGCACCTCCAGCACGCAACGCCCCGCATTGCGGAAGAGACGGCTCCAGCGCACACCCGCCTGGCCGTCGCTGAGCGCGTAGCGCGCCATCTGGCGACAGGCCGAACGGAAAGTGTTTCCCGGCCGGTAATGCGCCTTGGCGTTCGCAATGAAGGCCGGCTTTGTCTGCCGCCGCGCCTCGAAATCGAATAACGTGTCCTCGCCGACCAGCACCTGCTCGGGAAATCCGCCAATGCGTTCCCACAGCGCTTTGGTAAACGCCATCGACCGCGCGGTGCACGACTTGGTCGGCTCCGTGGGCGAAAGGCGAATGCTGAAGAAGGGCGCCGACGCTACGTCCCACACCGTGCAACCGCTCGCGTCGAGGCACGATCCGCCCAGCGCGTATTCCGCCTCGCTGCCAACCAGCGGCGCAGTCAAATTCAGGAGCCAATCGGGCGCATAAGTGCAGCCGGCGTCGGCACAGGCGATGAGGCCGGATTTTGCCGCCTGAATGGCCACATTGCGCCCGCGCGAGACCGGCCCGGCCGAGAATTTCAGGCTGCACGATTCGTCGCGGATCGCCACCAGGCGCGGATCCTTTGCCGCGGCAGCAGCAAGCCACTCCCAGGTGCCGTCCGTCGAGCCACCATCGACGATGATCACTTCCGCAGCCGGAGGAACCTGCGCGAGGAGACTCGACACTACACTGCCAATGTCCTCAATCTCGTTGAGTTCCGTCACCACGACGCTGACAGGCTGCATGGAGGCAGTATAGCGACCTGGAATTCGTTGCTGCACCATGCCCCCCACTGCGCATTGACCCGGCCCGCGGTTTGACGATAAAATCAAATGGTTTGGCGATGCACCCCCGTTGCGGGTGCGCGGGATGTTTTGAGGGCTCTCTGCCCCGGCTTGTGCGGCCGCCTCCCGATGCAGTCTTCTGTATCCGCCCCAATCGAGCACACGGATTTGAGTTATGCGCCTGGCTCAAGAAGCCTGAGCGAGGAAGGTTCTGTTATGTACGCAGTCATTCGCACCGGGGGCAAGCAATATCGCGTGGCTCCGGGAGACGTGTTGAAGATCGAAACCGTGACCGGCGGTCCCACCGTTGAGTTCAGTGACGTGCTGGCGGTTTCCGGCGAGCCGGGAACCCTGGTCAAGCCCGCAACCGCCAAGGTGACCGCGGAGATCGTTGGCGAGGGTCGCGGCGACAAGATCCTGGTCTTCCATTTCAAGCGCAAGAAGCAATACAAGAAGCTGCAGGGACATCGGCAGAATTTTACCGAGGTGCGCATCCAGGCCATTGAGGCCGACGGCGTGACCTACGACGGCAAGAAATAGCTTTCAGCTCTCAGCCTTCAGCTTTTCATTGCTGGGGCCGGAGCGGCGGATTTTTGAAACGAATTAGCTGATAGCTGACGGCTGAAAGCTGTTAGCTGATTGAAAAGGGGATTCGGCAATGGCACATAAAAAAGGTGGAGGCAGTTCCACAAATGGACGCGATTCAAACGCGCAGCGGCTGGGCGTAAAGGCCTTTGCGGGCGAGCTGATCACAGGCGGTACCATCATCTCGCGGCAGCGCGGCACGCGCATCAAGCCGGGCCCCAATGTGGGCATTGGCTCCGACGACACGCTTTTTGCCAAGGTCACCGGCCGCGTGGTGTTCACCGACCGCGGACGCCACGGACGCTTCGCCTCGATCGAGCCGTCCACAGCGGAGTAGGAAAGCGGTAGTCGAGCGCATTTCAATACCAAAGGCCTCGGCAATCGCCGAGGCCTTTGGTATTTCAAGTCCCTTAGTCCCTAGTCCCTTAGTCCCTAGTCCCTTAGTCCCTTAGTCCCCGTTTTTACGTCTCGGACTCGCGTCCCTTCATGTTCCGCGCCAGCACCTTTTCAACCACGTGCTCCACATCGGAAAGGAAGAAACTGTTGGCAGGTTGCTGCACGGCGACCCTGGTTCCGGTGTGGCCCAGAGCGGATGCGATTTCGTTCCAGCGATAAATCGTCGAGTTCGCCGGCATCAGGATAGGCTTGCGGGTGGGCTCCGGCAGGAAGCAGTAAATCATCCAGATGGTCAGGGTCGCCAGAATCAGCGACTCGTAGATGAACTCCACCGGATCGTTGAGAGAAACGATGCGAGAACTCCAGGCAGCGAGGATGAAGTCTCCCGACGACATCACGCCAAAACCGAGCGCGATGCCAAAGGCCAAATCGCGCACCGTCAGGCGCAGCGCATTCATGCACAAGCAAAGGAAAGCCAGCAGACACAGCTCGAGAACGCTGACTGAGTGCATGAGGGCATAGGAAATGTCCGCAATGATGTTAAGGCCCTTATTCGCATAGGAGATCGACGACAGGCTCACGATCACAGAAACCACAGCCGCCCAGCGGAAAATCACGATGGCAAGCTTGGTAATGCCGGGGAACGCTGCCAGAGCCGAGCGAAAAATCTCAATGCAGATGAAGAATAGCAGGACGATACTCGCAAGGTAGGTTCCAAAAAAGCCGAAAATATAGATTTTGTGTAGAACGATACGATCGGCGCGGTCCCAGGGCAGCGAACCTTCGTGGAGCACAAACATCAAGATCGGCGTAGAGATCGCGCGCAGCGTCAGGTAGTAACCCATCGCCGGGAAACGGCGACGCAGCCCTTTGCTCCAGAAAAGATAAGCGAGCACGGCCCAGAGAAGAAACTCTGCCGCGTTCATCGCCGACATTGCGAAGTTTGGATGCATTAGGCTGCGGAGCGATCCTGTGAATGACCTTAAGGATAGCTCCAATCAGCCTAAAGTCCCAAACACAAAAGGGGAACGCGTTGTTGGCACTTTCGTGTTAGGTAGTCGATGCAGCAACGCGCCCAATGGAATCAGCGAATCGATGCCGACTGCACAAAGCAGGTATCGGTCTCTGAGCAGGGCGGGGGGCCGGGAAGGTCTGGCCCCGGGCCGCTCTGGGACATCGAGGCGTGCCGGGACAGGGTTTGGGTGGCGGCTGGGGCAAAGGAAGCCGCGGCCAGGCCAGCGATAGCGACGAGCAGGGCGAACACGCGAATGGCAGAATTCATCTTTGGTAACCTCATAGAGCTTGAGCTCGGGGGGAGGCCGTCTCTCTCTATGCAGAAAACATATCGTAATTCTTTGTCTAAGTCTAGTTTTTTCATAAGGTTACAGAGGAATAACGTGTAATGGGTACTAACGTCACACCGCGCGAGCGTCCAGATGCTCTTGGTAATCTCGTGCACGCCTTTATCCGCTCCCTCCCTCCGCCTCGGCCGCATGGTAAAATAAGCCTAGGCAAACGGGCCTGATCACCTCGGTTTTTCAAGCGGTTAGAACGGTTCCAGAGTTGACAAGCCCGGCAGCGAAGGGAGGCGTTTTCTTAAGGAAAACGTCACTTGGCAACCCGGTTCCGGTGTTCAGCAACTCTGGAAACGCGGTATTCGCTCTCCAGCGTCCGGAAAACTTCTCCGGTGACCCTCGATTTGGCACACCTTGCGAACGGAATTCTATGGCGACTGATGTTGTGAGCAGCACCCCCATGCAGCACGGCGACAACGATAGCTACACCGGCGAGAACATCAAGGTTCTCGAAGGACTGGAAGCGGTACGCTTGCGCCCAGCCATGTACATCGGCTCGACCGGCGAAATGGGGTTGCATCACCTGGTCTACGAAGTTGTCGATAACTCTGTGGATGAGGCTCTGGCGGGCTACGCCACGAAGATCGACGTCGTCATCCATGTGGACAACTCCATCACCGTTGTGGACGACGGCCGCGGCATTCCCGTGGACATGATGGATCTGCCAGGCGGCGACCGGTTGCCGGCCGCGCAAGTGGTGCTCACCAAGCTGCACGCCGGCGGCAAATTCGACGCTTCAACGTACAAAGTCTCCGGCGGCCTGCACGGGGTGGGCGTGAGCTGCGTGAATGCGTTGAGCGAGGAGTTCGAGGTGGAGATCTGGCGTCCGGAAAGGCCGGGCGAGGCCAGCCACACCTACGAGCAGAGCTACTCGAAGGGTGTTCCCACTTCGAAACTGCTGAAGACCGGCACCAGCAAGCGCCGCGGCACCAAGGTGCACTTCCTGCCCGACAAGAGCATCTTCGTCACCGCCGAGTTCAACTACGACACGTTGGCCCAGCGCCTGCGCGAGATGGCTTTCCTCAACAAGGGCCTGGAGATTACGCTGACTGACGAGCGCACCGCCGACCCCAAGACCGGGGAAGCGCGCCGCGCCGAATTCCGTTACGCCGGCGGCATCTCCGAGTTCGTCAAGCACCTCAATCGCGGCAAGAGTGTGCTGCACGACAAGCCCATCGTCATGGAAGCGTCGCGCGACAACGTCGAGATCGACATCGCGCTGCAATACAACGACAGCTATTCCGAGACGGTGTTCAGCTTCGCCAACAACATCAATACCGTGGACGGCGGCACGCATCTTTCCGGTTTTCGCGCGGCGCTCACGCGCACCATCAACTTCATCGGCCAGCAGATGGGCCTGTTCAAAGATCTAAAAGAAAGCCTGAGCGGCGACGACGTGCGCGAGGGCCTGGTGGCTGTGGTGAGCGTGAAGCTGTCGCAGCCGCAGTTCGAAGGCCAGACCAAGGGCAAGCTCAACTCCGACATCGCCGGCACCGTGCAGGCCTTCGTCAACGAGCGCCTGGGAATGTATCTCGAGCAGAATCCTCCTGTGGCGCGCCGCATTATCAACAAGGCGATTGAAGCGGCCCGCGCACGCGAGGCGGCCCGCAAGGCGCGCGACCTGACGCGGCGCAAAGGCGCGCTCGATGGTGGCGGCTTGCCCGGTAAACTGGCCGACTGTAGCGAGCGCAATCCCGAACGCTGCGAACTCTACCTGGTGGAGGGCGAATCGGCCGGCGGCACAGCCAAGCAGGGACGCGATCGCAAGTTCCAGGCTATCCTGCCGCTCAAGGGCAAGATTCTGAACGTGGAGAAGGCGCGCTACGACAAGATGCTCGGGCACGAAGAAATTCGCGCCATGATCACCGCGCTCGGGTGCGGCATCGGCAAGGACGATTTCGATCCGGCCAAGGTCCGCTACGGAAAAATCATCCTGATGACCGACGCCGACGTGGACGGCTCCCACATTCGCACCTTGCTGCTCACGTTCTTCTTCCGCCACATGACCGAGCTCATCAAGCGCGATCATGTGTATATCGCGCAGCCGCCGCTTTACAAGATCAAGAAAGGGCGCTTTGAGCAGTACATCAAGGACGACCGCGAATTTGTGAAGGTGATGGTGAAGCGCGCGTCGGAAGGCATGGTGGTGCGCCACGGAGAGACCGCGAGCCGCATCGAAGGCGCCGAACTCACACGCTTCATGGCCACCCTCAATGAGTATCTCGGCTTTGTGGAGAAAGTGGACAAGCGCATCCGCAACGAAAAACTGACCGAGATGCTGGCCCGCGCCGAGCTGAAGAATCGCGCCGATTTTTCGTCAAAGGACGGCAAAGGAATTCCCGACAAGATTGCCGATCTGCACGCGAAGCTGGTTGAGCTTGCCGATGAGTTCCAGTTCAAGGTGAACAAGCCGGTGGAGGACGAGGAGCACCACACCTGGTCCGTCTGCTATACCGACGCCCAGGGCGCCACGCGTTGCATTGACTGGACGCTCGCTTCCAGCCCCGAATTCCGCCAGATGATGGCGAAGTACTCGCTCATCAAAGAGTTTCTCGAGCCGCCTTTCCTGGTGGAGTATGCGGTCAAAACTGCCGCGGCCGCATCGGACGACGAGGAAGAAACGGAAGGCGCCGAGGCCAAGACTGAAACCAAGACTCCCGCTCGCACCGCACGCAACCTGCGTGAGCCGGTAGAAAAGCAGACCGCCCGCGAGCTCTTCGCCTACATCGTGGAGCAAGGCAAGAAGGACTACCAGGTGCAGCGCTACAAAGGCCTGGGCGAGATGACGGCCACGCAGCTTTGGGAAACCACCATGGACCCCGAGCACCGCACCTTGCTCTCAGTGAAGCTCGAGGACATTGCAGAAACCGAGGCCATCTTCACCACTCTTATGGGCGAAGACGTGGAAGCTCGCCGCAAATTCATCGAAGACAACGCGCTGGACGTAAAGAATCTCGACATCTAACGATGCAGGGCGCGAAGGCTGGATCCTGGGCGAGTCTGATTGCAATGCAAACGAGAATGGTGCCCGATAGGCAATGTTCGAGTATTTGCTTGGGCAGCCTATCCGCAGAACCCATCGGCAACCTGCGTTAATCGGTCTGCCTTCCCCGCTCTAGTTTGGTGGTATCGTAGCCCTTGGCCGCCAGGCGGCTTGTAATTTCGGCATAAAGCTTGTCATCCATTTTCGCAGTGCGGCTCAAAATCCATAGATACTTCCGGCTCGGTTCGCCGACTACAGCGTACTCGTAGTTCGGGCTCAGGTCGATAATCCAATAATCCCCAAAGAACGGCCAGAAGAATGTCACCTTAAGCTTTGACCCGGTCTTCCGGTCAACAACCTGAGCCCAGCCGTTCGCTTGGGTTAGCTTGCCTTCCCGAGTCTTGCAGGTATTCACCACGCTGATTTTGCCGTCAGAACGGAGGGAATAAGTCGCCGTCGCGTTGCTGTCGCACTTGCGCTCGAAGCGATTGGGATACCTTGCGATTTCAAACCAGCGTCCCGTGTAACGGCTAAGGTCAACCTTCGGGACGGATTCCAGGGGAACCTCACCGAATACCGCTCGAACCACAGAAAACACCCCAACCAAAGCGAGGCCAAGATAGATGAGCTTCCGCGAATTCATTAAGAATCTCCACGGTCGTGCAGCGCCGGCACTAATTTACAACGGGAGCACCCACACGGTAGCAACACCACGCGACTGAGCAGTCAGCCCCGGTGCAAAGCAGCTTGAGTTCCTGCGCTACCTACGTTGTCAACTGAAGTTGCGATTTCGCCATTTCTGCCACTTCTTTAGCCCCCTTGGCATAGAGCGCCTCTTCGTCGGGAGCAAGCGCGTACAGCAGCTTCAGAAACTCTCCCGCATGAACACGCTCCTCGTCCGCTATGTCTTTGAGCACTGCCACGGCAAGTTTGTTTTCGGTTGACTCTGCAAGCTGCATATACATCTGAGTCGCTTCGTACTCAGAGGCGACCATAAAGCGAATCGCTCTCACGAGTTCCTCGTCCGTGAGTTTTCTGCCGTTCGCCAACTCTGAAAAGGGTGACCCGAACTGTGGCATATCGTTCTCCTTTGCTTCATGCACCTTCACGCGCTAAAGATTAAATTGCGGCTTTGAGTGCTATCACGTTTGTAGTTCCGTTACTTCCAGAGGTCTGAGCGGAATTGACCATTGCGGCAATGTCCTGCTTTTATTGTTGCAACTCCGCAATCTGGACGGAGTGATTTAAAGCCGAGGTCCTGATCGAGTCGGACACAGGCCACATTTTTGCGTTGTCAATGAGAGGTCCCGATGAAACGACTTGTCCTGGCCGGATGGCTCCTCGCATGCGCCGTTACGAGCTCTGCCGCCCAATCGGCCGGCACGAACCCCCTCGCCACCGCGCGAGTATTCTCCCTCAACGACACGCCCGCGAAGACCTCACCCAACGGCTCCGTGGGGCGCAATGTCTTCAGCGGCACGCTGACCACTGGCGAGTCCGTGGCAGTGCACGAGACCACGCAGCCTGCCGGGGCCGCGCCCAACCCCGCGCACCGCATCCAGCACTCGGAAGTGATCGTCGTCGAGGAAGGCACTCTCGAGTTCGAGCACGACGGCAAGGTCGAGCGCGCCGGAGTGGGCAGCATCATTTATGTAGCTTTCGGAACCCTGCACGCCGTAAAAAATGTGGGGGCCGGTCCCGCCAGGTACGTCGTCATACAGATTGGCGGAGATACGAAGAAATAACCGAGGGCCGCATTCACTTACGCCCCGCGCACATGGCCGCGCCCATGGCTCTTCACCGCATACATGCGCGCGTCGGCCGTACCGACGACGGCATGCACCTGGATGCCGTCGTCGGGCGCGGAGGCCAGGCCTACGCTGGCGCTCACATTCAGCTTCAGCCCGTTCTTCATGCGGAACTGCGTTTCCATCAGGGCGCGATGCATGGTCTTCGCCTGCTCGAGAGCGGCTACGGCATCGGTCTCCGGCATCAGGATCACGAACTCGTCGCCGCCGTAGCGAAAGCACAAATCCTGTTTGCGGCTCAACTCCTGAAGCCTTTGTCCGGTCAGCGCCAGCAGTTCGCTGCCGACAAGGTGTCCGTGTGCGTCGTTCACCAGCTTGAACCGATCCAGGTCAAGGAACGCCAGGCTTACGGGCAACCGTGTTTTTTTTGAGCGTCGCAATTCGCGGTCCAGCACGTTGTACAAATGGCGCACGTTGTGCAGGCTGGTGGTGTCGTCGGTAATGGTCAGTTGCTGAATGCAGGCCACGTCGCGCGCGTTTTCGATGGCGATGGCTGCGTGGTCGGCCAAAATATGAAGAAAGGCAATCGTGTAGTCCGACATCTCGGCGCGAGGGTTCAGGATCTCAATGACGCCGTGTATGCCCTTGCGTCCACGCAACGGCATGGCAATCGCCCCGCGCACGACATGCGAGCCGCCGGCGCCGGACTGTTGTAAACGAGAATCTTCTTCTGCCTCGGGAACGATAACGGTCTCGCCGTGTTCGAGAACCCATCCGGCAAGACCCTCGCCCACTTTCACTCGCAGACCCTTCAATGCTTCTTTCTGATCGCCTCCGGCAATGGCGCAATAGAGCTCCTGGCTCGGTTCGTCGAGCATGAGCAGCATCCACAACTCCGCCTCCACCATCCGCTCCATCTGCTCAAGGATGGTGCGCAGAATTGTGTCCAGATCGAAGCTTGAGGCGAGCGATCGCGCCAGTTGATGAAATACCAGCAGATCGGCGAGCGGGATGCGTCCTTCCGTTTCGTTTGGCATGTCTTAGCCCTGGGGAGTGGGTTTTCATCATTCTGACAAGCAGTTGAGCGCGCGCAACGGCTGCTTGTTAATTCCACGTCAAGTGCACCCGGATCGATAATCGTTGCGAAACCCAACTCAGCCGCCGATGTGTACCATCGAGCGCGACGGCTTCATGAATTCCGGTTCACCGATATGATGTCGTGCTTCTTTCCCATGAATGGTACGCACAATGTAGGCGCGAAGTTCGTCGTCGCCGGCTCCGGCCCGCAACCGTCCGTAAAGATCGTGTTCCACCTGCGAAAACAGGCAGGTGCGAATCTTGCCATCGGAAGTGAGCCGCACCCGGCTGCACGCTCCGCAAAACGCCTGGCTCACCGGGGCGATGATGCCGATCTCGCCCACGCCGTCCGCAAAGGTATAGCGCCGCGCCGTTTCGCTGGCCTCGCGAGGAGGCAATTCCGTCAGAGGCATCGTGCGGCCGATGCGCTCCACGATTTCCTTTAATGTCACCACGATCTCCGGCGTCCACAACCGGCCCTCTTCGAGAGGCATGAACTCGATAAAACGCACCACAACGTCTTCTTCCCGGGCGAAGCGCGCGAAACCCTCGACCTGTTCGTCGTTGAAGCCGCGCATCAGCACGCAATTGATTTTGAGCGGGGTAAGCCCCGCGGCGCGCGCGGCGCGAATGCCCCGGAGAACCACCGGAAAGCTTCCAGGGACGCGGGTGATCTTCTCGAAGGTCGCCGCATCCACCGCGTCCATGCTTACCGTCACGCGGTTGAGCCCGGCGGCTTTGAGCGGGCCGGCGAGCGACTCCAGCAGATGGCCGTTGGTGGTCAGGGCAAGGTCCAGCGCCTCGCCCGCTGGCGTGCGCATGCGCGCCAACTCCTCGACCAGCTCAACGACCCCCCGCCGTAAAAGCGGCTCGCCACCAGTCAATCGCACCTTGGTAATTCCCAGGCCGGCAAAAAGCCCGATCATGCGCAAGTACTCTTCGTTGGCCAATTCCGGATACTGCGCGCCCACCTCGCCCGTGCGGCAATACACGCACTTGTAGTTGCAGCGGTCGGTGATGGAGACACGCAGATCATGGATCACGCGCCCGTGGCTGTCGGTCAGCGGGGGGTGCGGCGTCAGGTTGGAAGCGACGGATGGGGAAGCGGAGGCCATCGGCTATCTAAGCCTATACCCTTTGGGGGCGCGCCTTGAAGGATGAGGAAGAACCGGTGGCGCGCTCGCGCAGGTCGATCGAGGAGATAGCATACAAAGAGCAAAGATGCCGCGGTCGCGATTGCGGCATCGAGATTTCAGCAAGGGATTCAGGAATCATGCCGGCAACGGGAGCCAGACCGATTGGTACAGCGGACGAAGCAGGCGCGGCGCGGGCCGTGCGGCAGATGTTCGACTCGATTGCACCGCGCTACGACCTGCTGAATCACGTGCTCTCGGCCAACGTCGACCGTCTTTGGTGGCGAAGGGCGGCGCGGCGGTTTCGCGATGTTCTGGCCCGGCCCGACGCGGAAATTCTGGATATCTGCTGCGGCACCGGCGATCTGACTATGGCTTTACTGAAGTTGCGTCCACAGGGAGCGCGGCCGGTTTTAGCCGGCGACTTTGCCCGCGCCATGCTGCGCCGCGGAGCGCAAAAATTTGGTGGGCCGGCCCTCCAAACGCCCGGCAACGGTAAGGAATCAGCGGCAAAGCCTTACGCAATCGCCATCGAGGCCGATGCGCTTCATCTCCCGCTGCGCAGCGAGTCGCTCGATCTGATTGTGACGGCCTTTGGCTTCCGCAATCTCGCCAACTACGCAGCCGGTCTCAGCGAGTTTCATCGCACGCTCAAACCGGGCGGCCAGTTGGGGATTCTCGAGTTCAGCGAGCCGGGCGGACTGATGGGCAAGGCCTATGCGCTCTACTTCCGGCGCGTGCTGCCGGCCATCGGCAGGTTGATTTGCGGCAAAGACGGTCCCTACAACTACCTGCCAAGTTCGGTCGGCGCCTTTCCGGCGCCCAGTGAGCTGCTGGAGATGCTGCGGCAAGCGGGTTATGTGGACTGTGCCTGGCAGCCCTATACCTTCGGCATCGCGGGGTTGTACACCGCCACGCGGCCACCGATAGTCTAAAAGGACCATGACCCCCACCGTCTCCAGTTCGCGGGCCACCGGGCCTTCCGCTCCGAGCTTCTCTGCCGAGAAGCGGCGCGTGGCGTTGCTCTCCATGGCGGCGGCGGCTGTGATGACGGTGCTCAAGCTCGGCGCCGGCCTGCTCTCCGGCTCACTGGGCGTGCTCTCTGACGCGGCGCACTCGGGGCTCGATCTCGCCGGGTCGGCGCTCACCTTCTTCTCCGTCAACGTCAGCGACAAGCCGGCCGACGAAGACCATACCTACGGCCACGGCAAAATTGAAAACCTGTCGGCGTTTGCCGAGTCAGGCCTGATGGCCTTCTCCTGCGCGTGGATCGTGTGGGAAGCCGTCGCGCGCATCATTTACCATACCGTGAATCTCCACCACTCCCTGTGGCCGGTGCTGGTGCTCGTCACTTCCATCGTCGTGGACCGTTGGCGCTCGCGGCAGTTGCGCGCGGTGGCTCTGCGCACCGGATCGCCGGCGCTGGCCACGGACGCCTTCCACTTTGCCTCAGACATTTGGGCCACCTTCGCGGTGCTGGCCGGATTGGTTACTACGTGGCTCGGATCGCGCTTCGGCATCGCCGCCCTGCAATACGCCGACCCCTGCGCGGCCATCCTGGTTTCGCTCCTGATTGTGCGCATGGCCTTCCGCCTGGGTCATGAAGCGGTGGGCGCGTTGATGGATGAGATCCCCGCGGAAACCCGGCGGCGGCTGATGCGCGAGGTGGAGCGCGTGGATGGCGTGCTGGCCGTGGAGCGCGCGCGAGTGCGGCGCGCAGGCGCCGGCTACTTTGCCGATCTCACGCTGGCTCTGCCGCGGCGATTCACCTTTGAGCACTCCGGCGAACTGGTCAATGCCGCGACGGCCGCCGTGCATCGCGTGCTCCCTGGGGCCGACGTGACCATCCACACCATCCCCCGCGAATCCCGGACCGAGAGCATTTTCGATCGCGTGCGCGCCGTAGCCGCGCGCAACAATGTTTCGGTGCACGATCTCAGCGTCCAGTCGCGTCACGGGCGCATGCAGGTCGAGCTGCACGTCGAAATCGACGAAAACAAGAAGCTCAGTGAAGCGCACAGCTTTGTCACCGCAATGGAAGCCGAGATTCTGCGCAACGTCCCCGAGATCGACTCCGTGCTGACGCACATCGAGAGCGAGCCTGCCACGATCGAGCAGCCGGACGACTTCATTGTCGAAGACCGCCGGATTGAGTTGGCGCTGCACGCCGCGGCCTCTGGAATCCACGACATCATCGACGTGCACGCCATCGCCGTGGGCCGCACGCGCGAGCATATTTCCGTCACATGCCATTGCACCTTGCACGACGATCTGCCCATGCACCGCGTACACGAAGCCATCACGGAACTTGAAGACCGCTTTAAGCTGGAGTGCCCCGAGGTGTACCGCGTCACCATCCATCCCGAGCCGGTGACGGATAATACCCGATAGAGAGTGCGGCGCAATGCGCGTCCCCGATCAGAACTCATGAATACCCGCGCCATCGCGAACTTCTTTCAAGTAGCCTCGCTGCTGCTGCTGCTCGTGGCCGTAGCGCTGCTGGCCGCCATTGCGACCATGCATTTCGCCATTCACGGCGCCGAGGTGCAGGTGCCTGCGTTGATGGGCATGACGGTGGCCGACGCCCTTAGCGAAACCGCCGGCATGGGCCTGAATCTCGACGTCGACAACCGCTACTATTCGGGCGACGTGGCTGCCGGTCACATCCTGTCGCAGTCGCCCGCTGCGGGCACCGTGGTGCGCCGCGAGTGGCATGTGCGCGTGGCAGAGAGCCTGGGGCCGCAGAAGGTCGACGTGCCCGATACGGTGGGCGTGGATGAGCGCGTGGCGTCGCTGGAGCTGCGCCGCGCGGGTCTTGAGGTGGGTGAGATTGCGCGCCTTCCCGACAAGGATGCCGCGGCGGGAACGGTGCTGGCGCAGGATCCGCCCGCGCACGCGCAAGGCATTGAGCAACCGAGCGTGAACCTGCTGGTGGCCGCGCCGGACGCCGAAACGCCGGATGGCTATGTGATGCCGGACTTCGCGGGATGGCCGATCTCCAGCGCCAACGCAGCGTTGGCGAAGGCCGGCATTCGCACCGGGCCGCCCCAGCTTGTGGATGTGCCGGTGGCTGCGATGGGCAGCGGAGATGCGCCTCTTCGTCCGCCGGCTAAGCCGGGATCCGTGCTGTCGCAGTCGCCCGCCGCCGGCTCGCGCATCGACCAGAGCACGATGGTTCATTTCACGGTGGTGAAGTAGAAGCAGACAGGAGAAAACGGCATGGCACTCAACGAGGACTTGGAGAAAATTGGCATCCAGGAGCGCGAACTGCACCTGCCGCGCCTGGACGCACACGTCGCCTGGGATCTCGGCACGCGCATTCGCGCCCTGGCGACGGAACGCGGCCTCAGCCTGGTGATCGATGTGCGGCGTTTCGGGCAGCCGCTGTTTTATTCAGCGCTCGAGGCCACCACCGCCGACAATGCCGAGTGGGTGCGTCGCAAGAGCAACGTGGTGTCGCGGTTCCATCGCAGTTCCTATGCCGTGGGCATGACGCTCAAAGTGAAAGGGACGACGCTCCTCGAGCGCTACGGCCTCCCGGTCGCGGATTACGCGGCCGACGGCGGCTCCTTTCCCCTGATTGTCGAGAACGCGGGCATCGTGGGCAGCGTGACCGTGTCCGGACTGCCGCAGCGCGACGATCACAACCTGGTTGTGGAAGCGCTGTGCGCGTTGCTGGGACGCGATTTTGCGGCATTGCGCCTGGGGCCGGAGAGCGCATAGGATCACTGAATCAAACCCACCGTTCTAGCAGCGCCACAAAAAAGCCATCGGTCGGCGATATGCCGGGCAACAAGCGCAGCGCGCCGTCTGGCGTAAGGCATTTTCGCAACGGCTCCGCTGCTTCAGGGCGAAGAATGCCATTCCGTTGCAGCGCATCGATGGCTGGCACGAGCGAAATCTGCCGCGTAGTCGGATTCTCGGCGAGGACCGCGGCCACCACCTGCTCATTTTCTTCCGGCTCTAACGAACAGGTCGAGTAAACCACGCGCCCGCCGGGACGAACTGTGCGCAAAGCCGCGCGAAGAATTGCGCGCTGGCGCTCGGCAAGCCGCGGCAAGTCTTCCAAGCGCAGGCGATGACGAATCTCAGGATTGCGGCCCAGCGTGCCAGTGCCGCTACAAGGCACGTCTACGAGCGCAAAATCGAACACGGCTTCTTCTTCAAGTTCGGCTGCATCGGCAAGCCGGCACTCCACGCGATCGGCATGCGCGGCGAGGCGTTTGCTCAAATCGGCAAGCCGCCGCGGACTCGATTCGCAAGCGACGATCTTCGCGTGGGAGTTTCGTTCCGCAAGGATGAGCGTCTTGCCGCCGGGCGCAGCGCACGCGTCGAGAATTTTTTGCTGGCCTTGGTTTGAATCTTTGCCGGCAAACGCAGCCAACTCCCCAATCAACTGCGAGCCTTCATCCTGCACGCGTGCCCGCCCTTCGCGGAAGGCCGCCGTGGCCGTCACATCGCCCGAAACGACGGTGCGCGCGGCAGTGAGCAGCTCACCGGGTGCAAGCTCGATTCCCGCCTCGCTCAATTCGTCTTGAACGGCGGGACGCTCCATGCGCGCGGTCATCCGTGGCTGGCTCTGGTCGTGACGGCAGATCGCTTGCATTGCTTCCGCGCCATAAACTAGAGCCCAACGCTCGACCAGCCACGCGGGGTGCGCCTGGACCGCCGCTAACCTTCCACTGTCCTCCTCCAAAGGGCTGCCCCGCGCAGTGGTGCCCCGCGCGGCATTGCGGAGAACCGCATTCACCATTCCGGCGGCAAAACGATGGCCCGACTTTTTCGTCAGCTCCACGCTCTCATCGATAGCGGCGTGGTCAGGAATGCGGTCGAGAAATCGCAATTGAAAAACGCCGAGGCGGAGAGCGATCAGGACTTCAGGATCGAGCCGGGCATTGGGACGCTTCAGCAGCGGCCGCGTCAGTTGGTCCAGAAAAATCTGCCAACGAAGTACGCCCAGCACCAAAGCCGTGGCCAAATGGCGGTCCGCGGGCGCGAGTTTGTTCACCGCGTCGGCCCGCAAGAGATCGTCAGCGTGGTCCTGGCCGCGCTCGACAGCCAGAAGAATGTGGAATGCGGCTTTGCGTGCGGGTGAAATGGCGGGCATGGCGCTCAACCCAGTCGCGCGCCTGCCGCGAGCGGGTTTCCATGCAGGAACTCGGGGGCATCGAGGCGCTTCTTGCCTTCGAGTTGCACTTCGAGTAACTCCAGCCAGGTGTCACCGGCGCAGCCGACGAACAGACGATGATTCTCAATGCGCACCGAGCCCGGAGCGGCGACGCCCAACCGCTCAGCAAAGCTCTCGTGCACAATCGCCATGCGATGCAAGATCAGCTTCTTGCCATGCAACGCAGTGAAGGCGCCGGGCCAGGGCTGAAAGCCTCGCCAGCGGTTGTAAAGCTCCGTTGCCGAGCGTGCGGCAAAGTCCATGCGGCCGTCTTCGCGGTTGAGCAGCGGCGCGTACGTTGCGCCTTCGTGATTCTGCGGTTGCGGCTTCAGCGTTCCATCGGCGAGTCCTGCCAACGTCTCGAGGACCAGCGGCGCCCCCGCGCTAGCTAGCATCGGAAACAGATCGGCTGCGGTTTGTTCGGGACCAATCTCGTGGGTTTCCTGAAGCAGGATCGGGCCCGTGTCGAGGCCTTCTTCAAGAAGCATGGTGGTGTTGCCGGTAAAAGCGTCGCCCATGGCGATGGCCCATTGGATGGGCGCCGCGCCACGATACTTGGGCAACAGCGACGCGTGCAGATTGATGCAGCCCAACCTAGGCAGCGCAAGCATCCATGGCGGAATGATGCGCCCGTAGGCGACCACGACAATGGCGTCCGGCGCGATGGCTTCGAGCTGCGCGCGAAACTCGGCGTTGTTGCGGATCTTTTCGGGCTGCGTGACTTGAAGGCCGGCAGCCAGAGCGGCCTGTTTAACGGGCGTTGGGGCAATCTGCCGATCGCGGCCCACGGGGCGATCCGGCTGCGAAACCACGACAGCGATTTTGTGTCCCGCCGCAACGAGCGCGTCAAAAGTTGGCACGGCGAACTGCGGCGTCCCGCAGAAAACCAGCTTGAGGCAGCGCGCTGCTTTTGTCATGGCTGCTTTACCAGGTGCCGTCGCTCTGCATCTTGCGAATCTTGCGGAGATTGAGACTGCGCTTGAGCGCGCTCATGCGGAAGATGAACAGAACCCCGTCAAGATGGTCGATCTCATGCTGGAAGCAGCGCGCCAGCAGCTCGTCGCCATCCAGCTCGAACCACTTGCCATTTTCGTCCTGTGCGCGAATGCGAACCTTTGCGGCGCGCACCACCTTCTCACGAATGTCAGGAAAGCTCAGGCAGCCCTCCTCTTCGTACTGCTTGCCATCCCTCACAATGATCTCGGGATTGATCAGCACAAGTTTCTGTGCGGGGTCCTTGCCCATGCTCAGGTCGATCACAGTGAGGCGCTTGGACACGCCCACCTGCGGCGCGGCCAGGCCGATGCCCTGCGAGGCGTAGGTGGTCTCAAACATATCGGCCACCAGCTTGCGCAACTCGGCGTCGAACTCCGTAACCGGTTCGCCGGGCTGTTCCAGCACCGGCTCGGGATATTTCACAATCTTCAAAATCATCTGCGAACTCTGAATCCCCCGTTCACGTCCCTCAAGCTAGCTCCGCTAACGCCGCTAGCCCCGCTAACTCCGCTAGAACTTCCGTATCTGTTCGATGTATCCGTCAAAATTTCGTTTCAATTCCACCAGCGAATCGCCGCCGAACTTTTCGTGAGCCAGGTTGGCCAACACCAGGGCTACCATGGCTTCAGCGGCCACACCTGCCGCAGGGACCACGCAAATATCGCTGCGTTCGTAACTTGCGCTAGCGGGCTCGCGGGTATCGAAGCGCACCGACTCGAGGGGCTGGCGCAGCGTCGAAATCGGCTTCAGGTACCCGCGCACCACGATGTCTTCGCCGTTCGAGACGCCGCCCTCGACGCCTCCGGCATTGTTCTGCGGACGCGTAAAACGTGTGGGCCGGTCGGGAGGATTCTCGGCGGCGTAATGAATGGGATCGTGAACGCGCGAGCCGAACGAAGCCGCGGCCTCCACACCACGCCCAATCTCAACAGCCTTTACCGCCTGCAAGCTCATCACAGCCCATGCAAGCTGGCCGTCGAGGCGATCGTCCCAGTTGGCGTACGAGCCAAGGCCGGCGGGAACGCCGTGCGCAATCACTTCAAAGACACCGTTCACGGTGTCGTCGGCGCGCGTTGCGGCTTCCACTTCGTCTTTCATGCGGGCTTCGGTGGCGGCGTCGACGCAAGACAGGACCACTTCCTCTTTGCCGGCGAGCGCGGCAATCTCTTCCCACGCCGCATCGCGTTCGAGGTCCACGCGGCCCACGCGAACTACGTGGCTTGCAACCTCGATGCCGAGTTGGCGGATCATGAGCTTGGCGAAAGCTCCGGCGGCTACGCGGGCCGCGGACTCACGCGCCGAAGCGCGTTCCAGCACGTAGCGCGCATCGGGGAAGTCGTATTTAAGCGCGCCGGCAAGGTCTGCGTGACCGGGCCGGGGCGAAGCCACCGCGCGATGCTTCGCGGGATCGCCGGTTTCTACCGGCAGTTTCTCCTGCCAGTTTTTCCAATCGCGATTGATGAGCTCGATGGCGATGGGAGAGCCAATGGTCCGTCCGTGGCGCACACCGGAGAGCACATGCGCCTGATCGGTTTCGATCTTCATGCGGCCGCCGCGGCCGTAGCCCTGCTGCCGGCGCCACAACTCGCGGTTCACAAATTCAAGATCGACAGGGACGCCGGCGGGAAGCCCAGAAACCAGAGCAATCAGAGCCTCGCCGTGGGATTCCCCTGCGGTGGAGAAGCGGATCATATAGATTTCATTGTAAATGCGAGTGGGGCGCTACACCGCTGAAAACACCAGCCGCGCGTCTTTCAAAAACGCCGCGTGCGGCACGGCGGCTTCGCGCACCTCAGCGCCATTCAGGGTCACGTGATTGAGGAACGCTCCCGGTTTGCTGCTTCGCGCTTCAATGCGAATCGCATGTCCGTCCGGAAAGCGGATCTCGGCCTCTTCGAACAGCGGCGCGCCCAGCACCCAATCCGGCTTGCCGGGGCAGAGCGAATAAATTCCCAGCGCGCTCAGGATGTACCACGCGCTCATCGAGCCGGTATCTTCGTCGCCAGCAAAGTTGTCGGGCGTGTACAACTCGTTCAACACGCGATGGGCCCAATACTGCGTGCGATCGCGCCGCCCGGCCACGGAAAACATATACAGTACCTGATGCACCGGCTGGTTGGAATGCGCATATTGCCCGAAGTCGACCGCAGCCATCTCCGACATCTCGTGGATTTCGCGTCCATAGGTGCCCACGTGAAAGACCGGCGCCTGCGTCAGCATGTCTTCGAGCGCGGCGACGAAGTCGGTCTTGCCGCCCATGGCTTCGATAAGTCCCTCTGGATCCCAGGGCACAGCAAAGCGGTACTGCCAGGGGCCGCCCTCCACATAGGCGCCACCCCATGTATGCGGATCGAAGGGCGACTGCCACGATCCATCGGTCATCTTGCCGCGCAGGAAGCGCGTGGCAGGATCAAAGATATTGCGCCAGTTCTGCGAGCGCTTCTCAAACGCGGCGGCTTCGTCCGGTTTTCCGGCGGCGCGGGCCACCTGCGCGATGCAGAAATCTCCGTAGGCGGAGTCAAGCGTCTCGGCTGCCGCGCCGGCCACGGCGCCCATGGGAATATAACCGAGCTTCAGATATTCCGCGACTGCCGGACGGCCGTACCCAAGCTTTGGCGCAACCGGCTGCGTGGCGTGCTTCTTCAAGCCTTCGAAAGCGGCCTGCACATCAAATCCTGTGATGCCCTTCGCCACCGCGTCGCCAAAAACGAAATCGGTGGGGCTGCCTGTCATGCAATTGCGATAACCGGGGCAGGGAAACTGCGGAAACCAGCCACCCTCTTTGTACGCGTTCACCCACGCCTGAAGAATTTCGGTTAACCGCTCGGGATAGATCAGCGCCATCATCGGGTACCACGCGCGATACACGTCCCAGTAGCCGTGGTCGGCGTACATGAATCCCGGTTCCACCTTGCTGCTGTAAGCGCTCATGTGTACGATGTTGCCGCCGGCATCGCGCTCGTGCCAGATGCGGGGAAACAGCAGCGTGCGGTAGAGGCACGAGTAAAAAACTCTGCGCTGGGTCTCCGATGCGCCGTTTATGCGCACTCGGCCCAGCGCCGCTTCCCAGGTTGCAGCAGCTTCGCTCTTCACCTGGTCGAAGGGCTTATCGCCTACTTCGCTCTTGAGATTCAATGCGGCCTGATTGGCAGAGATGAACGACGTGCCCACGCGTAACGTGATCGGCTTTCCGGCCTCTGCGATGAATCGAATCACGGCCACACGCCGCCCGCTGACGGGCTTAACCTCGAAGCCGGTGATTTTGGCGTCGCAGCGCACCGCATAACGAGTGGCAAACCCTTTGAGAACGCCGCCGTTGTTGTACGTCGTCGAGGCGTTGACGATTCCGTTGGCTGTGTCGCAAGTCGCCGCGGCATCATTGCCCGGGAGATCGATGAAGACGCCCGCAGGACCCGATTCCTCAAACGTGAATCGCATCGCGGCGCCGCGCTCCGTGGGCGCAAGCTCCAGCACGCAGCAGTAGCGCGCGAGCCGCACCTTCAACGCGTGCGGCGCAATCTTGAGCTCTGCCGGGCGATAGCTTGAAGCGCGTGCCGCAGCCTCCGGCTGGGGATCGCCCGATGAGTCGGTTTTGAACGGCATGAAGGTGGCGTAACCGTAATCGTCGAGCCAGGGACTGAGCTGGTGCGTGCAGCGAATGCCCTGGAGGCGCTCGTCGTGGGGTTGATAAAACCAGCTATTCTTGTCACTCGATTGCAGCGCCCAGTGCGCCATGGCGAACGGAACAGCAACGATGGGCAGCGTATTGCCGCGCGAAAAGAGGGATGTCGAATCCGTGCCCTGCAAAGGATTCACCCATTCCACAAGCGCCGTGCCGGCAGCAGCCGAATTCGCGCCGCCTCCGGCCTGCGCAGCGCGGCCGGAATGCTCACTGCGCCCGGATGGTGGAGGAGTTTCCGCAGTTGCGCCCACCGCGTCCAGTGTCGAAACCAGCGCGGCGGCTCCGCCTGCCATCTTCAGGAAACTCCTTCTGCTCGAACCTCTGTCCTCTTGCATCGCGATTTCTCCAGCCGGCCGTGTGTACAAGCGGGGTAGCTGCACCACGCGGTTACCGGTCTCTCCGCATGGTACCGGCTCTTCGTGGTTCCGGCAATGACTCTCGTTACATTCCGTTCCGGCAAAAGATTCATTCCAGTCGGGCCGTTGGGAGGCGAAATCGACGACGCCGATTCTCATGCGCGTACCCGCCATGCGCTATCCTGTGCTGGGAAGCGCCGCAATCTTCTCGATTACAAGGCCGGCAATTTATGGCAATCCAGACCATCGAACGCACCGCCAAACAAGTCGTGATGACCGTCCAGGAATACTCGCTGTTTGCTGCGCGGGCCCTGATGAATCTCTTCCGTCCGCCCATTTACTGGACAGATTTCCTCATTCAGTCGGACATCGTCGGATTCGGTTCGCTGCCCATTGTCATCCTCTCGGGATTTTTTACCGGAGGCGTGCTCTCGCTCCAGTCCTCGGCCACACTTTCGGAATTTGGGGCCACGGCCGTTACCGGTCAGTTCGTCAGTCTCACCATGATTCGCGAACTGGGCGCGGTGCTCACCGGCATCATGGTCTCGGGCCGTAACGCATCCTCGATGGCCAGCGAACTTGGCTCCATGGTTGTCACCGAGCAGATCGATGCCATGCGCGCCCTGGGTGTCGATCCCGTACGCAAACTGGTAACGCCGCGCATCTATGCCACCGTCGTCATGCTTCTGTTCCTCACCATCGTGGCCGACGCATTTGGCATTCTTGGCGGCGCCGCGGTCACCGTCTTTCTGAACCACCAGAACGGCACCCAGTACTTCAATAACGCCTACGAGCACCTCGCTTTGCCCGATATCGTCCAGGGACTCGTGAAGCCGCTGGTCTTTGGCTACATCATCGCTTCCATCGGCTGCTTCTACGGGATGAGGACCACGGGCGGCACGGAGGGCGTGGGCCGCTCCACGATTTCGGCCGTGGTGAACTCTTCCGTGCTCATCATCTTTGTCGATTTCCTCATCACCCACATCCTTATCTCGTTGTTGCCCTCATGAGCCAGGCCACTGTTCCCGTTCCCCAACCGCCGCCCCCGGCGCCGGAGGCAGGCCCGGTTGTCGCGTTGCACAACGTCGCGGCGGGCTTCGATGGGCCGCCGGTGTTTCAGAACGTCAGCTTCTCTGTAGCGCCGGGGGAGACGCGCATTCTTCTGGGGCCTGCCGGCGTCGGCAAAAGCGTCCTGCTCAAACTCATTCTCGGACTGTTGCCCCCGCTCGAGGGCAGCGTGGAGTTATTCGGCAACGACATCTCCCACATGCCCGAGGAAAAGCTCTTTCCCTTGCGGGCACGAGCGGGCATGGTTTTCCAGGAGGGCGCCCTCTTTGACTCGTTGACGGTTCGCGACAATGTCGCCTACCAGTTGGTTCAGGAAGGTGTGCGCGACGAGGAAATCGACGCGCGCGTGCACGATGCGCTGCGATTTGTGGGCCTCGAGGAGACCTTCGATTTCTTTCCTTCGAGCCTTTCCGGCGGCATGAGACGCCGCGTCGCCATTGCCCGCGCCTTGATCAACCAGCCCGAACTCATCCTCTACGATTCGCCCACGGGCGGCCTCGATCCCGTCACCTGCGAGACCATCATCGAACTCATCGTGAAGCAGCGCGATGTGCGCGCAACTCCATCGCTGCTGGTGACGCACAGGCTTCAGGACGCCTTCACGCTCTGCACCCACAGATATGACAGCGAACAAGGGCGCATGGTCCCGCTTCCCGAGGGTCAGATCAACCGCAACACCACCTTCCTCATGCTCAACGAGGGACATCTGATCTTCGACGGCTCTCTCCACGAGCTGACTCATTCCACAAACGCGTTCGTCCGCGAATTCCTGGAATAGCTCCCACTCCCTGCTGGCTGCTCCCTGGTCCCTGCTGTTCGCTACAATCTGATCTGTGACGACGAGCCTTTTCGATCTCTACAAGATCGGCGTGGGTCCCTCCAGTTCGCACACCATGGGGCCGATGCGCGCGGCCTGCCGCTTTGCGCAGGAACTGGATCGCAGCGGCCTGCGCGACACCACCGCGCGCGTGCAAACGGATCTTTACGGTTCGCTGGCCCTCACCGGCATGGGCCACGCCACGGATCGCGCCGTACTCCTCGGTCTCGCAGGAAACGAACCTGCCGCCATCGACCCTGCCGCTATCGAGTCCACGGTCGCCGCCATCCGCACCTTGCGACGCATCGCCCTCGCCGGAAAGCGCGACATTGACTTCGACGAGCCGCACGACCTCGTCTTCCATCGCGATCGGATGTTTCCTCCCGGCGCGCGGACGCAACACCCCAACGGCATCCGGTTCACTGCCTTCGATGCCAAAGGCGAAACCCTCGCACAGCGCACTTTCTTCTCTATCGGCGGCGGATTCATCACAGAGGATGGAGAAGCCGACCGGCCATCGCGTGAACCAAAGGTACCGTTGCCGTTTCCATTTCACAGCGCCGCAGAGTTGCTGGAGATCGCCCGCGCGCACTCGCTCTCGATCGACAGCGTGATGCTTGCCAACGAATGCGAGCGCCTGCGGGCACTCGACCGGAGCGCGAGCCCCAACGCAGGCCCCAACGCGAACCAAGACTCTCTCGAACAGCGCGTCCAGGCCGGCATCGAGCAAATCTGGCAAACCATGCAGGACTGCATCGCGCGCGGCATGGTCGCCGAAGGAATCCTGCCCGGAGGCTTGCAGGTGCGCCGCCGCGCGCGTCGCCTGGCCGAGCGCTTGCGCGCTCGCGACGCCAGCGGTAAGCAGGGCGATCCACTTGCCCCGCTCGACTGGCTCACGGTGTACGCCATGGCGGTGAATGAGGAGAACGCCGCCGGCGGACGCGTAGTCACCGCGCCCACCAACGGCGCTGCCGGGGTGGTTCCCGCCGTGGGGCTCTTCTATCAGCGCTTCGTCGAGGCAGCGAGCCGCGAAGGCATGTTTCGTTTCTTCCTCGTTTCGGCGGCGATCGGAGTTCTCTACAAGGAGAACGCATCCATCAGCGGCGCCGAGGTTGGGTGCCAGGGCGAAGTGGGCGTGGCCTGCTCCATGGCCGCAGCGGGATTGACGTCGGCTCTGGGCGGCAACGACGGACAAATCGAGCACGCCGCTGAAATCGCCATGGAGCACAACCTGGGCATGACCTGCGATCCTATCGGCGGCCTGGTGCAGATTCCCTGCATCGAGCGCAATGCCATGGGCGCTGCCAAAGCTGTGCAGGCCGCGCGCCTGGCGATGAATGAGCCGGAAGCGCACAAGGTCTCGCTCGACCAGGTCATCCGCACCATGTACCTCACCGGCCTCGATATGCAATCGCGCTACAAGGAGACCAGCCTTGCAGGCCTTGCGCTGAACGTGATCGAGTGTTGAGCGCAATGCACGAACACTCGCGCAATTCGTGAATGAACGCGCCGCCGCAAATTGCAAAAAGTGATGCGCCCGTGCGACGAACGCGATGCGCTCTTGCAAAAAATTCCTCGCGCACGTCGAATTTCGTCTCCGATTTCCTCTTCGTGCGAAATTTTTCGGTCCGACCATGTTGATCTTTTTTTCACTCCAATGTCGTTTTTTTCTTGACATCGATGATTGATGAATCTATACATTCTTCAACTGCAGTTTCTAATTGCAGAATCGATGCAACCCATCGAAAAGGGAGAATAGGCAAATGGCAACTAAGAAAGCAGCCAAGAAGGCACCTGCGAAGAAGGCGGCCAAGAAGGCCGTAAAAAAGACCGCGAAGAAAAAGTAGCGGATCGAACAACCCAAAAAGGCAACACAAAAGGGGGACGCTCAAAAGCGTTCCCCTTAGTGTTTATGCGGGCAAAGCAGATGCTCGCGAGCACCACGACGTAAACTTTTGATGAAGGACACTTGTGAGATCGCGATGACACGCCGCCGCTGGATCGCCGAACATTGGGATGAAGCCACCGCAACCATCGACGGTGCGCAGGCCGAACATCTGGCCCGCGTGCTGCGCGCGCAACCAGGCATGGAGGCCGACGTGGTTGCCGGTGGCCGCGTCTTTCACGCCCAGGTGGCCGCAGTCACCCTGGCCGGAGAAAAGAGCGAAGTCCGGTTCAATCTGACCGCCGAGCTCCAGGCCGATCCTGCGCTGCCCGTTACTTTGGTGCTCGCCATTTACAAGTTCGATCGCATGGAATGGGCGATCGAAAAAGCCACGGAGCTCGGCGCAGCCGCCATTGCTCCCGTCATCGCGCGAAGAACAGAGAAGCGCCTGGCCCAGGCCGCGCAGAAGCGCGCGGAGCGATGGCGCCGCATCGCGCACGAGGCCTCGCAGCAGGCGCGGCGCTCCGATGTGCCCCTGATTCACGATCCGGTTTCGCTCAGCGCACATGTAGGCGCAGCTTCTGCCGCCACGCGCATCGTCCTTGCCGAGCAGGAACGCACCACGACCCTGCGTCATGCAATCGGAGAGGCGATTGCGGCAGCAAAAGACGAGATGCCTCAACTGGAAATCGCCATTGGCCCTGAAGGTGGATGGGCTCCTCAAGAAGAAGCGCTCTTCGACGCCAACGGCTGGCGCGCGGCGTCGCTCGGGCCCCGCATCGTGCGCGCAGAAACGGCTGCCATCGCGGCACTGGCCGTCATCGCGTCCTGCCTGGAGTAGTCAATCGCAATCAAGCGAGACCGAATTGCGGCGCGATCGCCGAGCTCTCTGTGGAAAAGTCGGACGAAACTTTTAGCGTCTTCACTTCTGTGGTTGGAACGATACGGGTGGGTCGAAACTCCGTGCCATCACTTCAGCGCCGTGCCCCATCCTTTCCGCGTTTTTTGCGGGAAGGGTGGGATGATGCGAAGCCGTCCTAACTCCGCTAACCCCGCTAACTCCGCTAACCCCGCTAACCCCGCTAACCCCGCTAACCCCGCTAACCCCGCTAACCCCGCTAGCTCCGCTAACCCCGCTAGCTCCGCTAACCCCGCTAGCTCCGCTAACTCCGCTTCTCTCTAGAAACGCGCGTAGTGCACCAGCAACCCCGCGAGCGCTCCTCCCACAAGGTCGCCGACGATCGGAATCGGCGCGTAGCGCCAGTTCGATCCACCCTTGCCGGGAATCGGCAGCAACGCATGCACGATGCGCGGCCCCAGGTCGCGCGCCGGGTTGATCGCATACCCTGTGGTCCCGCCGAGCGAGAGTCCGATACCCCACACCAGGCTGCCGACGAGCCACGGTCCAAGTCCCGCAGCCGGTCCGCTCATGGCCACGCCATGCGAAAAGATCGCGTTGGCCACGACCACCAGCACCATCGTTCCGATCAACTCGCTGGCAATGTTCGCCAGAGGGTTGCTCACCGCGGCGTTGGTACAGAAAACGCCGAGCTTGGCCGCGGGATTGTCCGTTAGCTTCCAATGCGGCGCGTAGTGCAGGGCTACGAGTGCCGCGCCGCTCATCGCGCCCAGCATCTGGGCCGACCAGTAGATCCAGATCTGCCCGTAGTTTCCGCTCGCGATGGCCGCCGCCAGCGTTATGGCCGGATTGATATGCGCGCCCGGACTCCCGAACGCCTGCGCTACTACCACGCCGCAGAGCACAGCCAGCGCCCAGCCGGTCGTGATGACCATCCAGCCGGAATCCGCCGCATAGGACTTGCGCAGCGTTACGCCGGCGTTCACGCCGTCGCCCAGCAGGATGAGAACCAGCGTGCCCATAAACTCGCCGAACCAAATTGAGTGCATCTAACCTTCCTTATGAGGGCTCGTGCGTCCGCCCGAGCGTTTCACTCGGATTGGAGCGCGCCCACAGTTCAGTTTTCGGAACCTTTGCATTCTGCACTGCCGGACCCATCTTCGCCAAGCGTGAAAAACGCCGAGCGAGCCAACGCCGGGGGTTGCTCGGCGAGCAACGAATCGACCGAACTAGAATGACCCCAAGCGGAATGTTTGTGGAGGGGGTTACGCATGCCAGGCGTTCTCTTCGTCGGCCTCTCGACGATTGACGTCGTCTACGATGTCGACGAGTTTCCGGTTGCGAACACGAAGGTCGCGGCACGAAGCCAGAGCGTGCTTGCCGGAGGGCCCGCGACCAACGCGGCCATTGCATGCGCTCACCTCGGCAGCAATGCGGCACTGGTGACCGTTGTGGGGCGCAATGTCCTCGCCAGCGTGATCCGCGAGGAGTTACAGAAGCATCTGGTTCAACTCATCGATTTGAACCCCGCCTTTGAAGATGCACCCGTCATTTCGTCCGTTACAGTGGATAAGGCCGGTAACCGGAATGTGATCTCGGCAAACGCAATGCGCGTTCCTGTGCCTGCCGCGCATGTTGATCCTGAGCTCTGCCGGCAGGCGCGCATCGTCATGGTGGATGGTCACTACATGGAGGCGTGTCAGGCCTGGGCGGCAGCGGCGCGAACTTGTGGGACGCCGGTGGTTCTCGATGGAGGCAGTTGGAAGGACGGAACGGAGGCGCTTCTCAAGAGCGTCCATACCGCCATTTGCTCAGCCGACTTCATGCCTCCGGGTTGCTCCTCGCGGAACGAAGTAATTCAGTTTCTCAAGAACTGCGGGGTTACAAACATCGCCATCACGAACGGTTCTGCGCCGATCGAGTTCGTCTTCGGGAAATCTTCAGGGAGCATACGCGTTCCTGAAGTCGATGTGGTGGACACTATGGGCGCGGGAGACATTCTGCACGGGGCGTATTGCCATTTCGCGGCGATGAAGAGAGATTTCGTTGATTCGCTAACGCAAGCGGCCAGGATCGCGTCCGAATCCTGCCGGCACGCGGGCACGAGAGAGTGGATGAAGCATTTCGCCGCCAGCTGAAGTTCCGATCTTGTAGGCGGCGGGTTGGTAAGCAGGATTCGGCGCTAGTATGAAAAAGAATGAGGGGGTCACGCGTGTGCGGAAAGCGACAGCAATTCTTATCGGCGCGGCTTTTGCGTGGGCGGCGGTGACAGGAGCTGCGCAACCAAAGGCCTCAGGTCACTGGGCGATCGTGATTCACGGCGGCGCAGGCGACATCGAGCGCGCCAAGCTCGGACCTGACGGCGACAAGGCGTATCGCGCCGCGCTCGCCAAGGTGGTCGAGGCAGGAGCCGCAGTTCTCGATCGCGGAGGCTCTTCGCTTGATGCCGTCGAGGCTGCGATTCGCGTTCTTGAAGACGACCCGCTCTTCAATGCTTCGCGCGGAGCTGTCTTCGATGCCGAAGGAAAGACGGAACTCGATGCCGCCATCATGGACGGCGCTACGATGCACGCGGGCGCAGTCGCAGACGTGACACACACGCGCTATCCCATTACTCTCGCCCGAGCGGTGATGGAGAAGACGCCCTACGTTCTCGTGGTGGGCCCGGGCGCAGACGCGTATTCAAAGCAAGTGGGAATGGAGCAAGTCGATCCCAGCTACTTTTTTACCGAGAGCCGCTGGCAGTCGCTCATCAAGCAATTGCAAAACGAAGGCCGCCCCATTCCGCCGCGTCCTGCGGGAGTTCCGCCGCAGGGCGCTCTGGTGCCAGTCGCCCAATGGCAGGAGGCGGCAAACAATCGCCGTTATGGAACCGTGGGCGTGGTTGCGGTCGACCGTCAGGGGAATGTTGCGGCAGGCACTTCCACTGGCGGCTTGCAGGGCAAGTTGCCGGGCCGCGTAGGCGATTCGCCGATCATCGGCGCGGGCACCTATGCTTCGAATCAATCCTGCGCCGTCTCCGGCACCGGCGTCGGCGAGTACTTCATCCGCTTCACGGTGGCGCGCGACGTTTGCGCGCTGGTGCAGTACAAGGGCTACACGTTACAGCAGGCCGTCGACGAGGTGATCCAGAAGAAGCTCGCGCCCATCCATGGCGATGGCGGCGTGATTGCCATTGCGCCCGACGGACAGATGGCCTGGAGCTTCAACACGCCCGGCATGTTCCGTGCGCGGCTGGCGGAAGGCGGCAAGATAGAAGTGCACATCTACAACGACGAGCCGTGAACCAGACGCGAGTCCGGCTCGCGGCTTTTGAACGTGGCGCAGCGCACCATCGCGTCTCCACTGCCTTATGTAAAATATTCCGCATGGAAACAATTCAGTACAACCTGCCGCAGAGCCACATTCCGCAGACGTGGTACAACATCCTTCCTGATCTCCCCGTGCCTATGGCGCCGCCGTTGCATCCCGGCACGCTTAAGCCGCTCGGCCCTGACGATCTGGCGCCGCTGTTTCCCATGGCGCTGATCATGCAGGAGGTCAGCACCGAGCGCGAGATCGAGATCCCCGGAGAGGTGCGGCAGATTTACGCGCAGTGGCGGCCATCGCCGCTGATGCGCGCCCGCCGGTTGGAGAAGGCGCTCGATACTCCCGCGCACATCTACTACAAGAACGAAGGCGTCTCCCCCGCCGGCTCGCACAAGCTGAATACAGCCGTCGCGCAGGCTTGGTACAACAAGCAGGAAGGCGTGCGGCATCTCTCGACCGAAACCGGCGCCGGCCAGTGGGGCTCTGCGTTATCGATGGCCTGCGCATTTCTCGGTCTCGACTGCAAAGTCTTCATGGTGCGCGTCAGCTACGATCAGAAGCCCTATCGCCGCGCTTTGATTGAGGCCTTTGGAGCCTCGGTGATCGCCAGCCCCAGCAACACCACCGATTCGGGCCGCGCGATTCTCGCCGAGCATCCCGATTCTCCGGGCTCGCTCGGCATCGCCATCTCTGAGGCCGTTGAAGTCGCAGCCAAGGATCCTGGCACCAAGTACGCGTTGGGCAGCGTATTGAATCACGTGCTGCTGCACCAAACCGTCATCGGCCAGGAGGCTATCGAGCAGATGGCCCTTGCCGGCGACGATCCTGACGTCATTATCGGCTGCACCGGCGGCGGATCGAACTTCGCCGGACTCGTGATGCCGTTCCTGGGCCGCAAGCTCAAGGGAAAATGCCACGCGCGCATCGTGGCCGTTGAGCCTGCCGCCTGCCCCAGTCTCACCAAGGGACACTTCGCCTACGACTTCGGCGACACCGGCCATCTCACTCCGTTAGTCAAGATGCACACGCTGGGCAGCAGCTTCATTCCTCCGGGAATTCACGCGGGCGGGTTGCGTTATCACGGCATGGCGCCGCTGGTTTCGCACGTCGTCAATCTCGGATTGGCAGAAGCGACCACCGTGCACCAACTCGACGCGTTCGCAGCGGGCATTCAATTTGCGCGCTCGGAGGGAATCATGCCCGCGCCCGAAGCCAATCATGCCGTCGCCGAAGCCATTCGCCAGGCGCTCGAAGCCAAGGCTGAAGGCAAGCCGCGCGTGATTCTCTTCAACCTCAGCGGCCACGGTCACTTCGACATGCAGTCCTATATCGCTTACCAGGCAGGCAAGCTGGAGAATTACGAATACCCCGCGGAAGAAATCGCCATGGCGCTCGCGGGCCTGCCCACAGTTCCGTAAATGGTCCCGTAAGCCGTACCATCGGCCGCAGCCGAAACCGGTTTTTCAGCCCTCGCTGTGTTAACGTGGCAATACGGTGTCTCTGCGCCGGGCCGTGCATTAAGGCAGCGGCCCAAAGTGCGCGATGGCCAGCAAGCGATCGCGACGCAAGTACATCGGCGATAGCGGACAGAAACAAACGAATGCCCCAACAGCAGCCGGAATCGTCATCATCTATACTCACGGCTCCGTTGTCTGGGCCGGCCGCGGAATCTGTTGCGGGCTCCACGCCCGAGTCCCAAGCCGCAGTGCACCCGCATCATCACGTTCCCCGCTGGCTGGAGCGCGTGGAATTGTTTCTTCGCGTCGTGCTGCGAATTTATATCGGTCTGGCGGTCTGCTATGCGCCGTGGTGGCCCGCTGCCTGGGACAAGAATCCGCTGTTTCTCGAGTTCCCCTGGCTCGGAAGCATTGCGACCGCCGGCGCAGTGCGCGGCCTCGTCTCCGGTCTAGGTCTGCTGAATCTGTGGATTGCGTTTCAAGATGCCATTCGGCACCGGGATGATTGAAAGATGAAGAACAGGGACCAGAGAACGGAGATCGGAGATCAGAAAGCCGGGAAACCAGCGGACCCTGGAGCAACTCCTCAGGCCGCGGCTGATGCAGCGCCGGCCCACGCCGTGATTCCCGGCAACGGAGGCCCTCCGCAGCTCGATTCCGCGCCGCTCGCCTACGAGAATTCGCCATTTCTCAACAGCGCCGACGGGCGGCCCATCCGCATCATCTCAGAATATCTGGAGCCGCTGGCGCGCTTTCGCCGCGAGCAGATTCAGGACACGGTAGTTTTCTTCGGCTCGGCGCGCTTTCACGGACGTGAAGAGGCCGGCCATGCCCTCGAGCTTCTCGAAAACACCGGCTCCGTGCAACCCGCTCCCAGTGAGGAGCAGCCGGCCAAAGCCGTCGAGATTGCAACGGGCAACGCATCGGACCTGCAACGGAAGCGCGCGGTGGCCGCGGTCGAAATGGCTCGCTACTACGAAGACGCGCGCCGCCTCGCGCAGTTGCTCACGCAATGGGCCAAAACCATCCCTTCACGCAAGCATCGTTTCGTCGTCACTTCGGGTGGCGGTCCCGGCATCATGGAAGCGGCCAACCGCGGCGCCTGGGAGGCGGGCGGCAAAACCATCGGCATGAACATCCTGCTGCCCTTCGAGCAGAGGCCGAATCCCTACATCACGCCCTCGCTCAACTTCGAGTTCCACTACTTTTTCATGCGCAAGCTGTGGTTTGCTTATCTGGCCAAAGCGCTGGTGGTCTTTCCCGGCGGCTTCGGCACGCTCGATGAGATGTTCGAGATTCTCACCCTGGCCCAGACCCAGAAGGTAAATAAAAGGATCACCGTCCTTATTTATGGATCGGATTACTGGAAGAAGGTTTTCAACCTCGAGGTGCTGGTGGATACGGGAGCGATCTCGCCCAAGGATCTCGATCTCTTCCAATTTGCGGAGACGCCCGAACAGGCCTTCGACCTTTTGCGCAAAGGATTGACCGAGAACTACCTGGCAACCGAACGCGCAGCCGTGCCGAACGCAAAATCGAAAGACGAGACGACGGCGCCCGACGAAGATTTGATGGCCGGCTGGAACCTCGACGACTTCCTCGGCCCCGAACTCGCCAAAACCAGAAAATCGTAGTTGCGTAACGCCGGCATCCTTGCCGGCTGTCGTGCGGGCGTCCTCGCCCGCACCTCGATGCGATGTGCAGTTCTCATGGCCCGCCCAACACACAACAGCCTTGTCATCCTGAGCGGAGTCCGCCGCGGCGGACGGAGTCGAAGGACCTGCGGTTGCTCTTGCCTTTGCATTTCGCGCGACAGCAGGCAAACCGACCGGCCTATTTTACTATTCCCTATTCCCTGTTCCCTATTCCCTGCTTCTACGCCGCGCTCAATCGCACGCGCGCACGCAATCGCTTATCCCCGCACCCTTCACACGCGCAAAGGTCACCACAAAGCCGACTAGTCGTTAGGAATCTCCTAGTGTTAGGTCCGGGAGTTTCCCTCCCCGGTCCCCAAATGCGAGGGACCGGGGGCACCCTCAGAGCGGTTTGGGAGTGATCATTAGGATCGGGGCCACCCGCCGGGTCGCCGACCTCCAGCAATTCTATGTCATAGTTCCATTCCAAGTTACACGCGGGATCATTCCTGAGCAGAATTGTTTCGACACCCCGCGGTCGATGGCTGCGACGAGGCGACGCATTTTGGCGATCATATCTCGGAACTCAACCAAACCAAAGCCAGTTGGGACCCTTCCTTCATGTGCAATATTCGTGCGCAGGTCGTTCAGCGATGTGAGGGTGAGTTTACCGTTCATCCTGCCGGTAGAATCCACAACCGCCCAAACCTGACTAACGCCAAGTCTTCTAAAGAGTTGGGGCAAGTTCTTCGGGGATGGATATTTCTTCTTGTCGAGGAAAGCCCACGCATCCAACGTGCCCGGCATGGCTCCTCCACGCCCCCAGACGGCGACTTTTCGCGCTGTCTGTGCGACTCTCTCGAGAACTGGCCCCTCATCTTCACTCTGGCTGAACTTTCGGTATTCGGATCCCAAGTTCTCGCCTTTGTGAAGGAGATAGGCAACCATCAAATCTGGCCATTTATCGAGCGAGGGATCGGACAAACTCACCGCGTTGAGGGTATCTTCGACAAAATTCTTGATGTAAACCTCGAGCTGGGCAAATGCGAGCACGTAATATGCAGCTAACAGACGCGCACCGTCATCGGCTCCGCTCTTCCGAATGGCCCTGTAAAGTGGCGTGATCTCGTGAAGTTCCTGATCAAGTTGTCCTTCAAATGCTCTTCGGGCGCGACTCGAGTGGTAGCTCATATGCTCTTCAAGAGACTTGAGATTTTATGAATACGACCTTGAATGGCGGCTTTGTCGCTAGTTGCGAGCGTGACGCTTCTAGAAAACTCAGCGTCATTTTGCAGGGCATCGTATGCTCTTTGAACTTGATGGGTTTTGGTGAGAAGGAATTTTAATCTGCCCGAGCTAATCTTTGAGCATGCGACCATCTGCGCGTCGAAGACCGCAGCATTGAAACGCGGTCGACCATCCTTCGAATAGGCGAACGTGTAAATACCGAAAATCTGAGTGGCACGTTTATAGGTGGCTAATATTTCGCTGGTCAATTCCTTCAATTGATCGTCGCTTGGATTTCTGTTTGTTTCAGCATAATTCGAGATAAACGTGGCGAGCGGCTTTTCGTATGCCCCAATACCTTCCCTAAGGGCCCAGTACCGTATGACCAACTCCTCAGCTTTCATTCTCTTGTCTTTGCGGTTCCCGAAGTGACTCTCGAGCTTTAGCCGTTTTGCAACATCGGAGGCCGCTTTTAAAAGAGTTCCGTAGTAGAGTCCATGCCGGAGTTCCTGCCGGGTCAACGCGACCGCACCGGAGTTCAGTCGCTCGAACACGTCAAACTTCACCTGAGGGTGCGTCTCTTTGAGGATGACTGTGCAGCGTAGGACGCGGTTGCTCACGTGTCTCTGAAATCGTTTGTCGAGTTGCGAGTACTTTAGGCCGGATAGTTCTGGGTAACTAGTGAGGCCCGACAGGGAAAACTTGTCTTCAAGAAACCGCTTCAGACTGAAGAGGCGCTGGTTTCCGTCGATAACTGAAAACGATTCATCACGCTCTTGGTTTAAATAAATTACCGGTATCGGGCACTGAATAATCAGGGATTCGACGAGCCGTGAAGCTTGTCGATCACTCCATACGTAACGCCGTTGAAATTCGGGGATGGTGACTTCGCGCTTCTCCATCATGCTTACAAGCGTGGATACAGCGAAGTCGTATTGCTCGGTGCGCAAGATACGTCGTTCTGGCGGAATCGACAATATAGCTTCTTCGAAATCGTCATCCACCTCTGCTGGGAACAGCGCATCTGCGAGCGCCTCCTGGTCTTGACTAAGGATCCTTTTCATGGCCATCATTTTCCCTCAGTGTGGATTGTGAACCGGCAATTAATTCAACATGTTACAGCAGCCTACGAAGGGAGGATAGCGTTTATTTTTCTCTCGATCCCTCAGAAAGCCCCCTCGGTAGCCAATTTGGGCTCTAAATGGCGGGTCCCGTTGGCCCAGGGCGCCCTTGGTCGAAATTACTCCTGAAACGCCCATCCCACCCCGAACTCACCCCAAAAATTTCCCCCCGCCATTTTGCAGATTATTTCTCCCTCCCGGCGCACACTATTCCCATAAGCCTTCAATGAGGCAGGCAGCCCGGCTCGACGGACCCTGATCCCCAAAACCGGTCGCCCGCCTCTAACCCCTTTGTTGTCTAATTTCTGCAAGCAACTATATGTCTTTTCAGATATTTACGCGGGAGCGCCTAGCGTAAA
>Ga0302198_10000506_pt1 | contig 44334 bp, 35 predicted proteins | sample II_Bog_N2_2_FD_193521 | JGI IMG/M metagenome (GOLD analysis project Ga0302198, IMG submission 193521) | Peat permafrost microbial communities from Stordalen Mire near Abisko, Sweden - II_Bog_N2_2 | ecosystem: Environmental > Terrestrial > Soil > Wetlands > Peat | place: Sweden: Abisko...
CTCATCACGACGCGCGCCCGACTGAGCTTCGAGACCCCGGCGCGGTCAAAGAGCGCCGCGATGAGCCGCGCGGTCACGTCGAAGTCAACGGTGGCGCCTTGATTGAAGGGGCGAAAGACGACGACGTGCCGCGACGTTCGCCCTACGAGTTCGAGCGCCCCGTGACCGAGTTCGACGACGTCGCCGGTGTTGGTGTCGATGGCGACCATGGTCGGTTCGTCGAATACGACGCCGCGCTGACTCGTGGCCAAACGCGTGCGCGAGGTGCCGATATCGAGCGCGACGTCCAAAGCCATAAGGACCAATGGTAGGGCGAGGCCACCGCGAAGCAGTTCCTAACTAACCTGCTCAAGGTGGCAGGGCGGGACTCTCGATGGTGGCGCACGGGCCGACGCGCCCGTCCACCCGCCCATTCTCGGCTCTGGGTGCACCCCAGCGAGTTGCCGAGTTTTGACGACCTCGACACCACCGCGACCCCGCGCCCGCGTTCCCTCTCGCCACGGATCATCGCGGCGATGATGGCACTGCTTTTGGTCATAGGTGGCGTCGTCCTGATGGCCAATCGGGGCACGAGCACCGCGGGGGGCGATCTCCCCGCGCACCTGGCCGCCGACGTCAATTCGCTCCCCGCCTCCTCGCGCGTCGCGGCCGCGCACACGGTGGACCTAGCGATCACCACCCCCGGTCACGTCATCAACGTGCCGGCACTGGTGCTGCCCCACGACCTCGCCGTTACCACGACGGTGATACCCGCGAACGCCATCATCACCGGTTCGACGACCACCAAGATCAACTTCCCCGTCACGCTCGAAGGTCGCGACAACGTCATGGGCTTTTCCATCGTGCGCCTCGGCGCGGCGGTGTCGGCGCTGTCCCTCGACGCGATGCCCGCGAGCACGTCGGTCGTCGCGGTGGCACCCATCGTCACCAGCTCCACGAAGGCGCCCGAGTTCGACTGGTCCGTGACCACGCTCGGCGATCCACTCAACGACGCGCAGGGAGTGGTCCGATACTTAGCGACGAAGTCGGACACGTCACTGAGTGGGTACGTTGACGCCATCGCGGTAGACGCCCGTGGTCACGTGGTGGCCGTGCTCTCGTCACGACACTTTTGGTACCCCGCGCGTTTCGTGGCCCAAGTCGCCGAAGTGGTCGCGACCGGACGGGGCTGTCACGCGGACCTCGGCATCACCGGTATCAATGAACAAGGCGGCGGCGTCAAGGTGACCAGAATCGCCCGTTACAGCCCGGCCGCCCACGCCGAACTCGCGGTGGGCGACGTCATCACGCAGTGGAACGGGGTGGACCTCGACACCTGGGATCAACTCGTCTCCACCCTGTATTTGACCCCGGCCTACACCACGGCCCACGTCACCTTCGCGCACCGCACGACCGTGCACCACGTGAACGTCACGTTGGGGTGTCCCTTTAAGTTGGTGCCGTGACGCAGAACCCATTTGGCGACATGTTCGGCGACATCTTCTCGATGCTCGGCCAACAGGGCCCCGACGCGTGGTTCACCACCGCGACCCAGTTGGCTCTTAACATCGCGCGCGGCGATGACGGCGACCCGAACCCCCTGCCCATTGAGCGCCAACGCCTCGAAGAGCTCGCCCCCCTCGTGGCTCGACACGTCGACGCGCTCTTCGGCGTCGCCTCGGACCCCGACGTCGTGGCGGTCAACCGATCGGCCCTCACACTGGCGGCGCTCGAGCAGTGGCGCCCGCTCATGGATCCGATGATCACCAAGACCCCGTCGAAGGACCTAGAGGACCTCGATGCGCAGGAGAATCAACTGATGGCCCAGATCTCCTCGACCGTCGGGCCGCTGTTCGCGGGGTTTCAGATGGGCTCGGTCGCGGGCCACTTCTCGGAGCGGGCCTGGTCGCTCGCGGTGTTGCCACTGCCTCGCCTGGAGGCGCGCAAGCTACTCGTCGTCAACAACCTCGCCACCTTCGCCACCGAGTGGTCCCTCGAGCGCGACGAGGTCTACGTCTTCGCCCTCGCCCAGGAGTTCGTCGCCTCGCTTGTCTTGAGCCAGCCCGGCACCGGCGACGCCCTGCGGGCGCTGTTGATCGACACGGTCAATGAGTCCAACGCCATCCAGGGCGACCTCATCGAGCGCCTGCAGTCACTGATTGAGACGGGTGACCTCAACGAGATGATGTCGCATCCCGAATCCCTGCTCGAGGGGATCAATATGCCCGACGAGAGCGACGCCACGCGCGCCATCAACGCGGCCGCCAGCGTCCTGCTGGCCTTTTTCACCGCCGCCGCCCACGAGATCACCGAAGCCATGCTCGGACCGCAACCGGCGCTCTTTGAAGCGGTGGCTCGCCATCGACGCAGCGACGCGCGTGGTGAAGACGCCGCGGCGGCGCTGTTTGGCATCGCGACCCAAGGACCCCACCACGACGCGGCGAACGAGTTCGTCACGACGTTGGCCGAGCGACACACGCTCAGTGTCTTTGGGGCTTTGCTTCGGGTGGACGGTCTACCGAGCGCAAGCGAACTCAACGACCCCAACGCGTGGTACGAGCGAGTGACGAACTCGCCGCTGGCCTAGTTTTCTTCGTCGTAGCCGAGGTTCCACTCGACCAGCAGGTTCTCGCGCTCGGCGTCGCGGTTCACGCGCTCACGGTTGCGGCGAAACTGCGGGTCGTGCGGGGGGAGGAATCGGAGTCGGGCGTCCACGCGGTCGACGAAGGCTTGGATCTGCTCCTCGTCCCCGAAGACCATCCGACACTCCCAGTGCGGCGCCACCGGTCCCAAGTAGATGACTTGGACGTGACCGACCGGGTCGACGACCTCGGTGACCTCTGCGGTGGGGACTTGGCTCACAACACTCCTTCAAAAAGCGCTAACTTCCGCCATTCTACTGGTCGCGGACCGTATATCTCTAAGGAGCTTCTGAACATCCACCAGTAAGTCCGAGACACATGAAATCGTAACGATTGTTGGTCGCCAACGTCGCTACTGTGGGAGTAGAAGTGAGGGAAGGAGGTGTGTATGAGTGCAGAATGGATGGCCGACGGAAAGTGCCGGCAGTATCCGCCCGAGACGTTCTTTCCTCGTGACGGGACTGGGGTGATCATCGCCCAGAAGATCTGTGCGACGTGTCCCGTGGTCGCCGAGTGCCTCGTCTACGCGCTCGACAATCACATCGACCACGGCGTCTGGGGCGGCAAGAGCGAGCGCGAACGACGTCGCTTGTTGCGCGAACGACGTCGCGTACGCATCTTCAACCGCGAACTTCACTAAGCCCGCGTCTTGTTCGAGTGTGTTGCCAATGTCTCTGAGGGGCGACGTCTCGACGTCATCGAGGAACTAACTCGCACCGCCGGCGCGTCGCTGCGCGACGTGCACCGCGATTCCTTCCATAACCGCAGCGTCTTCACGCTGATTGACGACATCCAGCCGCTCGCCGACGGCGTGCGGGCCCTGGCCCGATCGGCGCTGGAACTGGTGGATCTTCGAGCGCACGAGGGCGTCCACCCGAGATTCGGCGTCCTCGACGTCGTACCGTTCGTAGCGCTCGACGCGAATCAGGCCCCGGTTGCTCGCACCCTTCGCGACGAGACAGCGCACTGGCTCGCCGACACCTGTGGTGTGCCGGTCTTTCTCTACGGTGAACTCGACGACGGCACCACGAGAACCCTGCCCGAGGTGCGACGACGGGCCTTCACCTCGCTCGCTCCCGATAGGGGTCCCGAACGGCCCGATCCGGCGTGCGGAGCCAGCGCCGTGGGCGCGCGCGGCGTGCTCGTCGCGTGGAACCTGTGGCTGCGTGGGGTGAGCCTGTCGGACGCTTCAACGGCCGCGACGGCGATTAGGACCTCAACGGTGCGGTCCCTCGCCTTTTCCTTGGGCGAGTTCGTCCAGGTGAGCTGCAACCTGATCGAACCCGTAGAGGTCGGTCCGTCCACGGTCTATGACCAGGTCGCGGCGTTACTGCCGCGAGGCTCCATCGACCACGCCGAACTGGTGGGTCTTCTCCCGCGGGCGGTGCTCGAGAAGGAAGATCCCGCCCGCTGGGAGCAGTTGGGGCTCAGTCGCGAGACGACGATTGAGGCACGTCTCGCCTCAGCCGGCTTGCGCCCGACGTTCGATGGCTCGGGCCCGGCGTAGTCGGCGACGCTCTCGTTCGCTCATCCCACCCCAAATCCCGAACTTCTCACCGTTATCGAGGGCGTACTCCAGGCAGTCCTCGCGCACCACGCAGCCGCGGCAGACTTCCTTCGCTTCACGGGTTGACGCGCCGCGCTCGGGGAAGAAGAGATCGGGGTCAACACCCATGCAGTTCGCGCGGGCTTGCCAGCCCCGGTCTTCTAATCCGCTCAAGAGTTCGACGATTTCCACGTTGTGTGCCTCCCAAAGGATGACGTCTGTCACCGATGTAATTACAACGGTGTCATTGTTACGGGAATTCGAACAAATTGCAAATCGAATTTAGGTACGACCTGGTGAGAACGGTTTTGAATCAGCCTGCTTGACGGTGTTTGACGAAGTCATCGAGCGCGTAGGTGCCGAGGTCGTTCACGTCGGTGTAGAAGAGTCGCCCACCGTTCACCCGAGCGATCTGCTCTACGAAGGGGAACTGGCTGCGTTCAATATCGAGGGCGAAGGTGTTGATCGTGATCCCCGCCTTGGTGCAGCGCAGCACCTCGGCCATCGTCTTCTCCAAGGTCTCTTGGACGGGGGGCCACGCGAAGAAGGGCTCTCCCGAGGCCATGAGGTGCGCGGTCGGCTCGCCGTCGGTCACCACCACCACCTGACGCTCACCCCGCTCGTTCCGTAACAGGTGGCGGCTGAGGGCCAATGCGTGCTGGAGATTCGTGCCGTAGTTGTAGTCAATGGTGAGGGCCGGGATGTCATCGATCTTGAGCTCCTGGGCGCGTTCGCCGAATCCGACGACGGTCACGAAGTCGCGGGGATACTTAGAACGGATCAGCTGCGTGAGGGCGAGGACCATTTTCTTGGCCGGGACGAGATTGCCTCGCATGGCCATCGAGAGCGAGAGGTCAATCGCGAACACCGTGGCCGAGCGCCGGGTGGCTTCGTACTCTTCGACCTCGAAGTCGTCGGGGTGCAGTCGCACCGGTGTGCCGGGGCCGCTTCGCAGTAGTGCGTTGCGCAGCGTCTTTGGTAGGTGGAGCGACACCGGTTCGCCCGGCTCCCACGGCTTGCTCGTCTCTTCGCGGTCGCCACCACGCGCGAGGGTCGCGACGGGATGTGCGCCAATAGTTGGTGAGTCGCGCAGCTGATTGAAAATGTCCTTCAGCGCGATCTGGCCAATCTTGCGAATCCCCTTGGCGCTCAGCTTCAAACGGTTGCCCTGGCGGTCGATAAAACCCTCGTCCTTCATGGCTTTAAGGGCCTTCTGCAGTCGCTCCACGTGTCGCGCGGCGTCGTCGCCCAGGTTTCGCCGAACGGCTTCGACGTCGACCTCGGGCAGACCCTGGGCGGCGTGACTCTGGCCGAGGAAGTCCTCGAGACCTCGCAGTTCACCGAGTTGCTCGGCGACCGAGGCGGCTTGGGCGAAGGAGGAGCCGTCTTGGCCGCGCATGCGGTGCGATTGGTTCCAGTCAATGTCGGGGGTGGCTTGGCGCAGGTTCGACACCAGCCGGTTCATAGAGAAGTTCAGTTCCATGTTCTGCATCATCTGGTCGAAGAGCGCGCGCAACTCACCTTGTTGCTCGGAAGAGAGCGAGTTGAACATCGCCTCTGCGGCCGCCGCCCGTTCGGCCATCATGCGAATCACGTCCTCGAGGCTCTCGGCCCCGGGGAAGTAGTCGCCGAACTTGGCCATGAAGTCCTCGAACGTCGGATCGAGATCCTCACCGCGTCGGTCTTGTTCAATCATCGCCGAGAGCGCGTCCATCATCTCGCGCATGCGCGCGAGCTCCTCGGGGTCCGGGCGACCCATGAACTCCTTGGACTGTTCGAAGTAGGTATTTAACACGTCGCGTTCGAGTTCGCTCAGGAGCTCTTCGAACTCCTCGCGCGCGGCCGAGGAGACGAACTCGTAGTCGCGGTACTCCCCCAATCGCTCGGCCAATCGGTCGCTCATGAGCTGTTGTTGCATCTTCTTCTGGTCGACGAGATCGCGCGTCACTTCCTGGCGACGTTCGTCCCCCGAGGCCTCCGCGTCGGCGAGCAGCGCCTCGACTTCTTCGGCCTCCACGGCTTCGATGTACTCCAGCCACTCGCGGTAGCGCTGCATCTCGCCGTCGGGGTCGGCCTGTTGTTCGAGTTCGCGTCGTTTGCGACGGGTGCGCTCTAAGAGTTCGCGCAGCCCCTCGACGCGCTCGCCGTCCTCGCGTTCGTAGCCCTCGCGCAACAGTCGGTCCATCGCCTCATCCAAGTCGCCGCTCTCCATGAAGTCGTCGGCCAACAGCGAGAGCATCTGTTCGACGTCGAGATCGTCGAAGTCGTCCCCCTCACCGAAACGGCGATAGCCGTAGCGAACTGGCACTAACGGTTCCTCGAGCGATAGAGCGCCCGGGCCCCCGAGGCGTCTTTCGCCAGGCGCTTGGTGAGATAGAGACCTTCGAGGACGAACTCGACGGCGGCCGCCTTTTCGCCGTCGCTCGCGTTCGGTCCGGCGATGCGTTCGACGGGGCCTTCGAGCGCCGGCATGGCGTCGAGGACGGCTAAGTAGTCGGCGTCGGGCAGGTCGTCGCCGGTGTGCACGATCGCCTCACCGTTGAATGCCTCGACGATCTCGGACGCCTCTTCTAACAACACGTCCGCGAAGCACTGACGAACCGCGAGGGATACGAGCGCCGCGATGACCTGGTCGGCGTCACTGTCGTCCATCGTGTCGAATTCGATCTTTCCCTGCGTGGACTGCACCATGGCGCTCAAGTCGCTGACGCGCGGCACCACGACCGCGTCGTGGGTGCGCAGCGTTCGACGTAGCGCGTTGGCGATGACGGTTTCGTAGTTCGCGATGGAGAGTCGCACCGAGACTCCCGAGCTCTGACTGATCACGTGACTGCGTCGCGCAACGTGGCTGACGCGCGCGACGATGTCGTCGATGAACCACGGCACCACGATCGGCGCGCTGGAGACGGGCACGTGGGCTTCTTGGTGCATGATCTCTATCTCGGTGGAGACTTCGAAGGGATAGTGCGTGCGGATCTGGGAACCGAAACGGTCCTTTAAGGGGGTGATGAGTCGACCACGGTTGGTGTAGTCCTCCGGGTTCGCCGTCGCCACCACCAGTACGTCGAGGTCGAGGCGCACGAGGTGTCCTCGAATCTGCACGTCGCGCTCTTCTAGGACATTCAACAGCCCGACTTGGATTCGTTCGGAGAGGTCGGGGAGTTCGTTGATCGCGAAGACACCGCGGTTCGACTTGGGCACCAGGCCGTAACTGAGGGCCTTCGGGTCGTCGAGGAAGAGGCCGCTGGCGACCTTGATGGGATCGATTTCGCCGATCAGGTCAGCCATCGAGGTGTCGGGCGAGGCTAACTTTTCCGCGAAGCGTTGACTGCGGTGCACCCAGGCGACGGGCGTCTTCTCCCCCTTGGCGGCCAGGAGGTCGATGCCGAAGGCGGAGATCGGCGCGTAGGGATCGTCACGAACGTCGGAACCTTCGATGATCGGCAGCCATTCATCGAGTAGCTCGACGAGTGAGCGGATGATGCGGGTCTTGGCCTGACCGCGCTCGCCCAGGAGGATGATGTCGTGCCCCGCGAGCAGGGCGGTCTCTAACTGCGGCAAGACGGTGTCCTCGTAGCCCAAGACCGACGAGGTCAATGGAATGCCCGCCGCGAGGCGAGACTCCAAGTTCCGGCGGATCTCCTCGCGGACTGATCGAGATTCGTAGCCCGACTCGCGCAGTCCCTTGAGAGTCGTGGGTAGGTCGGCGGGGTGAATTGGGGTGCTCATAGGTACAGGTTAAAGGTTCGTCCCCTGGAATTATTCTCAGCCGGCGAGCCCAGATCGTCCATTTGAGTGGTCGCGGCACCGGTGGCTCCTGCGGTGAGCCGGCGAGGTGTTCGACGTTCGAGTGGTGGAGGTCCGCTACCTCGGCCGGGACAACGAGTGACGCGTGGCCGCAACGACGTTACCGCCGGGCCGATAGGCGAGATGAGCGGCGCGCGGCGCATCAAGTACGGCGAAATCAGCCCTCGCACCGAGCCCGAGTTGACCCACGTCTCCTCTTCGGAGCGCCAGCGCACCACCCTTCGTGCTCGCCCACAGCGCCTCGTCGACACTCATCGACATCTCGCGCACCGCGAGCGCGATCACGAACGCCATACTCGTCACGTACGACGAACCCGGATTGCAGTCGGTGGCGAGTGCGACCGTGACCCCCGCGTCGAGGAGTCGGCGCGCCGAGGGATAGGGAGAGCGGGTCGAAAACTCCGCGCCCGGCAGCAATGTCGCCACCGTCGCCGAGGCACTCAAGAGATCGATGTCGCGGTCGTCAAGGTAGGTGCAGTGATCGACGCTCGCGCAGTCGAGTTCAACGGCCAGCGCAATCGCCCCGCTGTGGGCGAGTTGATTTGCGTGCAGCCTCGGTGCGAGACCCTCCGCTCGGGCGCCCTCCAGAATGACTCGCGCCTCTTCCACGCTGAAGGCGCCGCGATCACAAAAGACGTCCGCCCACTTCGCGAGTGGCGCGCAGACATCCAACATGCTCGAGAGGAGAAGCTCAATGTAGCCTTCGCGATTCTTCTGGTACTCCGAGGGCACGACGTGCGCGCCCAGCCACGTTGTCTCGGTCGTGAATTCGTCGGCGAGACGGAGGTCTCGCGCCTCGCCGTCCACGGTGAGCTCGTAGCCCGACTTGATCTCGACGGTCGTGACGCCACCGGCCTCGAGTTCCGCGATGCGCTTGCTCGTGCCCGCGCGGAGATCCTCGAGGGTCGCGGCCCGGGTCGCGGCGACGGTGCGTGCGATGCCCCCGCCGTCGTAGTGCTCCCCGGCCATGCGCGCTTCGAACTCGTCGCTGCGTTCACCGGCGAACACCAGATGCGTGTGTGAGTCCACGAAACCGGGAATCACCGCACGCCGCTCGGCGTCGAACGACTCATCGGCGTCGGGCGCCGTGGCGTTGGCCCCGACCCAGAGCACTTGTTCTTCGTCGACCACCATCGCCGCGTCGTAGAGCCGCCCGAGTGCGCTCTCGTCACCCAACGACGGATCGTTCGTCGTCAATTCGGCGATATTGCGAATGACGCGTGTGGTCATGAACGCTCGCGCATGGGCACGCGCAGGCCCGTGTCCTCAGCCGTCGCCTCGGCGATCTCGTAGCCGGCGTCCACGTGTCGCAACACCCCCATCGCGGGATCGTTCGTTAGGACCCGTCGAAGCTTCTCCCCCGCCAGCACCGTTCCATCGGCGACGCAGACCTGTCCGGCGTGGATCGAACGCCCGATGCCGACGCCGCCGCCGTGGTGGATCGACACCCACGTCGCACCAGAGGCGGTGTTGACCAACGCGTTGAGCAACGGCCAGTCGGCAATGGCGTCCGAGCCATCGAGCATGGCTTCGGTCTCACGATACGGTGACGCCACCGACCCGCTGTCGAGGTGGTCCCGGCCAATCACCAGCGGCGCACTCACCTGGCCCGAAGCCACGAGATCGTTAAAGACGACGCCGGCCTTGTCGCGCTCCTCGTAACCGAGCCAGCAGATACGCGCCGGCAGCCCCTGGAACGCCACGCGCTCTTGGGCCTTGGTGATCCAGCGGTGCAGTGGTTCGTTCTCGGGGAAGAGATCCAACACCGCGCGGTCGCTAACGGCGATGTCGTGGGGGTCGCCCGACAGCGCCGCCCAGCGAAACGGGCCCTTCCCTTCACAGAAGAGTGGCCGGATGTAGGCGGGCACGAAGCCCGGATAGTCGAAGGCTCGGGCGTAGCCACCGAGCTGCGCCTCGCCGCGCAGTGAGTTGCCGTAATCAAAGACCTCCGCGCCCGCATCGAGGAAGCCGACCATCGCGCTCACGTGACGCACGATGGACTCGCGGGCCCGGTCGGTGAACTCCTCGGGCTTCTTCTCGGCGTAGTCGTGCCAGTCACCGAGGTCGATTCCCTCGGGCAAGTAACTGAGTGGGTCGTGCGCCGAGGTCTGGTCGGTCACGATATCGACTTCAACCCCTCGACGCAGTATCTCCGGAAAGAGCGTCGCCGCGTTGCCCACGAGACCGACGCTCAGCGCGACACGGGACTCCTTCGCCTCAACGACTCGCGCGAGCGCGGCGTCGAGGTCACTCGTCCACTCGTCCAAGTACCGCTGGTCCACCCGGCGCTGCAGGCGACTCGGGTCGACGTCGATGCAGAGACAGACCCCGTCGTTCATGGTCACCGCCAGCGGCTGCGCGCCTCCCATGCCGCCCGCCCCCGCGGTCAAGGTCAGCGTGCCCGCGAGCGTGCCACCGAAGCGCTTGGTGGCGATCGCCGCGAACGTCTCGTAGGTGCCCTGGAGGATGCCCTGGGTGCCGATGTAGATCCACGAGCCCGCGGTCATCTGTCCGTACATCGTGAGACCGAGCGCCTCCAAGCGTCGAAACTCTGGCCACGTCGCCCAGTCGGGCACCAAGTTGGCGTTCGCGATCAACACGCGCGGCGCCCACTCGTGGGTCTGCAGCACGCCCACGGGTCGCCCGGACTGCACCAGCATCGTCTCGTCCGCTTTCAACGTGGTGAGCGTGCGCACGAGGGCGTCAAAGCTACCCCAGTCGCGCGCCGCCCTACCGGTGCCGCCGTAGACGACCAAGTCGTCGGGTCGCTCCGCGACGTCGGGGTCCAAGTTGTTCTCCAGCATGCGCAGGGCCGCTTCTTGGGGCCACCCCTGCGCGCGAAGCGTCGTCCCCCTCGCCGCTCGTACCGGTCGGGCACCTTCCATGGGACCTCCTCTCAGTGCAGTGTGATGAAACGCGCCGTGATCTCAAGCAGCTCGCGACTCTGCACCAGATCGGCCACCGCCTTGATCTCTGGTGAAAGCCACCGGTCGTGCCCCGGTCCCCCCGACGCGGCGTTGACGCGCTGTGAGATTGCGGCGGTCACGGGTGAGGGCAACAGCGGCTCGCGCAGCGCCAACGCGCGCGCGCCCGCGAGGAGTTCGATCGCCACGACGTCGCGAAAAGCGGCGATCGAGAGCCGCAGCTTCCTGGCGGCGTGCCACCCCATCGACACGTGATCCTCCTGCATACCCGAAGACGGGATGGAGTCGACGCTCGCCGGCGACGCGAGCCGCTTCATCTCGGCGACCAGCGCCGCTTGGGCGTACTGGGCGATCATGAGCCCGGAATCGACGCCCGCGTCCTGGGCGAGGAACGGCGGGAGACCGTAACTGCGGTTCACGTCCAAGAGTCGGTCCGTTCGACGCTCCGACATCGAAGCGACGTCCGCCAAGACGATCGCGAGAAAGTCCAACGCGTAGCCAATCGGTGCGCCGTGGAAGTTACCGTTCGAGACGAGTGAGCCGTCCGCCAGCACCGAGGGGTTGTCGATCGCCGCCGCCAACTCGACGTCGGCGACGTGGGTGGCGTAGGAAAAGGTGTCGCGCGCCGCGCCGTGGACCTGGGGCGCACAGCGCAGCGAGTAGGCGTCTTGCACCTGAGATGGGTCGTCTACGTGCGAGCTCACGATGTGCGAGTCCGCGAGGAGCGCCATGAGGTTCTCCGCGCTGGCGAGCTGGCCCTCGTGAGGACGCAGGGCGTGCACCTCGGCCAAGAACACGCGGTCCGTGCCGCGCAGTGCTTGGATCGAAAGTGACGCCGCCAGGTCCATCTGTTGCATCAGCGTGAATCCGTCGTCGAGCGCCAGGATGAGTTGTCCGAGCATCCCGTCGGTCCCGTTAATGAGCGCCAGCCCCTCCTTCTCGGCGAGTTCAACCGGCACGAGTCCGGCGTCACGCAACGCGTCCGCAGCGGAGCGACGCGCACCACCGGCGTCGCGCACGTCGCCTTCACCCATGAGGGCGAGCGCCACGTGCGCGAGTGGCGCCAGGTCCCCCGAGCAACCGAGCGAGCCGAATTCGTGCACCACCGGCGTGATCCCCGCGTTCAACAGTCCCGCGTACGCTTCAGCCGTCTCGACGCGCACGCCCGAGACGCCCGAACAGAGGTTGGTGAGACGCGAGACCATCATCGCGCGCACCACTTCTTGTTCGACCTCGGGTCCCACGCCCGCGGCGTGTGAGCGAATCAAGGAACGCTGCAGTTCGCGGCGACGCTCGGGCGATATCGACGTCGTCGCCAGCGAGCCAAAGCCCGTCGAGAGCCCGTAGATCGGCTCGCCGCCCTCGACGAGCGCGTCAATGGCGCTTCGCTGTCGTCCCAAGCGTTCGCGCACCGCGTCGCTGAGTTCGATTGTTTCGAAGAACCGCGCGACGGCGATCAGTTCCGCGCGAGTGAGCGCTTGAGTTCCCACGGACACGCTCACGTCGATCTCCTTCGTACGCCCGCCACGGCTTCGAGCACCAGCAACGCGACGAGGCGCACCGTGCGCTGATCGGCGCTGTCGCGTTCGACGTCGACTTCGGTGAAGTCGATCGCCACCACGGACTCATTGGAACACACCTCACGCACGAAGTTGCGTACCTCATCGGCGCTCAGTCCCCCGGGCACCGCCGCCGGACAGCCCGGCACGCTCGTGCGGTCGGCGCAGTCGAGGTCGATGTCGACGTAGACCTTGCGCCCGCCCTCACTCGCGATCTCGAGGGCGCGCCGCGCGATGGTCGCGGGGTCGCCGTGGTGAAAGGCGTCGCGTTCGATGATGGTCACGCCCTTTTCCAGTGACACCCTGGCGTAGGCCGGTGAGTTTGAAAAGTCATCAATGCCCACGTGCACCACGTGGCGCGGGTCGAGGCCCTCGTCGAGGAGCTGGCGTACCGGCGAGCCGTTCGAACGTCCTTCGCGCATGTCGAGGTGCGCGTCGAGGGTGATCAGGCCAAACTCGTCGAAGTGCTCGCCCGCGAGTGCGCTCATCGCGTGCCAGGTGACCGCGTTGTCGCCACCGAGGATGACGCGCAGCACCGCCGACTCCTCACTCGCCAAGAACGCCGTCACGACGCGCTCGTGTCCCCCTTCGCCGTCCGGGTCAGCGACGTCGCCGTGATCGACCAGCACGACGTCCTCGGCCACGTCAACGCGGTCACGAAAGGACCACGTCGAGAACTTCCCTAACGCCGCGCGCACCGCCTGGGGCGTGCTGGTTGCAGAACGTGGCGAGACCGACGTGGCGAACGTGGAAACGCCCAGCAACGAGATCGTGCGGCGCCCGGCGAGTGGGGTGGGCCGCAGCAACGTCGCGGCGCTGGGCCAGTTGGGATCGTTCGCGGCGGACACACGGCCATGTTAGGCAGTGGGACCTTATGGAAACCCTGACGCGGGGCAGTCCCCAGGGCCATGAACGGGCCGAAATCTAGCGGTCGACGGTCCGCACACCGCTCTCGACGGGTTCGTCGGGCTCGGCCTCGATGAAGATCGGCACGGGTGTGGGGTGAAGTTCTTCCATGACGTCTTCGCTGTAGGAGGGCGTCGGCGTCGCGAGGTACTCGCCCTCCACGGTGCGCGTGACGACGTTGGGCGTCTTTCGCTTTCCGCCACCCTTGACGCCTTGAAGCTCTTTGCAGATCTTGTAGGTGATCGGGTACGCGATGAAGGGCGTCACGATGACCAAGAACCTCATGGCCCACAACACGTAGTTGAGCGAGAGGTGGAAGAAGTTCGCAATCAGGTCGGTCGAACTCGCGATGAAGAGCATCGAGATGAACACCAAGACCGCGACGCCCGCCGCGGTGCGCTTAGGCCGTTGGCTCGGGCGATCGAGCAAGTTGTGGATCTCGTTGTCGTGCGTGAACTTTCGCTCCAGCATCGGCCAGACGTAAGCGATGTTGAAGATGATGCCCGGCAGAATAACCGCGGGGACGAAGACCTCGAAGGGGATCGTATGGCCGAAGCTCGCGAAACTCCACGACGGCCATATTCGAAGTGCGCCGTCGAGGAATCCCATATAGAAGTCGGGCTGCACGGCGTAGGAGATGCGCGCGGCGTCGTAGGGGCCGAACTGCCAGATCGGGTTGATCTGCGCGAAGGCGCCGAGCAGCGCGGTGACGCCGCCGACGATGAAGAGAAATCCCGTGGTCTTGGCCATGAAGACCGGGAACATCGGGGTGCCCACGACGTTCTTTTCGGTCTTTCCTTCGCCGGGGAACTGGGTGTGCTTTTGCCGCACGAGTAAGAAGAGGTGCGCGGTGACGAGCCCGATGATGACCAGGGGAAGTATCAACACGTGCAGGATGAAGAAGCGCGGAATGGTCGCGGTACCCGGGAAGTTACCGCCGAAGACGAAGAACGCCAGGTACGTTCCAACCAGGGGTATCGACTCCATGATCGAGTACGCGATGCGGATGCCAGTGCCCGAGACCAAGTCGTCGGGGAGCGAGTAACCGAGGAACCCGTTGCCGATCGCCAAGATCATGAGCGTCAGGCCAATCGTCCAGTTCAACTCACGAGGCTTGCGGAAGGCGCCGGTGAAGAACACGCGGGCCATGTGCACGACGATGGACCCCACGAATATGTCGCAGGCCCAGTGGTGCATCTGACGCATCAACAGACCCCCGCGCACCGCGAAGGAGATATTCACCGTCGAGGCGAAGGCTTGGGTGACCGACTGGCCGTCGAGCGGCTTGTAGGAGCCGTGATAGATGACGTGTGCGACGGAAGGAACGTAATAGAAGGTCAAGTAGATGCCCGTGACGAGCAGGATCACGAATGAGTAGAGCGCGATCTCACCGAGCATGAAGGACCAGTGATCCGGAAAGATCTTGTCCATGAACGTGCGTCCGCCCTTGGCGACACCCAGGCGATCATCGAGTTCATTGATCGCTTGGCCGATCTTCCCGTAGGGACCCTCAGCCGCTTTCTTCGCTCGCTTGGTGGTGGGGACGGTCACGTCGCTCATACGTTGTGCCGTTCCCAGAATCCCGGGCCCACCGGCTGGTCGTAACCGTTCTGTGCACGAATGTTGCCCTCGGCGTCGATGTAGAGGGGCAGCTGCGGCAGGGGCCGTGGCGCGGGGCCGAACTCGGGGATCGCGCCGTTGGTCACGTTGAACATCGACTGGTGACACGGACACACCAGGAGTTGTAGTTCCTGCTCGTAGAGACCGACCGGGCACCCTAAGTGCGTGCAGAGTTTGGAGTAGGCGATGTAGCCCTTCGGGCCCCAGGACTCACGGCCCTTTTGCGTGGTGTAGTTCTCATTGGACACGCGGATCAACACCGTCTGGTCGACGGCCTGCCCGCGGTCGGTGTTTTCCGCACCCTCGGGGAAGACGGTCACGATGGAGCCGACCGCCAGGTCGCCGACGTTGACGCGGCGTCCGGTCTGGTCCACGGCGTAAGAACCTTTTTTCCAGTCGGTGTGAAAGAGGGTGCCCTTCGGCAGTGGCCCAAGGCTGCGAATGACGGGAAAGAGCGCCACCAGGGAGAAGACACCGAGCCCCCCGCCGAGCAGACCGGCGAGCATCTTTCGCCGCTTGACGACGCCACCACCTCGTTCGATGATCGCGGCCGCCATGGCGTCGCGGTCGGCCTGACTAGTGGCGAGTTCGTGACGCTCTTCGACGAAGGGACCGCGCGGCATGAGGTACTTACCCCACGCCACCAGGCCGATGCCCAAGAAGAAGAGTCCAAATCCCATCGTGGCTCCAAGGATCCACGGCTTGGCGTTCACCCAGTAACTCGCGCCAAATCCGGCCACGCACAGCAGTCCAAGCACGAAGGTCCCGGCGATCACGCCTTCGACGGTCTGGGGGTTCTTCGCCGCCGGCTGGAGGTGCGGGTCGTTCTCGCTGAGCTCGCCGATGGCGACGGGTGTGCGGTGTTCGCTCACGAGCGCTCCCCGATCCAGTAGCAGATCAGCACCAATATCCCTACCCCGAGAAGGAGACCCACGAAACCTTCAGCGACCGGTCCAAGGCCACCGAGACCGAAGCCACCGGGGTTGTTGGGGTGTTGAATCTCTGTCGTGACGTACTGGACGATGTCGTCGACTTCCTTGTCCGAGAGGTTGCCGGTGAAACGCGGCATGTTGGCCGGGCCGGTTCTAATGGCCTCGACGACCTGGAAGGCGGGGATGTGGCGCAGCGAGGGCGCGAAGGTGTCAAAGGCCAGTGCGTCACCGTCGCCTTCGATCGTGTGACAAGCCGCACAGTTCAGTGCGAAGAGCGCGGCGCCCTCGGCGACGTTGGCGTTCTTCAAGTTCGGCGTGGGGATGTCGGGATAGCTCGGTGAGAGTGAGTTGACCCAGGCGGAAATCGCGAGCGCCTGGTTGGGCGTCAGAGCGGGTTGACGTCGCGGCGCTTCGATGGCGCGCACGTCCTTCGCGGGCATGCGTCCCGAGTCGACCCAGAAGTCGATCGTCGCGGGTCCGAGTCCCACCAGGTCGGGAAAGGCGCCCGAGGTGCCGTTGGCGGGCACGCCGTTCGCCTGGGCACCGTGACACGACGCGCAGTTCTCCATGTAGAGCGCCTCACCGAGTGCGTCGAGGTCCGAAGACGGTGCTTTGTAGATGATGTACTTGTTGCCGTACTTGACGACCTTGCCGTCCTTTTTGACCGAGATCGTCGAATTGGGCGTGCCGGCGTTGCGCCGGGTGGTCTGGGTGTAGTTGAGCGCGTTGGCCGGCCCGACGAAGAGCAGCAGTGGCCCGGCCGTGAAGAACCCCACCGCGAGTAGCAGCGGCAGACGCCGAGCGAGGGAGGAGATCACGCTCGCACCTATTTCAACAAGAAGAGGGCCGAGTAGAGCCCGATCCAGACGACGTCGACGAAGTGCCAGTAGTAGCTCACGCCTTGGAACGTCGCGAGCTCACCGGGGTCACCTTCACGACCACGCATACGAAACAAAAGGAAGGACATCGCCACGAGGCCTAAGAACACGTGGATTCCGTGCAGGCCGGTAGTGATGAAAAAGATCGACCCGTAGGAGTTGGTGTACCAACGCGTCGTGAGGTGCGTCCACTCGTACGCCTGGTTCGAGACGAAGAGTGCGCCCATGATGATCGTCGCGATCACCCAGTTACGCGCGGCGCCGCGACGGCGGTGCTCAATGAGCCACACGGCGCGTTGCATGGTGAAGGACGACGCGACGAGGATGATCGTGAAGATGCCCGACTGCAGCACGTCGAGGTGGGTGCCCTTGGGCGGCCACGTCGCGAGGTGCGCGCGAATAGTAAATAATGCGGCGAAGAGTCCCGAGAAGAACATCAGCTCAGAACCGAGCCAAATCATCACGCCGATCGCCAACATCGGCGGTCGATCGTGAACAATCTTCTCTTGCTTCGCCAGGCTATTGGGGGAAACCGCCTGACTCACGCCTACATTTCTAGTAGAAATCGTGACCCCCTCGTGACGCCTCGGGAGATACGTCCTATCGAATTGTGTGAGGGAGTTCGCGACACGCGACGACGGCGAGTCTTCGTGTCGGGCGTGTTAACGCAACGTAGAGAGTGCGCAGTCCGCGAGGCGTCACACTGATCGAGTCCAGTGCCCCCCGATTGGCAATCTGACCAGGTTCGACGACGACGACGGCGTCGAACTCCAACCCGTTCGCACCCTCGGCGGCGAGGACCACTAAGTCGGCTCCGAGACCCTTCGACTCGTGGTCCCGCGGATCGACCGCGTCCAGTCCCCCACCACGCAACGTGGCGACAATTTCATCGACGCGTACGCCCGAAACAATCACCGCGACGCGTCCCGGCGCGACGGCGTCGATCTCTTCGCGCGTGAGTTCGATGAGTGCTGCGTCGAAGTCTTCGATGCTCACTTCTCGAACGATGGGCATCGTGCCGGCCCGACGAACGGGACGAGGTGGCTCGAGGTCCGGGGCCGCCTCGAGCAGCGTGGCCGCCGCGAAATCGAGCACCTCTTCGGGCGTGCGGTAACTCACCGTCAAGTCAACCCGCGAGGGCGTTCGACGCGGCGCGAGCACTTCTAACAGCGCTTCCCACGAGGCCGAACTCGACGCCGTGGTGGCTTGACCCATGTCGCCGACGATGGTCATCGAACCCGTCAGATCGCGGCGCTTGAGGACGCGAAGTTCCATCGGCGAGAGGTCTTGGGCCTCGTCGACGACGATGTGACCATACGTTACGAACTCCGCCTCGTCGAGTTCTTGAGACTGTGCGACGACGAGTCGTTGCGCCTCGCGCAGCGCCGCCGCTTTGTGATTGCCGGCGTAGGCGTCGAGGTCGACGCCGTCCAAGACATTGGTGTCGACGGGCTTGGGCAGTGGGCGCGGGCGACGACGTGGCCCCACCAACACGCGTGCTTCGTCGATCAACGCGGCGTCGGCCTTAGTCCAAGCGATCTCCTCACTCGAGGTGAATCGTGGTCGATAGAGCAACTGAATCTCGTCCTCGCTCAACAAGCCCTTCCCGGCGGCGCGCAGTAGCGCCGGCGCACCGAGGAGGTCGTGCAGCAGCTCTTGTCCCGTGAGGCGCGGCCAGATGCGCTGGAGGGCTTCTTTGAACTGCGGCGTCGCGCGAATCAGTTCAGCGAGTTCCCCCACCGCGCTCACCTCTTCGCTGGCGTCGTGGACGAAGCGGTCGCGGTACTCATTGGCGAGACGGGTCGCGAGTTCTCGCCCGACCGCGGAGCGGCGTTGGTTGTGGTTGCCGGGCCGGCGACGAGCGCGCTCGACGGCTTCTTCGGTGTAGCGGGCGCGCAGGGTAATAATGGCTCGGCCGACGGGGATCTCGACGTCCCTTCGCAGGGCGCGCTCTCGCGTGCGCAACGCGCGTGAGAGAACCCTCACCATGCGGATGTCGCCCTTCAGTTCGTCCACCTCTTCGAAGTCGACGGCGCGAATCTCAACGTTCGTTACGAGCCCCGCGATCGTCGAGAGGGTCACACCGGACTCACCGAGTGATGGCAGGACGTTCTCGATGTAGTTGAGAAAAAGTGGGTTAGGACCGACAACGAGCACGCCCTGTCGTTCGAGCGTGGCGCGGTGGGTGAACAAGAGGTAGGCCGCGCGGTGTAGTGCCACAGCGGTCTTACCGGTGCCCGGGCCACCTTGGACGAGGAGCACGCCGGGCAAGGGACTACGGATGATCTGGTCTTGTTCGCCCTGGATCGTCGCGATGATGTCGCCCATGCGGCCCGTTCTCGCCCGGCCGAGCGCCGCAAGGAGCGCACCCGGTCCGCCGAGGGCGAGGCCCCCTTCAACGAGCCCCTCCTCGGTCGCCGCGCGAACGGCGTCCTCGGGCAGGTCCAAGTTGCCGTCGGCGTCGGCGAAGTACTCGTCCTCGACACCGGTGACTTCGTTGGCGTGAATCGCCACGTGGCGACGACGAGAGAGTCCCAGAGACTCAACACCTGTTGCGCGATAGAACGCTTCGGCGACGGGTGCGCGCCAGTCGATCACTAAGGGGTTGAGCGCGTCGTCCGACACCGCCAGTCGCCCGACGTGGTAGGTGTCGCCGACGCCGTTGTCGTTCGCTTGGTAATCGATGCGCCCAAAGAAGAGTGCCTGGTCACCGATGGCAAGCTGGTCGAGTCGATGGAGCGCCGTACCCATGACGACGTCACGTTCGACAAGGTCGCCGGCGCCACGCATGTTCGCGACGGCCGCGCCGTCACGGAGCGAGCGGGCACCTTGGCGCATGTGATCGAGTGCGTCGAGGGCAAGGTTAAGAAATTCCTGCTCCTCGGCAATCTCGCGCTCGTGCGCCATTCACAGCCCCTTTTGAACTCTCGAAATCGAGAAGTTCAATCTTAATGGGCGGCGGCGATCTTCCGTTTTTTCGTTGCCATCATTGGACTTCGCCTCTCACGCCATCGCGTCATCGGCCCATCCGGCGAGATGACCGCCGCGGAAATTCGCGACGCGCCGGTCTGAAAAACCGCTCTGTGCGCCCTTGGGTTTAGAGACCTAGAGTGCTCGAAACTGGCCCGTCGGGCCGACGAGAACCGAGGTACGCAATGAAGATTAGTGGGGTGATGATCGGCACCGAGGACGCCCAGAAACTCGGGGAGTTCTACACCAAAGTGCTCGGCGAGCCGGGCTTCCGCGACGGCGAATGGTGGGGCTGGGAGAACGGCGGAGGGATCATGATTGGCAACCACAGCGAGGTGCACGGCGCAAGCGCACAGCCCCAACGCATCATGCTCTCCTTCGAGGTCGACGACGTCAAGGCGACCTTCGAGGCGATCACTGGTTTTGGCGCAACGGTGATCGCCGAGCCCTACCAGCCGGACGATGGAATGGACAACTGGTTGGCGACCTTCGCCGATCCCGACGGCAACTACTTCCAACTCATGTCACCGTGGGAGTACTAACGCCCGCAACGCCTCCACACGTCACGACTTACTTCCCGTAGAGGCAATTCGTCGCCCACCGGTAGATTGAGGGCTATCGAAAGCGTCGCAACCGAACCAGTCTTCTTGCGGGCCTGCCGCGGCGAACGGGTGGACCACGTGCCCGTCTGGTTCATGCGGCAAGCGGGACGTTCCCTCCCCGAGTACCGGGCGCTGCGTGGCACGAACTCGATTCTCGAGGCGATTGCTGACCCCGAGCTCGCCTGCGAAGTGACGATGCAGCCCGTTCGTCGCTACGGCGTGGACGCGGCGATCCTCTTCTCGGACATCGTGGTGCCCTATCACGCCATTGGTTTCGGCGTCGAGGTCGTACCTGGTCGAGGACCAGTTATCGACAGGCCGTTTTCTAGCGCCGCCGACCTCGAGCGTTTACCCGACCTCCACGAAGACGACGTTCGCTACGTCACGCGCACGATCGACCTCGTCGTCGAACAACTCGCATCGTCGCGCACGCCGCTGATCGGCTTCGCGGGCGCGCCGTTCACGGTCGCGAGCTATCTCGTCGAGGGTGGTCCCACCCGCGAGTTCGCGGTGATCAAGACCCTGATGCACCTCGAACCCGCGCTCTTTGACCAACTGCTTGATCGATTGATCGACATCACCGTCAGTTTCTTGCGTGCGCAGATCCGTCACGGCGTGCAGGCCGTGCAGCTCTTTGACTCCTGGGCCGGTTCGTTGTCGCGCGCGGAATACCAGCGCTTTGCGTTGCCCGCGACGAAACGCGTCCTCGAGGGGATCGCCGACTTGAACGTGCCGACCATTCTCTTTGGCGTCGGTACCGGTGAGTTGCTGTCGCTGATGAGTAGCGCGAACAGCACCGTCGTCGGCGTCGATTGGCACGTGGACCTCGACGAGGGCCGACGACGCGTCGGTGACAAGCCGGTGCAGGGCAATCTCGACCCCGCTCGCTGTCTCGGTGGCACGGCGCTCGCCCTCGACGCGACCCGCGAAGTGCTCACGAAGGCCGGTACCGAACCCGGTCATATCTTCAACCTTGGCCACGGCGTGCTGCCCCAAACCGATCCCGAGGTGCTCGCGGCGATCGTGCGCGTTGTCCACGATGAGGGAAAGGCGGGCGTGACGTGAAGACCGGCGTCCTGGTTATGGCCTACGGTACGCCGAGTACTCCCGAGGACGTCGAGGCGTACTACACCCGCATCCGACACGGTCGCGCGCCAACACCGGAGCTGTTGGCTGACCTTCAACGCCGGTACAACGCCATCGGTGGCACGTCGCCACTCGCCCAACGTAGCGCCGCGCAGGTCGCCGGTCTCGCCGCCGCCCTCGAGGAACAGGCCCCGGGAGAATTCGACGTGCGCTTCGGCTCGAAGTACGAGCCGCCGCTGCTCGAAGCGGCCGCCGAGTCGTTCCGCGACGACGGCTTCACCCACGTGGTCGGGCTCGTACTCGCGCCACACTCGTCGTCGATGTCAACCGATCAGTACATGGACCGCGCACGTGCCGCCCTCGGCGGAGGCGTGGCGTTCACGCCCATTGGCGAGTGGTACGAGGCGCCGGGGTTCTTAGAGATCATCGCGGAGCGAGTGAACGAAGCGCTCGCGACGATTCCCGATTCGCGCCGTCCCACCACCGAGGTGCTCTTCAGCGCCCATTCGCTACCTCAGAAGATCCTGGAGAACGGTGATAACTACCCCGAACAACTGCGCGCGAGCGCGGAGCAGGCCGCCGCACTCGCGGGGGTGACGACCTTTGACGTGGCGTGGCAGAGCGCCGGTCGCACCGCGGATCCCTGGATTGGCCCCGACATCTTGGTGGTCTTGCGCGACAAGCGCGCCGGCGGTGTCACCGATCTCGTCTCGTGCCCGATTGGTTTTGTCTCTGACCACTTAGAGGTCCTCTTCGACGTCGACATCGAAGCCCAGGGTGTCGCCAAGGAGATCGGTCTCAACCTCGTGCGCACACGGTCACTCAACGATGACCCGGCGTTCATGGGTGTACTCGCCCACGTGGTGCGCGACGCGGCCGCCTAGGTGAGCCGCCCGTCCGTCGTCGTCGTCGGCGGGGGCATCAGCGCACTCGCGGCCGCGTGGGAACTCACCGGCGGGGTCGACGGACCGAACGACACCACGCCACGCGTCGAAGTGATCGAAGCGAGCGGTCGCTGGGGCGGGTCCCTCGCCACCACGACCTTCGCCGGTCGAACCATCGATCTCGGCGCCGACGGCTTCTTGGCCCGTCGACCCGAAGCCGTCACCCTCGTGGACGAACTCGGACTCCACGAAGAGCTCGAGGCGGTCAACGCGAGTGGTGCATCGATCTACCTCCACGGCGCCCTCTACGAACTACCGACCGGACTCGTCTTAGGTGTGCCCACCGACCTGGCGGCGACGCTGCACTTCGCGGGGCTGACGTGGCGCGCGCGCCTCGCCGCGCGGCGCGACGCGTATCTTCCCCGACGGCTCGAGGTCGGCGAGGACGCGACGATTGGCGACATCGTTCGAAGGAAGCTCGGTCGTGAACTGAGCTATCAGCTCATCGAGCCGATGATCGGGGGCATCCAGGCCGGACGCATCGACGAGCTCTCCGCAAAATCGGTGTTCCCGGCACTGCTCGACGCGGCCAAAAAGGGCGGTTCGTTGATGCGCGCCCTTCGCCACAGTGGTCCCGTCAATCCTGGTCCCGCGGGGGAAGTCGTCCCGAGCGCGCCAGCGTTTTACTCGCTGCGCCACGGCGTCGGCTCATTACCCGTCGAACTCGTCGCGCGACTCTCCGCCCGCGGCGTCGTGTTGCGCACTGACGTCAGCGTCACCGCACTGCGTCGTACGCCCGCGGGCGACTACCCCTGGGAAGTGGACACCGTCCACACGACGACCCCCGCCAACGCAATTGTGCTCGCCACCCCCGCACCCGTTGCGGGTGCGCTGCTCGCGAGCTTCGACGCAGCCCTCGATGAGTTGCGTCGCATCCCGAGCGCCTCTACGGCGATTGTCACCTTCGCGCTTGCGCGCGAGGAGATCACCTTGCTCGAAACTGGTACGGGAGTGCTGGTGCCGCTCGGCACGACGTGGTCGGGCGACGGTTCGATGATGGTGACCGCGATCACGCTGCTCGATCGCAAGTGGCCCCGTCACGTGCGCGACGAGGACGTTATCCTGCGCGCCCACGTGGGAAGAAGCGATGACACTCGCGCGAGCGAGATGGACGACGACGAGCTCGTGACGCGCGTACGAGCCGAACTGGCGGTGCTGCTTCCTCGTTTCGGTTCACCGAGCGCCACGCTCGTCCAGCGCTGGCCCCACGGGCTCCCCCAGTACCTCCTCGGTCACGAGGAACGCGTCGCACGCGCCCGCGCGGCGAGTGCGCGTCTCTCGGTCGCGCTCGCGGGCAACGCTTACGACGGCGTGGGAGTGCCGGCGAGCATCGGTTCGGGGCGACGAGCGGCGCGCGAGGTGCTCGCGTCACTCGCGATCTCCCCGCGCGTGACCTGACACCGCGATAGCGACCCCGGGGTGCCGCGGAACACTCGTTGACGGCGGTCGAATGGTATGAGTCTGATTCTGGACTTAATCCAGACTGTGCTACGTTGGCAGCCGTGAGCGCCAGTTCCTTAGACGTACTTCGCCAGCACGGCATTCAAGCCACCGCCCAGCGCGTGGCCGTGCTGCGCGCGGTGTCACTCCAGCCACATCAAAGCGCCGACGAGGTCTGTGAACGCGCGGCACTCGATATCGGTACGATTTCGCGTCAGGCCGTCTACGACGCCCTGGGCGTCTTGGTGGAAAAGGGCGTGATTCGACGAATCCAGCCCGTCGGGTCGCCGGCTCGCTACGAAGACCGTGTGAACGACAACCACCACCACCTCATCTGTCGAATCTGTGCACGAGTCGTCGACGTCGATTGCGCGGTCGGCGCAGCGCCGTGTCTCGAAGCCGCCGACGACTTGGGTTTCGAGATCGACGAAGCCGAGGTCGCCTACTGGGGCCGCTGTCCGCAGTGCCGTGACGCCGGTCGAACGATGACGCGCCTCGATCCTCGAAGCGATCGACGAACTCGTCGTCACCGTCTTGTCGCGCGACGGCCGCAAAGAAATCAGTTCAACGGCGAGTAGAAGTTCCGCCCATCCACTACAGATGAATCAACAAAAGGAGTTGCAATGACCGACGAAAACAAGTGTCCCGTGGTTGGCGGTGCGTACACGCATCTGGGCGGTAGTCAGACCAACGCCGTGTGGTGGCCAAACCAGTTGAACGTCAACATCCTTAACCGCCCGTCCTCCGCGGCGGACCCGATGGACGAGGACTTCGACTACGCCACCGAGTTCAAGACCGTCGACCTCGGTGCTCTGAAGCGCGACATCGAAGCGGCGATGACGACGTCCGAGGAGTGGTGGCCTGCCGACTACGGCCACTACGGGCCACTCTTCATCCGCATGGCGTGGCACTCTGCTGGCACCTACCGCATCCACGACGGTCGCGGCGGCGCCGGTTCGGGCGCGCAGCGCTTCGCGCCCCTTAACAGTTGGCCCGACAACGTGAATCTCGACAAGGCCCGTCGCGTGCTGTGGTCGGTGAAACAGAAGTACGGTCGCCGCGTCTCCTGGGCGGACCTGATGATCTTCGCGGGGAACTGCGCTCTGGAGTCGATGGGCTTTGCGACCTATGGCTTCGCCGGCGGACGCGAGGACGTCTGGGAGCCCGAAGACGATATCCACTGGGGATATGAGACGACGTGGCTCGGGGACGAGCGCTACCAGGGTGAGCGCCAGCTCGACACGCCACTCGGCGCGGTGCAGATGGGTCTCATCTACGTGAACCCCGAGGGCCCCAATGGAGCCCCCGATCCGTTAGCGGCCGCCATCGACATCCGTGAGACCTTTCGCCGAATGGCGATGAACGACGAGGAGACCGTGGCGCTCATCGCGGGCGGTCACACCTTTGGCAAGACCCACGGCGCCGCCGACCCCAACGTCTACGGCGGCCGCGAACCCGAAGCGTCCCGCATCGAAGAGCAGGGGTTCGGCTGGACCAGCAGCTTCGGGACCGGACGTGGTGGCGACACCATCTCCAGTGGCCTCGAAGGCGCGTGGACCACGACACCGATCACCTGGGACAACAGTTTCTTCGAGATCCTCTTTGGCTACGAATGGGAACTGACCAAGAGTCCCGCGGGCGCCCATCAGTGGAAGCCCAAGGACGGAGCCGCGACCGACACCGTGCCCGACGCTCACGACCCGGCGAAGAAGCACGCTCCGACGATGCTCACGACGGACCTCGCACTTCGCTTTGACCCGATCTACGAGCCGATTTCGAAGCGCTTTCGCGAGAACCCGAGCGAGTTCGCTGACGCCTTCGCGAAAGCCTGGTTCAAGCTGACCCACCGCGACATGGGCCCCTACGTCCGCGGCCTCGGGGCCCTCGTCCCCGCGGAACCACAGATCTGGCAGGACCCGGTCCCCGTGAACACCCTTCCATTGATTGACGACGCCGACGTCGCCGAACTCAAGCGAACGATTCTCGCCTCGGACCTTTCTATTGGCCAGTTGGTCACCACCGCCTGGGCGTCCGCCTCGACGTTTCGAGGCACCGACAAGCGCGGTGGTGCGAACGGGGCTCGCATTCGCCTCTCGCCGCAGAAGGACTGGGACGTCAACGCCCCGGCCGATCTCTCGGCGGTGCTCGCGACGTTAGCGACGATCCAGAAGGACTTCAACGACGCGCGGGCGGGCAAAAAAGCCCTCTCACTCGCCGATCTCATTGTGCTCGGCGGGTGCGCCGCCGTCGAAGCCGCCGCCTCGCGCGGCGGGCACGACGTCACGGTCCCCTTCACGCCGGGACGCACCGACGCCTCGCTCGAAGAAACCGACGTCGAATCCTTCGCCGTCTTAGAGCCGACGGCCGACGGATTTCGTAACTATCTCGGACACGATCACCGTCGCGCCGCGGAGGAACTACTGCTCGCCCGCGCGCACCTCTTGACACTGACGTCGCCCGAGATGACGGTCCTCGTCGGTGGCATGCGAGCGCTCGGGACGAACTTTCAACAGTCCGAACTCGGCGTGCTCACCAACCGGTCTGAGACGTTGAGCAACGACTTCTTCGTGAATCTGCTCGACATGGGCACGGAGTGGCACGCGGCCGCTGACGACGAAGGGACCTTCGAGGGTCGCGACCGTACGACGGGCACCGTCAAGTGGCTCGCAAGCCGTGCGGACCTGGTGTTCGGTTCGAACTCCCAGCTACGTGCGATCGCCGAGGTCTACGCCTCGAGCGACGCGCAAGAAAAATTCGTTCGTGACTTCGTCGCGGCGTGGAACAAGGTGATGAACCTCGACCGCTTTGACGTCAGCTGAACTGAGCTCGGTCATCTAAAAGCATCTTCGGCGCGAGCCGGGGTGCAACGCAGCGTCAGAGGTAGTAGCCCGAGTGGATGTAGATGCACGGGACGCCCTCGCTGACGTACATGGCGTGGTTCTTCGGGTCGTCATCGAGCGCCAAACGCACGTCGAAGCCGTGGCTCACCAGGTCGTGCAACGTCTCGCGCTTGAAGCGGTCGACCCCGGAGTAGTCGCCGTACTCGCGCATGATCAAGAGGTCCCAGCGAAGCTTGTATCGCTCGAGCCAGGCCACCGTCGGTGACTGGACGCGACGGGGACGCCCCGTCACGAGCACCACGGCGAGCGACTGATCGAGGAGCTCTAGGAGTCGGTCGATCTCCTCGATGATCGGGTCGTCACCCACGGCGTCGAAGAAACTCTTCCAATCACCCCAATCGAGGTAGTGCTGGCGACCGGCGGCGTCCGCGAGCACGCCGTCGATGTCGAAGATCACCGCAGGCCCCGGAGCGAGCACGTCGCTGCGCCAGTGCCAGTTCTCGCGTGGTCTCTCGGTCGCCATCAGTACTTTTGTGGTCGTGTGCTCATCAAGGTGATGTCTGCGAGACTAGACCCCGTGACTGGGACCGAACGACGTACGATTCCGGTCCCCTACGGTCATCTCGTCTATATCGTGAGCGACCTCGCGCTCTCGCCGACGACGGACCCCTCGAGCCGCCCGGTGCGTGAGCTCCTCGGACTGCTCAGCGATATCGACGACGCGGCGCTCGTCGTGGTGGCGGGCAACCTGTTCCACCCCGACTCGACGGCGGATCTCGCGAAGTTCATCGACGCCACCTGGACGGCCTTGCCGGAGGTTCGCGAACGTCTCCAGTCGTTCTGCGCTGGCGCGCGCCATGACTGCATCGTGCTACCGGGCAGCGACGACCACGAACTCGGTTACGACGTGCGAGCGCAAGTCTCGCTGGAGTCCCTCGGGGTCTCACTGGCCACCGACCTCGTCTTGCAAGTTGCGACCGCGGGCGGCGTGCGCGACCTCGCGGTCGCGGCCGGCAACTACCAACTCGACGTAACCCCGGTCGACCTCGCCGATCGCCCGGACGCGGGCCGACTCGATGACCCGCCGGCCGTCGAACGCTTCGTCGCCTCGCGCGTGCTCTATCGCCGCCTCGCGGGCTGGGTCTGGTTCCCGATCTTTGCCGTCGCGCTCTTCGATCTTTGGGGTGCCCTGACGGCGATGGTGGGCCACCTCACGCACCATCACTACAGCGTGCACGTCCTGCACTCCCATCACTTCTGGGTCAACCTGTTCTTCGACCTCGTGATCATTGCCGTCGTGGAGACCTTCATCGCGGGCCTCGCGGGGATCGTCGTTCGCCGACGATTCACTCGCCACGCTCGCGTCGCGCCCGCGGACGCGCTCAGCGAGCCCCTCGCCCTCACCACGGTCGGCGGCGTCGACGCCCTCGAGGTCGCGCGCCGGATCGTTGAGCGCGGCGGCGCCGGGGCCATCATCGGTGGCGCACCACGCGCCGCGCTGGCGTTCCTCGACGACGGTGTGTGTGCGTCGCCGGGACCCTCCAGGCCCGTCATGGCCGAACGTCGCGGTCGCTTCGGTCTGCCGCCCGTCTTCCGTTCCTTTGACCGCTTGGGCGTCATCGAAGTCGAAGCCGCCAGCACGCTGCAGGTGCGCCTGCTCATGGGTGAGTCGCCGAGTCGTCGCGGCACCCTGCTCGAGCGGCTCGTCGCGGGTACGAGCGTCCAACCCGAGTCGCCACTCGTCACAGAATCGGTGGCGTCGTGGCCGAACGGCGGGCCCTTCCCGGAGAACGCCGAGCGTCTGGTCGAGCAACACCGTCAGCGAAGGGTGCGCCGGTGGGCCAGCGGTCTCGTGTTCCTTGATGGACTGTTGAACGTCGCGGTCACGACGATACGCCCGTTACGCAGTCACCTGCACCTGGTGCTCTCGGTCCTGCCACTCGCCGTGGTCACCTCGGCGGCGGCCGTCACCGCGGTGGCGGGCATCGCCATGATCATGCTCGCGCGCGGGATCCGTCGGGGGCAGCGTCGCTCGTGGTTCCTCGCCGTGACCCTGCTCGCTATCACCGTGGTCGCGCACGCGTTGCGCGGCGGCACGATCGTCTCACTCCTGATCGCGCTGTTCATCCTCGTGCTGCTCGTCGGTCAGCGCCGCTACTTCCAAGCGACGACGGACCGCACCAGCGTCGCGGACGCCCTTCCACGACTCGGGCTCATCGCGCTGGTCGCGACGGTGGCGGCGACGTTGGGCGTGGAAGCCGCCTCGCGCCACCACCACCTCCCCAACGTCGCCATCGTCTTTCTCGCCTGCGTCGAGCGCCTCGCCGGCCAGAGTTTCATCGCGCTGCCCGACAACGTCGCGGACTTTCTCAACCCGACGTTGCTCGCCATTGGCGTCTCGCTCGTGGTCTCGGTGTTGTACCTGCTCACCCGCCCGGTCGTCGACCGTCGACTCTCCTCCTCAGCCAGCGTCACCGAGCGACGACTCGCCGAACTTCGTGCGAGAGAGATCGTCCGTCGTCATGGCCGCGGCACGCTGGACTACTTCGCCCTGCGTGACGACAAGCAGTTCTTCTTCTTTCGCGACTCGCTCGTCGCCTACGCCGTCTACGGCGGCGTGGCGCTCATCTCACCCGACCCCGTCGGACCCTCGAGCGAACGCACCGAGGTCTTCAGCGCCTTTCGCGACTTCGCCGAGTCCAAGGGCTGGACGATTGGCATCATGGCGGCTGGCGAGGAGTGGCTGCCGATCTATCGCGCCGCGGGACTGCACTATCTGTACCTCGGCGACGAGGCGATCGTCGACTGTCAACACTTCTCCTTGGCGGGTTCCAAGATGAAGGGGCTGCGCCAGGCCTGCACGCGACTCGCCCGTTACGGCTACACGGTTGAGTTCCTCGACCCCGCCAAGATCGAGCCCTCTCGAGTGATACCCATCGTGGAGTTGATCTCACTGCTGCGACGCGGTGGCGACGAGCGGGGGTTCTCCATGATGCTGGGGCGGCTCTTCGACCCCAAGGACAAGGGGCTGCTCCTTACGGTCGTCTACGGTCCGACGGGCGAGCCCGCGGCGGTGTGCCAGTTCGTCCCCTCACCGGCGATCAACGGTTACTCACTCGACCTCATGCGCCGTGACCCGGGCGAACACCCCAACGGGCTCATCGACTACGCGCTCTGCTCGACCATTGAGTTCCTCGGTCAACAAGGTGCGACGGGGCTGAGTCTAAACTTCGCGGCGTTTCGATCGGTCTTGGACGGCGAGCGAGGAGAGGGTACCTTCACCCGCGTCGAACGTTGGGCCATCAAGCGCCTTTCGGGGATATTGCCCTTGGAGACGCTCTGGAGTTTCAACGCGAAGTACTACCCGAATTGGCTGCCGCGTCATTTGGTCTACCCGGCGGCCGAGAGTTTCGTCCCCGTCGTCGCCGCAACGCTGCGCGCCGAGAGCATCACCGAACTGCCACTGCTGGGGCGGTTCCTGGTGAACGACCCGTCGAACCGACCGGGAACGGTGGTGCCTGATGAAGTGATGGCGGCAGCCCGCGAGACGGAAAAGACTACGACGGGCTAGCGGCCAGGGACGAACCTGCATCAGTTCGTCCTTCGCGAAGGGCAGCTCGGGTGGCGGGCCTAGCAGTCCGTCATGGCTCGAACAGCTGAACACAGTTCGCTGCGGCGTATGCCGAGATCGCCAATTCGCGTGGTGAGCGCCGCGCGAGGAACGCGCTGGAGACTGTCACACGACGCGACACACTCGTCGTTGAGTCCCTCTTCGACGCCCAGACGAATCTCAGTGGGGATCTCACGAATCGTCCTCGTAACCGGTGCGACGACGACCGAGGTGAGAACCTCCACTGCGTCAGAACGAGTCACAATCACGACGGGACGTCGGAACGATTCGACCTCGGCCCACCAGATCTCTCCCTGGCGCGGTATGTTCACCACGGCTCCTCTTCGATGAGTGCACGAGTCGCTTCGTAGAGACCCGCCATCTCCTCAACGGTCTGGGGCTGGCGACGGTAGGCATTCGAAATCGCAACACCAATCTGACGACGCCGGTGGCGATCAATCAACTGCTCAAGACCCATTCGCACCACCTCGGACCGGCTCGTGGCCACGCCCTCGCGCACTAGTTCATCAACATCGTCTAGGAGCCGGTCATCAATCCGTGTAACTAACTGTGTCATGCGTGAAGCATACCACTACGTAATGCGTTCTGGTGAGTTCACCGTCGCAGACCGCGATGGTGGGGAAGGTACGGATTCCGGGGAGTCTGACTTCGTTAGTTGCCGATCGTTTCAAGCTCCCGCACGTCATCCTCGGAGAGGTTCAACCCCGCGCCGGCGACGTTTTCTCGTAGATGCGCGACCGACGAGGTACCAGGAATGAGCAGTATGTTCGGCGAGCGCTGCAGCAGCCACGCCAGTGCAACCGCCATGGGCGTGGCATCGAGACGCGCGGCCACGGCGTGGAGTTCTCCCGCCTGCAGCGGGGAGAACCCGCCGAGGGGGAAGTACGGCACGTAGGCGATGCCCTGGGCGGCAAGGTCATCAATGAGATCGTCGTCGACCCGATGAGCGAGGTTGTAGAAGTTCTGCACGCACACCACCGGGGCGATCGACTGGGCCTCTTTGATCTGCTCGGCGCTGACGGTGCTCAGGCCCAGGTGTTTGATGTAGCCCTCTCGCTGGAGATCCGCGAGTGCGGCGAAGGGTTCGCCAATGGAATCGAGCGTCGGTTCACTGAGGCCGCCCCAACGAAGGTTGACGACGTCCATTGCTTCGAGTCCCAGGTGATCGAGGTTCTCGTGCACCGCACTGCGTAGTTCCTCAGGCGTGCGCGCGTGCGGCCACCCACCCTCGGCGTCACGTCGCGCGCCGACCTTGGTGAAGATGCGCAGGTCCTCGGGGTAGGGGAAGAGCGCTTCTTTGATCAGTTGATTGGTCACGTAGGGCCCGTAGAAGTCGCTGGTATCGATGTGGTTGATGCCGAGTTCGATGACCTCGCTCAACACGGCCAGGGCGCCGTCGTAGTCCTCGGGTGGACCGAAGATCCCTGGTCCCGATAACTGCATGGCGCCATAGCCGACCCGGGTGACCGTGAGGTCGTTGGCCAGCGTGAATGTTCCCCCGGCTAGCTCCGTCGTCATACGTCCTTCTTTCGTCGCTGCGACCTTAACGGTCGGCGACAACCGCGTAACTACGCGACACGACGCGCGATCGCCTCGGCCAGGCGCGTCGCGGCCGCCGGCTCGAACGTGAGAAACAGGCTCGGCTCCACGAGTTCGAGCTCCATCACTTCCCAACCGGTCTTGGTCGCGACGAGGTCGACGCGCGCGTAGAGCAGGTGGGAAAATGCCTTCACTTCGAGCACGTGCCGGGCGAACGCGACTGCGTCGCTCTCCCCCACGGCGACCGACATGCGCTCTCGACGGTAGAGGCGACTGCGGTCCAGTTCGGTGACGTTCAACATCGCGCCCTTGGTCATGGCGTGGGAGTACGCCCCGTCGATGAAGATCAGCGCGCGCTCCCCGAGCGCGTCGACCGATTCGACGTAGGGCTGGATCAGCACGTCGCGACCCGTCGCGTGCAGCGCCTTGACGTGGGCCAACGCCGCGTCGTGCTCGGCGGGACCATAGCGCGCGACGTCCATCGAGCCCGCCCCCACGGAGGGCTTCACCACAAAGTCGCCGTCGAAGAAGCGTGGTTTCTTACCGACGTCACAGAAGTGCGAGGGGATGATCGCGACACCGTGTTTCGCCAAGTCGGCCAGGTAGTGCTTGTCGGTTGAGTACGCCACGACGCTAAAGGGATTAAGGAGGTGACGCACGCCCTTGGCCCACGCGAGGAAGTCACTTCGTCGCGCGGTGTAGTCCCACGTCGAGCGAATCACCACCAGGTCGAAGTGGTTCCATTCGACCGAAGGATCGTCCCACACCGTGAGTTCGGCGTGCACGCCCGCCTCGGCGAGTGCGTCGAAGAGCCACTCGTTATCGGGGTCCTCCACTCCGAGGGAGGTGACGACCGCGACGCGGCTCACGGCAAGAAGAGCAGCGTCGCGTGCTGACACCAGGCGACGAGTGGACCCGGCCAGAGACCGAAGAGGATCGCCACGATGACCCCGACGCCGATCACGACGCCCGTCGAGGTGGGCACTGCGACGCGGGTCGCCTCGACGTCATCATCCGCGTAGAGCCACATCGCCCAGCGCAAGTAGAAATACGCCGCAATGGCGGCGGTGATGATCGCCACCAGCGCCAGCGCCCCGCCACCGGAGTCAATGGTCGCCGCCAATACCGTGTACTTGGCGTAGAAGCCGACCGTCAGGGGCGCGCCGAGTTGGCTCAGCAGCAGCACCGTCAGGGCGCCACCCAACCAGGGCTGGCGCCGCGCGAGACCTCGGTAGTGGTCGATGCTGTGCAGTTCGTCCCCACGACCGCCCACCAACGTCACGACCGCGAAGGTCGCGATCACGACCGGCGCGTAAGAGAGCACGTAAAAGAGCGTCGCCGCGACGCCGCGCGCGCTGCCCGACCAGACCCCGAGCAGCATGAAGCCAGCCTGGTTGATCGAGGAGTACGCCAGCAGTCGCTTGACGTTGCGCTGGACGAGCGCGACGACGGCCCCGACGATGCAGGTCGCAATGATCATCACGAAGAGAATCGGACGCCAGGTATCGAGTTGTGTCCCGAGGGCCGAGATCAACACACGCAACAGTGCGGCGAACGCACCGACCTTGACGACTGACGCCATGAAACCGGTCACCGGTGTCGGCGCGCCCTCGTACACGTCGGGCGACCAGAGGTGGAAGGGCACCGCGGCGACCTTGAAGGCGAAGCCGATCAGTAACAACGCTCCACCGGCATAGAGCAGTCCGGGGTGCAGGACGACGTTATTAGAGAGAAAGTAGGCAATCGAACCCAGGTTCGTCGAGCCCGTCGCGCCGTAGACGAGCGCCGCGCCGTAGATGAAGATCGCCGAGGCGAACCCGCCGAGCAAGAAGTACTTGAGCGACGCCTCCGCCGAGGTCACGCGGTGACGATCGAAGCCCACCAACACGTAGAGCCCAATGGAGAGGATCTCGAGCCCCAGGAAGATGACGATCAAGTCATTAGCCGAGACCATGAGCAACGCCCCCGCGGAGGAGGCCAGCGCCAGGATGTGAAAGTCCGCCCCCGCGATGCGCTCGCGCTTCGCCCAGTCGTGGGCCACCAAGGAAGAGAGCAGAACCCCCACCGCAACGACGACGGTGCCCACGACCGCGAAGCCGTCGAGCACCACCGCGTGGGCGACCGTGGTCGAGGCCCCGTGGTTGGCGACGTAGGACCACTGGAAAAAGGCGACGACGACCGTCGCGACCGCCGTCAAGGAGGTGATCGCGGTGGCGAAGTAGATCGTGACCTTGGTATCGACGAGCGCACTCACCACCAACAACAGCAACGACGCACCGAAGAAGATCAGCACCGGGAGGATCGCGAGGTAGTGGATCGAGGGGATTACGAGGCCGTTCACTTCTTGACCCCCGCGGGCGCGACGTGGTGGATCAGCTGATTGACCGAGGGCGAGATGCGATCGAGCACCGGGTGCGGGAAGACCCCTAGGGCCACGATCAAGACCACGACGGGTACGAGGACCCAGCGCTCCTTCGCGTTCGCGTCGGCGATCTCGGCGTTCGCGCCGGTGGCCTTGCCCTGGAAGACCCGCTGGTAGGCCCAGAGCAGATACGCGGCGGCGGCCACGACGCCCAGCGTCGCCGCGGCGCCCCACCAGGCGTGCGTGCCGAAGGTGCCGATCAGGATCAAGTACTCACTGACAAATCCCGAGAGTCCCGGCAGGCCAATGGAGGCGAGCATCACCACGGTGAAGATCGCGGCGAAGACCGGTGCGGGTCCTTGGAGGCCCTTCATGTCCTTTATCTGGTACGAACCGCGCCGCTTCTCTAAGAATCCGATGATGAGGAAAAAGCCCGCGGTGATGACGCCGTGGTTGAACATCAAGAGCACCGCACCGACCATGGCGATCTTCGAGCCGGTGATGATGCCGAGCGTGATGAAACCCATCTGGGCCAAGGAGGAGTACGCGACGAGTCGCTTGAGGTCGGGGGTCGCACACGCGACGAGCGAACCGTAGAGGATCGAGATCACCGCCAGCGTCAAGATCAGTGGCCGAAGCGTCGCCAGCGCCAAGGGAAAGAGCCCCACCGCGAAGCGCAACAAACCGTAGGAGCCGAGTTTCGCGAGCAGCGCCGAGAGTTCGATGGAACCGGCCGTCGGTGCTTCGGCGTAGGTGATCGGTGACCAGGTGTGGAAGGGAAAAATCGGGGACTTGACGGCGAAGGCGACGGCGAAGGCGAGGAACAGCCACACCGCCGTGCCGTGCGTCATGCTCGCGCCCTGTAAGGCGCTGTAGGAGAAGGTGAGCGCTCCCTGGGTCTGATGCTGGTTCAAGAACCCCAGGTACAAGATTCCGATGAAGAGGAACGCGGAACCGGTGAAGGTGTAGATGAAGAACTTGAGCGCCGCGCGCGAACGCTGCGCCCCACCCCAGCCCGAGATCAAGAAGTAACTCGGTACGAGGGTCAGCTCGAAGAAGATGAAGAACTCCAACACGTCGTGACTGAGGAAGCTCGCCATCGTGAAGGACGTCAACAGCAACAACCATCCAACGAAGGCCGCTTCTTGACGACGATCCCTGGCGCCAAAGAGCGCCAGCACGAGCACGAGGGCCGTCAAGACCATCATCAAGAGCGAGATACCGTCAAGTCCGACGTCGTAGGCCAGGCCGAGCGGGGCCGAGAGCACGTGGCGGCTCATGAAGTCCCAGGTTCCCGCGCCCTTGACGTGGGGGCTGTAGAGCACCGCGACGACGAGGGCGAGCGCGAGCTCGACACAACTGGTCACGACGGCGACCACGTAGGAGAGACCCGGGGTCTTTTGGACGAGCGCGGCGATGAGCGCCCCGAGGAGGGGCACGACGATGAGGACGGTCAAATAGATCGATGAGTGCATCTAGTGGACCCTCGCCACGAGGTAGACAATGATCACCGCGAAGCCCAGCACCATCGCCAGCGCGTACTGACGAGCGAAGCCCGACTGCAGTTTGCGCAGACCCTCGGCGCTGTTGCGCGTGGCGACCGCGATGCCGGTGACCGCGCCGTCGATGACCTTGGGTTCGATCACCTCGTCGCTAAAGACGGCGACTTCGGTCAGCGGTCGACCGATCGTGGCGTCGTAGAAGTCATCCCAGTGCCAGACGTGCTCTAAGAACGACGACTCGTAGCGCGAGGATTCGGTGATGTTGCGCCAGATGGAAAAGGCCGCCAAGAGTCCGAAGACCGCCGCCGCCACGTCGACCGCGGCCAGGCCCCACTGGGCGGCCGTGCTCGCCGCCGCGACGTGGGGCACGTAGCCGAGCACGGGGTTCAAGAACTCGGCCAGGGAGCGTCCGTGCGCCCACGGCAAGTTGATGAGGCCACCGAGGATCGACAGCACCGCCAGCACCACCAGCGGCAGGGTCATGACCCAGGGCGACTCGTGCGGGTCGTGACCGTGGGTGTCCTCGCGGAAGCGTTCGGTGCCGCGGAAGGTGAGGACGAAGAGACGACTCATGTAGTACGCGGTCAAGATTGCGGTGACAATCCCGAGCACCCAGAGCGGCTTGTTGTGCTCGAAGACGTTGGTCAACACGTCGCCCTTGGCGAAGAATCCGGCGAAGGGTGGGATGCCCGAGATGGTGAGCCAACCAATGAGGAACGTCGGGAACGTGAGGGGCAGGTACTTCGCCAGCCCCCCCATCTTTCGCATGTCCTGTTCGCCGTTGAGCGAGTGGATCACCGAACCCGAGCCGAGGAACAACAACGCCTTGAAGAAGGCGTGCGCGATCATCAAGAAGATCGCCGCGGAGTAGGCCCCCACACCGACGGCCAAAACCATGTAGCCGATCTGGGAGACGGTGGAAAAGGCCAGCACCTTCTTGATGTCCTTTTGCGAGGTGGCGATCGTCGCGGCGACGAAGGCCGTCACCCCACCAATCACCGCAATGGTCGCGCGACCGTCGGGGGACATCGCGAGCACCGGCGACATCCGCACGAGCAAGAACACACCAGCGGTCACCATGGTCGCGGCGTGGATCAACGCCGAGACCGGGGTCGGGCCTTCCATCGCGTCCGGCAGCCAGTTAAAAAGTGGAATCTGTGCGCTCTTGCCGGTCGCGGCCAACAACAGCGCCAGCACCGTCAGGGTCGCCACGGTCGGCGACAAGGTGCCCGCCGCGTGGAAGATGCCCAAGTAGTTGAGCGTGTGGGTCGCGTGAAAGAGCAGGAACATGGCAATGAGGAGGCCGATGTCCCCGACGCGGTTGTAGAGGAAGGCTTTCTTCCCGGCCGACGCCGCCGAGTCGCGATCGAAGTAGTAGCTCACTAACCAGTAGGAGCAGACCCCGACGCCCTCCCACCCAACGAAGGTGACGAGCAGGTTGTTCGCCAGCACGAGCAGCAACATCGAAAAAACGAAGAGGTTGAGGTAGAGGAAGAACTTGCGAAAGTCCTTCTCCCCCTTCATGTAGCCAATGGAGTAGAGGTGAATCAACGCGGAGATACCCGTCACGAAGAGACACATCGTGATGGATAAGGGGTCCACCAGCAACGCCGCGTTGACGTGCAGCGAGCCGACGCTGATCCAGTTGAACAGGTGCACTGTCATCTCGCGGTCCGAGTGACCCAGTAACAAGAAGAAGGCCACGACGGTCAGGACGAAGCTCAGCGCCACCACGCCCGTGGCGACGACGCCGATGGCGCGCTCACTCAGCCCCTTGCCGTTCGCCAGCACGAAGAGGTACCCCACGAGCGGCATGAGGAGGATCAGTGTTGCGACGTGCGCCATCTCAGCCCTTCAACCCAGAGAGCTCATCGACCGACGTGGAGGCGCGTTGGCGAAAGACCGCCACGACGATACCAAGGCCGACCGTGACCTCCGCCGCGGCGACGACCATCACGAAGAACACACTCGCCTGGCCCGCAATGTCCGAGAGCGAGCGAGAAAACGTCACGAAGGTCAGGTTCACCGCGTTGAGCATGAGCTCTAAGCACATGAACATGATCAAGACGCTGCGACGAGTGAGGAGACCGAAGGCCCCCACGCCGAAGAGCAACGCGGCGAGAATCAAGTACCAGGCGGCGGGTACGTTCACGCGTTCACCTCCTCGGGCGTCGACGCTCGCTCGCGTCGCGCGAGCAGCACCGCACCGACGACCGCGATGATGAGGAGCGCCGAGGTCGCCTCAAAGGCGAAGAGGTAGGTCGTAAAGACGGCGGTACCGAGTTGTTTCACGTTTTCGCTACCGCGCGCGAGCGGGTGGCCCGATACCGACTTCGCCCCACTGACCCAGTGCGAACTCGCCATCAAGGTGATCAGCCCCGCCACGGTGATCACGACGCCGACGGCCGCGAAGGAACGCTGGCCCACGAGGGGCTCGACGTTCATGCGCGTCGGGCGGTCCACGCCCAAGAACATGATCACGAAGAGGAACAGGACCACGATGGCCCCGGCGTACACGATGACCTGGACGGCCGCCAAGAAGTCGGCCGATTGGGCGATGAAGGCGACCGCCACGCCAAAGAGCGTCATGATCAGACTGATCGCGGCGTGCACGGGGTTCTTCACGGTAATAACGCCTACGGCCCCCACGAGAATCAGCAATGCCGAGGTCACGAACACCAAGATCGCGGGAACCGCGTAGGTCGAGGCGATCACGAGGGTTCCTTTGCCTTGCGTCGACGCTTGGGCATCTTGGGCATCTTGGACTTCATCTCGTTCATCAACCCGGGTAGACCACGCTGGTCCGCGTTGACGTCTTCGGGCTGGAGGTGCTTGAAAAAAGCCCGGCGCAACTGCTTCGAGCCGGTGGCCTCATCATCGCGGTTCTCACTCTGGCCGCCTTCGGGCGCGCGAACCCCCGCGCCCAAGTCACCGGTCCACTGCACGACGCCCTCGTAGGCCGCCTCGCCCGCGGGGGACGTGGCGCGCATCCACCCGCCGGTCATCTCGGCTTCGCCCTCGCGCCAGTCTTCCCAGGGCAGGTGCTTGGGATATCCCTGATCGTCGACGACCAGTTCGGCCTTGGTGTAGATGGCGTCGGCGCGGTTGGTGAATGAGAACTCGAAGAGCTTCGATTCGGTGATGGCCTGCGTGGGACAGGCTTCCACACAAAGGTCGCAGTGAATGCAGCGCAGGTAGTTGATCTCGTAGATGTAGCCGTAGCGCTCGCCCGGACTCACTGGGTGGTCGGGCGGGTTGTCCAGACCCCGCACGTAGATGCAGTTGACGGGACACGCGCCGGCGCAGAGTTCGCAGCCGATGCACTTCTCCATCCCGTCCTCGTAACGGTTGAGCACGTGGCGACCGTGTTGACGGGGCTGCTTGGGTCGTTTGTGCTCTGGGTAACTGACCGTGACCCGTGGTCGGGTGAGGTGCTGCAAGGTGAGCTTGAAGCCCCCAAAGAAACTCAACGGATTCGACATCAGGTCTCCTCCCCGTCAGTGATGGCGCGCAACGCTTCGGCCGACGTTGGTCGCTGGCCGATGGTCGGCAGTACGGAGTCGATGCCACTCTCGCGACCCGAGCCGAGTGCGAAGGCCCGACCGAGCACCACCGACGCGAACAAGACAACCGCCGCCATGATGAGACCCCAGGCCGGACGGATGAGGAAACCGGCGACGATCAGCATCCAGCCGAGGCTCAAGGGGATCAGTCGTTTCCAACCGAGGTCCATGACCTGGTCGTAACGAAAGCGAGGCAGCGCGGCGCGGAACCAGATGTAACAGAAGCAGAAGATGATCGTCTTTAGGAGGAACCAGATGATCGGGAAGACCCACTTGAGGTGCGCCACCGGTGGCACCCATCCGGCGGGCCCGCCGAAGAAGAGCGTCACGATGATCGCCGACATCGTGATGGTGTTCATGAACTCGGCCAAGTAGAAGAGCGCGAAACGCAAGGATGAGTACTCGGTGTTAAAGCCACCAACGAGTTCACTCTCCGCCTCGACGACGTCGAAGGGCGGACGGTTGAGCTCAGCGGTGATGGCCATCCAGAAGATCACGAAGGGCACGAGCCCGAGGCGGATCACGTTCCAGTGCCAGATGCCCCCGCCCTGGGAGGTGACGATGTCGTGGGTCGAGAGCGATCCCGTGACCAACACGACGGTGACGATGGTGATGCCGAGCGCCGCTTCGTAACTGATCATCTGGGCCGTCGCGCGCACCGAGGAGAGCAGCGGGTACTTAGAGCCCGACGCCCAACCGGCCAACATCACCGCGTAGACCGAGATACCCGACATCGCGAGCATCACCAGAATCCCCATCGGGGGGTTCGCGATCTGGAGTTCCACGACGTGGCCCGCGATGTGCAGCGTCCCACCAACCGGGACGATTGAGAACGTGATGAGCGCCGGCACGAGGGCGAGGTAGGGCGCGAGTTTGAAGACGAACCGGTCGGCTTCGGCGGGGATGAGGTCTTCTTTGAAGAAGAGCTTGATGCCATCAGCCAACGTCTGTAGGAGTCCGAAGGGGCCCCAGCGCTGGGGTCCGATGCGGCTCTGCATGTCCGAGATCGCCTTGCGCTCGAACCAGATCATGAGCGTCACCGCGCCCATTATCACGGCGAAACCAACGAGCAGCTTGATCACGAGGATCAAGAGGATCACGCCAAAACCGTTGACTCCGTGTACGAGGAGCGGGTCGGTGGTGGCGAGGTTCACGACGTGGCCAGTCGAACTTGCGTGATGACGCTTTCGGAGTCGAAGAGCGCAGGAGTCGTCGTGGTGCTGGCGTCCTCGTCAACCGCGCCGAACGCGACTTCGATGACGCCACGCGGTGTCTGGTCGTTCAACACGACCGGCAGCGTGTGTGTACCGGTTGGCCCGATCACGTTCACGGCGTCGCCCGTGGCCAGCCCGAGTCGGTCCAGGTCGAAGTGGTTGAGGTAGGCGGTCGTCGTGGCGACGAGGTTCGCCAAGGCCGGCGAACCCTGCACGGCGACCCCGTGGTCGTAGAGGCGCCGAGAGACGAGTAGCGCCACGGCGTAGGCGTCGTAGTGTGGCACTTCGACACTGCGACCCGCGGCGACGTCGGCGAGTGCGGCGACCAGCGGTGAAACGGCCGCGGTGACGCGATCTTCGATGACGGCCCCCGAGAGCTCGCCGAGCCCGACCGTGTTGGTGGACTTGATACCGGGAAAGGCCATCGGGTCGAGCGCTCGTCGCTCCGTGCGTTCGTTGCGTCGTCCGACGACGGTGCCTTCGTCGGTCACGTCGTTGAGCACGCTCAACGCGGGGTAGCCCGTCGTCGCTTCGAGCACCTTGGCGGCCTCTTCGACCGACGCGAGCCCGAGACTCTGGCCACACTGTTCGGCAAGTTCTGAAGCGATGGCGACGTCGGGCCACGCCGAACCCGGCGCCACGATCTTCGCGGTGACGGCCGTCACGCGGCCCTCGATGTTGGTGACGGTCCCGAGTCGCTCGTGCTGGACCGCCGCGGGCAGTACGACGTCGGCGAACTGCAGTGTCGTTCCACCGTGCCCGGTCACCACGACGACCTGGCCCGCGCCGAGCGCGGCCGCGGCGCCCGTGACGTCGAGCACGTTGCCGAGGAGGTCACCGAGTATCAACACGGCTTTCTGTTCACCTGACCTGAGCGCCGCGAGCTGGGCGAGCGTGTCGCGACTCTTCTCGCCCGCTGCGTACGTGCGACCCGGTCGCAGCATTGGCGCGAGGCCCATGTCGAGCGCACCCATCACGTTCGCTCGGCGAAGCGCCGGTAGGAACGTCGCGTTGGGGAACGATTCGCTCAGCACGCGAATCGCGCGTTCGAGCACGCCGGCGTCCTCGGCCAAGTTGGGTCGACCGACGACGAACACGACGCCCTCACCGCTGTCACCGATCAGTGTTCGCGCCTGTCCGAGCTCCGCGTCGCCGATTAACGAACCTTGCGGCGCGGCGCCGTCGCTCCTCGTGAGCGCGTCGGCCACCAGGTGCGCCTCACCCGGGCGAGTGGGCAACGAGACTGCGGCGAGCGGCGTGAGCGCATTCGCTCCGAAGGTGAATTGAACGAGCGAGTTCTGACGCTTTATGAAGTTCTCGCGCAGGCGCAAGAAGAGCACCGGGAGTTCCTCGCGGAGGTCGCCGGTCAAGGTCACCACCACGCGGGCGTTCGCCGCCTCGTCGATGGTCGCGGTGGGCAGCGATTGGAGTAACGCGGCGTCGAGCCCGTCGCCGTACTGCGCGTCCATGTGGTCGCTCGCCAGCACGCCACGAACGAATCGCTCCCACGCGAAGGCGCCTTCGTTCGTCAAGGCTGCGCCACCAATCGCGCCGACGCCCCCGGGCGTGGAGGCGGCGTCTTGCAAGAGGGTGGCGGCCTTCGCGAGCGCGTCGCCCCAGGTTACGGGCACCAAGACGCCGTTCTCGCGAATCAGCGGCTCACGAATGCGAGTGGCCGCGCTGAGTAGCTCGACGTCATCTTGGTGACCGTCGACGGACTCGATCGTAAATCGTCCCTTGTCACAGAGCCACCCATGGTTGACCGGTTCGGAGTCGACGCCGAGGACTCTCGTCAAACGGTTGCCCGAGGACTGGACCGCCACGCGACATCCCACCGCGCATGTCGTACACGTGCTCTCGACTTGTTCTAAGTCCCACGGCCGCGCCGTGAAACGGTAGGGCTTGGCGGTCAGGGCCCCGACGGGACAGATCTGTACGGTGTTGCCCGAGAACGTGGAGTCAAAGGGCACCGTCGGCGACGGCGCGACCTCAATGAGGTCGCCTCGTCCCGAAAAAGCGATCTCGGTGTCGCCCGAGACTTCGGCGGAGAAGCGAGTGCAGCGCGCGCACTGGATGCAGCGCTCGCGGTCCAGCAACACCAACTCGCCGATCTCGATGGGCTTGACGAAGTGGCGCTTTTCTTCGATGAAGCGCGTCTCGCCCGAACCGTGCGTCAAGGTCTGGTCTTGGAGGGGGCACTCGCCTCCCTTGTCACAGACCGGGCAGTCGAGCGGGTGATTGGCGAGTAAGAACTCCAAGACACCGTCTTGGGCCTTCTTCACCTTCTCGGAGTCGGTGACGACGCTCATGCCGTCGGTGACCTTGATGTAACACGCTGGCTGCAGCGTCGCGCCGCGCGGACCGTCGACTTCGACGAGGCACATGCGGCAGTATCCGACGGGCTCCATGCGCGGGTGATAGCAAAAACGCGGCACGTAGGTGCCCGCGCGCTCGGCCGCTTCGATCAGCAACTCGCCCGGGGCGGCTTCGAGGCTGCGTCCATTCACGGAGATGGTCACGGTGGTCTTGACGTCAGTCAAAGGGACATCCTTGATTCGCTACGTGCACGGCGAACTCGTCCCGGAACATCGAGATCGCCGAGTGCACCGAGGACGGGATCGACGAGCCCAGCACGCAAATGGTCGTCTGTTGTGGTGGCCAGGTGAGACCCGGCGCGATGTTGTCACAGAGGTCGAGCAGTAGTTCGAGGTCCTCCATGCGACCACCGCCGTGCTCGAGACGGTACATCGCGCGCTCGATCCAGCCCGAGCCCTCGCGACACGGCGTGCACTGACCGCAGGACTCGCGCGAGAAAAACTTGGTGATGCGCCACGCCGCGCGCACCACGCAACTCGTCTCGTCAAAGACCACGACCGATCCCGAACCGAGCATCGAGCCCTTTTCGGCAACCTCGTCTTGGCCCATCGGCAGGTCCAACAGGTCGGGCCCGAACCACGGCGCCGAGACGCCGCCGGGGATGAAGGCCTTGATCTTCCGGTCGTTCGTGATCCCACCGCCGAGCGCCGGGTGGTAGATGAGGTCGCGGAACGTGTTCTTCACCATCTCGATCTCGTAGATGCCGGGGTTCTTCACTCGACCCGCCAAGGCGAAGAGTCGCGTGCCCGTCGAGCGCCCGCCGCCGAGGGCTGCGAACGCGGCCCCACCGTTAAGGACAATCCACGGCACGTTCGACATCGTCTCGACGTTGTTGACGACCGTTGGCTCGCCGTAGAGGCCACTGACCGCGGGGAAGAACGGCGGCTTGATGCGGGGAAAGCCCCGCTTGCCTTCGAGCCCCTCGATGAGGGCCGTCTCTTCGCCACAGATGTAGGCGCCCGCCCCGGGGTGCACCACGAGGTCGAGCGAGAAGTCCGAGCCGAAGATCTTCGATCCGAGCGCCCCGTATTCGTAGGCCTCGTTCATGGCTTGTTGCACGCGCTCGAGACCGAGCGCGAACTCACCGCGCAGGTAGAGGAACGCTTGGCTCACCTGCAGGGCGTAGGCCGAGATGATGATGCCCTCGATGAGCTGGTGCGGATCGCGCTCGACGAGGAAGTGGTCCTTAAAGGTCGCGGGTTCGGATTCGTCACCGTTGACTACGAGGTAGGAAACTGGCGCCTTTCGCAGCATCGACCACTTGCGCCCCGCCGGGAAGCCCGCGCCACCTCGACCGAGTAGCGACGCGTCGTCCACCTGCTTGGCGACGTCTTCGGGGAACATCGTGAGCGCTTTGCGCAGTCCTTCGTAGCCGCCCGTCTCTAAGTAGCGAGCGAGCGTGAAGGAGTCCTCGTAGCCCGCTCGAGCGGTCACGATGCGCGGTGAGTCAATGACCGCCATCAGGCCTGCTC
>Ga0302198_10000519_pt1 | contig 43751 bp, 32 predicted proteins | sample II_Bog_N2_2_FD_193521 | JGI IMG/M metagenome (GOLD analysis project Ga0302198, IMG submission 193521) | Peat permafrost microbial communities from Stordalen Mire near Abisko, Sweden - II_Bog_N2_2 | ecosystem: Environmental > Terrestrial > Soil > Wetlands > Peat | place: Sweden: Abisko...
AGCCTGTGAAGCCGTGCCCATTCAAAACATAAACGACCATCTGTGTGGCGGACACAACCAGGTTTTTGACAGCATGATTTCGCGCCTTCTGGATTTGTGCTTTCCCACCCATTCGCCAGAAGCCACCCCACGGACCAAGACCTGCCCGTGGGGACCCCGGCAGGCGAATGGATGGGGCACGGAGTTGATACCAATTCACGCTGTCAAAGACCTAGTTTCTGCTGCGTAATTTCGAGAGCAGCCGCAGAATCTCAAGGTAGAGCCAAACCAGCGTGACCATGATCCCGAAGGCGCCATACCACTCCATGTACTTGGGAGCGCCGTACTGCACGCCTTGCTCGATGAAGTCGAAATCGAGAACCAGATTCAGGGCCGCGATGCCTACCACGATCAGGCTGAAGCCGATGCCGATGGGGCCGGAACCGTTGATGGAAGTGAACTGAATGCCGAAGAACCCGAGCACCATCTCGAGCAGGTAGAAGACCATGATGCCGCCGGTGGCCGCGATGATTCCCAGGCGGAACTTCTGCGTGACCTTGATCAGTCCCGAGCGATAGGCCAGCAGCAGCACGAAGAGCGTGCCAAAGGTCAGGCTCACCGCCTGGATGGCAATGCCCGGATAGCGCAGGTCTATCACGGCCGACAAGCCGCCGAGCACCAGGCCTTCCAGCAGGGCGTAAATGGGCGCGGTCACCGGGGACCACTCCTTCTTGAAAACGGTGACCATGGCGCAAATGAATCCGCCGATCAATCCGGCCAGCATCAACGGCGTCACCTGCGCCATATCCCGCGATTGCAGGAACAGGTGCCACGTCCACCAGGCAGTTGCCATTGCGCAAACCAGCAGAACACCGGTCTTGTTCACCGTGCCGCTCAGCGTCATCCGGCTGGCGATCTCGGTCACGCCCCCATACTGGCTGCCAGAAAGGTCGCGAAAGGTGTTCTCGCCGAGTGCTGGATTGGATGTCTTCATCAGTGCCATCGTGTTCTCTCCCTGTTGCAAAGCCGGGCTGTCGTCTCACCGGGTTATGTGGCGCAAGAACTTCAGTCCCTGCTTCGATTCTAGACTGACCGCCATGGAGCCCGAGAACAGCGTCCGGCCTTGGGAACAATCGGCAGTAGATGGTGGCGAGGTTCACCGTGCTTCGGGAATCGACAGCGTCATGCAGTGGCCTTGCCCGGATTCGCACTGGAGCATGTCAAGAGCGAGCAGGTTCCAGCCGACAAAGCCGGCGAAATGGCCGCCGGGCGATTGTGCCACGGTGGGAGCGAGGCCGTCGCCGGTTTCGGCGCTATAGTCCTCGTGCATGGAGCCCCATTGGGCGATGTCGCGGCGAAGCATGCCGGCCAGTGTGAGGGTGAGACCTTTGGATTCTGCGTGAAAGCCGTAGCGGCGAAGCGCGATCCAGTCGAGGAAGTTGGCGTTGATCCAGATGGGACCGCGCCAGTTGGAGTAAGGGTTGATGATGGCCTGGTTGTTGTATGCCGGATCGCTTTTGGAGAGGCTGCGAAAGCCGTAAGGGGAGCGCATCTCAGCCGGATTCAGCAGGTGGAGGCGGATCATGCGGCGAGCCTCGCGGGGTGGGAGCAGGCCGTCAAGCAACGGAAGGAAGCTGGTCCAACTGATGGAGCGAACCCAGGCGCCATTGTTGCGGCGGCGATTGAGAAAGATGGCGTCTTGCGGGGACCAGAGTTGCGCCAGAATTGCGCGGCGGGTGGCAGCGGCCTGAAGGCGGTAATCGCGGGCATCGCCGGGGTAGCCGAGGTGGTCAGCCAACACGGCCATGGCCAGGTATTCGCGCATGGCTAAGACAGAAGCATCCACGGCGAGAATCGCGCTCGGGTCGGCGGGGTCGTTGGAGAGCGCTGCATTGTTGTCGGCGCCGGACTGCATGGCGTTGTCCCAGAACCAGAGGTCCCAATGGCTATCGAATTGGGTGCGCCTGCGATAGGCGAGGATGCGCTGCATGGCGGGCCAAACCGGACGAAGCCAGGAGTAATCATGGAGTTGTTGTGAAGCGAGCAGGGCGCCCTGGGCAAGGAAGGGCTTCATGGCGAATTTGCCGAAGAGCGGCCGCGGCCCCTGCGGAGTGATGCAACCGGCGACGTAGCCGGTGAAGTCGGCGGACGACGCGAAGCCGAGCACCCAGTCACGCAGGTATTTCGCGTCGCCGGGGTCCTGATTGGCCCAGTGGGCGCCGATGAAGAATCCGTCCCAGTCCCACATCTGCGCGTAGTAGCCAGCGGGGATGAGATAGGGATAACGGATGTATCCCTGGGCGGGGCGAATGGTTTGCGGGGCGAGCCGCGCGAAGTCTGAGGTGAGGCCAACCAGAAGCGCGGCGTCTGAAGACTGCGCATTTCCTGAAAGACTTGCCAGCGCCAGCAGGACGAGAACAGGGAGAATCCGGGAGGCGCGGCGAAGCGCGATGTTGCATGGAGTCGGCACGTTGCACATGATAACGCGAAGAAGCAGGGTCAGGCTGGCCCGTCTATCGGCCATCGAGAGGAAAGCGCTGGCGAATCTCATAGCGAGAGCCGCCGGGGCCGAGGAAGCTCTCATAGAGAAGGAATTGGTCAGCGACAAAACGGGTGAAGTGCGGCTGAATTCGGATTTTGGCTTTGAGATCGTTCAGACCCAGGCGCTGGGCTTTGCCTTTGCTGCGCGCGAGAGTGATATGAGGCTGGTAGGGCCGGGTTTCGGGGATGAACCCGCAAAGCGCCGTTGCCGCGGTGACACGCTTCTGAAGCAGGAGCAGTTCAGGTGAGACCTCAACACCGGCGAAGAGAATTCCGGTGCGATCGAAACAGCCCAGTTCTTCAAGCCTGATGGGAACGGGCGACGAATGCAGGGCACGCAATCGCGCAACAGTGCATTCGTACTGCTCCGGACCGGTATTGCCCAGAAACTGGAGCGTGATGTGCCATGTATCCGGCGCCGGCCAGCGCAGCCCGTCCGTGCCGGATTGAAGCCGCCGCGAGATTGCCGAGAGTTCGCCGATAACGCCAGCCAGCAGGGGTACTGCAACAAAGAGGCGCATACACAGAGTATGGTAAAGCGATCGAGTGCCCTGCGGCACAAGTCCCGGGGGAGATATCCTCCGTATAATAGCGACGGGAACCGCTTTGATTGAAAAGGATTTTACGATGCCAGCCTACGACTATCGGTGCAGTGCATGTGGACGCAGTTTTGAGATCCGCCAGAAGATGTCCGATCCGGTGATCGAATCCTGCCCGGAATGCGGCGGCGCGGTGAATCGGCTGATAGGCGGCGGGGCGGGCATCATCTCCAAGGAGAGTGCGAGTTCCTGCCCGGCAGCAGGCTCCAGTTGCGGCCTGGGCACGCCTTGCTGTGGTCAGGGCGGCGGCTGCGGCAGCAGGCAGTTCTGCGATCAGTAGAAAATCGCTCCGCTCGTTTCCATCTCGTGACCTGACTCCAGCCGTGGTTTCTGCGCTTCTGCTCAGAGTCCAGGACGAGGTGCATCATCACTTGTCTGTGGAGCAGACACATGCGGCATATGCCTGGGCAGTGTAATTGTCCATCGCGCAGTTGTACTGCGGCCAGAATGGGCTCAATTCGATTGAGCGGTCACCCACAAAGTAGTTGCGAATGTAGGCCTCGCTCACCGCAGTCTTCGCGCCGCGGTCGGTCTTGAACTGCCCAATCAGTTCTTGCACCGTCGCAGGCGAGAACCGCGTTTCATGGTAAGTCTGATCAAAGTCGTACTCCGTGGTCCAGGCAACTGCGATCCCTGTCTGATTGGAGGCCGCAATCACCTTGTAGTTCTGAAGCATTGCGGAAGATGGATCAACGCGGGCAACGGTGAAGGACGGGGCATTGCCATCGACCGGCGAGATGGAGGGAACCATCTTGATCGCAACGCGATGCTCGCCTGGAGCCTGCGGTTCCCTGCCCTCCGGCTGGAGCAGGCGCATTTCATCCATGTGGGTGTGCGCGAAGATCCCGAGCCTGACCACGTCGGCATACTCGACCAGCAGGCCGGCCATCTTGTTCGACGACAGAAACAGAACGGGCGCCTGCCCTCCGCAAACATTCCTGAATCTTGCGGCGGTCGAGTAGGGGTCCACACCGGGCGGAATGTGCCCCATGACCCAGACCCGTTGCCCCGATTGCCGCGCCTGCATCAACTGTTGCTCCAGCCAGAACATTTCTTTGGCCGCTGCGGCAGAGTCTGGTTTACCGGCGCAGCTTCTGTATCTGGGTGACAGAAACAGGTCGTTGAGCACGATGATGCGAGTGCTGCGCATCGGCTCGGCCATCGCAATGCCGTAGTAGCCACCCTCGGCAAACTCTTTGACCACCTGCTGACGTTGGGATGGGGGCAAACCCTCAGAGACAATCCTGCCGGCCTGGGCGAGAAAGTCGCTCCCGGCATCGAGCTGGTAGTCGCCACACGCGGTGTCGTTATTGCCCAGAGCCACATAGATGGGCACACCGGGGAAGGCAGAGCGGAGTTCTCCCATGACAAAGCTCATGGTCTTCAGAACGAATTCCTGGTAGTCGCTCGGCGTCGCGCCGGGCACGAGCGCTGCGTACCTGCAAGGGAAAGCGTGCGCAATCAGGTCGCCGCTCACCGTCATGAATTGCGCGTCGGGTTGCCTGGACCGCATCGCCTGCAAGCTGGAGTGGAGCAGAGCAAAAGGCGTGTCAACGCCGCGTGCATGGCAGCTCTGCTGGAGTGCGGCAAAGGCCTGCTGTTGATTGGAGGAAGGCGGAGCCGACAGGATGGAACGCCACCGGCTCACTGGAGCAGCGACAAGATCTTGCACCCTGGCGGGGTCATGAAAGGGGTCGAAGTGGATATCGCTGACGAAAAGCGCGGGAATGGTGCGCTCTTCCGCCTGCGCAGGATGTATGGAATGGGCCTGCACAGCCAGAGGAGGCGGAGTCGCCTGTGCCCGTGCCCCAGGCAGCGGAGCCAATGCGATGGACAGACCGAACAGCGCAAGGATCGTCAGGGTCAGAGAACAAAACGAGGGGCATCTGATGGAAGTCACCATTGTGCTTCCATACTACGAAATCCCGGACGGCTGAGGCTCTGGCAAATGCCAGGCATTTGGGTCATTGAGAGGCAGGGATTGCCAACGTCAGGAACGAGTACACCAGATTGGAAAAGCGCGGTGGAGACGAAGCAGTTGTGGAGGAGCGGTGGTCACTGGGCGGGTGCGCGGAAAACGCATGGTGCGATGCAGCCTCGCTGGCTGTCCTGATTGCCGACGCACCGCACGCAAAATGTTCTGTTTTCGGCGAGCGCCGGTGAGGGCGGGGTCGGGCTTTTCCTTCATGCGCAGAATTATTTTTGGGCGACAGCCACCAAAACAGCCACTCGCCCAAAATAAAAATGGCAGCCGATTTGGCTGCCTCGCATCTTATCGATTCTATTGATCTTTTGGCTCCTGAGGTAGGACTCGAACCTACAACCCTTCGGTTAACAGCCGAATGCTCTGCCATTGAGCTACTCAGGAGTGTCGTGCGTTGAATCTCCAATACCAAGGTAGCAGAGAGAGCGGGAGGCGTCAAAAAATCGCGAATTTTTCGGTCGCAAATCTGCCCACTCCAATGCCCGGACGGCGGATCGGGTTCGCCGATGGAGAGCCGCGGGACTGGGCCAGGGGTGCGGAGAGCCTCGGCCGGCGATACGATAGGCTGGACGGATGAGGTGGCGGAATGTCCCGGATTTCACGGCTCGACCGCAGTGCAGTGACCCCGGAAATGGCGGCGCTCTACGACAAGGCCTTTGCCCAGCGCGGCAATGTGCCCAACATGTTCCGGGTGATGGCGCACCGGCCCGAAATCTTCGCCACCATGCAGGCCCATTTCGGCGCGGTGCTCAACACCGGCACGGTTCCCACCAGGCTGAAGGAGCTGATCATCGTCCGCACCAGCCAGGTGAACCAGACCCCCTATTGCCTGGCCAGCCACACCATACTGGCGCGGGGGCTGGGCTGGACCGACGACCAGTTGGCGCACCTGGCCGAGTGGCCCCAGCGCCCGGACTTTACCCCTGCGGAAAAGGCCGCCCTGCGGCTGGCCGAGACCGTCACCCGCGACGCCAACGCGGTAAGCGACGAGCAGTTTGCCGAACTGCGCGCCTTCTATTCCGAGGGCGAGATCGTGGAGCTGCTCTGCGCCATTGGCCTCTTCAACTACTTCAACCGCTTCAACAACGCCCTCAAAATGGAGCCGACCAAACCCGGCGAGGGCGGCTGCGCTGCGCCGGAGACTGAAGCGGCGCGGTGATTGAGCCCCTTCTCAGAGACAATGGACTGAGCAATCAATTCAAGGAGCACCCTTTCCGCATGAAACTGAAACTGCCCGCGGGTTCATTCCGAGCCTACCTGTTCGACTGCGACGGCACGATTGTCGATTCGATGCCCCTGCACTATATCGCCTGGAAGAAGGCTCTGGCGGAATGGAACTGCGTCTACGAGGAAAAGCTCTTCTACTCCTGGGGCGGAAGGCCGGTGCGGGAGATCCTCACCCGGCTGAACCAGATGCAGGACCTGCACATGCCCGTGGATGCCGTCGCCAGCCGCAAGGAGGCCTACTACCACGAGCAGCTTGCGCAACTGACGGCGATTCCCGAAGTAGTGGAGCACATCGAGGCGCAGCACGGCCGCATTCCCTTCGCCGTGGTCTCGGGCAGCCGGCGGAACTCGGTGATCAATTCGCTCACCGCGGTGCATCTGCTGGACAAGTTCGATGTGGTGGTGTGCGCCGAGGATTACAAGAACGGCAAGCCGGCCCCGGATGCCTTTCTGCTGGCGGCCGAGCGGCTGGGTGTGGCGCCCAAGGATTGCCTGGTCTTTGAAGACACCGAACTGGGCATTGAGGCGGCAACTGCCGCGGGGATGGCTTCAGTGCGGATTCCGTCGCCTTTGGAGAGGCGCTGAAACCTGACGGGGGTTGAGGGGCGTGGTCTCCCACCTTAGCCGCAAAAACAAGTACGCGTCGAGGGTGGGGCACCCAGCTGCGTGTTTTCCCAGGTCCCAAAATCGGGACATGGGGCACCCGGTACGCGACACGCGGCGAGGCTGGGGCACCCAGCAGAGAAAGCTATAGAACGCGGGAACCCCAGCGCTTGCTGGAGCGTAATGGTCCAGTAAGAAGACTAGAGGGAGCCGTGTGCTTATGCCTTCAATCGACAGGGAGCAGGAGCCTGAACAAACCGCCGCGCAACGCTGGGCAGACTGGGCAGTCCTGCTCACGATTGCCGCCGCCGTTACGCTCATTCACCTGCTCACCAATAGCCGCTACGGCTTCCACCGGGACGAATTCCAGTTTCTGAGCGACGCCCGGCATCTGGACTGGGGCTTTGTGGCCTATCCGCCGCTGACGCCCCTGCTGGAGCACGTTGGCCTTGCACTCTTCGGCTTGTCGCTGGTGGGGTTGCGGCTGTTTTCGGTTCTGGCGCAGGCAGCGGCCATCGTGGTAACCGGCCTGATGGCGCGCGAACTGGGCGGCAGGCGGCTGGCCCAGGCCACGGCGGCCCTGGCGGTGGCGCTCTCGCCGCTGCCGCTGTTTCAAGGCACGGAGTTCCAATACACCAGCTTCGATTACCTGTGGTGGGTGTTGATTGCCTACTTCACGATTCGCCTGTTGAAGTCGGAAGACCCGCGCTGGTGGCTGGCCATCGGCGCCATGGTGGGCCTGGGGCTTGAAACCAAGTACGCGATCGTGTTCTTCATCGCCGGTATCCTGGGCGGGATGGCGCTTACGCGGGCGCGCCGGTACCTGGCCAGCGGCTGGTTCTGGGGCGGCGTTGGATTGGCCCTGCTGATTTTTCTGCCCAATTTTCTGTGGCTGGCGCGCCACCACTTCATTTCCTACCAGTTTCTTCAGCACATCCATGTGCGCGACGTGGGCGAAGGAAGGGCAGAAGGGTTCTGGAAGGACCAGCTCCTTATCTGCGCCAATCTGTTTGCCACGCCGCTGTGGGTGGCCGGGCTGATCGCCTTTCTGCGCAGCCGCCGCTACCGCATGCTGGCCTGGATGTACCTGATCCCGCTGGCGCTCTTCTTCTTTGCCAAGGGCCGGGGCTACTATGTTGCCGCCGCCTATCCCATGCTGCTGGCCATGGGCGCGGCCGCCGGCGAACGCTGGATCGGCGGGCTGCCGCGGCTGGCCCGCTGGACGCTCGAAGCCGTCTTCTTCACCGGGCTGGCGGTCTGCGCGGCCTTTGTCTGCGCGGTGGTTTTGCCCCTGCAAGCAAGCGGCCCGCAGCGGAATTTCGCGCTCAGCCACAACGGCGACCTGCGCGAGGAGATCGGCTGGCCCGAGCTGGTCCGCACCGTCGCCACCATCCGCGATTCCCTGCCCCCGGAGCAGCGGGCGAACTTCGGCGTGGTGGTGGGCAACTACGGCGAGCAGGGCGCAATTGAGATGCTGGGCCCGGCGTACCACCTGCCCCTGCCCATCAGCCTGACCAATTCCGCATGGCTGCGCGGCTACCCGCAGCCGCCGCCCGCCACGCTGATTGTGGTGGGCGTGTCGCGCGAATGGGTTGACAGGATCTTCACCGGATGCCGGCTGGCCGGGCACAACGGCAACGCCGAGGGCGTGAAGAACGAAGAGAGCCAAGACCACCCCGACATTTTTGTCTGCGGCCCGCCGCGCCTTCCCTGGCCGGAGTTCTGGAAGAAGTACCAGTCGTTTGGCTAGTGAAAGGGGCTTCACGCCGTTGGCGCCGGGCGTTCAGTAAAGCAAGACCGCGACACGATAAGCAGTAAAGGCGCCTTCGTCGCCCTGGGGAGCGCAACTGCCCACAGAAGCCTGACGAAAGCCGCCTGTGGCCAGGCGGTCCACCAGGACCTGGGGCAGATGGTGCAGGTCGGAATCCTGCCAGCGCATGATAAACGTTGGTTGCGGGCCGACGAACGAGCGGGACAGTCCATGACTCGTGGCGCAGGCGGCGCGCGCGGCCGAGGGGTCGCGGAGGATGGTCACGCCGCTGACCCGGATCAGGGCGGCCACGGCGGTCTCCACCTGGGCCTGCGCCAGCATGGGCACGGCGCGATCATAGTCGGCCACGGCATATAGCACGCCTCGGCTGGCCACCACAGCCACCCCCACGCGGTCCACCTCGGGATTCAGAAGGTTGCTGCGATGACCGGGGGAGTGCATCCACTCCTGGTGAATTGCGGCGGGGTTGGGACCGATGGCCACGTTCTCTTCGATGAGGCTGAAGTGCGCGCCAGCCTGGGAGGCTCGGCCGGCCACGTCGGGTTCGCCCCCGTAGCGGTGCGCAATCGGCCCCTCGGCCGCCATGCGCAGGCAGTGCTGCTGCGCGGCCAATGCCAAGGCCGGGTCCCACCGGAGCGGCCCTGCCCCCTGTGCGGCGCGCGCCTGATTGGCGAGCGCCATAATCAGCCCGGCCTCGGGCTGGATGGTCTGCATTCCTTCGCTCCGCGAAGCTTGGGGCGGCCGTGCTGCTGCCAAAAACACCGGCGTAACCACCATCAGACACAAAACCAGGCTTTGCCGCGAAATATCCATACTTGATTAGACCCCGTCTGGCGGCGGGTGTCGCGGTATTCTTGCAGTGCCGATGCCTTTTCTCCTTTCCAGTCTGTTGCGGCCCGTGGGGACCCGCGTCCGCCGCCAGCCGCTGGCCGTGGCGGGCGTACTGCTGCTGGCCGGCTTTGTGCTGGGCGGGCTGACCGCGCCCTGGCTGGCGCCGCACAATCCCGCGGCCATTGACCTGCTGCACCGGCTGCAAGGCCCCTCTGCCGCGCACTGGGCCGGAACCGACGAGCTGGGCCGGGACACGCTCTCGCGCCTGCTGTGGGGAGCGCGGCTTTCCCTGGCTGTCTCAGTGAGCGTGGTGACGGTGTCGCTGGTGCTGGGGCTGGCCATTGGCGGCCTGGCCGGCTACCTGGGCGGCTGGATCGACACAGCGCTGACCACCTTTGCCATGAACACCTTTCTGGCGCTGCCGGGCATCCTGCTGGCCATTGCCTTTGCCGCCTTCCTGGGGCCGGGCTTCAGCAACCTGGTGCTGGCCCTGGCCATCGGCGGCTGGGCCGGCTATGCGCGGCTGGTGCGGGCGCAGGTGATGGCGGTGCGCGACCGCGAGTATGTGGACGCCGCCCGCGCCCTGGGCGCCAGCGGCCTGCGCATCTTCTTCCGCCATATCCTTCCAAATATTGTGCAGCCCATTATGGTGCAGGCGGCCATCGGCATGGCGGGGGTGATCCTGGCCGAGGCCACGCTCTCGTTCCTGGGCCTGGGCATTCCCGCGCCCGCGCCCAGTTGGGGCTCCATGCTCAACGACGCGCGGATGCACCTGTTCGACTCGCCCCACCTGGTGCTCTTTCCGGCGGCGGCCGTGGCCGGAGCGGTGCTGGGCTTCAACTTTCTGGGCGACGCCCTGCGCGACCAACTGGACCCGCGCACGCGGCTGGAACTGGGACTCTAGATGAAGATCGGCGTCATCAGCGATACCCACGGCCTGCTGCGGCCTGAAGTTGCCCCCGCGCTGGCCGGGGTGGAGCGCATTCTGCATCTGGGCGACGTGGGCAAGATCTCGATCCTGGGAGAGCTGGAAAAGATCGCACCGGTGACGGCGGTGCGCGGCAACGTGGATCGCGAGGGCCCCTGCGGCGAGCTGCCGGAGACCGATGTGGTGCTGATCGCGGGCCGTTACGTCTACATGCTGCACGATCTGGAGACGCTGCACCTGGACCCGGCGGCGGGCAAGTTTGCCGCTGTGCTGTTTGGGCACTCGCACATCCCCAACTTCTACCGGCGCAAGGGCGTGCTCTACTTCAATCCCGGATCGTGCGGGCCGCGGCGGTTCGATCTGCCGGTGTCGGTAGGGCTGCTGACGGTAAGCGACGACGGGGAGTTCGAGGCGGAGATTGTGAAACTGATCCCAGCTTAGGCAGCAAGCAGGTTTCGAGTTGGCGGTGCTACGGCCGGAGCGCACCAAGATCAAATCGGGATCTTACAATTTCGGCTCAACGAACAACGTGGAAAGTGCGTTTCCAGCGCGTGTCTGGGAAGAAATGCACCAGAACGTGGCCGATCCACGCGAGCTGGTGACCGAATCCTGTTTGTTCAAGTTGCCCGTCTGCGGCCGCGAACGACCAATAGTTGAAAAGCGGACGGCCAAGTATGTTAGCGCGCGGCACGAAGCCCCAGTAGCGCGAGTCCAGGCTGTTGTGCCGGTTGTCGCCCATCATGAAATACATGCCGGGTGGAACCACCAGGTCGCCGTCCTGGATATAACTCGAGAAGTTCACGGCCCACGACTCTGTTGACCCAGGCACCTCGGCTGGAGGTACTGCGGGGAAATCGTCGAGGAACTCGTTGAAGTTATCCGTCGTTGTCGGCTGCGCATTTCCCACGGGCTGTGCAACACCATTAACAATCACAATGCCGTTGCGTAGATGAATATGATCTCCCGGTACGCCAATCAACCTCTTCACCAGGGTAGTGTATTGTGGTGTTCCGTCGGCGTCAGTGGCATCAATACCAGGCTGATTGACGGGCTTGAAAAACACCATGATATCGCCGCGTTGCGGTTCGCGGTAGTGAACCAGCGGCATCCACTTGGCCGGTGGGGCCAGCGTGATGTGGTCAACCAACAGGTGGTCGCCCACCAACAGGGTCTTCTCCATCGATCCCGAAGGAATTACCATGTTCTGACCCAGAAATGTGAGAATGAACAGGCCCACCACTAGCACCGAGCAAATGCTGGCGACCGCCTCAAATGTCGTCTCTTTCACTTGTTCGTCCACGACCGCTGGAACAGGCTTCTCAGGCGGCACACTCTTCCTCAACATCTCGTCACCCATTTGAAGGCTTGGCTAAAGCGACCATGGAACCAGAAGGTTGGCCTTGATCTCACACGCCTTTTGATAGTAACAGTTGGTTCGGCAAATGAGCCGGTCACGAGTTCTGCCCGAATGGTCGCCAACCCGGAAGTAACGCCACTTTGAAACTCTCAAGGGCAACCGCAGATCCTTCACTGCGTTCAGGATGACATTGCGGTGGGTAGAGGGTGGTGCCGCCGGACGTGCATTCTGGTCGGATCGTCGCCAATTCGGAAGTCACGCCCACCAATCCATCCAGTCAGCCCCGCATGCGCGGATTGACCCAGCGGTAGACCACGTCGGTAAGCAGGTTGACCAGTACATAGGTCAGGCCAATCGACAGCAGGCATCCCTGCACCAGGGCGTAGTCGCGATTGGAGATGGCGCTGACCGTGAGGCGGCCCAGGCCGGGCCAACTGAAGATGGTTTCCGTCACGATGGCCCCGGCCAGCAGCGCGCCGAACTGCAATCCGACCACGGTGACGATGGGCACCAGGGCGTTGGGCAGGGCGTGACGGCAGACCACGGCGGTCTCGCTGAGGCCCTTGGCGCGGGCGGTGCGGATGTAGTCCTGGCCCAACTCCTCGAGCATGGCGGTGCGCACCATGCGGGTGAGGATGGCGGCCAGCGAAGCGCCCATGGCGATGGAGGGCAGCACCAGGTAGCGCCAGTCGATGGCGTTGCCGCCTCCGCTGCTGGCGCCGGAGACAGGCAACCAGCCCAGGCCGATGGAGAAAACCAGAATCAGCACCGGGCCCAGCGCCAGGCCGGGCACCGAGAGACCGAAGAGGCTGACCACCGAGAGCAACTGGTCAAGCCAGCGGCCGCGGTGCAGAGCGGCCAGGATGCCGGCGGGCAGGGCGAGAACGAGCGCCAGCCCCAGGGCCGTCAGGGTCAAGGCCATGGTGTAGGGATAGCGAACGGAGATCAGGTGGGCCACTGTGTCGTGCAGGCGGATGGAGTTGCCCAGGTCGCCGTGCAGAACGCCGGCCCAGTAGTGCAGGTATTGCAGGCCGAGCGGCTGGTCGAGGCCGTACTGGTGGCGCAGGGCGCCGATGTCGGTGGGCGTTGCGCCTTCACCCAGCATCTGCAGGATGGGGTCGCCGGGGACCAGATGGATGAGCAGAAAGACCAGCGAAACCACCAGCCAGACGACGGGCAGGGTAAGAGCGAGGCGGGTGAGCATCTGCTTCATGGGCTGGTTTCAACGATAAACCACCTGCGGTGGGGCCAGCCTTTCCTGGTGGGGTTTGTGCTTTCCCAGGTCCCAGAATCGGGACCTGGGGCACCCAGTTTTTGGGAGCTGAAAGAGACCTAGCGGTAAACCTGGGGGATGAAGTTCTGCTCCTGGATGGGCGGGCGCACGTACTTGGTCTTGTTGAGCGGAGGCAGGGCCAGGGGCTGCGGGGTCAGATCGCGATAGGGGATCATGGAGAGCAGGTGGCGGATCACGTTCAGGCGGGCGCACTTCTTGTTCTCAGCATTCACCACATACCAGGGCGACTGCTTGGTATCGGTGATGGCGAACATCTCGTCCTTGGCGCGCGAGTAGTCGGCCCAATGCTTGCGCGATTCCAGATCCATGGGGCTGAGCTTCCAGCGCTTGGTGGCGTTCTGCATGCGCTCCTGAAAGCGCCGCTCCTGCTCCTCGTCGCTGACTGAGAACCAGTACTTGATGAGCAGAATGCCGGAGCGGATCAACATGCGCTCGAACTCCGGGCAGCTCTGCATGAACTCCTGGTACTGCTGGTCGGTGCAGAAGCCCATCACGCGCTCCACGCCGGCCCGGTTGTACCAGCTGCGGTCAAACAGGACCATCTCGCCGGCCGCGGGCAGGTGGGGCACATATCTCTGGAAGTACCACTGGGACTTTTCGCGCTCGGTGGGAGTGCCGAGGGCGACCACGCGGCAGATGCGCGGGTTGAGGGTGTCGGTGATGCGCTTGATGGCGCCGCCCTTGCCGGCCGCATCGCGGCCCTCGAAGAGCACCACCACCCGCAGGCCCTCGCTGCGAATCCACTCCTGAAGCTTGGCCAGCTCAACCTGGAGGCGGCGCAGTTCCTTCTCGTAGTTGCAGTCGTCACCCAGCTTCAAGGCCGCCGGCGGGGCGGAGAGGGATACCTCCTGGCCACGATTCACTTGCTCCGCAGCGGCTCCTTTGCCGGCGTGGTTTTCCTGCTTGTGCTTCTTTCCCATTTCGCTTCCTCCAACCGTGCAGACAAGCTCAAACGCAGACGCCCATTCCGGATTCACGAGGCGCGAGCGCCGGTGCGCAGACCGCCGATCATTGTATCGGCACAAATCATGGCGGCGCTACTGCCAAGTGCGGCAAGGCAACCCGGCTGCGCGGGTCAGCGAGTCAGCAAGCCGGCAGAGTTTGTGGAGAGTCTGGCGGTGGAGGTTGCATTGGCGGGGAAGAGGTTGTGTTTTCCCACCCTTTCCGCAGAAGAAAGCGGAAAGGATGGGGCACGGAGAGTCAGCAGGCTCACGGATCTGAAGGCAGAGCGCGGGGAGCGGATCACTTATCTTTCGCGGCGGCGGGGGCTTCTTCTTCGACCGGCTCAACGCGGACTTTGGCGATGCGGCGGCCTTCCATTTCAACCACGGTGAGGCGGCGGGATTGGTAGGTGACCGATTCACCGCCCTTGGGGATGTGGCCCAGGCGCATGAGCAGAAAGCCGGCCAGGGTTTCCACGCCGCCGTCGCGCGGCAGGCTCCACTGCATCTGGGTTTCCAGGTCGCGCAGGTTCACGCCGCCGTCCATGAGCAGCGCGCCGCTGGCCATGGTGAGCACCGGACGGGCAGGGTTGTCGAACTCGTCTTCCAACTCCCCGGTGAGCTGCTCGATGGCGTCCTCGGCGGTGACCAGGCCGACAGTGGAGCCGTACTCGTCCACCACGATGGCCATGTGGCGGCGGCGCTGCTGAAAGTCGCGAATCAGGTCGAGGACGGTCTTGGTCTCCGGGGCCACCAGCACGTCGCGCATCACCTGGCTGAGCTTCAGCTCCAAAAACGGGGTGGCGGGAAAGCGGCCAGTCGCAGGACGGGGATTCGTGCTTTCCCAGTTCTCGGAGGCGCCCCCCTCTTCGGCATGCTCCGGGGCGCTGGCAGGCTCGACGCCAGGCTGTTTTGCCTGCGCCCGCAGCCGCTGCGCGGCGGGGCGGAAGTACATGAGGCGGGCCAGGTCCTTGGAGTAGACGATGCCGACGATGTGCTCGGGACCGCGGGCTTCGTCGTAGACCGGGACGCGGGAGTGCTGGTGGTTGATGACCCTGGCGCTGGCCTCCTCAATGAGCATATTGGAGGGCAGGGAGAAGATTTTCTGCCGCGGGGTCATGATCTCGCGGACGCAGACCTCGTTCAGTTCCAGGGTGCGATGGATGAGGGTCTCCTGATATTTGGGCAACACGCCCATGCGGCGGGCGGCGGTGGCGATGAGCTTGAGCTCCTCCGGGGAGTGAACCGAGCCTTTCTGGGACATGGGGATGTCGAAGCCGCGCAGGATGACGGCCGCCGAGTTCTTGAGGAAGCGGACGGCGGGGCGGGCCAGGGCCATGAAGAACAGCATGGGCGGAGCCACGGCTGCCGCCAGAGCCTCAGCCCGGCGCAGCGCCAGGGACTTGGGCACCAGTTCGCCCACCAGCACATGGAAATAGGTGATCAGGGCAAAGCCGAGGGTAACGGCCACCACGTGGGCGTAGATCTGGGCGTGGGGCAAGAAGGCCATCCAACCCATCAGCACGCCGGCCGCCAGCGGCTCACCCAGCCAGCCCAGGGCCAGCGAGCAGCCGGTGACGCCGAGCTGCACGGCGGGCAGAAAGTCGTCCAGGTCGCGTTGCAGGCGGCGCACGGCGCGGGCGCCGGGAACGTCGGCGGCCAGCATCTGCTCGATGCGCGTTTCGCGGATGGAGACCAGCGCGAACTCGGCGGCCACAAAAAAGGCGTTGGCCAGGATGAGCATGGCCACGGCGACAAATTGCAGCAGGGAGAGATCGTGCATCTCGCTGTGAGGATAGCATTTTCGAGGTGCGGGATCGACGGAGAGGGCGCGCGGAGGGCGGCGCTTTGCAAGGTAAGGCGCGACGAAACCGTGCCGCAGCGCGGGCACGCGAGTTTTGTTAGAGAAGGCGGTGACCGCTCTGGAACCAAGGCGGCGCGAGTTGCGTATGAAGGTGCAAGCATCGAAGCGGCTTTGGCGCACGGGCGCCGTCCAACCCATTGGCTTGTTTCATCGCCCTATCTGCGCGGCAGAGAGCACTGGTTCTTTGCACAATTCCTGGAGGTTTCCTGTGGCTGCATCGCGAAAAAGCAAAAAATTCTGGATCTGGCTGATTGCAGCCGCGGTGGTGGTTGTGCTGGTGGCGGGGATGGGGCTGGCGCGCATGGTAAAGGGCACGTCCATCGACCCCAACCGGCTGGCCAAGGTGACGCGCGGCGACGTGGCGCGCTCGGTGGTGGCCACCGGCAAGATTCAGCCCATCACCAAGGTCGAAGTCAAGAGCAAGGCCTCGGGCATTGTGGAAAAGCTCTATGTGGACATCAACAACGTGGTGCACAAGGGGCAGCAACTGGCGCAACTGGATCAGCAGGAGATCACGGCTGAAGTGGCGGCCCAGCGGGCCCAACTGGCCGCGGCCGAGGCCAACGTCTCCACCTACGAGGCCAATATCGAGCAGGACAGAGTGAACGCCGCGGCTCCCGACCTGCCCATGTACAAGGCCACGCTGGACCGCAACCTGCAAATGCAAAAGGAAGGCATTGTGAGCCGGCAGGCTCTGGACGACGCCAACAAGGACTACCTGGCAGCGCTCACCCGGCGCGACTCGTCCAAGGCGCAGATCGGCGTGGACGCGGCCAAGCTGAAACAGGCCCGCGCCCAGGTGATGCAGAGCAAGGCCAGCCTCAACCAGTTCGAGGAACAGCTCGGCTACACCACCATCGTGGCGCCCATGGACGGCGTCATTCTCTCCCGCGACGTGGAGATCGGCGACGCCGTCAGCTCCATCCTGGTGCTGGGTTCCACGGCCACGCTGATCATGACCGAGGGAGACATCAACGAGGTCTATGTGCAGGGCAAGGTGGACGAGGCGGACATTGCGCACGTCTACATGAACCAGCCGGCGCGCATCAAGGTGGAGAGCTTCCGCGACCGCATCTTCAACGGCAAGGTGACCAAGATTGCGCCGCTGGGGGTGGAGAAGGATAATGTGACCACCTTCGAAGTGCGGGTTTCGATCGACAATCCCGGCGGAGAGTTGAAGGCCAACATGACGGCCAACGCGGAGATTCTGCTGGACGAGCACAAGGGCGTGCTGATGGTGCCGGAGAACGCCGTGATCTACGACAACCAGAAGAATGCCTCGGTCGAGGTGCCGGACAAGAAGCAAAAGGACGGCACGCGCAAGCTTGCAGTGAAGGTAGGTCTCTCCAACGGCTCGGTGACGGAGATTCTGAGCGGGCTGAAGGAAGGCGAGCAGGTGGTTTTGCAGCAGTAAAAACAGAGATCAGAGATCAGGGGGCCGGATGCGCGCGATGCCACGGGATTGAAGCGTGACAGATGGTCAGCCCTGACTGTTCGCCCGCGCACAGCGATGTTCGAAATCGGACACCGGCAGGGCCGGCGAGAGGCAGCAGGCGATCTTCAACCAACCGGATTCATTGGGATTGCAGCAAGCTTGCCTTTGGCAATCGGGATGCAACTGGCAAGGACAGAGTTCTGACGGCTGACCAATGTTCACCCAATGTTCACTGATTACTGACCACTGGCAACAACGAAAGGAACACGATGAAGGTTTTCTTGATAGCAGCAGCGGCGCTGGCGGTAGCAGCAGTTCCGGCACTGGCCTCGGAAGCCACGTTTGAGCGCAACATGACGGTCAACGGCCGGGTGGAGCTTTCCGTCTCCACCGGCTCCGGCAACGTTCACCTGACCCGCAGTACGGGCAACCGGGTGCACGTCTTTGGGAAGGTGAAATCGAATTGGGGCGGCAGCGAGGAGCGGGTACGGGAGATTGCCGCCAATCCGCCCATCGAGCAGACGGGCAACATCATCCGCATCGGCGCGCGCCACGAGAACCTGCACAACATCAGCATTGATTATGAGATCGAGGCGCCGGCCGACGCCTATCTCGAAGCGGGTTCCGGTTCCGGCAACATCATCGACGACGGCATCGGCGAAAACGCCAAGCTCTCCACCGGCTCCGGCAACATTCACGCCACCGGGCTGCAAGGGGGCTTCAACGTAAGCACGGGTTCCGGCGATATCTATGCCGAGCAGGCTGGCGGGCAGGGCGACGTGAAGGCCCAGACCGGCTCGGGCAACGTGGAACTGCGCAATCTGCGCGGTGGCTTGCACGGCGGCACCGGCTCGGGCGACATCAAGGTGGGCGGCACGCCGACTTCACCCTGGCACCTGGAAACGGGCTCGGGGAATATCGAGTTCTGGTCTGGCAACGCGGCCTTCACGCTGGACGCCTCGACCGGCTCGGGCAGCATTCATACCGACCGCGAAATGATGACCCAGGGATCGTCCGACCACCACCATGTGACCGGCAAATTGAACGGCGGCGGACCAACAGTGCGCGTCGAGACGGGCTCGGGCGATATTCGCATCCACTGACAGAGATCAGGGGTCAGGGGTCGGGGGCCAGAGAGCAGGGTGTGATCCTGGGCGCCCCACTCTCGCCGCGCCTCCGGGGCCCCTGCGGACAGGTCTTCGTCCGTGGGGTGGCATTTTGCGGCCAGGGCGGGCTCGCATGATGGCGGCGGTGAAAACCCTTTCACGCCCTCGACCGCCCGCAGTCGCCCAGCGCACACTTTTCTTCCTCAGGCGAGGCCCGCGTTGCTCCGTGGGAGGGCCTCGCCTGTTTCTTTGTCTTGCGCTTCCCCGCCCTACTGGATGAAGTAGAACGGGTCAGGATATTTGACGGAGAACTCGGCCAGGGGCTGGCCTCTGAGGTCGCTCCACTGGTCGCCCACGTTGAGCACAATCCTGTATCCCTGCGCCTGGATAGCGGCGCGGGCCGCGGATTTGTAAGCCAGCGCGGTGGCCGTGGCCTGCGCGGGCGGACGCAGGATCAACTGCTGCCAGCTTTGAAAGCCCTGGCTGCGCAGATTCTGCTCCGTCGCGGCGCGCTGCGCCTCTGCCCTGCCGGTGAGGAAGAACACGCTCACCCCCAGCCGCTGCGCTTCCCGGTAGAGCCGCAACGTCCCCGGAATGGCCGGCGCCCTGGCGGTCGCGGCCCAGGCAGAAAAGACTTTGCTGTCGTAAGCGAAGTCGGTCTTGGTCATCTCCTCGTAGTTGGAGAGCGTGGTCTCGTCGATGTCCAGCACCAGCGCCAGCTTCTCCTGGGGACGGCGATGGGCGGCGCGGACGCGCAGAAAAGCGATGGCCCGATCCGCCTGCACGTCCAGGTCTTTGGCATAGCAGCCGCAGGTGCAGGTGCATGCGTGGTATTGCCGCAGTTGCGCCTTGAGTGTATCCAGGTTGGCAATGCGCTCGGCAGGCGCCAGGGAACTTACCCGTGCGGCCGGCTGCTGGGCATTCAGACCCAGCGGGGCCAGGCCGAGAAGCAGAATTGCAGCGAATGAAAGTGCGGGTTTCTTCAACCTGAAAGCCCTCTCCTTTGCATGACTGATGGCAACTGAAGCCTGATGGCGGCGATTCAGGACGCCAGAATAGGATCGCATTACTGGGCCAGTGCAGCGCCGGCTTGTGTGGAGCCTTGCAGCGGGGCCGTTGCGCATGGATCCACCAGCCCGTACTCGCTCTCATCCGAGTGCAGCAGCACCTCGCGGGTGGGATTGGCCAGCCAGTTGTAGAGCATCCCCGCAAACAGCATCGCTGCCCAGATGGTGGCCAGCACAAAGCCGGCCTTGAGGCCGCCGAAGAGGTCGCTGACCGCGCCCATGGCCAGAGGGCCGAGGGCAGCGCCGGCGCAGGTGAAGAACAGAATCACGCCCGCCACCGCACCGTGCTCCGACTTGGAAAAGCAACTGATGCCCTTGGAGTTCAGCGTGGGATAGATGACCGACATGAAGAGTCCGGAGAGGGCCAGCAGATAGACCGTGGCGTTGGTGCCGAAGAGCATGGAGCCCAGGAAGCAGGCCAGGATGGCGCCGCTGAAGAGCACCAGAACGGTGGTCCAGTTCCAGCGCGCAATTACCCATGCGCCCAAGAAGCGGCCGCCGGCGCGCAGCACAAAGAAGATGGAGACGACATAGGCCGCCATGAAGGCCGACGAAGGCCGGTTGCTCCTCAGGTAGGTGGGCAGCCACACATAGATGGCGCACTCCACGGCGACATAGAGAAAGCAGGCCAGCGAGAATCCCAGGGCGTAGCGATTCTTGAGCATGTGCATGGTACGCTTCAGGTCAATGGGCTCAGGCGAAGCTTTCATGGTGTGCGGATAGCGGACCAGCGAGGCGGTGAGGATGAGCGCAACGCAGATGGTTCCGGCAATCACGTAGAGGAACTTCCACGAGATGCCGCCCAGCAGCAGGCGGGCCACGATGGCCGGTCCGATGATGGCGCCCACACCAAAGAACCCTTCCACCATGTTCATAGTCGAGGTGTGCTCATGGGTGGAGTTGGAGATGTCGCCGATCAGGGCCAGCGCGCCGGTTTTGAAGATGCCGATGGAGGCGCCGGAGACAATCAGCAGCACGACAAAGAAGGCGTAGGAGTTGGCCACCACGAACATGTAGGAGTTGAGGGCAAACAGGATCAGCCCCAGGACGATGGTCTTCTTCCGGCCCAGCTTGTCGGCCAGGAATCCCAGGCAGATGGCGGCGATGGCGATGGCCGACATATTGGCGTAGTGGAACGCGCCGCCTGCGGTCATGCTCAGGTGAAAGGTCCGGATCACCTCCGGAATGATGACGCCAACCGAATCGGTGGTCATGGCGAACATCATGAACATCATGTAGGTCAGCGATTTGATCAGGAAGTGATTTGCCGGCGGCGCCGAGGCGGTCATCGAAGATTCTCCTTGCTGGTTGGGGCTTCTTTACTGAGAGCGTAAGGCCTTGGGTGCCTCCCCTTCGCCGCGCCTTTCACCGCCCCAGCGACGAAGTCCTGTTGCCGGGGCCCCGGTTTGCGGCGAGGGTGGGATAGCACGCGGCTCTCAGCCGATCTGGATTGCGCTGCTCTCTCCCGCAATGCTTCTGGAATACTCGATCACCGCGCAGGGCTGGGCAAAATCGACAACCAGCCGGGCCCAGGCCTCACCGCGCCTCCAGTTGATGGTGAGCAGATGGGCCGCCGGAGACTCGACGCTGGAGCCGCCGCCAAACGCGGGATGAGTGTTGCGCAACTTGATGATCTCAATCAGGCGCTGCACGACGGGCTTCTCCAGCGCCGCCAGCACTTCTTGGTGGGTGTAGTAATGGCGGTTGATATCGCGGCCCACACCGCTTCTGGCCAGCAGTTCCATATCGTTGGTCCCGCCCAGCAGGCCCACGTAATAGACCTGGGGAATGCCGGGCACAAAGAACTGCACCGCGCGCGCAATCAGGTACTCCGTATCACTCTGCCCCAGCGCGTCATAGTAGGTGCAGTTGACCTGATAGAGGTCCAGATTGTTGGCGGCGGCGCCGGTGGCCTGCCGGCTTTCACCCTTGCTGCGTTTGTGGATGGTTTCCACGAGTTCATGAATGGCCGCAGGCGGCAACAGCCCCGGAGCGCCCGACGCGTCTGCGCCCACATCGATCACGCCGATGCCGTCATGGGTATCGAGCACGGTAATCGAATTGCGCGGACGAACGGCCAGCCACTCCACCAGCGGCTGCGCATCGGCCTGATTCAAAGCATGAAGCACCAGCGGCGGCAGAGCGAAGTCGTAGACCCAATCCACCTGGCGGGCGATTTCAACCTGCTGCTTGTAGTAGCTGTGCACCTCGACCAGAACTTCGATCCCCAGCGCGCGAGCCTGCGCCGTCAGTTCGGCGATGAAGGCGAAGGTCTCGGGAATCATGAAGCAACTGGAGCCCGGCTTCTTGATGGCATAGCCCACCGCATCCAGGCGGATAGCGCGAATCCCGGCAGCGTGGAACCGCTCCAGAATCGCGTCCAGATACGCCTTCCCCTGCGGGTGAGTGACGTCGATATCCAACTGCTGCGGGGTGAAGGTGGTCCACAGCAGACGCTTTTCGCCGCTGGCCAGGGTGGTATAGGCAAACGGCAGGCCGGGACGCGGCCGGTAGATGCGCAACAAATCCGCTTCGGTGGCCCCGTTGGGAAACACCCGGTCGTAGGTCAGGAACATGCCGGCATAGGGCGAGTTGACGCCGTTCCTTGAGAAATCCTGAAACTGCGGCGACTGGCAGGAGACGTGGTTGACGATCATGTCGGCCATCACCTCCACGGTCTCGCCCAGAGTGCGCAGATCGTCCCACGTGCCCAGCCGGGCATCCACAGCCGTGTGATCGATGGGATCGAACCCGGCATCGGAGCCATCGATGGGGTGAAAGAACGGCAGCAGGTGGGCTCCGCCGAAGACCTGAGCCAGAGGGCCGGTCAACAGGGCAGAGAGTTCGCGGATTCCTCCGCTGGCCAGACGATCAATATAGGCAATGAGCTGAACTTGATTTTTCATGCGGGTTCTCGCGGAGCAGGCGGATTGTCTTCGATAACGGTTTACAGGTTGCGCTATACGTTTGTCAAGAGATTTGATATATCGAGAGTTGACATTATGTATATACAAATCAATGTGGGAAAAATAATCCGCCGGCCTTCCGCCCTGGCGCGTGCATCCTGCTGGATTGAATCACCTTGCAGATCAAGGCCGGGGGCCAGATCCGGCGGCATCGTTTCCCTGGCGGATCCATGCCGCGATGGCACTGCTCCCGCCGGGCGGCGTATAACCCTGAAATGGGGGCTGAGGCGGCAATGGAGATCGATGCATGGCTGCGCAAGGGCGGCCTGGTGGTTACGGCCAGCGATCGCGCAGCTCGCGCCTGTGAGTCCAGCTTCCATCGCGCCCGCCGGGCCGAGGGACTCACCGCCTGGCCCGCCCCCGGAATTCTTGACTGGAAGAGCTTTGTGCGCGCAGCCTGGGAAGAGCGCACCGTCGACGGCCGTCTGCTGCTGAACCCCGCGCAGGAGCAGGCGCTGTGGGCGGGCGTTGCCGCCAACAGCCGCCATCTGGCTACCCTTCTGGAAGGTCCGCGCCACCGGCTGGCCGCCCTGGCCATGGAAGCCCATGCACTGCTTTGCTCCTTCGCACCACAGTTTCTGCATGACTCCGCACGTCGTGAATGGCAGCAGGATGCGGCTGCTTTCAGTGGCTGGCTCAGTTCGTTTGACGAGATCTGCCAGGCCGGCAACCTGCTCAGCCCCAGCCGCCTGCCGATGGAGTTGCTTCAGCTTTTGGAGAATTCGCCCGCCGATGCGGAACGTCCGCCGCTTCTGCTGGCTGGATTTGACCGCATTTTGCCTGCGCAGCGAAGGCTGCTGGATGCATGGGGGGTGTGGCAGCAAACAGCGCCGGGGGAGCCGGCCACACACGTGTTCTTCTGCGAGGCGGAAAGCGCCCAGGCCGAACTGACTGCCTGCGCCCTGTGGTGCAGCCGCCAGTTGGCAGCCAACCCGCAGGCGCGGCTGCTGGTGATTACCCAGGACGCCGTCGGACGCCGCGGTGAAATGGAACGGACGTTCCTTCAGCACACGGGCTCCGCCGCTTCCCCGGTCTTCGAGTTTTCCTTGGGCATTCCGCTCAGCCAGGTTGCCCTGGCGCGTGGAGCGTACCTGCTGCTGCGCTGGCTGGACGGTCCGCTGGCGGAGCACGAAGTTGACTGGCTGCTCTCCACCGGCCAGCTGGCTGGCAACCCGCAGGAATCTGGCGCGCTGCAAGCGTATATGCGCGCACTGCGCCACCGAAACCTGGAGCGGACCCACTGGACTCTGGAGGCGTTTTTGAACCAGCCGCTTGCCAGTCAGTTGCCGGCGCCCTGGGTGCAGCGCACGATCGAGGCCCAACGCACACTGAAACAAGGTCACGGCCGCACCCAAAGTCCGCTGGTCTGGGCGGGGCTGATTCCGCAGTTGCTTGAGGTTGCGGGCTGGCCCGGGGGACGGCCTCTTTCGAGCGCCGAATTCCAGGCCGCCGACCGTTGGGTAAAGACTGTGGAAGCCTGCGGCTCACTGGGCTTCGATGGCCGCCGCATCCCCTGGCAGGAGTTCCTTTCGGTCCTCGCTCACACGCTGGACGAAACCCTGTTTGCTCCCCAGTCCCGCGAAGCGCCCATTCTGATTGCCGGGCCGGCCGAGTCGGCGGGACTCGAGGCCGATGCGGTCTGGTTCCTGGGAGCAGATGAGGCCGCCTGGCCGGCAGGCGGGCCCATGCATCCCCTGCTGCCGCCGGAGGTGCAGCGTGAGTTTGGCATGCCTCATGGGACGCCCCAGCTGGATTGGGAGTTGGCTCAGGCCGTCACCACGCGCCTGCCGGACACCGCTCGTGAAGTGCGGTTCAGCTTTGCGCGGCAAAAGGAGGGTTCCGAGGCCCGTCCGTCGCGGCTGGTTGCCCAGTTGGCCGGTCCGCCGCAACCACTTCCGCCGGAGCTGGCAGCGCCCGCCAGCCCGCCGCTGCTCGACCTTCCCTTCGAGGATGCGAGCCGGATTCCCTTCCCGCCGGGTAAAGCCGAGGGCGGCTCCAGCGTGCTGACTTCCCAGTCGCAATGCCCCTTCAAGGCCTTCGCCACCGCCCGCCTGGCCGCCCGTGGATGGGAACCCGCCGAGGCTGGCCTGACCGCTGCCCAGCGCGGCCAACTGCTCCACGCGGTGCTGCACGCCGTCTGGGGCGGCCCGCCGGAAGGGACTTGTTCAAACCAGAATCTCCTGCAAATGGGAGACAGGAGATCATTCGCCGGAGTGCATGTTCACCGCGTTCTCGAACGCGAGATTCGCCCAGGAATTCGCGAGCGCATGCCGCGCCGCTACCTGGAACTTGAAGAGTTGCGGCTCACAGCCCTGATCGCCGAGTGGCTGGATTACGAAGCCGCGCGCATCCTTTTCGAGGTTGTGGGCACTGAGGTCGAGCGCACCGTTCACCTGGCAGGGCTCACGCTGAACCTGCGCCTGGACCGCATCGACCGGCTCAAAGACGAGTCCCTGCTGGTCATCGACTACAAGACCGGCGACGTCAGCCCCAAGTCCTGGGAGCTGCCCCGCCCCGACGACGTGCAACTGCCGCTCTATGCCGGCTTTGCCCTGAAGCCGGAAGAAGTGCTGGGCGGGCTGGTCTTTGCCAAGGTGCGCGCCGGCGAGCAGAGCTTTGCCGGGCGAGTGGGCGACGCGGAATCGACCCTGTTCGACGGCCTCAAGGGAAACAGTGGCCTGATGAAAAACAGACTCACGGCCGAGCAACTGATCGATTGGAAGGCGTACATCGAGCAACTGGCAAGGGACTTCGTCGCAGGCCGGGCCGAGGTGGACCCGCGCGAGTACCCCCAAACCTGCGAGCGCTGCGGATTGCAGACGCTGTGCCGTGTGCTGGAGAATCAGGCGCAATTTGAAGCCGGGGAAGACAGCGAGGAGGCAGGCGATGAGTAGCGAGAATAGACCCGCGCCTCCCGACCAGCGCCAGCGCCAGCAGGCGCTCGATCCTGGCCAGTCCATTCTGGTGCAGGCCCCGGCCGGCTCCGGCAAGACCGACCTGCTCACGCGGCGCTTTCTGCGCCTGCTGGGCGAGGTGGAGGAACCCGGCCAGGTAGTGGCAATCACCTTTACCAATGCCGCCGCCGCCGAAATGCGCCACCGCATCCTGAGCGAACTGGAGAAAGCCGCCGTGAGCGCCGAGTTGCCCACCGCAGCGGACGAATTCTCCATGGATGCCCTGGCCCGCCGCGCCATGGACCACTCCCGTGCGCTGGGCTGGAATCTGCTCGACCTGCCCGCGCAGTTGCGCATCGCGACCATCGACTCCTTCTGCCGCGACCTGGCCCAGCAGCAGCCGCTGCTCTCGGGCCTGGGCGGCGGCCTGGACATCGCCGAGCAGCCCAGCGAACTCTATCGCCGCGCAGCCCGCAGCACGCTGAAGAAGATCGACGATGCCGGCTCGGCGCTCAGCCAGGCCATCGAGGCGCTGCTGCTGTGGCGCGACAACGGCTGGCGGGAGATGGAAGACCTGCTGGTGAAGATGCTGGGCGAGCGCGACCGCTGGATGCACGAGTTTGTGCTGGGCCGCGAACAGGACCCCGAGGCTCTCCGCGAGCGGCTGGAACGGCCTTTCGCCAAGGCCGTGCAGGAAGCGCTGACCCGGCTCGACGGGCTTTTCAGCCAGGCGCCGCAGGCCTGCGAGGAGTTGCTGAACCTGGCGCGCTTTGCCTGCGAACAGACCGGCGGCGCCATGCACCAGTCCCTGGCCGAACTGGCGGAGTTTCCCGCGGCGCCGTTCACTGACGGCGAAGCTCTTGAAGCCGCACGCGAGGCCTATGTTGGTGTGGCGGCCTTGCTGCTCACCGGCGACGGCGCCTTCCGCAAAGCGGTGGACAAGCGGCTGGGCTTTCCTGCCGACCGCAAGCGCGAGAAAGCTCGACTCCTCGAACTGATCGCCGCGCTAAGAGAGATTCACGGCCTCGAAGCCGCTGTGGCAGGCGCAGGCAGCTTGCCGCCTGCCCATTATCCGGAGGAGGACTGGAAGATTGTATGCGCCTGCTTTACTTTGCTGCGTCATGCGGCGGGCGAATTGCAGGTGGTTTTTGCGGAAGCGGGGGCGGTGGATTTTGTGGAAGTGGCGCAAATTGCCCAGCGCGTGCTGAAAGGCGCGGACGGGCAGCCCACCGACGCCGCGCTGGCCGTCTCCGACGGCATTCGCCATTTGCTGGTGGACGAATTCCAGGACACCAGCCGCCGCCAGCACCAGCTACTGGCCAGCCTAGTTGCCGCCTGGCCGGAGCGGCCCGGACGCACCTGTTTCGCGGTCGGCGACCCCATGCAATCCATCTACTTTTTCCGCGACGCCGACGCTGAACTCTTCCCGCGCGTGCAAACCGCGGGCCTTGAAATCCCCCACGACGAGCCGCTGCTCTTCGCCTTTGTTCCTCTCCTCGCCAACTTCCGCACTGCACCGGCGCTGGTCCAGCAGCTCAACGGGGTGTTTGACCGGATATTCGCGGCCGACGACGGCAGCGGAGTCACATTCTCCCCGGCCGAGCCCATGCGGGAAGAAAACTCCGGCCCCGAGCCGGGCTTTGCTCTGCACCTGAACTTTGTGCCCCAGACTGTGCGCGGCAAGGCTGCCGATCCGAAAGCGGTCCAGGAGAAAGATGCGGCCCGCGCCGCTCAGACCGAGGAGATTGTGGCGCTGATTCGCAGCCACCGGGAGCGGATGGAGCAGGCGCGCCACCGCGGAGCAAAGTACCGGGTGGCCGTTCTGGGCCGCGCCAAAAAGGCGCTCGCGCCCATTGCGCGAGGGCTGCGCGAAGCCGGGATTCCCTTTCGCGCTGTTGATCTGGAGGAGCTCAAGGAACGGCCCGAGGTGCTGGATGCGCTGGGGCTGGCTCGCGCCCTGCTCAATCCCCAGGACCGCGTGGCCTGGCTGGGCGTTTTGCGCGCTCCCTGGTGCGGCCTGGCGCTCGACGACCTGCACCGGCTGGCCAGCGCCGACGATCCGAAGCTGCGCGACCGCCCCGTGCCGGAGCTATTGGCCGAGCGCCTGCCCTTGCTCAGCGAAACCGGCGTCCTAAACGCCGGGCGCGTGCTCGACACACTGGCTGCTGTGCCCGCGCTTCGCGCCAGCCAACCCACGGCGGCACTGGGGACATGGCTGGAGCAGGTCTGGCTGCGGCTGGGCGGCGCGGCCTGCGCGGATGCCACAGCGCGCGCCAACCTGGACCTTTTGTGGAGCTGCCTGGACCGCTTGCCAGGCGGAGAACAGGACCTGCTGGGCGCAGGGCTCGATGCGGCGCTGGACAAGCTGACCGCCCAGCCCGACCCCGCCGCCAGCAGCGAGTGCGGCGTGCAGTTGATGACCATCCACAAGTCCAAGGGGCTGGAGTTCGAGGTGGTGATTGTGCCCGAGTTGCAGGCCGGCGGCGGCCGCGGCGGGGGCAAGATGCTCTCCTGGCTGGAGCGCGGACTGGCCCATCCCGATGAGTCGGGCGAGATCACCGAGTTTCTCATCGCACCCCTGCAATCCAAAGGAGCGGACCGCGGCAAAGCCAAGATGTGGGTGGATGGAGTCTATCGGCGGCGCGAGTCGCAGGAGGACCGGCGCATTCTCTATGTGGCCGCCACCCGCGCCCGCGAGGGGCTGCACATGTTTGCCCGGCCTGCGTACAAAACAGAGAAAAACGGCGATCTCGGTCTTGCCGAACCGTCGGGCAGCCTGCTGGGCACCGCCTGGCCGGCGTTCGAAGAGGAGGTGCGCGCGCGCTTCGAGAAGTGGAAGTCCCATCGCCCCGCGACACAGGCCGGCGAAGAAGATGTCCTCGCAAGCATCGCTGCGTCAGGCGAGAGCAATTTGCTGGTCATGCCAGCGCCGGCAAAGCCCACGCTCCTGCGCCGCCTGCCACTGAATTTTCAGCAAGCAACTGGCGCAATGCCAGAGCCGGACTCCCCACAAAGGCTGGGTGCCCCAAGTCTCGCTTCCGAGGCCGGGGAAAGCAGCCTCTACGCGCGCCACGAAGGCGGACTGCCCTCCCGCGTTCTGGGCACCGCCGTTCACTCTCTTCTGGAGGAGCTGGCCCAGCTGCGGATCGACCTGGAATGGGATGCGGCCCGCGCGGCGCTCGAACAGTTTGCACCCCGCATCGCCGCCCAGGTGCGCGCCGCGGGCGTGGAGCCAGCCAAAGCAACCGCAATTGCCGCCGAGGCGCTCGAACATGCGTTGCATGCATCGCGCGACCCCATGGGCCAATGGATTCTTTCGCCCCGTCCGCAGGCCGAAAGCGAAGTCCGCTGGGCGGGAGTGGTGGCTGGCAGCCTGAGGACGGTGCAGGTGGACCGCGTCTTCCGCGCCGGGCTCGTTCCGCAGTCGGAAGGCGAAGAGGCCTGGTGGATCGTGGATTACAAGACGGCCCACGCCGACCACCCCGACCCGGCGGCTGCGCTGCCCGAATTGAGAAGGGTCTTTGCGCCGCAGATTGCCGCCTATGCCGCGGTGCTGCGCAACCTGCGCGGCCAGGATGTTATCCTGCGCGCCGGCCTCTACTATCCGCGCATGTTACTGCTCGACTGGTGGGAGTTATAGGGCAGGGGTGCTAACTCCCAGGCCTATGGAGCGCATCAGTTGCAGCGCATTGCTGGTCTTGACAACGCCCGGCTTGAGTTTGTAGTCGAAGATCAATTGGCCGTCTTCAAACCGGTCTTCGAAGTGGCAGTTGACGGCTCGTTCGCCCATCTCATCCGGAATCCGGGTCAGGGCCAGGTCGTGCGTAGTTACCATGCCGATTGCATTCCGTTCCATCAGGCTGCGCACCACAAACTCCGTGCCTGCCAGGCGGTCATGGGAGTTGGTGCCGGAGAGCAGTTCGTCCAGCAAAAACAGCACCGGAACCGGCCCCTGCGTCAGGTCTGAAACCAGCTTGATCCTGCGAATCTCCGCATAGAACCGGGAGACGCCTCCCGACAGCGAATCGAGAATGCAGATTGACGCGGCCACGGCCAGCGGGGAAAGCCGCAGCCGCGCGGCGTGCACCGGAGCGCCACACTGCGCCAGCACGGCATTGGCGCCGATGCTGCGGATGAAGGTGCTCTTGCCCGCCATGTTGGGGCCGCTCAGGATGATCAGTTGCAGCCCGTCGCCCAATTTCACGCCATTGCGCACCGCTTTGGCCGCGGGCAGCAGCGGGTGCGCCAGGCCCTCCGCCTCAAACAGCGGGGCCTTCCCTTCAAACTCCGGAAACACGTCCTCGGGATGCTCGTAGGCATAGGCGGAGAGCGCGGTCAGCGCCTCCAGTTCTCCCACGGTGCGCAACCAGCCGCGAATCTGGGGGCCAAACTCCTGCTGCCAGCGCTCCGCCGCAAACACCACCTGCGCGCCCCAGAAAAGCAGCACATCCAGCAGCCGGGCCAGCGGATTCCGCCGCTGCTTGAGGTACTCCACCAGGCGGGCAAGCTTGCGAATGGCAGCCGAGGGAGCCATGCCCTTGCTTCTGAGAGAGTCCTGTAACGCCACCAGCTTCGGAGCAGAAAAATGCTCCTGCTCCAGCAGCGCAAGAACTCCGCCCAGTAACTCCAGATCCTCCGCGGCCTGCTCCAGCGAGCCGCAGGCTTCCTCCAGGCGAGCATGGAGCCGGTGCGCCCAGGCAAGGTTCAGAATGGTCATGGCCACGGCCAGCGTACCCAGCCCCCACACGGCCCAACCAACCAGGCTCAGAATCCACAGGATCGCCAGCAGCGGGGTGACCACGCGCGTCACCCGCGCCGTGAAGAACGGAGAGCGTTCTCCCCACGCGGAAAGCGCTTCAGAATGCACGCCCAGGCGCACCGTTTCGCCCAGCAGAAACAGCTTCTCCCTGAAGCTGACGCGTTCCTTGAGATCGGCGACCGCTCCTTGCCGCCGCAGCACCTCATCCACGGGCGCGGCAGCCAGCAGCCACGCGGCCAGGGTCTCTTCGCCGGCGCGGGTGCGCGCGGTGCAAAGCAATTCAAACAGCGAGGCCTTGCCGAAGAGGTCCAGGTCGCGCGCATAGGGGTGGGAGGGATCGAGGAACCGCTCTCCGGTTTCTCCGGCGCCAGCCCAGCGGTCCTGGAGCCGGGCCAGACCGCGCTCATAGAACTGGATGGCCCGAGCGCGCTGGCGAAGCCGCCGGATCAACTTCTCCTGCATCACCGCGAGCAAGACAAAAGCGGCGGCGGGGACCAGCAGAAGCTCGATGGCCGCCGTGTGGCGGAGCAGCAGGAGCGCCGAGAGCAGCGTGCAGGCGGCCAGCGCCAGCTTGGCAAGGCCGAGCAGCTTCTCCCGCCGCCCCTCGGCAGCCTGGGCCCGGTTGAGTTCCTGCAATCGTTGGGAATACACGTCGGCGGGCTGGTCTCCGCCGCGCTGTGCCGAACCTGCGTCCATTCCACACTCCGGTGTCTCTACTCAAGACTATCGCGCCGGAGGATGGTGAAGGTCTTACCAGGAAGGAAACCGGGGACCCCTCGATAAGGACGAAGGCAAGGTCTCGATTCTGACCTGCACCACGCGGGGCTCATTCTTTGATCCGTCGTGTCACCCGATTACGCGCGGGTCCTGGAAACAGGCTCTCAGGCCCTGCGACTCCTCCACTACGGCTCCGATGTGAACGGCGAAGCCGGCAGCCCCTCGCCGTTGAACAGGTTGCACTGTGGGCTGTTGGCCCATCCATAGCGCACGAATACCGGCTCGGCCACCGACGGGCTTGTGGCCTGCACCGTCGCGCCGTCGATTGTGGCCGTGGCCGGGAAGAACTTGCCGTCGGCGCCCGCAACCTCGAATCCTGTCACCGCACCGTCTTTCGCCGTGAGTCCCCTGGCATGATCGAACCAGGCGCGGATCGCGCTGCCTGCGGGCGTGGCCTGGCGGAAGAGCGGTCCCGAGTACTCGACAGCCTCGCCATAGCTGAGCGCCCGCGCCGCGCGCGCCAGCCGCAGGGCCACATCCACCTTGTCGGTGGGATGCACGTTGTCCGGGTTGCCGATGTCGATGGTCACCGCCATGGCGGTATTGCGCAGTTCCAGCGTCTTCAACTGCTGCTCGCGCAGCAGCGCCCAGTCCTCGGCCGGGGTGGACGTGAAGTTGGAAATCTGCACATAGAGGAAGGGGAAATCGCCCTCGGCCCACTGGCGGCGCCAATCTTCAATGAGGGTGCGAAACAGACGGTGGTAAAGCGGCGCGCGCCGCAGAGCGCTGTTGCTCTCGCCCTGGTACCAGATCACGCCGCGGATGGGGAACGGCGTCAGGGGCGCGATCATGCCGTTGTAGAGCAGCCCCGGCCCCCACATGGCCAGCAGCGGATGCCAGGGGAACTGCGGTTCGGGCTTGCCCTGCGCCCTGGCCTCTTCGCGCTGACGCTGTTGATCCTTGTCTTCCAGCAGCGCCTGCGCTTCGCGGCCGGTCATCTCGCCGCGGGAAACGAACAAGGGCGCCAATGATGCGTCCTCGCCCAGCGCGGTCAGACGGGTCCAGGATTCGGCCACCGTGCCGCCCCAGGTTGAGTCAATGATGCCCACCGGCACATGCTCGCGCTGCTCGATTTCGCGGGCAAAATACCACGCCACGGCGGAAAAGTCCTTGGCCGTATCGGGCGACGAGGCGGCCCATCCGTCGGTGGCGGCGTCGTCCTGGGCGTACTCCGAGGCCTTCTTTTTGATAACCAGCAGGCGAATGCGCGGGATGTCCGCATGAGGCAGGTCCGCGTCGGCCGTGGCCGCCTTGCGCATCTCAAACTCCATATTCGACTGCCCTGAAGCCAGCCACACATCGCCCACCAGCACATCGTCCAGGGTGATGGTCTGCGGTTCCGCGGCAATTCCGGCGGCTGCCGCGGGCGTTCCTTTGAGGATCATGTGGAATGGGCCGCCGGCCGCACCCGGCGCAAGATAAACGCTCCACCGGCCGAGCTGCCCGGCCTTCACCGAGCGGGTCTCGCCACGAAAACTCACGCTCACGTCTTCGCCCGGCGCCGCCATTCCCCACAAATGCACCGGCAGATCGCGCTGCACCACCATGTGGCTGGTGAGGATTTTGGGCAGGGCGACCTGCGCGGGAAGAACCGCGCACGGCAACAGGAGCAGCAGAAGCAGAGCTTTTGGATTCACGGGGGCCTCACGGAAAGCGAGTTACCGAAAGCGTTTCGCGGCTGGGATGCGGCGAAAGAGTCCGGAAAGAGAACGTTATCAGAGTAAACGCCCTGCCGTCAGCCCCTGGGCCGCGACCAGTTTCCTGCGTTCTGCGCGCAACATTCTTTCGCTCCTCGGGTCTAACCTAGAAAAAGCGAGGAATGGCTAGCACAGGGCAACCTGCCAGCCAGGGAATTTCAACCGGCAAACCACGCGCTCGCCAACCCGATCTGCATAGGCAGCCGGCGCACTCCTGAAGCCTTCCAAATTGTGAAGCGGAGAATGGAAACTCAACGGAGGACCGATGCCTTCAATGCGCACCGTGTGCACCCTTGTATTCTGTTTCGCGGCCCTGGCGGGCCTTTGCCCGGCGTGCGGCCACGCCCAGGCAGCCCTGCTGATGGAGGAGCCCTACGGCTTCTTCGGCGCCATCAATCCGACCGGTCACAATGCCGTCTATTTTGAACGCGTTTGCGCGGAGACGCCGGTCAAGCTGCGCCGCTGCCAGCCGGGCGAACTGGGCGCGGTCGTCTCCCGTTACCAGGGCATTGCAGGGTACGATTGGGTGGCGATTCCGCTGCTTCCCTATCTCTATTCCGTGGAGAATGCTTCTGAAGTTCCCGCCCGTGTGGATGGTCGAACGGTAACGCGGCTGCGCGACCGTTATCACGAGGCGCATCTGCTCGGCCTGGGCGAGCACCTGTTTGCGGGCAATCTGATCCACGGCGGCTGGACGGAGTTGGTGGGCGCGGCCTATGAACGGCGCGTTTACGCCTTTCGCTTTGACACTACCGCGGAGCAGGACGACGCCTTGATCGCCCGCATGAATGGCGCGGAAAATCGTTCGCAATTCGACCTGATCTTCAACAACTGTTCGGATTTTGCGCGCGAGATTCTCAATTTCTACTTTCCCCGCACCTTCCGGCGCAGCATCTTTCCGGACGCGGGCGTGACCACCCCCAAACAGATTGGTTACAAGCTGGTTCGCTATGCGCGCAAGCACCCGGAGACGCACCTGACCGTCTTCGAGATTCCCCAGATTCCCGGCTATCGCAGCAAGAGCCGCGCCAACAAGAACGTTGCCGAGTCGCTGACGACTACGGCTTACGCGGTTCCCATTGCCCTGCTGAATCCGTACATTGCCGGCGGGCTGGCCGTGGATTACGTGGTGCGCGGCCGTTTTCATCTCATCCCCAAGCATCCCCAGGTTCTGGAGCCTGGCAATCTATCCGCCTTGACAGGGTTGGCTCTGGCCGCGCAAAATCCCGAAGACGCGGGCCTTCAGGTCCCCGGCGCCGCTGCCGTCGGCACTGCGGATTAGCAGAGCTCTTGCAGTTGACTCAGGCCTGAAAGAAACGAAGGCTACGCATGAGTGACTCCACCCCGCAAAGTCTCAAGAACCATGGGCGCATCGATCCGCCTTACCACATGGTTCTGTTTTTCGTTCTGCTTGCCAATCTGGTCTTCTCTGTCTTTCACGTCGTGCACCATCGGAACATTTCTTCCGCGTGGTTCGTCGTGCTTTCTGTTGCGGTTTTCATCTTCTTCCTCAAGGTGCGCACCTATCCCTTGAAAGTGCAGGACCGCGTGATTCGGCTGGAAGAGCGGCTACGCCTGAAGGCGCTGGCTCCGGCAGAGTGGCAGAGCCAGATCCAACGACTCAGCGAGGACCAGTTGATCGGCTTGCGCTTTGCCCCGGATGAGGAGCTCGTGGCGCTGGCGCAACAGGCGCTGGCCGAGAACCTGAACCGCAAGCAGATCAAGGAACGCATCAAGAACTGGCGCGCCGACAACTGGCGGGTCTGAGGGCCATTGCCATGCCTGATTGCCATGAAAGGGCGCGACAAAAGACGCGCCTTTTCAAAGCAACAAAACTCGCTGTCTCAATGAACAGGTTTCAAGCCTTGGCGGCTTGCAGCAGCGCATTCACCTTGGCCATTACCTGGAAGGCATCCGCGATGTAGACCACGTCGGCCTTGCCGCGCGTCCAGCCGCAGTTGGGGTCCAGGCTGATGGCGCGCCGGTCGCCGATGAAGCGCCAGCCCACCACATGCGGTTCTTCGCCGTGGCAGCAGGTGGAAAGCCCCATGGCGTGGCGGGGCGTGGCGCCGGTCTGGCCGATCTGGTTCATGTGGGTAAGGAAGGGCAGCACCGGCACGCCCTCGCCGCCCTGGTCTACCAGCGATTTGCTGCTGCCCAGCGAGGCCCCGGTGGCGCGCAGGAAGCCGAGAATCAGCTCGCCCGCCTCGGGTGCGTGGGTCTGGCCGTCGGACTGCTTTTTCGTCCATCCGGCGCCGGCCACCAGGAGCATTCTGGCTTCGGGGCGGATGGTCTGCGCATCCTGCATGGGAGCACGCAGGCCGCTGACGGTGGTGCGCAAGGCCGGCAGTTCCACCGTGATTTGTTCCACTGAAGCCGCGGCCGCTTCCCCGGCAAAAGCCGCGTGCGTGCCGGAATCCAGCAGCAGGAACCAGGGGCGGACATCGCGGCTGAGCACCCCTTCGACACGCTGGCGATAGAACCAGCGTGTGGCTTCCACGCCCGCGTTGGCGGCGAGGGCGGTGATGTGGGTATCGACAAAGCCGCCCAGGCGGTAGGCCACGCCGGCGGTAACCCGCGTGAGGCGTGCGCTGCCGGGAGCGAGCACGATGCTGGCCGCGGCGGCACGGCAAAGAGCTTCGCAGGCGGCGGCGTCGCTGGCGTAGCGCGGCTGCGCAAAGGCTTCGCCGCTCACCGTCAGCAGGCGGGCTCCGGTGACAGAAAGCGAAGCGGCGGCAGCCGTGGAGTCGGCGGCCACAATGCCGATGGCCAGCGGGGCGGAGAGTTGGGCCGCCAGCTCCAGGCCGGCGGTGACTGCCTCCAGCGAGGCCTTGGTCAGGGCGGCGCCGCTTTCATCCACATGCGTCAGTACAAGAATGCTTTCCGTCATTATTTGGCTCCAATCCACGCAACCAGTTCGGCGGCGATTTGGTCGGGCATCATGTCTTTGACCACGCGCGTGGTACGCTGCTGCTTGGGCAGGCTGGCGGAAATGTAGCGCAGGCCGTTGGCCTCCAGCTTGGCCGGTTTGGCCTTTTGCAGGGCGGGCATGATCGTCCGCATATTGGCCATGCCGACCTGTGGATTGTTGCGCGGCTCCGGCAGGTTGCCGGTGGCCCAGCCCAGAACGGCGGGCGTGCCGGCGCAGACCGAGACCTGGTGCTTGCCGCCTTCCACGCGCTCCAGCACTTCGAAGGAACCGTCCTCGCGCAGACTGATCTCGTCCACGCCCTGGAACTGGTCGGTGATGCCCAGGCGCTCGCCCACCAACTGGAGCGTCACGCCGGCGCCGCGGGTGGCTGACTCCCAGCCGCCGAAGAGCAAGCACTTCGTGCGGTCCAGCCCTGGGAGCGCATTGATGGTGTCCGCAAGCACAGCCGCGGTGGAGTGCGCATCGGGAAAGCCGCCGATGGGGCCGTCAATCGGGACCAGCTCGAAGCCGACCTTCTGGGCCACGGTCATCATCACCTGTTGCAGCTTGGCCTTGGGGCCGAGCGAAACCAGCCAGACTTTACTGCCGGGGTTTTTCGCGGCCAGGTTGGCTGCCTCATAGAGCGCGCTGGCGGCCCAGGGGTCCAGGACCGCGGGCAAGACCATCTCGTTCTTCAGCCCCGGGCCGTTCGGGCCGGTTACCGGCTCCAATGTCTGCAGCGGGTCAGGAACGATGCCCGCGCAAACCACAATGTGTACTGCATTTGCCATGGTTCTTTCCTTTTTCGAAGACCAACTAAGTAGGATTCTTCTGCTTTGAAAGGGTGCGGCTTCAACTGCGCCGTGTGTAAGCCAGATACAAGAATAGGGCTTTAGCCCCCGAGGGGATCATCTTCAACAATGTGCGTTCCCTCAGGGGCTAAAGCCCGCATTTATTTTACTCACTTGATGCACGGGCTAAAGCCAGTACCCTTCAAAGCGAGTTGGCTGGGGCGCCCCTTGCGGCAAGGCTAAAGCCATGCCCTTTCAAAGACCATGCCGAGCGGAAAGATCAGTTCTCCGCGGAGTGCAGTCCGCCCGCGCCGGCGCGGAATTCGATATTGGAGCGCTCCCCGTCCGGCGATTGCGCGCAATTCCACAGGCACGCGCCGCAATGCACGCACTTTTCGCGTTCAAAGGCGGGCAGGCCGTCCGTGCCCAGAGTAATGGCCTGGCCGGAGCACATGGCGATGCAGGTTTTTTCTCCGCAGTGGACGCACAGGTTGGCGTCGCGGAAGACCACATGATCGGCAAAGCCGGGCATGGCCTGCACCTTGCCGCCCATCAGCAGCGCATCCTGCTGCGAGACCAGCAGCCGCCCGTCGAAGGGAATCTCAGGCCAGCCGCGCGCGCTCATCAGCGCATCGTGCACCGGGCGTCCGTCGGCCACGGCCAGCTGGGCCGCATCCTTCACCCTGGCGTCCGCGGCGATGCGCGCAATCTGCCGGTGCGCGGGAGGAATGTGCGCGCCCAGCGAGAGCTTGCCGCCGGTCAGGCCGGCCATGGCCATGCCGATCATGCCCTTGATCATGCTGGAACCGCGCGGGCCGCCATGGAATCCGTTGCGGGCGTTCTGAGCCTCGAGCGCGCCGCGTTCCACGGCGCTGGCGCGGCGGCGGGTTTCGTAAGTGGCGGCGAGATTCTGCTGCGTGAACGGCTTGCCGGCGCGCAGCAGTTCGATCACCGATTCGCCCAGTTGCACGCCCGTGGACCAGGCCTCATCCACGCCCGAGCCGGTGAGCATGTTGGTCGAGCCCGAGCCCTCGCCGATGCGGGCAAAGCCGTCGCCGGTGAGGAACGGTTCGCCGTGCTTGCCGGATTCCTCCAGCGACTTGGCGCCCCAGGAGCGCAGGGTCCCGTCCTTCAGGTACTTCCACAGGGCGGGGTGCTGGATGTAGTGCTGCAAGTAGCGGTAGGCGGAGCGCGAAGGGTCGCTCATCCAGGAGGGCACGAAGATGCCCACCGAGGCCAGGCGGTCCGGGTGCACGTAGAGGAAGCCGAAGATCTCCGGCTCGGGATAGCCAAAGGTGTGCCAGACGGCGCCGGGCTGGAGCGGCGTGTCTTCCGGCAGCTCGATCACAAACTTCATGCCCAGGGCCCACTCGCGGTGGGCATGCCCCTGGGGCAGGCCGAGGTGCTCATCGAGCGCCTGGCCCACGGCGCCCACCGGGCCGTCGCCCACCACGGTCAGTTGCGCGCGCACATCCATGCCGGCCATGAAGCCGTCGGCAGGAGCTCCGTTGCGGTCCACACCCTGATCGGTGAGGCGCAGTCCTTCAACCGCCCTGCCGGAGAAGATCGGTACGCTGACCGGCGTTCCCGGCCAAATCTGCACCAGGCCGCTGGCCATCAGTTGCGAGCCCACCCACTGGTTGAACTGGCCCATGGACATGACCAGGCCGCCATGCTTGTGGAGGAAGGCCGGGGTCCAGGGCAGCTCGAAGGCATGATCTTTCACGCCCGCGAGCTTTCCTCCGAAACGAAGGAAAGAATCTCCGAGGCGCAGAACCGTGGAGCGGCGGCTGGCGCCCACCGGGTCAAGCAGATAGAACACCCGCTCCTGCTTTACGTCGGCGGCCATGGGGATTTCCGCCGGGTTCAGGTCAGGAAAGCTGGCGCGGATGCCCTGGCCGCGAGTGACCACGCCGCTGACGCCCGCCGCGATGTCGTCGGCGCGCTCGTAGCAGAGCACCTGCAAGGGCATGCCCGGCGCGACCTTGCTTTCAAAGGCGGGATCGGCGGGATTTTCGTTCCAGGCGCGGGTCAGGGTGGTGAGAAAGCCGCCCATGGCCGGACCAAAACCGGCGCAGGCGATGTCCACCTCCATCGTCTGCCGCTCGATCTCCGGCGCTGCCGTTTCTTCCCCGTTCATGTTGGCCTCCTCGTCGACGTGGCCGGTGTGGCTTTACGGTTTCCCACCCTTGCGACAGAAGCAAATCGCAAGGATGGGGCACGGAGCTGATGTGCGCATTCCGGCAGGGGCGCCCCCACTGAATGTGCGCTCAAGCCGGGTAATCCAGGGCTTCAGGAATCATGACCTTGCCCACCGTTTCCGCGGCGCGGTCCTTGGCCAGGCGCGAGCCGCTCAGGCAGGTGGCCAGCTTGCTTTGCAGGCGCAGGAACTCGCTCGATCCGGCGCAGCCCGCGCAGGGGCCGGCTTTCAACGGATGGGTGCCGTCGGCGGCCAGCACATCGACAGCCATGGCGCTGATGCCCGGCATGGTCTCCTCGTACACTTCCAACTCGATTGCCAGGAAGCAGTTGCGGTGCTCTTCCTCGTCCCAGGAGGGGTGCTGGTTGTAGCCAAAGACCAGCTCGGCGCAAATGCGCGAAGCCTCGCCAGCCGCCTGGGCAGCCTGGGTGTGGCACAGGTCGCTGAGGAACTGGAGGGTTCCCTCGAGTCCTTCGGCGGCCACGGGGTCGTCTCCGCCGCGCGCCTCAAGTTCCAGCACGTCCAGAATCTGGCAGCGCGAAGCCAGCAGCCAGCAGAGCGCATCGGCCAGCGCAAAGGTCACGCCCTGGCGCTGCCCGTGGTAGAGCTTGTTGCCGTACGGGTCGGTGGCCTTCTGCAGGTAGCTCAGTGTCCACAGCCACATCTGCATGGCCGAGGCCAGGGTGCAGGCGCCGGTGCCGGGCCGGTTTGAAGCCACCCGGCGCATCTCCGCTGTCCACGCCGCGAATTGGGCCAGGAAGACCTCACCGGTCATGGTGATCGTCAACTGGCGGCGCTGCACGGCCTCGGGGCCTTCGTAGGTCGCTTCCAGTTGCGCATCCATCCATTTGTTGGCCAGGAAGCCGGGGCAGTCTTCAGTAATGCCGTAGCCGCCCATCAGGCTGACCGCCTCGCGCATCATGTTGGCGCCGTGGCCGGTGCACCACAGTTTGGTCGCCGGACAAATCACGTTGGCCTCGGCGTCCATCAGCACATACTGGACCAGGGGATCGGCTTCCAGTTCGGCGCGGCGGGGATCGCCGGGCTTGAGCGAGAGCAGCTCGATAGCTTTCTGTTCGCTCTCGCGCAGCGCCTTCATCTCTGCGCGTCCGCCCTGGATGCCCTGTTCCTTCAGAATGGCGGTCTTCTGCTTCTCCACCGGGTCCAGCGCGTCAAAGAGGCGGGCGGCGTTGAAGCCCAGCGAAGTGGCTGCTTCGCCCGTGGCCCACACGTCCACCAGCCGGTGCAGTGCGTCCTCGCGCTGCTGGATGCCCTGCTCATAGCGGGCGGAGCCAGGCTTCAAGCCTTCGGCGCCGCGGAAGCGCTCGCGCTGATAGCGAATGACCGGCTCGACTGCGGAAAGCAGCTTGGCCGCGGTCATCAGGCCCACCGGCACGCGGGTGCGGCGGAAGACCGCCTCGATGATTTCGCCATGGCTGAAGTTGGGGACGATCACCCCGTCCTTCACCGTGTAGCCGCCTACGATGCGGCTGGCCGGAACCTTGAGGTTGAAGATGGGGTCGCCGGTGGAGGAAAGCTGGTGAACCAGCTTCTTGGTGGGGGTTCCGCGGTCGAACAAGCCCTCATCGCCCTCCTCGACGATCACCACGCAACTGCCCTTGATGCGCGGGTCGTCGGAGATGACCGCGGCGGTGACAAAGTTGGCAAAGGCGATCCCGGTGATGAAGCGGCCGCGCTTGTCCACCTGCAGCCAGGGTTCTTGGCCCTCTTTCCACTCGGCCACGCGCAACTTGCCGCTCAACATGCCGGTCTCGACGCCCACGTACGGGATGGGCTCGGTGAGCGCAAAAGCGCCGCGCCAGGGCTGGCGGTCTTCGCCGTCCTGCGGCGGCGCGGCCAAAGTCATGTAGCGGGTAACCTGCTCCTGGGTGCCGCGCTCGTGAATGGGCGACAGGGCCAGGCAACTGGCCAGGCTGGCGGTAGCGGCGCCGCCGTCTACCCAGGCCAGTTCAAAGGCGACCAGGCCCAGCGCCAGATTCTTGGGCCCGGCGATGAAGCCGCCATCTTCCGGCTCCATGAAGACCGCGGTAATGCCGGCGCGATCAAAGGCCTGCATCATCCCATTCTTGGCAGGGGTCCACTCGTGGGTGTTCCGCTCGCCGGCGGCCACCATCCGCGCCACGGTTCCCCGCGCAACGCCGCGGGCCGACTGCACCAGCATCTGCAAGTCAAACCGATCGGCAAACCGCCATTGAATCTGGCGCACTGCATCTCCAGGGAGAGTGAGCATGGTTTTTGCTTCTGAAACCGCAACTGTGGCCATAAAGAATCAATCCTCAACTAGCGGTCATATTCTCTATGATGAGAGGCCGCGCGGCCAGTGACCCACATCACCCTGACGGGTCGCCCTGTGGATCGTCTCCTGATTGAAGGACGAAGCGGGTTTGCGCGCAGCCGCGGGGCTTTGGCCTCTCAAGCTGTGACTTGGGTCACATGCTGCGGCGCAACACAGCCTATATGAAAGAGACTTGCCCGGTAACCTCCCCGATCACCGGGAAAGGAGCAACACCATGAATTCAGGAATCAGAGCGGCGGCCTTCCTCCTGTTGGCCGCTTCCATTGCGGCGCCGGCCTTTGCGCAGGCGTCCGGGGCAGCTACCTACAAGGCGAAGTGCGCCATGTGCCACGGCGCCGACGGACTGGCCGCCACACCCATGGCCAAGAACATGAAGGTGCTTTCCTTCAAGGCCCCGGAGATGGTCAAGGCCAGCGATGCGCAGTTCATCGCCTCCACCGAAAACGGCAAGAACAAGATGCCCGCCTACAAGGGCAAGCTGACCGACGCCCAGATCAAGGATGTCGTCTCCTACATTCGGACGCTGCAGAAATAGAGGGCCCGAGGCCAGGCCACGGCCGTGCAACTTGAAAACGGGAGAGACAGGCCCAACCCTCTCTCTCCCAAGCAGGCGGGCGGCAAGAACCATCGGAGTTGACATGAAGACTGCTTCTTTCATCGCGCTGGCCCTTGGGGCGCTACTGCTTGCCGGGACGCCGCGGGCGGCAAGGGCGGATACGGATTGCCTTGCCTGCCATGCGGACAAGAGCCTGCAGGACCCCTCCGGGCACAGCGTCTGCGTGGATGCGCAGAAGTTCGGCGCCAGCATCCACGGCAGCCTGAAATGCTCCGATTGCCACGCCACCATCAAGGACTATCCCCATCCGGACAAGGTGACGCCGGTGGAGTGCAAGACCTGCCACGCCGATCAGGCAGCCGGGCTGGTGGGCAGCGTGCATGCCTCGGCGGCGTCTCATCCATGCACCAGTTGCCATGGGGACGCGCACAGCATCTTTCCCAAGGACGATCCCAAGTCGGCGGTTTATCCGCTCAACATTCCGCGCACCTGCGGCGCCTGCCACGGCAGCGAGGCGATGGCCAAGAAGCACGGCCTGTCCAACGTTTACCCGCTGTACATGGACTCCATCCACGGGTTTGCGCTCAGCAAAGAGGGGCTGCTGGTGGCGGCCAATTGCCAAAGCTGCCACGGGTCGCATCACATCCTGAGCCACAAGGACCCGGAAAGCCCCACCTACAAGACCAATATCCCCAAGACCTGCGGTACCTGCCACGCGGGAATCGCGGCGGACTACGACCACGGCATTCACGGAAAGGCCGTGGCCGCCGGCAACATGAAAGCGCCGGTCTGCACCGACTGCCACACGGCGCACGCGATTCTGCAGCCAACCGAGGCGGCCTTCCGCATGCAGTCCACACCTATCTGTGGCTCGTGCCACAAGGACAAGCTTTCCACGTATCACGATACCTTCCACTCCCAGTTGAGTTCCCTGGGCGGGTACGTGCAGACGGCGCGCTGCTGGGACTGCCACGGAGCGCATGAAATCCTGCCCGCGTCCGATCCGCTTTCGCCCATCAACAAGGCGAACCTGGTTGCCACCTGCGGCAAGTGCCACAGCGGCGCCAACGCCAGCTTTGTCCAATACCAGCCGCATGCCAACGCCCACAATCGCAAGCTGAATCCGGCGCTTTACTATATCCGGCTGTTCATGAATCTGCTCTTGGTCGGCACGCTTACGTTCTTCGTAATTCACACCATACTGTGGCTGATCCGCGCGCGATATGACCAGATCAAGAAGCGGTCGGCAGAAGGAGGAAAGGATGCCTGATCCGGAGCAAGCGGCCGATGGCACCACACAGCAAAACCCTGTGAAGGGCCGGTTTTTCATGCGCTTCACACGGGGGCAGAGATACCTCCACGCGGTTCTGTTCACCACGTTTCTGGGACTGGCGGCTACCGGACTGCCCATGCGCTTCAGCGAGAGCGCCTGGGCCCGCCGCTTCGCCAGCGGGGTAGGCGGATTTGGGGCCATCATCTTCTTCCACAAGCTCTGCGCGGTGGTGCTGACCCTGGCATTTGCCATTCACCTGAAAGATATCTTTACCCGCGCGTTCATCCACCGCGAGAAGGGAATCTTCTGGGGAAAGACCTCGATGGTGGCCAACTGGAAGGATGTGAAGGATCTCTTTGGGCACATGCGCTGGTTCCTCGGGCTGGGACCTAAGCCGCAGTTCGACCGCTACGCCTACTGGGAGAAGTTCGATTACTGGGCGGTCTTCTGGGGCATGATTGTCATCGGCTTCTCAGGGTATGCCATGTGGTTTGCGCCGTTCTTCGCCCATTTTCTGCCCGGCTGGGCATTGAACGCCGTGCTGGTGATTCACAGCGAAGAAGGCCTGCTGGCCATTCTGTTCATCTTCTCCATCCACTTCGTCAATACCCATCTGCGCCCCGACAGCTTTCCCATGGATATGGTGATTTTTACCGGCGTGGAGAGCGAGGAAGAGTTCAAGCACAAGCGCCCGGATGAGTATGAGCGAGTTGCGGAAGAGGGGAAACTGGAGAGCAGAATCGGAGAGGCGCCTGGAATCTGGCAGATCAACTTCTCCAAGGTGGTCGGCTTCACCGCCATTCTCATCGGCCTGACGCTTCTGGTGCTGACCTTGAGCGCCTACTTCATCTGACCCGAAGCTGCTGGAAGACTGAAAGACAGGGCATTTCCGTTGTGCAAAAGCCTGAGCTTCACCGAGCTCAGGCTTTTGCGCCCATGGGGGAATCAAGGGTCTCGATGAGCATACTGCCTCCCCGCAGGGGCCAAACAGGCTGCGGAAAAACCATGAATGAAATGAACGGCGAAGGCCGTGAAAAGCATTCCTCAGGGGCTAAAGCCCTCCCTTCTCTTTGTGCACTTGCG